>ERZ772764.137-NODE-137-length-51354-cov-11.224605_pt1 | contig 51354 bp, 41 predicted proteins | sample MGYA00512163_ERZ772764 | MGnify/ENA primary metagenome ERZ772764 (study PRJEB29015, sample SAMEA2737903) | human oral metagenome | biome: human oral; feature: human-associated habitat; material: dental | place: China | collected 2094 ... | reverse complement strand
CTCATTCTCAAAAAGTAGCTTAATTATATCTGTCCAAGAAAATGGGTGCAGATCATGGTGAGTGTCATTTTTGTATTTTTATAAGATTTAGGTATTCCTATTTATTATATGCATATGAATGTTAAATGATAAATTTATCATTTATGATAGATAAGCATAGTAATGCTTGTATATATAGAATATGCATAATAGCTTGATTATACGGGTATAGGTATATACGAAACCTCTATAAATTTGTATAATAATAGCAAGTTTGTTGATATAAGTTATTGATTATGGAGGTTTTTATGAATAAGAAATTATTAGCATCCTTATTTGCTGTAGGTTTGGCTGCAGGTTGTGTATGCTCTTCCGTTGACGCTCATGGTGTATTCTTTGCTAACCGTACCGATGAAAAAGTCCTTGTTCTTGGTGAAGGCCCTGTAGATAATGCCTATAGTGCAGATATGGTGAAAAATATTACTGGCTATGATGTTCAAGGTAAACAAATTCCAGTACAAGTTGTTAAACATGAAAAAAATATAGCTATTGTTCCACCAGCAAATCTTGGTGTTACAGTAACTAATTTTGACTATGGCTACTGGACTAAAACTAAAGATGGCAAAATGATTCATAAACCAATTACAGAAGTACCAGGTGCTGTTAAGAGTACACATGCTATCAAATATGATGTTCACTATTGGAATGCACAAGCAAAACCTTTTGTAGATAAAGATGCATTTATCCAAATCATTCCATCTGTTAACCCATTAACACTTAGAAAAGGCGATACTTATGAAATTCAAGTATTGAAAGATGGTAAACCTTATGCAAATGCACCTCTTATTAAAGATTTAATAAATGATTTGACTGGTGAAGCTAAAGCTGATGAAAACGGTAAAGCTACTGTAGCGGTTACTGCTGATGGTTTAAATGTAGTGGGCGTTGAAGTTGCATTCCCTACACAAAATAAAGGAGAACAAAATAAATACTTTAGTGCATTGTCATTCCTTATTTCTCCTGAAGAATAATAATTAGTATTTTCTAGTACTTACCGAGTGTGTGAGTTAATAAAAGACCTCCTAAGTTGGACTTAGGGGGTCTTTCTAGGTTTTTGAGAGTATATAAATCAGTCTGTTGAGAGTGTAAATTAAGACTGGCTAAGAAAGAAGAGAGAACTTTATGAAATTACAACGTCATGTATCGGCAGTCATGGCTGCTTTAGTGTTAACAGGTTTATCTTATTCTGCTGGCGCTACTGATATTAATGTATCGAGTGATAAAGCAGAAGAATTACTCGGTTTATCGATGGGGTCCCCTACACAAACGCAACCAGAGGTTAAGCATATTGAAGATACACTAACTGTTAATGTACATGGTAAAAGCTTGACCGATGAAGGTAGAACTAAAAATGTAACAGGCATTTATAATGGATTTGGGTCCCAGTTAACGGTAGATAAGGATTTAGTGGTTCGTCTTAAAAATGATGCGCCTGCTTCTAAACGCGAATTGGGCCATTATTATATGAGTGCTGTTTATGCTGGTTACGGTGGGAAGGTGCCACGTCTTAGCAAGGATAATCCAGACCGAGATTTTGGGGATACCAATATTCACGTTAAAGGTAATGTAGATATCGATGCTATCGGCTCTGGTTTGCAAGTCAATCAACGAGGGCATATCCTTGTTGATGGAGGCGGTAAGATTATCACTCATCCTGTAGAAACATCTGATACCTATTCTGTAGTAGCAGAAGAAGGGGATGTATATGTTAATGCAGGCGCTGATGGCAAACATCCAGGTACTAAGGACCTAGTTGCTGTTGGCAATGTGGGCCTTATCAATAAGGACTATGGCCGCGATCCAAATCACAATGTTGAACCAACTAATATAGCACTAGCTTTCACAACACCTAACTCTAGCCTTACCGGTGCTGTTTTGAATGAATATACTGAAAGCAATAAAAATCCGCATAACTCTGGTGCTGATATTTATCTACAAAATGGGGCTACTTGGAATAATGAATGGATTGGCATGGAACGACCTACTCCTAAGAGAGAACGTCCATCTGGTGATAATGAGGCGTACCTATATAAGGGAAGTAAAGTACGTAATCTCGTAGGTGGAGCAAATCCAACTGCAGCAGGTATCATTCATCCAATCGATGCACGTCCAATCACGATTCAAAACTATAGTGGTTTTGTGAATGCTGATTACAAGGCAGGTACACCAGCTAGTGAAGAAGGTAAGGGGAAAATCATTATCCAACATGCAGCTGACAATAGCCATGTAACTGTGCAAGGGGATAGTGCTAAAAACTTAACCGATGATGCTAGCTATCGTGCTGAAATGCAATCTTTGGCTAATAAATTGCAATACACTGGAAATGATAAAAAACTAGCTACCGCAGTTCAAATTAATGAAGGAATTACACGTCCTGCAGCTGTTGCAGAACTTGGTACAGATGCATTTGATGCACAAGGTAATCTTGTTGTAGGTAATACGGCGACTATTAAACATAATGGTGAATCTTCGTTGGTAAGCGGTACTAAATCCGCGCTAGCATCTACGGCCATGGCATGGCGTAATAATACAAACGATTTACAACGTCGTTTAGGCGACCTTCGTTTAGCTAATACAGATCAAGGTGTATGGGCTAAATATATTGGCGGTAAATCAAAGATTACAGATGGTGCTGATGCTCGTATGACCTATAATGGCGTTCAAGTTGGATACGATCATAAGGTATCGAATGGCTGGATCTTTGGTGGTGCTCTAGATTACAGTACATCTAGCAATTCTTACGCCGTTGGCAGTGGTGATGGTAAAATTGGAGGCATTGCGCTATATGGCACAAAACAACATGATGATGGTCGCTATCTAGACATCATCGCTCGTGGAAATCGCTTATCCAATAATTACAAACTTTATGCGGTAGGCGGTCAACGTGTGAACGGTGATTACCACACATTTGGCACATCCTTGAGCGCCGAATACGGTAAGCGCATTAAGAAACAAAATGGCTTCTACATCGACCCTAGCGTAGAATTCATCGTAGGTCGTTTGAATGGCGTTTCCTATGATGCGAATATTGCCGGTGGTGGATCCATGCATGTGAAAGCAGACGGCGTTAACTCCGCTGTGGGTAGATTAGGCTTTGGTATTGGTAAAGAAACAGAAAAATCTAATATCTTTGCAAAACTTGCATTGGCTCATGAATTCTCTGGTAAGATGAACACAACCTATTCCGCACCTGGCAATCCAACAGTAAAAACGGAACTCGATTTGAAAGATACTTGGCTCGATGCTGAAATAGGCGGTTCCTGGAGCGTTCGTCCTAGTACATACCTATATGGCACATTTACGAAAAACTTTGGTGCTACTATAGATAATACATGGCGTATCGATGCGGGGGTACGACATAATTTCTAATTGAATATATATAAATAGCTCTATAAGTTCTATCTCTATTTTCTTATTTAGAGAAATTAAGTTACAATTTTGGGGAATGAATTTGGTATATTACCAGATTCATTCCTTTTTATTTTTCGGTATCTTAACCATTATAAGGTTTGTCATAAAAGATGATTCATATCAGTAATTGTTATACAAAACCGTGTAAGTTGGAATATATAATAAGTTATTATATAATTTAATATATTAGGAGTATCGTATTAACTTGTATGAAATAAAAGAATTGGTATAGGTACTATATGCAAAAAATATAATTATTTGATTATATAATTAGTGGTAATTTGATAATTACTATAAATATTGATTATCATATCTTATAATAGGCGATGCCTTATCATAAAGAGAATATGTGAGGATGGAGGTTCATTATGCATAAAGCTTATGATTCTCTTTTGGGTTGTGCTGTTGATGCAAGAAGTCTTGCAAAAACTTTAATTTGTAGTGAATTAGATTATAAAAGGTATAAATGTTTATGTTGTGGTGAAGCGGTATATTTAGCAGCAGCTAGTAGTATTAAACAAATACCTCATTTTCGGCATAGAAGAGGAAATAATGATACCGAATGTGAAGTTTATCTAGGACAGCCAGGAGCAATAGAAAAGTTTATCTCTGAAAGAAAACGTAGTATGAATTTTATTTCATTCTTTTTTAATACGGAGAGAATGGTTTTTGAATTAGGCATTGTGCTTCAGATTGAAGATATTGAAGAATTAAGTGCTAATCATACAGAATTAGAGCTTAGAAAACGCTATAATGAAGATGCATTTTTACAAGTTCCAATTAATAAGCATACATTTACGCCCGATTTAGTTCAATACTTTATGATTAAAGAATTCTCAAATAATTATATACTTAATTTATTTGACAAGACTTATTCATTTAAAAGAATTATTGGTGAACAAGATAATCTGTCATTTTTTAGAGTTAGGTTACAGGATAAAAGAGCTAAAAAGGTTACATCAGATTCTCTATACACAAATACGAAATATGTGGTTGTTTGTGAAGAGAAAATAAGATTAATTGAATTACTCTCGTTTAAAAATGTTAAGTGTATAGTTGGACTCAGTGAATTCTCAACAATGGGGAAAACATTTTTTTGTACTACTATTATTATTTTAGGGAGTGATTATAATTTAAGTTTATTTTTATCTAAGTATAATTTGAATCTTCAAGCCTCAGAAAGTTTTACTATATTATGGCCGCCTATCTTTATGCAAGATTCCCATTATGTATGTGAGGATGAAAGAGTAATTCTGAATACAAGTTTTCCATTGATTTTACATGGAAATACAAATGCAGAATGTTCGAGTGATAAATTACCTTTTGGAATTACACAGGTGGAAGTTACTAATAATGTAATAATCAAAGAAAAGAATATTGATATTTCACTAATTAGATTAGAAAAAGAACAACCCAAAGCCGTATTATGTGATGTGGAATCGGCTTTTACATCTAAATGGGTAGCTCCTGATGATATGGAGTATTTTTTATTTGACCAAGAAGGTTGTAGAAAAATTACTGTTAATGAGACTATTTATTTGGGGGCTAACACTAGAATTTTGGGGTATAAAAATCACCATTTGAAACGTATAGTTTATAGTGAGAACAATAAATCATTTTCAGCAGAAGAAATTATAAATGATATTTTAAAATATCATCCACAATCTGAAGCATTTAATCCAAATGATTTTTTAGAGTTGTCTTTTAGTGATGGCGTAAGGTCTTACTTGGAAGTGTGTTATAAAACTGGTCGAATAAATATAGTCATAAAGAAATATATTGAGGAGGGCCTTTTATGAATTATATGACTGAATTAATAGAAAACGATTTGAAATATATTTGTTCTGTCATACCATATGAGGAAACTACCAAATATTTTAATAAATATCCAAAAGAGTTCTTTAAAATAAAACCAGGATTTAGAGTAACATCTCTAAATGAGAAAGAGGTTACTGAAATATTGTTTTCCTTTCGTAATAAGCCTTTTATTTCTACCTTTATAGTTAAGCATATAAATATATGGCTTAAAGAAATTGAAGCTGCATTAATGGAGGCTAAAGATAAAGGCTTTAATACGGAGGCATCTTATATTAATGTATTAGCACAGTCTGTTTTTTCACAGAACATTCCGTTATATTTTAAAATGATTAAAGAAGAAAAATCAGAAGAATATTTAAGTTTGATAACTGCAGCTGTAAATCAATTAAATATATTTATGGATAAGGCTAAATGTGTAGATCAAAGATATAATAAAGATCTTTCTGAGAGAGAGTATGAAATTAATAGGTTAAAAAAATTAGTTAATGATACAATAATAAATTCAAAGAAAATAAAGAATCAGATTATTAATATGACATTGAGTAATAAATCTATGTCGTTGACGATATCTCAAAAAAATGACGAAATAAAAGAACTTCAAACTATAGTTTTAAAATTGAAAGAAAAAGCTGATGTCTTGACTGAAAAGATAAATAAGATGACAGCAGATAGTAATAGAACTCATGGTGCTTTATTAAAACAAAAAGAAATTTTGGTTAGAAAAATTGAAGAACTGGAGCATTTGCTTATTTCGTACAAAGAAAAAGCCCTATTATTAGAGGATGCAAAAACTACTATAATTAATCTAGAGACCCGAATTAAAGAAATGGATGATTCCATTCATACGCTAATTGAAATTAAGCAAAATTATGAGTCCAATATTAATTTACTTGAAGAATCTTTGAGTAATTATGTTAATCAAGAAATGCTAGATTCTAAAACGATTAATGATAGTATAAAGCCGTTACAAATCCCATTAATATCGCCGTGTAAACCGGTTGATATGGATGAATTTGATGAGTATTTTAATTATAATCTTAACAATATTGGATTGGATGATAGAACTATAGGGTATAAAATATTTGTCAATTATATTGAAAAGATTGTTTTTAGTGGAATGCCGTTGTTAATAAAGCATTATCCAGGAATTAATATAGCCAATTGCTTATCTAATACTCTTTGTGGGGAACGTAATGCGCCTATACTATTGTATTCAGATAAAGTAATGTTGGAAGATGTAAAGGCTTTTCTTGATAATACGCCTAATAGAGTTGTATGTATTGAAGGTTTTGTTGGTAATTATAATATGATAGAGTTATTGCAACTATTGGTGCAATATCGTAATAAAATTATAATTATCACATATATGTGTGATAGGACATTGAATTATATTCCCATAGAAACTCTTGCATATGCCTTATATATAAATATTGATGAATTTAAATCTTTTTTTAGCGTTAAAGAAATCACAGAGGATCCTTCATCCTTAGAGGAAGAAGAATACCCATATATTACTGAGTCATTTGAAGAAACTAGATATCAGAAGATATTTAGGGAAATTTCTCTAGAGTGTGGATTACCAAAAGATGCTATTAATTTTATACTAGATTCAATAGATAGTGAAGAATATATGAATAGCGTTTTATTATTTACAATTTTACCATATATTTTAAAAGTTCTTAGAGTAAATCCGTATAACGCTTCTAATCGATTACGAAGATATGCAGGGAAATTTGGTCGATGTCCTAATAAAGAGTTAATGTTGGAGTGGTTTGGCTAAATGAAAGAAATATTTGAGATTATGGCAGAGGATATGGGCATTACTCCATATCAAGGTGAATCTGAACCTTCATATATTTATAGAGTATTACTTTCTGCTTTAGGCTTGTGGTGTTTAACATATGCTCGTACACAAACTAAAGATATTAATGGTGTAAGTAAAAATGCACACAGCATATTACTTCATCATCTTATAGATGAATATGTGTCTATATATCCTTCTATTCGATCTTTTTTTGAGAAAACTAGATTGGATATAGCTGTTTTTATTCGTAATTTATATGAACAAACTGGATATTTTTTACTTTTAGATAACAATTATAATATGCTTAACAGTGAAGAACAATCTATTTATATTTCCGATACAAATTACCTTTATCTTGGTGTGCCAAGTGAAGATTTTTCTGTTAATGGGTTAGGAATTCATTGTAAACATCCATATAATGAATATTCGATACAAGACTTTTTGATTAGAGATTCACTTACTCCCATAGAATATATAAAAGAAAGCTATAATTTATGTGATTTTGAGGAACGTGATATAGATCCTTTGGCGTTGGAGTTTTTTGATACGCAGACACCAGTCTCACTATCAAAATCATGGAAAAAAAGTATATCATCTAAATTTTCTGTTGCAAGAAAAGACGTATATGGTCCTTATTACAAAATTATAGTTGGACATAATAAAAAAATTTTTTATTGTGAAGATTTAAACACAGGTGATGATTCTACCTCCATTACTGGAGCAGAATTTAGACGGCTCTATATAGCATTAAGAAATTACTATAATAAACCAATGGTAGCATTAAAATGTCCCATTGATGATGAATATACACATATTAAAATTAATGGACAGATGCCTAATAGGGAGTATTTTTATTTTCTTTTGAATGGTTGGCCAAAAAATTTTATTACTGATAGATACAATTTTATTATGAGAAATGAGATGGTACCACAAAGTCTTTTTATATTAGAACAATTGGGGTTTAAAATAAAAAATGGGGTTTACTATGGATAGAAATACAAATGGTGTACAACAATATTATCAATCTATACGTAATAGGTTATCCAACTATATAAAATCGGACTATTTAGCTAATAGTGAAACGCTACTTCTTTATGCAGATGAGATACTTGGGGAAATGTGTCCTGCAGATATTAATATTGCGAGAGAGCCATACATTGAAACATCTTCGTCTTATAAAAAAGAAATTGATGGAATAAGAAATGCTGATATTCCCGACAATGTTAAGAGCGTACTTTTACAATTAGTAGATGCTAATTTGGGAATTTATTCTTCACCATTCACGCATCAGGTTGATGCTCTTATAAATGGATTAAAAGGGAAAGATCTTTTAGTATCAACTGGTACTGGTTCAGGTAAAACAGAATGTTTTTTGTGGACTATTATCGCAAGAGCAATTGAGGAGTCTTTGGATAGAACTGAAGATTTTGAGATGCAAGCAGTAAGAACTCTCATTATTTATCCGATGAATGCTTTAGTATCAGATCAGCTTGCTCGCTTTAGAAAAATTATGGGAGGAGAAAAATTTAAACAGATTTTTACTGGTTCATCCGGTGTCTCTCGCATACCTCATTTTGGTATGTATACTGGAAGAACTCCATATTCTGGGGAACCGAAAAAACAGAATAACATTAAATTAGCAGATACATATAGGCAGCAATATTTAATTGACGAGAATATGACTGAAGATGAGGTAATACAGCAACGTAGAAAAATCGATGGTCTTAAAAGTATAAATAAGTACCCTGCAAGAGAGGGGGGAGAATTGGGGCTTAAGAAGTTTATCGATAATCTTGAAAATGGTATTCATCAGCCAGATCCGTATGATGCTGAATATATTACTCGATTTGAGATGCAAAATAATACCCCAGATATTTTAGTAACCAATTATTCGATGCTAGAGTATATGTTGATGAGACAAATGGAGTCTAATATTTGGGATAATACTAAGAAATGGTTGGAAAGGTCCGATGAGAATAGACTGTTAATTGTACTTGATGAAGCTCATATGTATAGAGGTTCATCGGGTGGTGAGATTGCCTTACTTTTGGATAGACTATTTTCTAGATTAGAGATACCATTAAAAAAAGTACAATTTATACTTACAACTGCTAGTATGCCTATAGATGATGAAAAATATATTGAACGCTTTTTTAATAGCCTTACCGGAAAGGAGTATTCTAAATGTGTAGCTCTTTTTGGCTCGAAGGATATAGTAAAAAAGAAATATAAGATTTTGACAGATGCTAAGAAATTATCCTCAATAGGAACAAGTCAAGTGTCAAAAAATCAAATTTCTGATAGGATTCGTATTTTTTCACAAAATATTTTTGGTATTGATCTTCCTGAAGATATTTCTGCTTCAGATGCTCAGGAATGGTTATATAATAATTTACCTGACTATGAAGCTTTCATTAAACTACATGAATTGTGTAGAGATGGAGCAAAATCTTATACTGTTTTAAAAAACGATATTTTTGGTGATAGTTCTTATGCTAATGATGCTCTTGATGCGTTATTAGTAATAGTTTCACTTGCAAAAAAAAATGGACAAGTACTATTTCCAGTACGATTACATATGTTTGTAAGAGGTATACAGGGATTATATGCTTGTTCTAACCCTAATTGTTCAGCTAATAATGTTAAATACTCTGAAGAAGAAAAGATTCCCCTTGGCAAAGTAATTTCTATACCACAAGAAAAGTGTGACTGTGGAAGTAGAATGTATGAACTAGTTAACCACATTAAATGTGGTGCCTTATACTTCAAGACTTTTGTTCAAAAAATAACTGGTACAGATTACTGGTATGTATTCCCCACAGCAGGTTTGAGTGGTGGTGCAAATGAGCTTACAGAGATGTTACTATATATTTGCCCAAATGATTATGAAGTAAAGCCTAAAGATAAAGTGGGGTACCTAGATCCTATTACAGGAAAACTTTATCTTGAATATAAAAATGATCAAACTCTTCTTCGGGTTCTTTATCCTGAATATAATGAAAAATTGGATAAATTTATGTTTGCTTCTTGCCCTAAATGCAAGAAAATTATGCCGCTAAAGAAGCCAACAAATTTATCTACTAAGGGTAATATTCCATTTTATAATCTTACGAAAGCACAATTTGAGCTTCAACCTGCAAAATCTCATTTTATTAATGAAGGTAAAAAAGTTCTCTTATTTTCAGATTCTAGGCAAAATGCTGCAAAAGTAGCATTAGATCTTTCAAAATCTTCTGATGCAGATGGATTTCGTCAAGCCGTTATTTTGGCAAGTAAAGAGATGTTGTCTGATGGTAAAGAACATTCTTTGAAGGAACTTTATACTTACTTTTTAGCTGTATGTGTTAAACAAAAACTTGATTTTTTTACTGGTAAAAGTAGAGAGATATTTGAGAGTCATAAAGAAAAAATAAAAAAAAGAATTGATAAAAACAGAGATATTGCAAGAGAGAGCTTTGATCTTCTTCCTGATGATTATTATGAACAATTATTGACATTTTTCACAGAAAGCCCAAGATCTTTTAAAGATATAGGACTTGGTTTTTTAGGCCCAATGCAGATTGCCCTTGAAGACTGTGTCGAGGAGTTAGAAGATGATTTTGATATTGAACTAGATAAGTCTCTTCTTCATGATACTTTAGTCTTATTTTTTTGGGATGTAATGGATGAAAAAGCTGCACTTGGTAATAATATCAGTGATGATATAAGAAGAAATCTTCCTGGGAGAAGCAAAATTCAGAGTTTTGGTATTAGTTCAGATTTCTTTAACTCTATTGATAAGGGCTTTATTGCAAAGCTCAAAGAAAGTTTAAATTTTAATGACAATCAGGCTAAAATTCTTCTCGATATTATTAAGACGTATTTTTTTGATTATGGGACAAATCAAAGATATTATATTAAACTTGATAAGGTAAAAATTGAATTAACTGGCAATGATTTCCATTGGTATCGTTGTGAAAAATGTGGAAAAATATCTCCTTATAAATTAGGCATATACTGTGGAGCTTGTTTTGATTCTAAAAACCTTCATATTATAACTAACAGTGATTTATCTAGATTTGATTTTTGGCGAAACCCTTTGCTGTCTGTGTTGAATAAAGGTTCGAGGATCCATACAATAAATACAGAGGAACATACGGCCCAATTATCTCACAAAGAAACTACTAGTGATATTCTAAGTAAAACCGAGGACTATGAAATTAGGTTTCAGGATATTGATGCTGGAGAAAATGGTGAAGATTCTATTGATGTATTAAGTTGTACAACTACTATGGAAGTCGGAATTGATATTGGTTCCTTAACTGCTGTTGGACTTAGAAATATTCCTCCTATGCGTGAAAACTACCAACAGCGAGCTGGTAGGGCGGGTCGTAAAAATGCAGGAATATCAACAATTGTTACATATGCTTTCGGAGGGGTTCATGATAGTTATTACTTTAAATACCCTGATGAGATGATTTCTGGACAGCCAAGAAAACCATGGATTGATAGAGACAACCCTAAAATTAGACAACGTCACTATAATATGAAAGCCCTAAATTCATTTATGTCATTAGAGACAATGAAAAAACAATATGATAGTATTGTCAAAGTTGGTATAGTAACGTTTTGTGAAAAGTTTGGAGATACGTTTATTAGTCATGTGATGAATTTAGATTTTCCAACAGATGGAACTATTGAAATGTTTAAAAAAATTAGGAATATGGTTCTTGCTGAAGGAAAACGAAGTGAATTTTATAAAGATGATGAGGAAGAAACATCTGCTTTTGATGTCTTTTATTCAGAGGGGTTTATTCCATCATATTCGTTTCCAAAGAATGTTGTAAGATTTTACGTAGAAAAAGATTCAGAATCTCGAAAAGGTGGAGAAAAGGATATCAGGTATGCTCCTGAGCGGGATATAGCGGTAGCAATTAGTGAATATGCTCCAGGTAGATTCATTACAATTGATAAAAAAATCTATAAGAGTGGTGGTCTTTATAAAAATCCGAAACCAAAAGGGTTTGATTCTAATCAGGCAGAATACTATTTTATGAGTAAAGACTACAAGAAAGATATTATTGTCTGTACTGAATGTAATTGGTTTGATGATGATAAAGAGGGATATTCTGAATGTCCTTACTGTCATGCTCCAGTTGAACGTCATACGATGATTAAACCGTGGGGATTTGCTCCTGTAAGAGGTGATGCTGTTAAGTATGAAGATGAGGATGAAGAAAAAACGTTTGCTGAAGCTCCATACTATTCTTATGTTCCGAAGGAGACTGAACTACAGGCATTTGGACATAGTTATATTAGATTCGCAAATTTACAAAACAGAAAAGTTCTTACTGTAAATATGGGGAAAAAGAAAAATGGATTCAATGTTTGTAAAAAATGTGGTGGAGCTGAGGTTGCAACTACATTAGCACAACATGAATATAAATTTTCTCAACCATACCATGCAAAAACTCTCTGTAGGCATGAGGGGTGCGTAGAAACTAATATATTTTTAGGTTATGAATTCCTCACAGATATGTTTATGTTAGATATACTTTATGATACTAATAAATTAGTATCTAGAAAAGATAGTGAAGAGAAGGTCATCCTTAAATCTGCTGCTACAACATTACATGAAGCTATTAAGAAAGCAGTATCCTTATCTTTGGATATTGATTTTAATGAAATTAGTGGTGGATGGAGAACAAGATATGAGGAAAACGGTGAGGCTCATATAGAGATGTTTTTCTATGATAATCTTGCAAGTGGAGCAGGTTATTCATCACTTATAGGTCAAGATGGTGTTTTAGAAGATGTACTTCACAGAGCCAAGGATATTTTGACTAGTTGTAATTGTTCAAAATCTTGCAGAAATTGTTTAGATAATTTTTATAATCAAAAAAATCATTCTGTTTTTGATAGAATGCTTGGATTGCAACTTTTAGAGTATGCATTAGAAAGAAAGTATCCTAAGGACTACTCTCCTCAAGAGCAGGATTCTTACTTGGTTCCGCTTAAAAAATTAATTGCGGAGTCAGAAGTTCAAGTTGAGGGGGCTCCTATACAATTTGAAGTAATTCCGGCTTTAAGACGTCGTATTAGAGATGAAAATGGTAAGTTATATCTTAACCCATATAATTTGTCGGAGTGGTTACCTAATACTTTTTTGGAATACTTGAATAAAATCCAGGAATAATGAAGTTTATAAAGAAGGAAGGAGGTGAAGTATATGTACTATTCACCGTTGCGTTATCCAGGGGGAAAAGGTAAGTTGGCAAAATTTATGGAGCTAATAATAAATCAAAGGGGATATCAGGGGGGCACATACATTGAACCATTTGCTGGTGGAGCTGGTATAGCAATTGAGTTATTGCAAAAAAATGTAGTTAGTAAAATTGTCATTAATGATTATGACAAGGGTATTTGGTCTCTCTGGAAAGCAATTCTAACAGATACTAATAGATTTATTAACGAAATACGTAACGTTCCTCTTACTATGAATGAATGGGAAAAACAAAGAGAAATTTGCTTAAATAATAATAAAAAATATAGTTTTGAATTAGGTTTTGCAACTTTTTATATGAATCGTACTAATCGATCTGGGATAATAAAAGGTGGAGTAATAGGTGGTTTACAGCAAACGGGAAAGTGGAAGATAGATGCTCGTTTTAATAGAGAAAGTTTAGTATCGAGAATAGAAAGTATTGCTTCTAGAAAAAAAGATATATGTTTATATAACGAAGATATAAGAACTTTTATTGAAAAATATATTCCCTTTTATGAAAACAAAGCTATGATATATTTCGATCCTCCATACTTTAAAAAGGGGAAGCAACTATATATGAATTATTTTGGACTTGATGATCATAAAAGTATTGAGCGTGTAATCAAAAAAAATGTTGCGTGTGACTGGATTGTTACATATGATAATACGCCGGAGATAAGAGAAATATATGCTTTATATCCAACGATGTTATATGACCTTAATTATAGTGTTTCCAAAAAATGCAGAGCGAGTGAGTTGATGATTTTCAAAAAAGATAGTTTGATACCACAAAATGAATTATTAAATCAAAATAATATTAATATTAACTTAAGAATGATGAGTAAGGATTCATAATCCATTTCACTGCCCTAATTGTATAAATGATTATCATATTATTCTACATAATAAAATAATTCCTTTATACTTATACTAAAATAGCGACTAGTTTGATTACTAGTCGCTATTTCTTCTTTAATTCTTAAAAGAGGGTTCGTGCATCTTTTCCTTGTACATGATTAGCTATATCTGCTTCATATTGTGATATCGCTTTGTCGATTTCGTTAGAGCGTGTTAGTGATTCGTATGCTTCCATACTCATAACAACAAGTTCACCGTAACCATTTTTTGTAACGAAAACAGGATCGTTAGATTCCTTGCACATATCCATGATTTCATTTGTATTACGTAAGTCTTTCATCGGTATTATTCTTGGCATATTTACACCTCCTAAAATAATATTAATTATGCCTTTATTATGTCATAATTAGTGTATTGCAGCAAGAAAATCTATTAATTTAACAAATTCACATTTCTATGCTAATATATAAAAACTAGAATTTATAAAACTTCTTAAGTAAGAATTAGGAGGCTACAATATGAAAGTTTTAATCGTAAATGGTAGTAGTCATATGAATGGCACGACTATGCAAGCTATACAAGAGGTACAAAAGGTATTTAGTGATGCTAATGTAGATACAGAGGTCATTCAACTTGGCAATAAACCTATTCGTGATTGTATTCAATGTGGCTATTGTTTTGAGCATGGCGAATGTGTATTTAAAGATGATGATGTAAATGCATTCGTAGAAAAAGCGAAGGCTGCGGACGGATTTATTTTTGCCACACCTGTATATTATGCACATCCAAGTGGTCGTATTTTATCCTTTTTAGATCGTGTATTTTTCAGTGCAGAAAATGTAACACCAAATCCATTTGCCTTTAAACCAGGTGCATCTATTGCTGTAGCTCGTCGTGGTGGTACAACCGCGTCCTTTGATGTGCTTAATAAATACTTTGGTATTTCTCAAATGCCAATTGCAGGCTCTACGTATTGGAATATCAGCCACGGCCTAGTAGCAGAGGATGCTAAGCAAGATGAAGAAGGCATGCAAACCATGCGTAACTTGGCTCGTAATATGATTTGGATGATGCGTAGCTTTGCGGTAGCTAAGGAACAAGGTGTACCATATCCAGATACCGATACAGAGAAAAAAGTATCTACAAATTTTGTTCGTTAATAACTCATTGCTTGGTGATGTATCAAAGGAGATATAATGGTTAATGTTTTATTTATCTGCCATGGCAATATTTGTCGTTCTACGATGGCAGAGTTTTATATGAAGCATATCGTTAACGAGGCAGATTTGACTGATTCTATCTATATCGAATCTGCTGCCACATCTCGTGAGGAGATAGGGAATGATACCCATTATGGAACTAAACAAAAATTAGATGAAATGGGTATTCCTTATACTCGTCGTAAGGCTCGCCAAGTGACTGTAGATGATTACCATACTTTTGATTACCTCATCATCATGGATGAAAATAATGCACGAAACTTACGTCGTATTATTGGTGACGATGTGGATCATAAGGTGCATAAGGCTATGACTTTTGTTGGTGAAAGCCGAGATGCAAAGGATCCTTGGTATACGGGAAACTTTGACGAAACCTATGATGATGTCAGTCGTAGCTGTGATGCACTCTTACAGGTCATTAAAAAGAATATGTAAAATAATACGCCTCTATTATTATTTCATCGATTAGCTAATGATAGGGGCGTATGTTATATGTCCATGTGCTAATATACTTTATACTATCGAAGCATGCTGTAATATGGTATAATTCTTTAGTACACATGCGCCTATAGCTCAGGGGATAGAGCGCCGGTCTCCGGAACCGGGTGCGCAGGTTCGAATCCTGCTAGGCGCACCAATAGCAAACGGCTTCTCGAAATTTCGAGAAGCCGTTTTTGTATGTTACTATCTATATTTATTACATTGAATTCCTCTAGATCTAAATTCCTTCATGAGTATGTCTATTGATTTATCAATAATTTCTTCGTTAGATATATATACCATTTTTTTGTAATAGACAGTACCATCAAATTCTATCCAGCGACTTGTCTTACCATTTATTTTGCAAATCTTCATTCTCCCGGCCCAACTTCCCATGCTGCGGAATTTTTTGCCTTTAGAGAAACGCACTTCGCGAATATCTTTTAATTTATATGTTCTTCTTATTAATCCAATGCCTATAGAGACTTGATCATCTTTAAAATAGAGAAGTTTATAACGTTCTTCAGGCGGCATGGATTTAATCATAGATAAGTTATAAGTAGCAAATGTCACGGCAATAGCAACTAATACAAACATTAGGATTAGTATATAGGTTCCCATACTTTCAAGTCCTCCTTTTCTTTATTATAATAAATATAAGAGGTGTATGAAATAATTTTTATCGTTAACATTGAAGCGATATTTGTATGTATTAATAGGCGAGAAATGAATGGACATACATGAACGTACTACTAAATGGAGTAAAGGTATATCTGAAATGTATTCTATAGTTTACACTTCATGAATGAAATTTCATATCAGTTATATATTTGATATGGTATAATGTTGCCAAATTATTCATATTGTTCATGTTAGTTTGGTTTTTATTATAGTATTACAGATATGGAGAGAGGATTATATGAGTTCATTAATATTTCTGCTGATATTAGCATTGATAATTTTCTTTATTAAGCAATATAATACATTGCAAAAATTAACTGTAGAGATTAAAGAAGCTCGCGCTAATATTATCGTAGCCTATGAGAAAAAGGTAGCTATTATCAATCAATACTCTGGTTTAGTTGATGAATATGGCGATTATGAGAAATCTATTCAATTAAAGGTATCTGATAATTTCTTGGAAATGGCACGTGCAACGGCTAAGGCTGTTCAAAATATTACGGCATTAGCTAATCAATTTCCAGAATTAAAAGCAGATAGTCAATATGGTAAATTTTTAGAAGCGATTAGTGCTAATGAAACTTTTATTTCTGATAAACGTGAAATTTATAACTTCCAAGTAAAAGAATACAACAGTGCTATTGCACAAATTCCAATGGTATTTGTAGCAGCTATGTTAGGCTTTAAACAAGCGCCATTCTTTGATCCTAAGAATGAAGAGGCTCTTGCAGAATTTAGTGGTGCAGATCCTGAAGCTATTAAAAACTTAGCTAAAGAAGGCACTGATAAACTTAGAGATACATTTGATAAGAAACCTGCTGAATTTAAACCTCAAGAAAAACCTGAACAATCTGAACAACCAACTAGTGTAGAAGAATTAGAACAACAAGTTTTAAAACAAAATGAGCTTGGTAAATCTGTAGATACAGAAGAAACTAAGCAAGATGATAAAAAATAATTTATCTAACTATAAGGGACTATACCTTATGCAAATATATTGCATGTGGGTATAGTCCCTTTTGATGATTATTGGAAAATAATGAAATATATTGTTTTCTAATCATTAAAATAGTACAATATGATTAGATTAGATTAGATTAGATTAGAAAGGAGGTTTATATGTATAGAGAATCGGAAATAATAGAATTAAAAAGAGAATATACAGCGGATATTCGTAAGGAGATTATTGCCTTTGCTAATACTAATGGTGGTACTATTTATGTTGGTATTGATGATAATGGCGATATTGTAGGTATAGATGATTGTGATGCTCTTATGTTAAAAATAGGTAATTTAGTGCGAGATTCCATTAAGCCAGATATTACTGCATTTATTCATTACGATAATTTGGTAGAGCATGATAAAAATATATTAAAAATTACAGTCCAACGTGGCACGTTAAGACCTTATTACATTCATAGTAAGGGATTAAAACCTAGTGGTGTATATGTGCGACAAGGTTTCGCTTCTGTGCCAGCTAGTGATATGTTAATTAAGGATATGATTCGCGATACTGACGGAGATAGTTACGAAAGTGCTAGATCCTTACAACAAAAATTAACATTTAAACGGTTAAAACATGAATTTGATGATAAAACTCTAGCCTTTAATGATCCGCAAAAAAGAACCTTAGGAATTACTGAATTTGATGATATTTATACCAATCTAGGGTTACTATTGTCTGATCAATGTCCTCATGAGTTGAAAATTGCAGTATTTCAGGGAACCGATGGATATATTTTTAGAGATAGGCGTGAAATCAGAGGGGCCTTATTAGATCAATTATATGAAGCGTACGAGTATATAGATAATCGAAATGCAGTTAAAGCCACTATTGAAGGGCTTCATAGAAAGGATAAACGAGATTATCCACAGATTGCTATTCGTGAAGCATTATTAAATATGCTAGTTCATAGAGATTATTCGTGTATGGCTAGTCCAACCATAGGCATATATGATAATCGTATTGAGTTTACATCGCTTGGCGGTTTGCCACCTAGAACTAGTTTAGACGATATTTTATTAGATGGGTTTTCATTGTGCCGGAATCCCAAATTAGCTAATGTATTTTATCGGTTAGAATTAATTGAAGCCTATGGGACAGGCTTACAAAAAATTATGGATGCCTATAAAAATAAAACAGTTAAACCTCAAATTATTGTGACTACTAATGCATTTAAATTAATATTACCAAATTGCAATATCGATGAGCCTATATCTGAACATAATGTACCTAAAATTAGCTATCAGCAAGAAGAACAGATCATTAATCTAGTTCGTGATTGTGGAAGCATCAAACGGAGTGATGTTGATACAGAATTAAAAGTAGCACAGGCCACGAGCGGTAGAGTGTTACGACGATTAGTGGAGAAGGGGCGACTTAAACAGATTGGCAAGGGACGTTCTATACGATATATTTTATCCGATACAATGTAAATATATAGAATAGGATATTCGATACTTTAGATAATATATGTAAATGTGACTATAGTAACACAAAAATTATTGAGAATAATATACAATAAAAATATAGTATCCATATACAAAATCTGAACTGCCCATTTGGAACGATAGGGCCATATGGATATTGTGTTAACTATATTTACAGTCATATATACAGTATCATAGTAGAGGATATAATATGAATAATACAATACAAGAAGTATCCGTTGATCTCCATGATTGGCGCGATGAACAAGCGGCCTGGAATAATCGATCTAAATTATTCGTAGAACTACATAATCGAGCAGATCGTAAGGCACAGGTAACTGACTTTCTCTCATTTTTAAAAGACGAACATCTATTACCTCCAAATGGTGGGACTGCCCTCGATATTGGTTGTGGTGTCGGCGATTACGCACTTGGATTAGCTAGAGAAGGCTATAAAACTACGGGCATTGATTTATCCGATGGTATGATTCACGGTGCAAAACAACTGGCAGATACAGAAGGCCTTGATGTAAGCCTATATATTGCACCATGGTCTGAAGAAACTAGGCAGACATTAGGCTGGGATAAAACGTTTAATTTGGCATATAGTATTTTTTGTCCTATCATGTTTGATGTAGAGAATATACGTTCCATGCATAATGCAAGCCATGATACATGTCTATGGATTGCGTTTAGTGAACGTATGGATGAAACGGTAGATATGTTGTCAGAGCATTTCTTCGGACGAGATTCTTTTCCGTGGGCTGGTAAACTGAAAGAATGTTTAGATGTCATTCATGAGATAGGTCATAATGTGAAAGTTACCTACAAAACAGTTCCTGAAACAGAGGTTATGAGTCTTGATAAAGCGGTAGATTATTTTACGTTGCGCCTGCACAATAATGAGTGGGGCACCATAGAAGATATGAAGCGAGAAATTAGACAACTCATTGAACCCCGTACTATAGATGGTAAAATTCATAATAAGACAGTGGATACGGTTGCATGGGTATCGTGGTCGGTTAAATAGGAGGCATTATGACAGTAGAAGAAAAGCGTCAATTAGAACTCAAAACGATGCGTCAAATCATTGGCATCTATTGTCATGATAAACATCACATGCCGAAGGGCCAACTATGTGAAGATTGTGAACAGGTATGGCAGTATGCACAGCATCGCATCGATCTATGCCCACATATGGAGCATAAGACATTCTGTAGCGTATGCAAAACACATTGTTATGCGCCGACCTACCGAGAAAAAATCCGTGAAATCATGCGCTATGGTGGTCCGCGGATGCTACTACATTCTCCCATTCAGGTTATTCGTCATATGTATTTAGAATGGAAAGACAAAAAAAAGTATTAATACTAAGGCATAATAAAATGCACCTCTTACATTAGATTGTATGTTAGAGGTGCATTTTTATTGGTTATATAGTTTTTATGCAAGCGCTTTGTCGAATACAGCCTTGATGTATGCCTTAGTTTGGGCATAGCTTTCACCAGGTTGTGCTTCGTATTGTTTGTCAGTACCGAACCAAAGGTTAGGGTAGTATTCATATGGATGCGTTTTGAATAATTCGTGAGCATCTTGATCCTCAACCCAGTCGATTTTGATATTTTTATATGCAGGATTTTCTGCTTGTAATTCTTCGATTGCACGGAATGCGTTATGGCAATAAGGGCAACCGTTTAAGTGGAAACCTAAAATTTCTTTCATAGTATTCAGTCCTTTCAGAAAATACGGCTAAATTTAGTGATTTATTGAGTTATTTCATACTCACATCAACTAAGATGTGATATATTAAAAAGTATATCATAAATAATAATAATATTCAATTTTTTAGATATAATCTACTAACATTTGTAGGTTGTTATATAGGAGGATGGCTATGATTTCAGGTGCCGCATACGTGGTGAAAGCACTGCAAGAGGAGAATGTTGAGATTTTATTCAACTATCCTGGGGCAGCAACCATCGATATTATGGATGAATTATACAAACAAGATCAGGTGAAAGTAATCTTACCTCGCCATGAGCAAGCATTAGCACATGCAGCTGATGGTTATGCACGCAGTACTGGTAAGGTTGGCGTTTGCATGGTTACTTCTGGCCCAGGTGCGACAAATCTTGTTACCGGTATTGCTACAGCCTACTCAGATAGTGTACCTATGGTGTGTATTACAGGCCAAGTTGATTTGGCGTTGATGGGGAATGATGCATTCCAAGAAGTAGATACGGTCGGCATTGTTCGTAATGTAAGTAAATATGCTGTTACCGTTCGTGATCGTAAGGATTTGGGGCGTATTTTGAAAGAAGCTTTTTACATTGCTCGTACAGGCCGCCCAGGTCCTGTTGTTGTAGATATACCTAAGAATATTCAAAAAGCGATGGGCTCTGATGTATATCCTGATGAAGTTAACATCCGTGGTTATAAGCCAAATACGACAGTTCACATTGGTCAGGTAAAAAAAGCGTGCTCTGTTATTGCTAAAGCTAAACGCCCTTTATTCTTATTAGGTGGAGGTATTAGCATTAGTGGTGCTAATGAATTGATGACACAGCTGGTAGATAAAACGGGTATTCCTGTAGTCACTACCTTGATGGGGAAAGGTGCTATTAGTTCACGTCATCCATTGTACTTAGGCAATGTAGGCATTCACGGTGGCTATGCACCGAATGTGGCCATTACTGATTGTGATGTTATGATCTCCATTGGTACTCGTTTCAATGACCGTATTACCGGCAAATTGAGTACATTTGCACAAAACTGCAAAATTGTACATATTGATGTAGATGCTGCATCTATCTCTAAAAATATTAAGGTAGATATTCCAATTGTGGCGGATGCAAAACTAGCGATTGAAGCCCTATTAGAATATATTGAACCTCACGACTTAGGCGATTGGCCAGCTCAATTGCAACAGTTAAAAGAAGAGCGCCCTGTTACGCAAGCTGGTGAAGAAGGTCTTACGCCACAAAATATTATCGACTATATTAATAATCATTATGACCGTCCAGTGGTGACAACCGATGTAGGTCAAAACCAATTGTGGACTACGCAATTCCTCGAAATCGAAGGCAATCATCAATTGTTGACATCCGGCGGTTTAGGTACGATGGGTTATGGATTCCCTGCAGCTATTGGTGCTCAATTTGGCAATCCTACAAAACGCGTATTCGCCATTTGTGGGGATGGGGGCGTGCAAATGAATATTCAAGAATTTGCAACAGCTATGCATTACCATTTGCCTGTGACCTTGGTTGTCATCAACAATGGCTATCTTGGCAATGTACGTCAGTGGCAACAATTATTCTACGATAAACGCTATGCATGTACTAATTTATTGATGGATGAAAGCTCTATTGTCACTCGTGATATGATTGATAACGATGAATTTGAATATGTACCAGACTTTGTGAAATTAGCAGAAGCCTATGGTGCACAAGGTATACGTGTTACAAAAGTTGAAGAACTAGAAGCGGCCTTTACAAAAGCGGATGCTTTCAAAAAAGGACCAACACTTATTGAATGTATCGTTCCAACCGAGTTAAATGTATTGCCAATGGTACCAGCAGGTAAATCGTTGAGCGACATGTTATTAAAGGATAAAAAATAGGAGGGGCTATGGAATTACATTTAGAAAAACGCTGCATTTCAGCATATGTAGAAAACCAAATCGGCGTATTGGCAAAAATTTCAGGCCTTTTCGCTGGTAAAAACTACAACCTTGATACGTTGACAGTAGGTGAAACAGAAGACCCTACCATGTCACGTATGACTATAGAGCTCACCTGCGATGATTTGACATATGAACAAATCATTAAGCAACTTAACCGCAGTGTTGAGGTTATCAAGGTTATCGATTTTACGGATATGCCGATTACAAAAAAAGAATTATTATTCATCAAGATCAATAACTGTAAAGAAGCGGACAAACAAGAAATATTTCGTATTGCAGAAACCTTTGACCTTAAGGTCATCGACTACAATCGAAAATCCGTACTTGTACAATGCGTAAAGACCGTGTCTAAGAACAATGATATGATTGCCTTGTTTAAAGACATGTTCGTTAATCGCATCGAAGTCGTCCGTGGTGGTAGTGTCGCAATTGAGGCATTGGCGACTCCGGATCGCTAGTGACATATAGACCTAGAGTATTCAGGTTGAGTAGCCCATACTTGCTCGCTCCACCGGCCGGGTCTGACTTCGCCCTTCGGGCTTCGCAGGGCCAAAGTTTGGCGTTCAGCTCATACTTGCTCGTTCCAGCTACCTTAACGGTCTTCGGCCGAGGGCCTCGACCTAGTAAAGTCACTGCGCTAGTATGAGCTTCACTCGGACAATAATGTCTATTCGTTTTATGGTATAATAAAATATCGAATGTATTAAATATAGAGACCTTGCTTTAATTTAGACAAGGTCTTTTTTATCAGGAGGAAATATGAGTTTATTAGAAGATATTTTGGCACATAATCGTGAGTATGTAGAGGACCAGAATACTGGTTATGTAGAAACGGATACAAAATGCAGTAAGATGCCGAGCCGTCAGATGGCGATTGTAACGTGTATGGATACGCGCCTTGTGAATTTCTTAGAAGATTCTATGGATATTGGTCGAGGTGAGGCTAAGATTGTTAAGACTGCAGGTAATTGTATTACAGGGCCTTTTGATGGTGTTGTTCGTAGTTTGTTGGTTTGCATTTATGAGTTAGGTGTTAACGAAATCTTTATCATCGGTCATCATGAATGCGGTATGGCTAAAACAACAGCTAAAAACTTAACAGAAAAAATGTTAGCTCGTGGTATTGCACCAGAAGCGATTCATATGGTTAAAAAGGAAATGGAACATTGGGCGGATGGGTTTACACATCCTGCTGAAAATGTAGAGGAAACAGTGGACGAATTGCGTATGAATCCGTTGATTCCAAAAGACGTACCTGTTCATGGTCTTATTTTCCATCCTAGAACTGGTGAAATTGAGGTTATCGTCAATGGCTATACACAAATGAAACAATATTACGAAAAATAAATGGAGCTGTAGTAGTATGCGTTACATCAACGCATTCTATTACAGCTTTTTTTGTACTTAGAAATTCATATAGTTTATAGCTTATAGTTCTATGATTAAAATTAATGCATAGCATAACAAATAAAAATACAAAATATATGTATAAAACTTGAATAATATAAGTGATAGTATTATAATACGTACATAGGTTATAAAAATACACATTAAATGTATAAAATATACATACTGTGTATAAAGGAGATAACGTCATGAATACATTACAAGATTTAATAAAAAAATATGCAGCACAATATAAAGAACAAGTTATAGCATGGCGTCGACATATTCATAGTCATCCAGAATTATCTGGTCAAGAAAAAGAAACTTCCTTATTTATTCAAAAGGTTCTTGGTGAATTAGGAATCCCTTTTGTAAATGATATCTCTGATTATGCAGTTATCGGTGAAATACAAGGTGCTCATACCGGCCCTGTTATTGCGTTACGGGCCGATATTGATGCATTGCCAATCCATGAAGAAACAGGATTGCCATTTGCATCGCAAAACGAAGGTGTTATGCATGCTTGCGGACACGATGGTCATATATCTATTTTGCTTGGTGCAGCTGCTATTTTGCAATCTATAAAAAATCAATTACATGGCACGGTTAAACTTGTGTTTCAACCTTCTGAAGAGGAGGCTTTAAATCCAGGTGCACAAGGTATCGTAGATAGCGGTATTCTTGACGATGTTGATGAAATTTTTGGCCTTCATGTATGGCCACAATTGCCAGTAGGCACGGTAGGTCTAAAAAAAGGTCATCTTATGGCGGCATCCGATCATTTTCTCGTTCATATTCACGGTAAATCTACGCATGGTGCAGAACCTCACAATGGTATCGATGCCATCGTGGCTGCGGCCAACTGGATTGTTAATGTAGAATCCATGGTGGCTCGCGAGACAAACCCAATGGAAAATCTCGTATGCACCATCGGGGTAATCAATGGTGGCGACCGTTATAATGTAGGCTGTGGTGATGTATACCTCGAAGGGACATGTCGTACCTACGAACCAGCGAAACGTGACTATATTGAACGTCGTTTAGGTGAAAGCTTACAAGCTTTGGATATGATGTACAAAACAAAGAGTACCTTAGATTATAAACGTGGCCACGGAGCGACAACGAATGACCCAGATGCTATTGACTATGCTACATCCATCGTAGAAAAATACCTCGGCAAGGACGCAGTAGTACATCCAGAACATCCGTCTATGGCAGCAGAAGATTTTTCTGCATACTTACACAAAATAAAAGGCGCTTTCCTTTGGTTGGGAACTGGTTTTGAAGGCAATCCAGCACTTCATAATGCAGGATTTACCATTGATGAAAAGATTTTAGAATCCGGTATTACCATGATGGCGGCACTAGCTGCAGAATATTTACAACCAAAACAATAGCTTTCACAAATAACAAAAATAAAATTGTATAAATATATACCGTATAGATTGAAGGAGTTATCATGAAAAGTTTACATAATAAATCATTTAAAACAATGCTAGATTACACACCAGAAGAAATTAAATATTACCTAAATCTAGCTGCTAAATTAAAGGCAGATAAAAAAGCGGGCACAGAAATCAAAACGATGGAAGGCAAAAATTTCGTGCTCATTTTTGAAAAGGATTCTACGAGAACACGGTGTGCCTTTGAAGTAGGGGCGGCAGACCAAGGGGCGCATACGACATACCTTGGTCCTACAGGATCCCAAATGAATAAAAAAGAATCCTTAAAGGATACGGCGCGTGTTCTTGGTTCTATGTATGATGCCATTGAATTCCGTGGCTTTGACCAAGAAGACGTGGATACATTGGAACAATATTCAGGCGTGCCTGTATGGAATGGCTTAACCGATATGGATCATCCTACACAAACATTGGCTAATTTCCTTACATTGCAAGAAAATATCGATAAACCATTGAACGAAATTTCCTATGCCTATGTAGGCCATGGTCAATCCAATATGTGTAACGCTTTGATGAGCGGTGCCGTAAAAATGGGTATGGATTTCCGCCTCATCGGTCCTAAACAATTCTGGCCAGCTGGTCCGTTCTACGAAGAATGCTTAAAGGTAGCGAAGGAAACCGGCGCTACGATTACATGCACAGATAATGTGGCAGAAGGCGTTAAAGGTCTTGATGTAATTTATACCGGCGTATGGGTAACGATGGGCGATACTTATGATATGTGGGAAGAACGGATTAACCTCTTTAAACCATTCCAAATCAACGCGGATATGATGGCTTTAACAGGCAATCCAAATACGAAATTCTGTCACTGCTTGCCAGCATTCCACAATACGGAAACGCAAGTTGGTAAAGATATCTTTGAACGATTCGGCATGAATGGTATCGAAGTAACAGAGGACGTATTTGAAGGTCCAAACTCCTTGGCATTCCAAGAAGCAGAAAATCGCTTGCACACCATTAAGGCGGTTATGGTTGCTACATTTGGCGATTATCCAATGAAATAATAGTTAGAATACAGATGACGGGAGAGGTCATCTAGCACGTATAGTAAAGAAGGTTATCATATGAATCCATATAAGGTATTTATCGTAGGTCACGAAGGAACGACGGGCCTTAGAATTCACGAACGGCTGTCCGGTCGGAAGGATATTACATTATTATCCATTTCCGATGAGGACCGTAAAAATATTGATGTCATTTCGAGCATTGCAAAGGATGCGGATATCGTATTCTTGTGCTTGCCTGATGCGGCCTCCAAAGAGGTGGTGGCTGCTATCGGCGATTACCCTTGCAAGATTATCGACACATCCACAGCATTTAGAACGGCTGATGATTGGGCCTATGGCTTTCCCGAACTTGGTGAAAGCTATAAAAACGATATTAAAACGAAACAACATATTGCAAATCCTGGCTGTCATGCAAGCGGCATGATTGCTTGCATTGCACCTCTTATGAAAGCAGGCATTGCCCCAGCAGATTATCCTTTCACTATTACATCCCTCACTGGTTATAGTGGTGGCGGTAAGAAGATGATTGGTCAATACGAATCGGAGCCAAAGGATTATTTTCTTTACGCACCACGTCAATATGGCCTTAGTCAACGACATAAACATTTGCCAGAAGTAACCCATGTATGCGGCCTTACAGAAGCGCCAATATTCATGCCTATCGTAGACGATTACTACAGCGGTATGGAGGTCAGTGTTGGCCTACATACACGTCTATTAGCAAAACCTGTTACTGTAGAAGATGTGCATGCTGCACTCGTAGATTTCTACAAGGATAGCACTATTGTCAAGGTAGCACCACTTAACTTAGAAGAAGACAATAAACAATTGTTAAATGCTAATAAACTAAGCAATACGGATGGCATGGTCATATCTGTTACTGGCAACAATGACCGCATGGTCGTTCATGCTATTTTTGATAATTTAGGTAAGGGCGCTTCTGGTGCAGCCGTACAATGTATGAACATCGCACTTGGATTGCCAGAAGAAACGGGGCTTTCACTATGAACAGTGTAACAAATGCAATGCGGGCGCACATCTTAACGGCGGCCGTTCCATATATTAAACAATATACAGATAAATACGTAGTCGTAAAATACGGCGGCAATGCCATGACGGATCCGGAACTTAAAAAATCCGTTATGAATGATTTGCTACTACTTCAACTGGTAGGTGTGAAAGTAGTCCTCGTTCACGGCGGTGGTCCAGATATTAATAGCACCTTGAAGGCTATGAATATTGAATCGAAATTCAGTAATGGTTTGCGCGTTACCGACAAAGAAACGATGAATGTAGTACAAATGGTGCTGGCCGGCAAGGTTAATAAAGGCCTCGTAGCGGACCTCATCGGCTTTGGTGGCCGTGCTATCGGCCTTTGTGGCGTGGATGGTGAACTCATTCAAGTGCACAAGAAAAATGAAGAACTTGGCTATGTGGGGGAAGTCGATACAATCGATCCAAAGGTTATCGACGATGTCATCAGTAAGGGCTATATTCCGGTTATTTCTTCCGTTGGTTGTGACGCAGAAGGCAATGTATATAATGTCAATGCCGATACTGCGGCTGCAAAGATTGCAGGTGCCCTCAATGCGGAAACCATGGTGGCCATGACGAATATCGATGGCGTACTACGAGATGTAAACGATCCGAATTCCCTTATTTCAAAGATTACTCTTGCTGAAGCGGAACAGTTGAAAAAAGAGGGCGTCATCGCTGGTGGCATGATACCAAAAGTAGACTGTTGCTTGGAGGCCATCAATGCAGGGGCTCAAAAGGTTTTCATCATCAATGGTGAAATTCCACACGCCATCCTCATCGAACTATTAACCGATGAAGGCCTTGGCACAATGTTTGTAAAGTAATATAGTAGATATAACGATGGTAACATCATTTGCCATCGTTACATTGCATATAGATTGACGGCGGCTAGGCCGTACGTTTGGAGGATATGATGAGTAAGACACAAGATTTTGAACAACAAGATAAAGAGTATATAGCCAATACGTATGGCCGGTTTAACGTTTGCTTTGAAAAAGGCAAAGGTTCTTTGTTATGGGATGTAGAAGGAAAAGAATACATCGATCTTGGTTCTGGCATTGGCGTTACAGCATTTGGTGTAGACGATGATGAATGGTCCAAGGCGGTGATTGCACAAACTCATGCATTAAACCATATTTCAAATTTATATTATTCCGTACCACAAATTAAATTGGCTGAAATGTTATGTAAACGGACAGGCATGAAAAAGGTGTTCTTCTGTAACTCTGGTGCCGAATCTAATGAATGTGCTATCAAGGCAGCTCGTAAGTATAGCCATGACAAATACGGCGATGGTCGTAATGTCATCGTTACACTTGTTAATAGCTTTCATGGTCGTACAGTAACAACCTTGTCCGCTACAGGTCAAGATGTGTTCCATCAACATTTCTTCCCATTCACAGAAGGGTTCGTTCATACGCCTGCTAATGATATTGATGCGGCTTTGAAAGTCCTAGCAAACCCAGCAGTTTGCGCCATCATGATGGAACCAATTCAAGGTGAAGGCGGCGTTATGCCTCTCGATAAGGAATTCGTTCAAGCGGTTACAAAATACGCGCATGAACACGATCAACTCGTGCTTATCGACGAAGTGCAAACGGGTAATGGTCGGACTGGTAGCCTGTATGCATATGAACAATTTGGCATCGAACCAGATATCGTATCTACTGCTAAGGGCTTAGCTGGTGGCTTGCCTATGGGCGCAACCTTATTCAATGAAAAAACTCAATTTGTATTAACTGCAGGCGCGCATGCCACTACATTTGGTGGTAACCCTATCTGTGCGGCTGCAGGTTGTACCATCATTGAACGGTTAACACCAGAATTTTTGGCTACTGTGAAAGCTAAAGGTGATTACGTAAAACATGCCTTAGAAGGTAAACCAGGCATTGTCGGCGTTAGCGGTATGGGCCTCATGATTGGTATCGAAACAACTGTAGATCCTAAAGACGTTATTGCTAAATGTCTAGAAAAAGGCGTAGTATGTTTATCTGCTAAAAATAAGGTTCGTTTATTGCCAGCCCTTAATATTCCACAAGAACAACTAGAAAAAGCAATTACCATCTTGGCTGATGTAATTGGTGAATTGGCTAGCAAATAGTCTTACGTTGACAGATCCATTTATTTGGTATGAACAATTGATAAATATATAGATAAAATCCGATGAATATGTAGACTTTATATTCTATTCGTGATAACCTAGAATAAATAGTCTATATTGGAGGAGTAAATATGAATACAGAATCCTTACGTAATGATGTATTGGTTCCTGCTGTTGCTAAAACATTAGACATTGCAGCAAAAGCTAAACCAACAAAAGATGAGCTCTGCACAACTGCAAAAATTACAGCAGCTGTAGCGGTAGCAACTGCTGTTGTATCCTTGGCGGTACAAGCAGTATTGCGCAATCGATAAGAGAAGCATAAAGAAAACGACATGGCATTGCCTGTCGTTTTCTTTTACATTTACCCTGTTATTCCCATAAATATGGGGATTTCCAGTATATTTTGTTAATCTGTGCTGAAAGCTAAGGAGGCGATATCATGCATAGTCGCGATTTAATTGAACAATATAAAACCTATGTACAAGATTGGCGTAGGTACTTTCATAAACATCCAGAACTCAGTAATGAAGAGTTTGAAACAACTAAAACACTAGCCAAAGAATTAGAGTCCATGGGTGTAGAGGTTCATGTAGATACAGAACGTGGAACAGGACTTATCGGCATTATTCATGGCGCTAAGCCTGGTAAAGCGATTGCCCTTCGTGCAGATATCGATGCGTTGCCTGTACAAGAGCATAATACATTCGATTTTAAATCCGATGTAGATGGAAAGATGCATGCCTGTGGTCATGACGGCCATATGGCGATATTACTCGGTGCGGCTAAGATGCTTACTGCTATGAAAGACCGTATCGAAGGTGACGTATACCTTGCCTTCCAACCAGCCGAAGAAACCGGTGCGGGCGCTCCTGATTTCATGAAGTTTGATAATTGGTTTGAAAAAATCGATGCCATCTTTGGTGGTCACGTATGGATTGACTTACCAGCAGGTCTCATTTCCGTTGAAGAAGGGCCACGCATGGCGGCGAGCAGTAAAATTACAATCCGCGTAAAAGGCAAACAAGGTCACGGTGCACAACCGCATCAAGCGGTTGATGCAGTTGTCGTAGCCAGTGCTATCGTTATGAACCTACAAACAGTAGTGTCTCGCAATGTGAGTGCCTTGGATTCTCTTGTGCTCACCATCGGCAATATTCATTCTGGCTCAGAATGGAACGTTATCCCAGGAGAAGCACAAATGGGTGGTACTATCCGTTTCTTTGATCCAACGTAAGAAGATCATTATGTAGAATCCATACGTCGCGTAGTAGAACATACAGCATTAGCTTATGGAGCAACTGCTGAATTGATTTATGAAAAGAAAGTACCGCCAACCATTAATAACGCCGCAGCCAGTGAACTGGCTGAACGCGTTGTTATCGATACACTTGGTAAGGAAAAACTGTCTAAGATGCGCAAGGTGATGCCAGGGGAAGACTTTGCATGGTACTTACAAGAAAAACCAGGCTGCTTTGCCTTTATTGGTATCCAGAACCCAGAGGTAGGCGCCACCTTTGATCACCATAACAATCGATTCACCATGGACGATAGCGTACTATCTGCTGCATCGGCGGTGTATGCGGAATATGCCATTGCGTGGTTAAAAGAGCATAAGTAATAGTATTACTGTATAAAAACTATAGAGCACCATCATCGTAGCTGATGATGGTGCTTTTATCATGTATTTTTATTTGTACTTTGTGTATACTATAAATATATAATACAAGAATTGTTATATGAGAGGTATTTATGAATATACTTATATGTCTCATCATTATTGTTATTACCGGTATATTACTGATGAAGCGCTATCAACCGCAGCCAATTTTGATAGGCATGGGCATCCTTATGATGTATATCGCCTATGAAGGTAGCTGGATTAATGCCATATTGGATGAATCTCAGTCTACAGGCGTTCTGGTGTTTGATGCGATGGATATTGTGCGGATTACAACATCAGAGAATATAGTGAGCTTAGGCCTCATGATCATGACCTGTGCTGGTTATGCCAAATACATGGAACACATTGGGGCCGGGACGAGGCTAGCTCATATATTTATAAAGCCCTTGTATCGTCTTAACAGGCCATACATAGTGCTAGCTCTTATGTTTCTACTCAATATGGGATTATCCATATGTGTACCGAATCCGTTGAGTCTTGCTTTGCTTATGATGGTCACCATCTATCCCGTGTTGCTGCGGCTAGGTGTAAGTCCTGTCGGCGCTGCTGCGGTTATTGCTACAGGACATTTGATGGAGGTTGGGCCTGGTGCCGTTTCGACATTGCTTATAGCTAAGACACTTAATATACCGGTCCCAAACTATTTCGTAGGTTATCAGTTACGCCTCTATTTCTTGGTGGCTGTTGTGACGGCGGTAGCACATTTTTTGTGGCAACGATATCGCGATCGATTAGATGGCCCTATGGACGTAGGTGACTGTGAAAGCATCCCTAAGGCACCAATTGGACCTAAGCTATATATGATATTCCCTTTGTTGCCTTTATGTTTCATCTTGGGCTTTAGCCAATATGGCTTGCCTGGCGTAAAGATGAATGTAACCCTTGCTATGATGCTTGCCTTTGGCATTGCTTTATTGGCAGAACTCATTCGTCATCGTAATTTAAGGACCGTTCTTAAAAGTACTACTGTATTTTTTGAAGGCATGGGAAATCAGTTTTCCTATGCAGTAACCCTTATTATAGGTGGACAAGTCTTTGCACAAGGTTTGGTGAGTTTAGGCCTTATTGATTCGTTAGTTAGTGCACTTCAAACATTATCTCTAAATTCTGTGGGACTTACCTCTGTCATGGGTGGAGGCATGCTAGGCCTTAGCATGGTAACTGGCAGCAATGTAGCACCTTTATTTACATTAGTGCCACTCGTGCCTAATATTGTATCTAATCTCGGACTAGATCCGATTACGACCATGCTAGGCATGCAAAATGGGGCTAGTCTAGGTTTGTTCTTGAGCCCTATCAGCCCTGTTATGGTCGGTGTAGCTGGGGTAGCACATATTAAATCTGTAGATTTGCTTAAGCGCACCTCGGTTCCTGTACTTGTGGCACTAATTACGAGTTGTTTGGGGATATGGATGCTCTATTAATATTATAAGTTTATAAATAATAAGACGCCCTGTTATCGTAATAGCTAATGGGGCGTCTTGTTGTTTATAATAAAATATGAGAAAAACATGAATTTTTATATCTATATATGATAAAATGAAATTGATTATACAAGTGTTTCGTGATTTACAAATTTCATAATAGAGTCCTTAAAATAAAAAAATCCCAATTCAGAAGAATTGGGATGATACCCTACATTGGGTGGCCGAAGCATTGTAAATAAATTTGTATTTGAACTCGTAGTGTAATTCTGTAAACCTCCAAAACTAATTGGATTGCTTATAGTATAGTTAACCTTTTGATGAATGTCAATTATTAATTTCCAAAGGAGCAGACTTATGGAAACGCAAACATCGAATCAACTCATTACTAGTCATTTAAAGGATTATCCTAAACAGGATTATTTTGTAGGACTGGATATTGGTACTAATTCAGTAGGATGGGCAGTGACAAATACATCATATGAGTTACTGAAATTCCATTCTCATAAAATGTGGGGCAGTCGTTTGTTTGAAGAGGGTGAGTCTGCTGTAACACGTCGTGGATTCCGTTCGATGCGTCGGCGTTTAGAACGGCGTAAGTTGCGTTTAAAACTTTTAGAAGAACTATTTGCTGATGCTATGGCACAAGTAGATTCAACATTCTTTATTCGTCTTCATGAAAGTAAATACCACTACGAGGATAAAACTACAGGACATGGTTCTAAGCATATATTGTTTATTGATGAAGATTATACGGATCAAGATTACTTTACAGAATATCCTACTATTTATCACTTGCGTAAAGATTTAATGGAAAATGGTACTAACGATATACGTAAGCTATTTTTAGCTGTACATCATATATTAAAATATCGTGGTAATTTCCTCTATGAAGGTGCTACATTTAATTCAAACGCATCTACATTTGAAGATGTTCTCAAACAAGCGTTAGAAAATATTATATTTAACTGCTTTGATACTAATTCTGCTATTAGCTCTATTAGCAATATATTAATGGAGTCAGGAAAAACAAAATCAGATAAGGCCAAAGTAATAGAACGGCTTGTAGATACATACACAGCTTTTGATGAATTTAATACAGCTGATAAAACTCAAAAAGAACAAATCAAAGAAGATAAAAAGACAATAAAGGCTTTTGCCAATTTAGTGTTAGGTTTATCTGCTAATTTAATAGACTTATTTGGCTCCGTAGAAGATATAGATGATGACCTAAAAAAGCTACAGATTGTTGGAGATACATATGATGAAAAGCGAGATGACTTAGCTAAAGTATGGGGCGATGAAATTCATATCATTGATGATTGTAAATCTGTATATGATGCGATTATTCTTATGTCTATTAAAGAGCCAGGACTTACTATTTCTCAGTCTAAGGTAAAAGCTTTCGATAAACACAAAGAAGATTTAGTGATATTGAAGTCTTTATTAAAATTAGATCGAAATGTTTACAATGAGATGTTTAAGTCTGATAAAAAAGGGTTACATAATTATGTACACTATATTAAACAAGGTCGTACAGAAGAAACTAGTTGTAGTCGTGAAGATTTTTACAAATATACTAAGAAAATAGTAGAGGGGTTAGCTGATTCTAAAGATAAAGAATATATACTTAATGAAATTGAATTACAAACATTATTACCTTTACAACGTATTAAAGATAACGGAGTTATACCTTATCAACTACATTTAGAAGAACTCAAAGTCATATTAGATAAATGTGGACCTAAATTTCCATTCTTGCATACAGTATCTGATGGTTTTTCTGTAACAGAAAAATTGATTAAAATGTTAGAATTCCGTATTCCATACTATGTAGGACCTTTAAATACTTATCATAATGTAGATAAGGGTGGCTTTGCATGGGCTGTTCGTAAAGCTCGTGGTCGTGTTACACCTTGGAATTTTGATGATAAGATTGATCGAGAAAAATCAGCAGCAGCTTTTATCAAGAATCTTACTAATAAATGTACATACCTTTTAGGTGAAGATGTGTTGCCTAAATCCTCTCTTTTATATAGTGAGTTCATGTTACTTAATGAGCTGAATAATATACGTATTGATGGCAAACCATTAGAAACAGCGGTAAAAGAACATCTTATTGAAGATGCATTTAAGCAAGACCATAAGAAGATGACCAAAAATCGTATAGAACAGTTCCTGAAGGATAATAAGGATATTCCAAATAAGCATAAACCAGATATTGCAGGTCTTGATGGGGAAATTAAAAATGATTTGACATCCTATCGTGATATGCTTCGTATTTTAGGGCCTAATTTTGATAGATCTATGGCTGAAGACATTATTATGGATATTACTATCTTTGGTGAAAGCAAAAAAATGTTACGAGAAACATTGCGTAATAAATTTGCTTCGCACCTTGATGATGAAACTATCAAAAAGCTTTCAAAATTGAGATATCGAGATTGGGGACGTCTTTCTAAAAAGTTACTTAATGGTATCGAAGGTTGTGATAAATCTGGTAATGGTACACCTGAAACTATAATTGAATTGATGCGTAATGATAGTTATAATTTGATGGAACTATTAGGTGATAAGTTCTCTTTTATGGAATGTATTGAGGAAGAAAATGCTAAATTGACACAAGGGCAAGTGGTTAATCCTCACGATATCATCGATGAGTTGGCACTTTCACCAGCCGTTAAACGTGCAGTATGGCAAGCTTTGCGCATTATTGATGAGGTTGTTCATATTAAAAAAGCATTGCCATCCCGTATTTTTGTGGAAGTGGCACGGACAAATAAATCGGAAAAGAAGAAAAAAGATTCACGTCAAAAACGATTGACTGATTTATATTCTGCTATAAAAAAAGAGGATGTTCTACAAAGTGGTTTACAGGATAAAGAATTTGGTGCATTAAAATCAGGTTTGGCTAATTACGATGATGCGGCATTAAGAAGTAAAAAATTGTATTTATACTATACACAAATGGGGCGTTGTGCTTATACAGGAAATATTATAGATTTAAATCAATTAAATACGAATGATTATGATATTGATCATATTTATCCTCGCAGTCTTACAAAGGATGATAGCTTTGATAATTTAGTATTATGTGAGCGTACTGCTAATGCTAAAAAATCAGATACATATCCAGTAGATAATACAATTCAAAATAATCAAAAGTCATTCTGGGCATTTTTAAAACATCAAGGATTTATTAGTGAACGAAAATATGAACGACTTACACGTATTGCACCGCTTACAGCTGATGATTTGAGTGGATTTATTGCTCGACAATTAGTAGAAACAAACCAATCTGTGAAAGCTACTACAACATTATTACGTCGATTATATCCAGATATTGATGTAGTCTTTGTAAAAGCAGAGAATGTAACAGATTTCCGTCATGATAATAATTTTATTAAAGTTCGTTCGTTAAATCATCACCATCATGCTAAGGATGCTTACTTAAATATCGTAGTTGGCAATGTATATCATGAGAAATTCACACGTAATTTCCATTTATTCTTTAAAAAGAATGGGGCAAATCGTACGTATAATTTGGCGAAGATGTTTAATTATGATGTTAAATGCACTAATGCTCAAGATGGAAAAGCCTGGGATGTAAAAACTAGTATGAACACGGTTAAAAAAATGATGGCTAGTAATGATGTTCGTGTTACAAGACGTTTGTTAGAGCAATCAGGTGCATTAGCTGATGCGACTGTATATAAAGCCAGTGTTGCGGCAAAGGCTAAAGATGGTGCATATATTGGTATGAAAACGAAATCCAGTGTATTTGCTGATGTAACTAAGTATGGTGGTATGACTAAAATAAAAAATGCATATTCTATCATCGTTCAATATAATGGAAAAAAAGGTGAGAAGATTAAAGAAATTGTACCTTTGCCAATCTATTTAACAAATCGTAATACAACTGATAATGATTTGATTGACTATGTTAAGTCTGTTGTTCCACAAGCTAATAATATTTCTATTAAATATAGAAAATTATGCATTAATCAGTTAGTTAAAATTAATGGATTCTATTATTATTTGGGAGGAAAAACGAACAATAATATTTATATTGATAATGCAATCGAGTTAGTAGTGCCACATGATATTGCTACGTATATCAAATTACTTGATAAGTATGATTTGTTACGTAAAGAAAATAAAACTCTTAAGGCGTCTAGTATAACAACGAGTATATACAATATAAATACATCAACTGTTGTATCCCTTTCTAATAAGGTTGGAATAGATGTATTTGATTATTTTATGAGTAAATTGCGTACACCATTATATATGAAAATGAAGGGGAATAAAGTTGATGAGTTATCTTCAACTGGACGCAGTAAATTTATTAAGATGACATTAGAAGAACAAAGTATTTATTTACTTGAGGTATTGAATTTACTTACTAATAGTAAGACTACATTTGATGTGAAACCATTAGGTATAACAGGATCGCGATCAACAATTGGAGTAAAAATCCACAATTTAGATGAGTTTAAAATTATCAATGAATCCATTACTGGATTATATTCTAATGAGGTAACTATTGTTTAAATACGAGTAAGACTGTAATAGGTGATATTATGAGTTGGCGTACAGTAGTGATAGGTAGTCGTTCTAAGTTAGATTTTAAAATGAATTACATGATTATTTGGAAAGACTATGAAACGACTAAAATCTATATTGATGAAATCTATATGTTAGTTATTGAGTCTACAGCAGTGAGTCTCACTGCTGTACTTCTAAATGAGTTGATTAAAAAGAAAGTGGACATTGTGTTTTGTGATGAGAAGCGTAATCCTGCTAGTGAGGTTCTTCCATTGCATGGTAGTCATAATAGTAGTAAACGTTGTCGAGAGCAAGCTGATTGGTCTAAAGATGTACAGGCTTATATATGGACTGAAATTGTGCGTCGGAAGATTATGAATCAAGCGGAGTTATTAAAATATAAGGAATTAAAGGAGGCGGACTTACTATATCAATATCTAGATGAGTTGACTTTAAATGATGAGACTCAACGTGAAGGGCATGCGGCCAAGGTATATTTTAATGCTTTATTTGGAAAATCGTTTTCTAGGGAACAAGATAATCCTGTTAACGCAGCCCTTAACTATGGATATGCGATATTGCTTTCTGCAGTTAATCGAGAGATTTTATCATTAGGTTATATTACACAATTAGGGCTTAATCACTGCAATCAATTTAATCCGTATAATTTAGGATCGGATTTAATGGAACCATTACGAGGCTTTATTGATGAGATTGTTATTAAGTTAATGCCCACAGAATTTAATCGAGATATTAAACTTTCACTTATAGAATTATTATCTAAAGATGTAAAAATTAATGATACTATTCAAACATTTAGTGCCGCAGTACGTATTTATTGTAAAAGTGTATTTGAGGCCTTACGTGTTCAAGCAGCTAACGAGATTAGGTTTATAGAATATGAGCTATAGATTTATGAGAATACTAGTGATGTTTGACCTACCGACTTTAACTTCGGAGGATAGAAAAGAATATAGAAATTTTAGAAAGTATCTAATTATATCGGGATTTCTCATGTTACAAGAGTCTGTATATTCAAAGTTAGTACTTAATACGACTAGTGCTAATCTCATTATGGAACATGTACGTAAAAATAAGCCCCCTAGTGGAAGCTTATTTATGTTAACCATTACGGAAAAACAGTTTTCTAGAATGGAGATTGTAGTTGGGGATAAGCAAAGTGAAGTTATAGATTCAACAGAGAGGATACTAATAATATGAAATTAATGTATCAAGACTCTATATTGGAATTTGAAGTGCCCCGTGACAAGGTAACTGTTGTATCATTTGAAAATCGTAAAGTGTTTCGTAGAATGGTAACTGAACTTGATATACAATGTGATAGTGGTGATGGACCTTGGATTTTAAATGATAATGATAAAGCATTTAATTTAGATAAATATAGTCATATCATACTTAATCCTTTATATGTAGATGTAAATAGTAAATCTTTATTAACTAAATTACAAAATCAACTAACAAAAGAAGCTTTATTAATGACTGAAGAGGTAGCTGATATTGTTAATCGGCTTCATGCATTTTATTATTCTTTAGAATTTGGATATCCTTTATCAATTCAACATAAAATGGGAATTGGTACTACTGAGCTTATCAAATTAGGTAGTTTTAACTTCGAGTTTAATCGTAAAGGCGAAGTTATGGATCTTATGTCTTATATAGAAGTGGTTGATACATTACTATCTCCTATGATATATATTATGATAAATTTAGATTTAGTCTTAAATGATGATGAAATAAATGCATTTTATCAAAATATGCTAAGCCGACAATTACGATTAGTTTGTCTAACAACTGGATCATTTGATAGAAAAAGCCTTGATAAAAATCTTATTAATGGGTATATTTTAGATAATGATTTTTGTGTTATTTAAATGAGATCCAGGATTACACCTGGTGGTAGCCCGAGTTACTCTTGAGCGTCAAATTTAATTTGGGGTTTGAGAGTAGTGTAATTCTGTAAATCTCTAAAACATTTAGTAATGACTACATGGAATCACTTTCGTTTGAGAGTAGTGTAATTCTGTAAATCTCTAAAACACTAGGGATACCTAAAAATCAAACAAGGGTGTTTGAGAGTAGTGTAATTCTGTAAATCTCTAAAACCTAAAGAATGTGCCAATAATGAATCCATCAGTTTGAGAGTAGTGTAATTCTGTAAATCTCTAAAACAAAAATCGTGATGAGTACGGAACGAACGAAGTTTGAGAGTAGTGTAATTCTGTAAATCTCTAAAACCGAAGATTGTTCCATTATTCGTGATTGTCTGTTTGAGAGTAGTGTAATTCTGTAAATCTCTAAAACCATCTACTGTAGGTATATCACCAACTTCTACGTTTGAGAGTAGTGTAATTCTGTAAATCTCTAAAACTAGGGGGAACTATATAATGGCAATTGATTTGTTTGAGAGTAGTGTAATTCTGTAAATCTCTAAAACGCAGAAATCGAAACTGGTAAAGCCGAAGCAGTTTGAGAGTAGTGTAATTCTGTAGATTTCTAAAACTCAGTAGGTGTCATATTGCCCCCTTTGTAGGTTTGAGAGTAGTGTAATTCTGTAAATCTCTAAAACTAATGATAATGGCATATCTATTGCCGAAGCGTTTGAGAGTAGTGTAATTCTGTAAATCTCTAAAACAATAATTGCAAATGAATATAGTTGATTGAGGTTTGAGAGTAGTGTAATTCTGTAAATCTCTAAAACCAAATCAAAGGAATGCCCACTTACACAAGTGTTTGAGAGTAGTATAATTCTGTAAATCTCTAAAACTACCGCAATGATGATATAAGATTGTACAAAAGTAGCATTACTATAAGTAATATAGACCATTGGCAAATGCCATCTGTGTCTATATGTTAGTAATGCTACTTTTATTCTGATATTGAATTTATTCTGTTAAATATTTTATTACTTTAATTTCGTTAGATATGCAGTTATCATGTCTAATCGCTCAGTAAATAATGTTTTCATCATAGTAAGATGTTCCTCCGCAATATTTGGATTTTTTGCATATATAGAATCCATCAATTCCATTGCTGTTTTAGACAATGACTGCGGAATTGTTAGTGGTGTAGTTACATACTTTATTTGCTTATCATGTTTCGATTTAAACGGTAATGATGGATACGTATGGAATGGTCTATGTGGATTAATCGTCATTTCGTTGTACCATAGGGTATTGCCATTATCGAAGATAGGGGCCATGCCAAGGAATTCAAGTGTTGTAGAATTCCGTAAGAATCCAAAGTTACCGTAGTGACGGTCGTCATTTAATGTTAGATAGTCCAAAGCAAGTGTCGCATCTAAATGGGCTTTCACATTTGGAATTGAAAAATGTGTACACTGATCTAAGAACGCTTGGTATTTATTATCGCGTCGTTTAAGTGGCGCTGCTATGTGCCATGCAGGGATGTATTCAATGTCTCCACTCGTAAATAGTGGGCAAGATGACACGATTTCACCAGATGCGATTGTTTCTAATTCATATGGTACATGGTGAAAGTTTAGTTCTTTGCATAATTTTGACACAAATACTTCATTAAATGGTTGCTGATTGAGGAAGTTTCCAGCTTTTAATAGGCGAATACCTTTTTTTTGTTGCACCCACATCTGACGAAGAGAACCGTTTATAGATGAATTCGGTGTAATTAAATCGATATCGATATCATCAGAATCAGATAAGAATAAAGGCGTGTCAATTATAGGATGGTCATAAAAATTGATAGTATCCCAATCTAAATTAGAGTGTATTGGTTTCATCCAATAGTGGTCAGATAGATTAAGTTGATATGATTTTAATGAAAATTCTAATGCATCTGATGCGTGATAGGCCTCTAGTAGATCTTCTAAATTAGGTCTAGAGCGTGGTATAGCATGATACCTTAAAAAATCATTAAGTGCGATTTCTTGATTGTCCATGACCATCATATTCAATGGTTTGCGGTCTGGATTTATGATTTCAGTAACCTTTGTTACGGTTAAAGTATCATCTAATATTGCTGTTAACACAGGAATATTTTTATGCATTAGGATATATCTGCACATAGCATCACCTCCTTTATGTTAAGAATTAATAATTATATACATTATATCGTAAAATAGAGCTATAGGTATACATTTTACATAGTAATCGAATATTTCTTAATAAAATGACTATTAGCAAAACAAAACGCCCCCTTCACAGCAACCATCTAAGGCTGTCAATGAAGGGGGCGTTTTGCATTGTAGTAAGAAAGTTAGTAAACATTTAGACGGAATCTAAATGTATGTATATAAGGCCATATAGCTTACGATAAGAGGGGGGAAGTAGCATCCTATTGGAGTAGTATTGCATAAAAAGGGGAAATATATTAGGATGTATCTCTCATAGATATGCAAGGGATATACAGGGGAGATATCTATGGTTGTACAACTATATGGCCGTATATAACGGTATGTAATATAAATTAGAATTTATGAGTAAATCCAGCGTTTACGCCCCAGTCAGCTTGGTAATTACCAGATAGACCGGTAGTAACATCTGCATATACGCTGTTGTTCGTATTGAAACCATAACGGCCGCCGAATGCGAGTTCAGTCCAAGTGCCTTTGAGGTCTTGTTCTGTCAATTTTACGGCATTACCGCTAGCATAGGTAGTTTTCACATTGCCTGTGAAAGCATGACCTGCAGCAAAGCGTGTATATAGGTTACTATTGCCAAATTGTTTGCCTATTTCGAGACCTAGTTTGCCAGATGTGCTATTTACACTAGCTTGGTTAACAGATACATTGCCTGCTGTAAAGTCACGACCACCGAAGTGTGTATAGTTTAATTGTGCTTGTGGTTCTACATAGAAACCATTAGCAGATTTTATAGTTTTGCCGTAGCGAACGCCGATGCTATACGCATTGGATTTTACATCGCCAGATTTAGCTTGGCCGATTTCATTAAGCGCTGTAAATTCATTAGAGATACGACCTACTTGAGATTCTATATGTACGTATTGATCCTTACCAAGGTCTTTCAATCCATATGCGCCAACAGCATAGGATTTTACCTTGCCAGAACCATTGAATACATAATCTTCAGAACCGCGTAGGTAAGAAACTTGACCGCCCACGGTCCAGTCACGGCTAGTTTTAGTATCATAACCGCCTTGGATGCTTGTGTAATCAGTAGCTGTATTGATACCGTCATTAGCATAGTTATATCGACCGCCACCAATACGAGCCCAAATACCTGTTGGGGAACCTTGTTGTAATTGGTTAGCACGATTCATATCGCTCGTCATTGTACGCCATGCGTTGATATTACCAACTACAGCAGAACGAATGCCGCGCATTTGTGGTGTATCGTAAGCGCCAGGCGTTACTACAGGACTTGGTGTTACAGGAGTAGGTGCTGGAGTAACTGGAGTAGGTGCCGGTGTAACAGGAGTTACAGGGCTAGGCACTGGGGTTACCGGAGTAACAGGAGAAGGTGTTGGCGTAACTGGAGTAACAGGGCTAGGAGCTGGAGTAACAGGAGTTACAGGGGTAGGCGTTGGAGTAGGAGCCGCATAGGAACCTTGACCATTACCGTTTTGCCATGTAATAGCACCTTCTTTTTGGTCTGTAGTTAACGCTTTTTGGAAGCTTGACACGATGCCATTAGAAGCGATGGATACAGTACCAGAAAGGTTTCTTTCACCATTCATATAATTTTCGTAATAGAATTTATGCGCCAAGTTATCTAGAATCTTGTTTACATTGCTTTCAGAGGACGTATCGAGATGATCGCCTGTTACATAGCCATGTACACCAGACCCTGTTGTAGCGGATTTTACGATGAAGTTACCGCCTTCAATGTCAGATGCATCAAGGCCTGTTTTTTGAGCGGCTGGTTTAGCGAAGTTCAAACCAGTACCAGCGCTCATATCGTAAATGACATTGATGTGGCCGTCTAAATTATTAACGTGGATGTCGCTACGAGAATCTTGGGAAATACGGCTGAATCCTTCACGTGTGCGAGTGCCTTTGAGTGTATTGATACTGCTGCGCGCTTCGTTGCCTTTAATTTGGAATGCTTCCAAGCCACCCATGTTATCGTGGCTCCACATGCCACCATCAAAGGTCATGTTGATTTCGCCACCCTTATCCTCTAATGTGTTCACAGCCTTGCCGGTAAATTGGTTAGGGCTATTGTGCGCACGGCCGAGACCAATATTAATCACTGATGGTTGCTGTTGTTGGTATGGAGGCATCGTTTTATCAGATACGAGTATATTACCTTGCATATTAAATACTTTATGTTTTACAGTACCTGCATCATCGATACCAAGATTAATTTTACTGTTATAGGCAAATGCTAGTGGATAGGGTGCGTCCCATGGGGCCGTATTCACGTTCATAACCCCGCCATCCACTTGAATGGAACTATTATCTAGCATGCCTGTAATGAAAGCTGGTTGGCGGTGACGCTTAGGCAATTGGTTTTGATCAGGCGTATCCAAGGAGGCAATAGTCACTTGACCGCCGTTTGATGCAATGACACCTGTTGCCGTCGTATCGCCAGTGCTTTCAAATTTACTTTCAGAACCTACTGCAAACACATTGCCATTAGAACCAAGGCCTGCTGCTGCCCATGTGCTAGGGAGGGCCACTGTAGATGACAACATAGTCATCATTACAGCGGACAATAACATCTTATTTCTCGCTCTCATTCTCTTACACCTCAACTATATTACTTAATTTGTAATTTATTTTTATAGTGTGAAAGACTCTTCATAAATGAATATATATCTATTGGTTGATTTAATACTCTCTTATATAATAAAAGATAGATATATACTCACTTTATAAAGACTTTGTGTCAGACACATTTAAAATATATTTAAAATAATATAACATTTTTCGTGAAATGTAAATGAATTTTCGCAATTTTATTTAAAAATATTTAAAATATTAAATGGAAAGGAGATTTCATGAAAGTCACTTGTTCCTGGCCCACAACGCCACTGTATCAGGCGTATCATGATTATGAATGGGGGCGCCCTATTCATGATGACCAACATCAATTTGAACATTTATGTTTGGAGAGCCTACAATGCGGTCTGAGTTGGCTTACGATTTTAAATAAACGAGACGTTATACGTCAGTGTTTTGACTGTTTTGATGTTGATGCAGTAGCTAAATATACGGAAACAGATATAGAGCGCATTATGAGTACAGAGGGAATGTTAAAATCCCGCAAGAAGATTGAGGCCATCATCAATAATGCACAGGCGTTCCAACGCATTCAAGATGAATTTGGATCCTTTTGCGAATATATATGGGCTTTCACCAATCATAAGACTCTTATTTATGAAGGCCATTCTGAGGGAAGGGTGCCTGCTAAAAATGAATTATCTACGCGCATTAGCAAAGACCTTAAGAAACGAGGGTTCAAATTTGTAGGACCTGTGACCATCTATTCCCATTTACAAGCTAGTGGTCTCATCAACGATCACGGTAAGGATTGCCCTTGTTTCCATGAGATTAATGAGGCTAATCCTGTGGTTTATATGACAATAGATGATTAATATAAATAGAACCGTATCTACTGAAACATAGATACGGTTCTTTTGTGATATTTTATATTGATTATTATCGATGCAGTTGTTATACTACTTTCATAATAACTTTCAGAAGTAAGGGAAAGGATATAAGTATGATTGGGTTAGGAACGGCCATCAATATGGGGCTCATTATCGGTGGTAGTATTATTGGGCTCACGTGCGGCCGATTTATGAAGGACAATTTAAAACAAACCCTTATGGTAGTATGTGGTATCATCGTGCTATTACTAGGGATGAGCGGGGCCATGCAATTTATGCTGGTTATCGTTAATGGTTCCTTGCAAACTACTGGACCTTTGTTGATGATTATCAGCATGGTAGTTGGTGCTGTGATTGGTGAAATCATTGATTTAGACCGATGGATTACGGTCTTTGGTGACTGGGTGAAAGATAAAACCGGTAATACAGGGGACCCTAAGTTTACGCAAGCGTTTATCACTGCATCACTTACGTTTACTGTTGGTGCGATGGGCGTGCTCGGTTCAATTCAAGATGGATTGACAGGAGATTACCAAACCTTGCTACTCAAAGGAATTCTTGATGGTGTTATTGTTATGGTTATGACCTCATCCATGGGGAAGGGCGCATTGTTTTCCTTCATTCCTGTAGGTATCACGCAGTGGTTGATCACGGCCTTAGCGCATGTTGCAGCGCCACTTATGACACAGCAGGCTATCGACAATTTATCCTATGTAGGATCCATCTTAATTTTCTGTGTAGGCATTAATATTATTTGGCCTAATAAGATTCGTTTAGCTAATTTATTACCTGCTATTTTTATCGCTATGGGCCTTACGTTTTTAATTTAAATTTAAATTTTAAGAACCCTCTTTACATTATGTGTAAAGAGGGTTACTATATTCTCAATATAATTTTCTTGTAGTTAAAATGGTTTCCCCTAGAAACGCATGTTATCGCGGTCTAGCGGATATAAAAGGGCCTTTCTTCGCCGAACGGTTCTAGAAACCAGAAAGGACATGATGAGCGAACAAGTTTCTGTTTCAAAATCTAATATTCGTGGTGCTTTTGGTGCATTTTTTATTCCTGGTATGTACACTGCCTTATGGGCTGGGTTTGTACCATATTTAAAAGCGAAACTAAGCATCGGCGAGGATGTATTAGGTTCCATGATTTTGTTGCTCGGTGTAGGTTCTTGTTTATCCATGGCTATAGCTGGCAAGCTTGTAGAGAGTTTTGGGTGTAAGCGAGTCGTTTTATTGGCTAGTTTTATCGGTATGCTATCGCTTGCGATTGTTACCATGTGTTCTACAATTGTGACAACCACAATAGCATTATTTTTCTTTGGCATTGGCGTAGGTCTTAGTGGTGCTTCTGCCAACTTACAAGCTATTTTAACGGAAAAGGTAAGTAAAAAGCATTTAATGGGGGCTTATCACGGTGGGTGGAGCTTAGGTGGCTTTGCAGGTGCCGGTGTATTGCTTGTTCTTTTAAAAATATTATCATTACCTGTTAATGAAAGTATTTGGGGCCTTCTTATCATACTCTTTATTGCGATGATTGCAGTTAGCCAATTTATGTTAACCTTTGGTAGTGATCCGAATGCAAAGGTTATGAAGAAGTCTAAAAGTCCGTTATCATTCCATCCAATTGCTATTATCTTTGGTCTCTTATCCTTTGTATCCTATTTGGTAGAGGGGGCCGTAGGGGACTGGAGTGCACTTTACTTATTTGAAGATAAAGGCATTGTTATTCAAGAAGCCGTAATGGGCGTCATGCTGTTTAATGGGACTATGTGTATTGGTCGCCTTCTTGGTAATACAGTTGGTAAACATGTAACATCTAAACAAGTTGTTGTAGGTGGTTATCTACTAGGTGCTATTGCAATGGCACTCATCGTATTCCTACCTGGCCATGCGTCTATGTATACGTACTTATTATTAGGTATCTCATTAGCCATGGTTGTGCCAAATCTATTTTCTGCGATGGGGGAACAAAATGTAATTCCTATGACACAAGCAGTGGCTACATCTACCATGCTCGGTTATATGGGGATTTTGATGGGACCTGCATTGATTGGATTCATTGCTCATGGTACGAGTCTTACCATTGCATTCATCGTCTTGACTGTATTGCTTGTTATCAGTGCCGGCATCGGTAAATATGCATATTATTTAATGAATAAAAATTGTGGCGTAGAAGAATAGTTTCTTCGTTTAAATGCTGCAAATAAAAAGAAGAGGGGCTACGATTCGTATGAATCGTAGCCCCTCTTGGTATGTTAGTAACCGATTAGCGGTCGCCGTTAAAGATGGAGTTTTTAACAAGTACGTAGTCTACTTTGCGGATAGCTTGTAGAGTGGTACCACCAGCGTAGGAGATAGCGGATTGTAAATCTTGTTCCATTTCGATTAATGTATCGAAGATAGAGCCTTTGGAAGGAATGAAGATTTTTTTGCCTTCTACGTTTTTACGTTCCCCTTTTTGGAATTCGGAAGCAGAACCGAAGTATTCTTTTACAGCTTGGCCGTCAACAATTTTTTCTTCCCCTGGAGATTCTTGGTGACCAGCAAATAGGGAACCAATCATAACCATAGTAGCACCAAAGCGAATGGATTTAGCGATGTCGCCGTGATCGCGGATACCGCCGTCAGCGATGATAGGTTTTGTAGCTGCTTTTGCACACCAACGTACAGCTGCCAATTGCCAACCGCCAGTACCAAAGCCAGTTTTTAATTTTGTGATACAAACCTTACCAGGACCGATACCTACTTTTGTAGCATCAGCACCAGCATTTTCAAGTTCACGAACTGCTTCTGGAGTACCTACGTTACCAGCAATAACAAATGTTGTTGGTAAATTCTTTTTAATGTATTGAATCATGTCGATAACAGCATTAGAGTGACCATGTGCGATATCGATTGTGATATAATCAGGAATAAGATTAGCTTTTGCTAATTCATCAACTAATGCGAATTCTTCTTCCTTTACACCGATGGAAATAGAAGAATATAAGTTTTTTTCTTGCATGCGTTTTACAAAGTCGAGACGGCGTTCAGGTTGGAAACGATGCATGATATAGAAATAGCCTTTTTCTGCTAGTTTTTCAGCTAACTCTTCATCAATGATAGTTTGCATGTTTGCAGGAACTACAGGCAATTTAAATGTACGATTACCTAGTTTAACATGCGTATCACATTCGCTGCGGCTGTTTACGATACATTTATTAGGAATCAGTTGTACGTCTTCATAATCGAAGATGTTAGTTGTATTAATCATAGTTTCTATATCTCCTTTGAGGTATAATAAATTGAACCTGTACCATTATACTGAATTTGTTTTCAATTTTCAATACATTCCGAATATTAAAAACACTCATATAGTTATTATACAATTTTATAGATAGCTTGTCTGTACATTTTCTCTATGTTCAGCCCATTATATAAACATTATATTAATAGGAGGTTATTTTAATGGAGCATTCCAAGACACGCATGATAGCAGAAGCTGGTGTGGCTATTGCTATTGCACAAGTATTATCTTTTATTACACTTTTTCATATGCCACAAGGCGGTTCCATTAAGGCCGCATCCATGGTACCTCTCATGATTTTTGCATATCGCTGGGGTGGTACACGCGGTATTTTGGCTGGCGTTGTATATGGCATACTTCATTTCTTGCTCGGTTTTAAATCATCTATCCATTATCTAAGCATCATCCTAGACTATCTTGTTGCTTACGGTGTTATTGGTGTGTGCGGGTATTTCAAGGATAATATGACAGGTCTTGTTAGCGGATCTATTGTTGCTATTGCGCTTCGTTGGTTTGCGTCCGTAACAAGTGGTGCCGTTGTATTTGCTAGTTATGCACCGCAAGGTCAAAATCCATGGATCTACTCTATGATTTATAATGCTTCTTATATGGTGCCAGATGGAATTCTTAATATTGTTGTGTTGTTGTTTATTTACCAAGGGGTAAAAAGAGGGTTGAAACGCGGTGCTTAATTTAGGCGTAATTATTTTGGCTGGTGGCCTAAGTTCACGCATGGGATATCCTAAGGCTTTATTGCCTTGGACGAATGGTGAAAGCCTCATTTCTCATGCGTTGCGCAATGCATTAGAACATGATGCTAATGACATTCTCATTTCTATCGGTGACGATGAAAGTCTAGGCCAAGCCATTCAGGCTAATATTATCGACACATTGTCGAATAAAGAGAAAGAAAAAGTTTCTATCGTTCGGGATTCTGTTCCTCGAAGTGGTCCATTAGGCGGATTATATAGCACATTAGCCGTAGGCAAGAGTCATGCTTATGCGGTGTTAGCTGTAGATATGCCGTTTATGGATTTTAATTTATATTATGATTGGCTCTACCAAGTAGAGGGCGATGACTGGCGTGTTATTGTGCCTATTGGTGAAAGTGGACGCTATGAGCCTATGGCGGGGATATATAAGCCATCCATTGCTCCATTATTGCAAACCACTTTAGCAGGAGAGGATGTATCTTTGCAGCATGCATTAGATATTGTAGGACCTGTGGTAACCATTGATGCAGGTGATTACGGTCATCATTTACGCAATGTGAACCATATAGAGGATTATAAGTGGGCCCGCGCAGAGGCTGTTAATGCGAATCGTCATGTTCCACTTATCAGCGTAGTTGCTGAAAAACGTAAGACTGGTAAAACTACGGTGGTAACGCGACTAATTAAGGAATTAGAACAAATTGGTTTCTCTGTAGGCGTTGTAAAAAGCGATAAACATGGCTTTCACATGGATTATGAAGGAACTGATACGGATCTTGCTATGAAAGTAGGCGCCACGGCCGTAGCCATTGCAGGCCCCACGGAAACGGCCATACGCATACGCACCGAAAAACAATCTAATCTGTATGATTTGGTACAGCAATTACCTGTAGATATTGCTATACTAGAAACGAGATCTCAAGGTATATTCCCTATTGTAGAGGTAACCAGAGAGGGGTATACAGAATCACTGATATCCAGTGATATAGAACGCGTAGAGACCATAGAGGTTACTAAATTAGATCAATGCATACCAACTTTGGTATGTCGAATACAAAGTATGATGAGGAATTTAGATGATAGCCGTTACTGTTGATGAAGCGCTTCATTTGTGGAATGAGGCTTTACGAGAACAACATCATAGCATCGAATCCATTGCCGTTGGCGACGCAAAAGGATGTGTGTTGGCCGAAGATATTTTGGCACCTACTGATGTGCCCGCTTTTCATAAATCCGCAATGGATGGGTATGCCTTAGCATATGATCCTAATTGTGATACCTATATCGTCGATGGCATCATCGGCGCTGGTGTTGTATGGGATAAGCCTGTAACGACTGGCCATGCTGTACGTATTATGACAGGCGCTCCTGTACCAAGTACTTGTGATACAGTTATCATGCAAGAACAGGTGAAAGGTACTGGTGAAGTAGGGGCTACAATTACTTTACAAGGTACGCAACAAAAGGGTAGCCATATTATCCCTCGTGGTGAAGAATGTTCAGCAGGGACCGTTGTTATTCCAAAGGGTACAGAAATAACCTCTACGGTGCAGACAATTTTGACCGGCCTAGGTTTAACCAATGTATCTGTGTACGCGATGCCACGTATACTGGTTCTTACATCTGGGCATGAGGTTATTGAGCCGGGCGAACCCTTAACTGCAGGAAAAATTTACAATTCAAATCGCATGATGATTTGTAGCTTGCTAGATGATTTAGGTTTCCGGCGCGTTACCCATTATCATGTAAGCGATGCACCGGATACATTAGACTTAGAAATTAAACGCGTTCTTGAACTCAGTGAACAAGCAGATATCATCATCAGCTCAGGCGGAGTATCTGTAGGAATGTTTGATACAATGCCTCTTATATATGAAAAGTTAGGAGCTAAAACCTTATACGGTCGCATCCAAATGCGTCCGGGGGCGGCCTCCTATGGGGCCGTTACGCCTAAAGGACAACTTATCTTTGGTTTATCAGGCAATCCCGGTGCAGCCTTTAATGGTTGGCACCTACTGGTGGTTCCTACATTGCGTAGATATAAAGGTATTAAAAATTGGTCCACCCCAGTACTTAATTGTGTAATGGATTGCGATCTATCTAAACGTAATGCCTTTGACCGTTACGTGCAAGGCAAGGTCATATTTGGTGATGGACAACCTCGTTTTGTGGCAAATCGTCACTTTAACAGTAGCAGCATGCTTGGATTATATACCGTTAATGCCTTAGCCTGCATTCCACAAGGCGTACATGAGGTACATGAAGGAGATATATTTAAGGTATATTTGCTAGGCCTCTTACCAACAATATAATAAATTGCAAGGGACTCATGTATGAGTCCCTTTTTTAATTATTGTCTTTAGACTGGTTCGCGACGTAGTCGCGAATCATTAAACCACCCGCTATGCGGGTGCGGCAACGAAAGTTATACAAAAAAATCACCTTGCTTAAGTATAA
>ERZ772764.131-NODE-131-length-52509-cov-5.068307_pt1 | contig 52509 bp, 53 predicted proteins | sample MGYA00512163_ERZ772764 | MGnify/ENA primary metagenome ERZ772764 (study PRJEB29015, sample SAMEA2737903) | human oral metagenome | biome: human oral; feature: human-associated habitat; material: dental | place: China | collected 2094 ... | reverse complement strand
CTGTCAATTAAAAATATTGACGATAAAACATTAAGACTACTATTGCAATCTATACTTACTCGTATGAATGCAATGGTAAAAGCTATTTCACAAAAATATTATAAGAACTTCTATGATAAAGATGTTAAAATCATGATGCAATACAGTAAAACACAAGATGGTAAACAAGTACTATCACCTGTAAACGTAATAGAATCAGTTCGTGAACGTAGTGTTGATAATCTTGCTTATCCAAGTGAAGTTATACTTAAAATGGCTAACTTTGTAGCAGGTGGAAATCTAGAACTTGCAACAGAACGTAAGCTTTTAATAGACTATTGGAGACAAGTTCAATCTGGTTTAGTTAAAGTATCTAATATGATACTTGATGATTGGATAAAGAGAATAGGTTCTAGAATATCTGTTAAAGCATTTAGAACTGAGTTTTTACGTACTATGAGTATTGCAAGAAATGTTGCTTATATAATGAATGAAATAGATAGTATAGTAAATACTCTTATTTCTAAAGGAAATCCTACTATTAAAATAGAAAGAATTGAATTTAGAAAAAGAATTTATTTATATTTACTTGCAAATATGTATATGCAAAGTAAAGACTTAATTTAAAAAGGAGTGATAATTAATGAAATTTGCAATTGGATTAGAAAGCATAGTTGGATACAGCTCTGATTTCAATTTAAATGAAGAACCTGGTATTGCTGGAGTAGAAGCTTTAGTTGCTGATAACTTATTTGAAGTTGAATCAGGAGAATACAAAGCAACTATTGAATCGTTAGATGTTGATATTGATGTAATACTAACTCAAGGTTCTATGTATGGATTTGGTACTGAAGCAGATGAACCAGCTAAAGAAGAAAAGAAAGAAGACAGTAAATCAACTGAGAAGAAAGAAGCTTGGTACAAAAGACTATGGAATGCAATAGTTAGAATGTTTAAAGCAATAGGTGGATGGTTTACTTCTGCTTGGGAATGGGTTAAAAAGAAATTCGGTAAAGGTGGAGCAAATGATGTTGCTGATGCAGCTAAGAAAACTGTTGAAGTTAAAGCTGAATTAACTGAAGCTGTTGTAAAAGAAGCTGTTAAAAAAAATGGTTTATCTGAAGAAGAAGTTAAAGAAATTTTATCTAATTACATAGGAGAACTTAAAGGTAAAAAAGAATATGAATCAATTTCATCATTTATAGCTAAAATAAAAGATGAAGTATTTGAAGAAATAGTATCTAAATCTCAAATATTAAACACACCAACTAATGGTAGTATAGAATTTACATATTATACATTCTCTTCTGAAGTTCTTAGCAGAATAGATAAGTTAAGAACAAATTTAAAAAATGTTGGTGAATTAGCTTCTAGAGCAGATGCTTTATCAAGAGAAGATAATACACACAACGTTCAAGCTCCTTTAAGAATAGGAGCTAAACTTACAGCTGAAGTAGCATTAACTATTGGTTCTTTATTACATGTTTTATTTAATTTAGAAATAAAAAATGAGCAATCTTTTCAAGGATTACTTAATACAAATAAAGATATGACTTTAGCTGAGTACTCTGATATATACCAAAGTGTAACAACTGTAGCAAATGATATTAAGTCTCTTGCAGCCTCTAAACCAGTGTTAAAGTTAGAAGCACATAAAATTAAATTCACTGTTAAAAATGGAGTTTTAGATAAAGCTAGTTACAATGCATTTGCTAAGTCTAATGAAATGACTAAATCAAGTGATTTAAGTAATCATATATCTAATCTTGCAGACAGTTGTAAGGATTATATGAAATCAGTTACTAAGGTTATAGCATCTTTAGAAAACTTAAATTTTCTTAGAAAAGGAGATGCAGGTGCAAATAATGATACTAGAGTTTATGAAAACTTAAAAGGAATATTATCATCTGTTAAAGTTATAGGATTTAATGGTATAAATCTTATAAGACAGCAAACTATGGCTAAGATAGTAAGCAATGCTGTTCAAGCTTAATAAATAAAGAGGAGGTTTCATAATGAATTTTAAATATGGAACTGAGTCAGTCGGTATAGATTTTTTTCTATACCGACACTACTCCTTTTTTAAACAGAGGTGTAGAAGGACTCATAGAAGACATTGATATGTCAGTAGATAATACAAGATATGGATTTGCATTTGAATCATGTTGTGTTGATTTTGATATAATTATGGGATTAGAAGCAGATGAAAATAAATCTGATAAACCTGAAGAAAAGAAAGATGAAAAATCTGAAACTACAACATCTAATTCAAAAGCAGATGCATGGTATAAAAAAGTGTGGAATGCAATAGTTGGTATGTTTAAAACTATTGGAAAGTGGTTTTCTTCTGCATGGAAATGGATTAAAAAGAAGTTTGGTTTTGGAGGAACTAATGATGTTGGTAAAGTTGCAGAAACTGAAGTAAAAGTAAGTGGAAACTCTACTGCTAAAGCTCTTGATAAATTAAAAGATGCTGATACTATGACTGCTGAGGAACTTGATACTGTTGTAGAAGAAATAGTTGGTGAAGAAATTGATAAAGAAAAAACTGTTAATTTAAAACTAATACAAAATCAAATAACAGAAAATGTAAAAGAACAAGTTGCTAATTCAGTAGAAGCATCAAATAAAACTTCTGAAAGTAAACCTGCAGAATCTAATTCTAAAAATAATGAATCTGAAAATAAAGCTAATAATACTGCAAGAGAAAAACTATCTAGACGTTCAAGTGGTAGAAAAACTGACACTATAGCAAGTAAACATGGAGCTAATACTAATCTTGCTGTTAAAAGAACTATTACTCCAGTAACATTTAAATCATACTTATTCTCTAAAAGAGTTATAAGTGAATTTAAAGAGTTTAAGAAAGTGTATGCAAGTTATACATCTTCTAAGTTAGAACTTGATAATAGCAAACTTAATTTAGAAAAAGCTGTATTAAATGGTGCTAAATTTATGGCAGGAACTTTAACTTACTTAGGTGCTTTATCTAAAATGCTTTTTAAAAATATAAACTTTGACTCAAATGCATTTACTACATTTACACAAAATGCTTCTGAAGATACAATGAAGTCTATGATAAAAGCTACTGATGATTTAGAAAGAAGTCTTATAACTGCAGTTAATGCTAATCAAACACTTGATTTAGAAGAAGTTGTATTCCAAATAAGAATAAAGGATAATATCAAAAAAGAACTTGATAAATCTACATACTTATTTGAATTTACAACACCACAAAGTGGACTAGCAGATTCTGTAGAAATAAGTAAAGCTATATCTATTATAGCAAATAACTGTTTGTCTGATATATCTAAACTTGATAAATTCGTTACCAATCTTTCTAATATAAAAGACAGTAACACAAGAGGAATGTCAAGAGATAGTACTGCAAGAATTAAAGCATTAAGAACATTAATGTCTAATACTAAGGGTGTAGGAAGTAGTGTTTATAAACTTCTTTCTAGAACTAATATTATAAAGATTAGAACTACAGTTAAGACAGATGATGTGCTAGGAGGTAATTAATGTTATTCAAATATGGATATACAAACTCATCATATGATAATATAACTAAGTATAGTCTTGGAATTGAATCTATTATAGATGAAAACTTAGAAGATATAGAATTTAATGAAGCTTATGCTGCACTTGAATCTTGTGCTATTGATACATTTATGTTGGAAAAAGAAGCAGTTGGTATGGAAGTTGCAGCTACTGCAACTGCTAGTTCTTCTGATAAAAAAGCATGGTATAAGAAATTTTATGAATGGATTAAATCATTGGGTTCAAAAATCTCTGATTTCTTTGTAAGTGCTTATAAATGGATTAGAAGAAAGTTATTTGGAGAATCTGATTCTCCGTCTAAAGTAACTGAAGTAGTGAAAGAAACAGTTGATGTTATCGAAGAAACAGCAAATGAAGTTAAAGATAATATTGATAATGTTAATAGCAATGATTCAGTAGTAAAGGCTGGACCTAAACCAATTGAAAACCCTGGAGCACAAGCTACTAAAAGACCACACACAGTTGAAAGTATAAAAGAACTAGCTAAGAAAAATATAGAAAAACACCCAACTATATCAAAACTTCCAGCTGTTAGAAAAGTACAAATTGTGAAGTCTGTTGTAGATGCTATTACTGGTAAGAAAACAACTGTTAACTTTTGGGTATTTACAGATGAAGTTACTAAAAGATTAAGTTTTAGAAATAGTGGTAATGTATATAGAGGTTCAGATAATACTAATAGTACTCACGGTGGTCTTTTTAATGTAGTTATGTATCCAGCATATGCACTTAAATCACTTACGGAAGTATTCTACGGTATTACAAATAATAAAGAAATTCCAGATATTGACAACGGAAGTCTTGAACCATTAGTTGAAATGTTAACTGAACTTGATAAAGATGTTAAAAATATTAATAGAGCTGCAATCATGAAAGAGATTTCATATGATTTTACACTTAATGAAAACTATAAAATAAGTAGAGAAGAATTACAAAAGTTTTATAACACTTATGGTGAAACTGTTAAGTTTGCAGGAGCTGTTAATAAATTTATGACAGAATCTGAAGATGCTTTAAAAAGAGTTAGAGAAAAAACTAAAGCTTTAAAAGAATCTGACTTTGAAAGCTATGTTAAAGATGGAAAAGACCCTAAAGTTATACTTAAGAATTTCCAAACATCAGGAAGACTTATAGCTTCTATATCTAAAACTTTATTTAAATATATAAAGTCTGATATTAAAGTTAGAAGTGGTGTAACACAAACTAATTATAATAACCTTGATGTTGAACCAATTAAAGATTAAGGTGATGTAATATGAAGTTTAAATTTGCAAATGGGAGCTTAAATGCTCCCGTTTTTAATATTGGAACAGAAGACATAGATTTTAATATTCTTGAATTTGAAAGAAGTGAAAATCTTGCTGCTTTTGAATCTTGTATGATAGATATTAATATATTTTCTAATATAAAAGGATTTGAAGCAGAAGATAGTTGGTATAAAAAACTTTGGGATAAAATAAAAGCTATGTTTAAAGCAATTGGAAACTGGCTTTTATCTGTATGGAATTGGATACTTTCTAAATTTAGAAAAGAAGGAACACTCGAAGTAGGTAAAACATCTAAAGAAGAAGTTAAAGTTAAAAAAGAAACTATAAATAAAACTATTTCTAAAATAAAAGATTCTCCAAATGGTGTAAGTGAAGCCGATATAGAAAAAGATGTAAGTAAACTTATGTCAGGAGCTATTGCTACTTCTCCTATGAATGGAGTACTTAAAGATTTACAAACTAGCATGGAAGAAGAGGTTAAAAAGATAATAGTTGAAGAAGTTACTGAAGAAAATGAAAATGGCAATAGAGTAGTTAAAAGAAATGTCATAAATACTCATCTTTCTTATTATATTTTCGATAAAGATATAATGTCTAGATTTAGAAAGGTTGAAGGCAGTATGTGGGTTAAATCATTTACTACTTCTGATGTTATAAAGAATAATATGATTATATTTGCAAATTCTGCATATGTTTGTGGATATATATTGTATGTTTTGTATGATATGGATAAATTAGGAGATTATAAGATTGGTAAAGACTTTACTGATGAAGATAGAGCTAATCTAGATAGCATACAAAGTACACTTCAAAATACAACTAGACCATCGTTAAAACTTGAACATAAATCTATAGATGTTAAAATAGTAAACGGAGTTATAGAAACAGATTTTACAAAAGAGGAAGAAGACATTATAGATAACTGCTCTCTTGTAGCTAGTAGAATTTTATCTGGAATTTCTGATATAAATACTAATTTAAAAACATCTGTAAAAGAAATAGATAGTTTAAAATCAGAAACTTCAGGTAATATAACAGAAAGTGATATAAAAATGGTTACAGATACCTTAACTAAAGTTAAAAATATATGCAAACTTACTATGAAGTTAGTCGGTTCTGTAAACATGAAGAAAATAAAAAATAATGCACATGAATTCAGAGATAAAGTTGGAAATAAACTTTAAAGGAGGTGCTTAGTTTGAAATTCAAATATTCAACTGAACTAATACCACAGAATGAAATTAAAGTAAGTACAGGTATTGAGTCTATAATAGACTCAAATATCGAAGCTTTAGAATTACAAGATTATAAATCTGCTTTTGAATCTTGTATGATAGATACCTTTTTAATTCAAAAAGGAATGGAAGCAGATGAAGATAAACCAGAAGTATCAGAAACTAAAGAAGCATGGTATAAAAGATTGTGGAAATGGATTAAAGATATGTTTACCAAGCTAGGTTCATATCTTGTAGCAGGGTTTAAATGGCTTAAACGACTGTTCTTTAAAGACGAAGTAACTTCATTTATCCAACCAGCTAAAATGGAAGATTACATGTTCACGATTGAGTATGTAAATATGACGGATGAAAAGGACAAGATACACGAGCAAGTAGAAAAAGAAGCAAGTGAGTTTAAAGATAATGTGAAAGACTATTATACGTACCTATTTACTAAAGCTAAAGAGAAATTAAATACAACCAAAGCATTTAAAGGGTCATCTGAAGCAGAAAAAGATAAAATAGCAAAGAGTATAGCAAAAGCTATATCAACAAAAGGTGAAACATTAAAGCTTGAATTTTATGTAATTAATGATGATATTGAGAAACGGATGAATGAGATACCTAAGAATGAACTTAATCACTTCAACTCAATAGTACCTGAATTTGATATAACTAGGATATTCACTGACAGATATGCAGTTGCTCAATCGCCAGCATTCGCACTTGTTGATATTAATGCTAATATATACACTATTACAAAAATTATACTTGGTGGACTTAGTAATTTTGATTATGAAGATATGCGTAATGAAATGAAAAAGAGTAGACATGTAGTTGGTGCTAGACATAGAAGTGTTGATATAGATTTCTCAAAGCAAATAGATTTTTGTAAAAAACATGTTGAATTCTTAAAGAGTATACAAGATAAAGACATCAGTATATTCAAAAAAGTAACATTTGAGTTCTCATATGATACTAGTGGTAAAATTATGGAGAAATCAAGAAATGATTTCAAACGTGTATATGGGACTACTGCTGTATTTATTAGTGAACTGAATTTATATTTTAATAGTATGGAAAAAGATATAACTACTGTGTCTAAAGCTGTAAATTCTTTTGATATAAATAAGTTAGTTAAAGAAGACAAACTTCAAACAGGTGAAGCAGAAAACATATTTAAAGAAACCAAAGAGTTATTTAAAATAACATTTGAAGCATCACAACTTATAATGAAAGTTTTTAAAAACTCACTTAGAGATATCAAAAGAGCAAGTGATAAAATAAATGAAATTTATAAGTAGTAAATTTAAAAAGGAGGATAAATGAAGTTTAAATATGAAAATAAATTAATTCCAAAACCTGATGTAAAGTTTGAAACAGGTATAGAGGCTTTAATAAATGATAATTTATACTCTATTGATATGTCTGAAACTTCTTCTGATATTAAATATAGCTTATTTGACTCTGTATTTTCTATATTTGGAACAGAAGCAGACGAAAATAAGTCTGACCCTAATGACCCATGGTATAAGAAAGTGTGGAAATTCATTAAAGACTTATTCCTTAAAATCATAGGTTATATTAAAGCTGGTTTTAAGTGGATTAAGAAAAAGATATTTGGAGAAAAAGAAGAGATTAAAAAGCAATCAGAAGTTGCAAGAGAGCTAATAAAAGAATTAAATAAACTTATAGATGAAAATAAGGAATTAAAAAAGAAGTATGAAACAAATACAGCTGAATACATAGAAGAGCTAACTAATGAATGTGCTAAACTAATAAAAAGTAATAAAAAGATATCAGAAGGTAAAACAGATGAAGAACTTGCTAAAATAATGGCTGAAGTTATGGGTGTTATCAAAAATAATCTATCTGAGTTTACTATAACAGCTTGGATATTAAATGAAGATGTTTCATCTAGAGTAAACTACAGAACTAAGAAACTAGCAAATGAAATACCTCATGTTGATAATAGTAAAAAACCTGTTGCAAATATAATTATAACAACTTCTCTAATAAGTGCAATGCTTAAATTATTCTATGGTGAAGATACAGATATATCTAATCTCTACGATGGAGTAAAGTACGCAGACGAAGAATCTGACTTGAATAAGGTTCTTGAATATGTTAAAGCAGTGTCAGGTAGAGTCTCAAAATATGTAGTTGATAAGAATGCTGAAGAGTTACTCGTTGAGCTTAAGGTAGTTGTAAAGATAGGACCAGATGGAAAATTTAATGAATCTGAACTTAAAGAGTTTGATAGGGTTAGTGCTAGTACAGAAGATGCTATAGATGGAATAATGGGATTTTTTGATAATCTAGATTATAATGTTAAACATGTTGAAAGTGCAATAAATATGACTGATGAGTTTAATGGTATAAGTACACTTGATACTGACTACGAAAGTAAAATAAAGATTCATAAAGATAGAATATCTGTAATGAGAGAATGTTTAAAATATTTATCTGATGCATCAATGGGTATAATGAAAATATTCAATAAGTCATTTAGAAGCAAATTAGGAAAAACTAAGAAAATGATAGATGATTATATGGAATATAGATAATGGAGGTAGTTATGATATTTAAGTATGGTTACGAATCTGAAACTTATGTAATAGAGTCAGAATCTCTCCTTCTTATAAATTCAAATCTATCTCAACTTGAATTGCAAGAGCTTAAGTCAGAACTTAACACTTACTCTATGGAATCAACTATTATTGGAAGCGGACTAGAGTCTGCTTCCAATAGAAACTTTTTTCTAAAAGTTTGGGATGGAATAAAAGCATTCTTTACTAAACTTGTAGATTACTTCTTTAAATTTATTGAGTTTATTCTAAGTATATTTGGAATAAAATCAAAAGAAGTTACAAAAAGAACTAAAGAAGTAGTAAAGAAAGCAAAAGAAAAAGCAAAAGAAGAGAAAGTTAAACCAAAATATATAAAAGTAAAACTAAAAAGAATGTCACAAACATTAGTTGATAAACTAGATAGATTCATATCTGAAGCAGCTAAAAATAAAAATAGAATAGAAGATTTTGGAAATGAATATAAAAAGGTTGTAGAAGATAGTAAAATAAACTTTATAGAATATAGACCATATAAAGACTATTTGGATAATATATTAAAACTTTATAGAACTGCATGTGGAATATATTCTCTTATAATATCTTGTGAACTGGTTGACCCAAATTCAAAATATACAGAAATGCTTCTAGATACAATAGTTTATTTACCTAATAATAAAACAAACTTTAATCAAAGAGATTTTCCTGCATTTGATAATATTATAAACTCTAGTAAAAATGACTCTGGTGTAAACTTTGCAAAACCACATATAGATTTTGGTAAATATGAACTTGATTACTTTGAAATAAATTTAGATATAACTAAATCTGATAAAGAAATAGAAGATTTTATGTTAGATAAAATAAAAGCAAATAAGTTTAGTATTGCTGAAGAATATATAAAGAAAGTAAAAAATACATTTAGAGCAATGAATAATGTTATTAAATCAAGACAGGAAGATATAGATAAAGTAATTAAATCAACTGAAAATACAAATAAAATAATTGCTCCTGAGAAAGAAAAGTCTGAGTTCTTATTCGTAACTAAGCTTTCAACACAAGCAATAAAAGCAATAAAAGTTCTTATACAAGGATTTAATCATACTATAAATCAAATTACTAAAACTATTGCAAGTATATCTAACTCTGTTAAAGATGCACAATTAGAAGTAGAAACAGAGAGAGGAGGAAATACTAATGCGTAAACGTTCACCAGAACTTCAAGCAACTATGGATTATGTAATTTCAGAAATAGAACTTTTATCACCAACTAATGTACAAAGAATACTTGCACTTTGGGATGATTTGTCAGATGAGGAACTGATTGAAAATCTATGCAATATGCAAAACCTTTATCATGACCCAGGAAAAGAGCCGTCTAAACAGACTCTTATGAGAATGATAAAGAAAAATCGTGTTATAGTTCAAGAACATTTTAGAGTATTTGACCAAAATCCAGATGACCCTAAAGGAATTATAATGGCAAGAGAAGCTTGTTGTTATATACTTCCAATAAGACGTAACCAACAAATATCAGCAAAAGAATCATCTGTTGCAACCAAAGCAGAAGTACGTGACATTACAAACCAAGTAACTGGGGAAGATAAAAAGGCTCAACATAGTGATACAGAGATAGCAACTACTATAGCACACGGAGGATACGCAATCAATCGTGAACTTCTAGGTGCTGCATCACACGATATGATGGCAAAGCAAGTCTATAGAGATGAGTTATCTCAGACAGGAGAAGTATCACTTAAAGATTTACCAAATGACCCAGAAAATAAGAAATCACTTATTCTTATAGACCAAGTACTTAAAATGATGGGATATGACTCAGACCTTATCTCAACACCATTAAGTGGAAGGAGGTAAGATTTGTTAAATATTAAAGATATTGTGAATCTAGAAGAAGATAAAATAGAAGAGTATATAGAAAATGTAGGACTTGAGTCTGCATTTGATGAGGGTAATATACTTAAACGTATATGGACTGGTATTACAACTACTAAATTTCTAGTAGGACAAGTTCAGTCAACACTTAATGAACTTAAAAGACTGGAAAGAATAGATATTAAAAAGATTAAAGATAAAACTACAGAACATAGTATTAATAGACTTGATATTAAAACTATTGAAGATGCTATGGACATAGTTGAAATTGGTAAAGGAATACCTGAAAGATTACAAAATCATGCAATGCGTGCTTTTGAAGTTATAAAAAAGCTTGATAAAAAGATATTTCTTGCAAAAGATGTTACAGATGGAGTAGGTAAAGTTCTATCTCCTAAAGTTATACTTTTAAATAATATGTTAAAACTTTGTATAACTGGATATAGAGTTCCTGTTGTTGCAGATATGTATGAAATAGATTTAAAAGAGAAAGCTCCTTTCCCAATGGCTCTTTATCCTTTAGTTGACGGAGCTCCTAAATGGCTTAAAAAAGGATTTAGAAAGTTTAATAAATACTTGTCTATATTTGGGCTTATAAATATGGGACTTGGAATTCTATCTACACTTATAGCTCTTATACAAACATCAAGAGTAGATGAACTTATAGAAGATGATGATATCAAATATATTAAAAGCTTCTATAAAGTAATATATGCTGACCTTTCTACTATTTATAAAAATGTAGCAAAAAGAAATGGTTTATCTATACTTGATAGACTTGATGAAATAATAAAAGAGAATAGAAAAATACCTTGGAGTTATGAAGAAAAAGTTAAATTTGCAACATACATGAAAGAAAGTTCACCTCCAGAAATACAATCACTTAAAAGATGTGTTGAAATATTAAATGGAAGTGATTATAAAGTAGTACTTAGAACTACAAAAGCTTTAGTTTCAGCAAGTTATAAACTTAATGGAAGTACACAGGATAATGAAAGATTTGAAACTTTAGTTGAAATGATGGAAGCAAATATAACGGTTTTATTTAAAGTTCTTGAAGCATATGAAAAGATGATAAAAGAAATGAAAAAATTCTAGAAAAAAAAAAGAATATAAACCCGAATACTAAATAAATAGTATTCGGGAATGTATTCTTTTTTATCCGAAAATTATAAGATAAGCTATTCTTAAAAATGCAAATAAAGTTATAGTTCCCATATTTGCAAATTTAAATCTATTTACATCTATGGCAATAGCATTTGCAAGCATTTGTGGTGGCATAACTATTTGCATAAGTTTATTATTCTTATATCTACCTTCTGTAAGTGTAAGAAAAAGCATAGTTCCAAATGAGCAACCAATATAAAAGCTTGTAATAGTACTACTAAATCTCATAGTAAGATTAGCTACATTATTTACATCAAACGTAGCAAACAAAAATACTGCAATCATATGCAGAATTATATAAAGTCCTACAAGAAGAGGAATATAGCTTACTGTAACTATATTAATTATAACTGTGGATACAAACTCACCTATCTCAATTTTATTTTTCATATATTCTATACTTATATTCTTTTTAAATTCATATAAACTAAATCTCAATTCAATCACATCTCCTATTTAAATATGCTCTAGAATGCTCTAAAATACCCTTAAAATACAATCTTTTACATTTTATGTATAAATATTGATTTAAAGTAAATATTTGAAAATAAGGGTATTTTAAGCAGTTTTATAAAATTATAATAAATTAACTTTAGATTTTATTTCATCTTGTGTTTTAATTATTCTTTGTCTAACTTCTTCTATAAAATCTATTACAGGTACTCCAAAGTCTGAACCTATATACGCTCCTAATATCTTAAGCATATTAGTATCATACTCCTCGTCTCCATCAAAATTATATTCATTTGCAGTACAGTTTAAACAGTCACATATTCTTTCAAATAACTCTTCTTCTGATGAATAGATTACTTCATCATCAAATCTATACTCATTTTCAAGAACTTCTGGTACTTTAATAAATACTGAACCATATTCATCTATTGAAAGTGTAGCTGTTATATTAAATTTAATATCCTCAGGTATTATAACACCATCCGCTGTTATATCATCAACTAAGTCCCAAAATACAGTAGTTGCAAGTGCTATAACTGTAAGTGCATCTGAAAGCTTAGGAGTTTTAAATATATCTTTGAATTCTTTTTCTATATTAAGATAATTAACTATAGATAAATCTATAATTTGACCAAACACTCCACCTTCTGCTACTGTATAACTACGTTTTTCATCATAAGCACCTGCAAATCCAAATGATTTCTTTAGCTCTTTTATAATATTTAGATTACCTACAACATGAGAATCTTTTATTGGTTCTTCTTTTGCAAATTGAAACTCTTCGTCAGAAACCTTTTCTTCTATCTCAATATCATCTTCTGATAAACTGGCTATTTCAGAAGTAACATTATTAACCACAAGCATTATAAGTTTCTTATTATCAAAATCTGGAACAGTAAAATCAACAGTGTCTATACCAAATAGTCTAGTAATATCACTCATTCTTTCCATAGTAGCATCCTCACCTGCAATTTTATTTACAAGTTCTAATATTTTTGGAATGTTATTTTCTATTTCTATAAGTGATAGAGTATTACTATCTTTATTAAATTCATCAAGTTCTGGAACTAATGGAATAAATAAATCTGTGTAAGATAGAAGTCCATTAACTCTTAAATCTATTGGGTCTAACATCTTCATAGGCATAATAGTATCAATCTTTATACCCTTAGTATTTATAAAGTATTTCATATTGTGAACAGTTCCTACTGCTGAGTTAGTATACTCATGATAACACTTATCTACAACTATGCCTAAGAATTCCTTTAGAGTACAAACAGCTGATTCAGCTATACTTATAATAGCAGCTTCAGATGAACATGTAAGCGAACCATTATCAATATAGTATTTAACATATCCTTTAATAATAGCATCTAAAATATTTCCACTTTCTCCTGTAATTTCATAATTAAAATCTCTAAAATTTTTGTAATTTGACATAATTTCTCATTCTCCTTTTTAATATTTTTTACATTTGTCTAATATGTATTTTACCTTTGTTAAATAGTCTACTGGATTTCCATCTAGTATAGACTTAATACCTAACCAATCAGCACCTGCTACCTTTTTCTTAAGAGTAGCTAATTTTCCTCTAATACTTTCACATGTTCCTTTTATCAAAGACATAGTTATAAAATCTGTATCAAAAGGAACTACACCTAAATAACAACTAAATTTATCTTTAGTCCTATTTATTTGGTTAATTATAATATTCTTATCTTTAAATTCTACATCCCAACCCAAAGTTAAATCAAGTTTAACTTTATTATCTATTAAATTTGTAAGTAGTAAATCTATTACATTAAGTGAGTCATTAAGTATCCACAAAGATTCTTGAAGAGTTACTTGACTATCTTCATTTAAGTTAGCCTCCTTAACATAATTTTTACAAACACCTAAAACAACAGCTCTCATCAAATCTGATTCTACTCTAAACTCATCACTAAAGTAATCAATTCTTGACATTTTAAAAATCCTCCTTTAAATTTATACAAATGGAATTTCTCTAAATACTTCACTCAGATATTCATTATCTACACCAAGTATTAAAGGTTCTTCACTTTTTGTTAGTTTCTTTACAAATTTCTTAAGTTCCTTATAATATGTTGATTTCTTTCCTTTATAAATAAAATAAATAAGATTAACTAAGTCTCCATAACATTCGTGTTTCTTATCTATTCTACCATATCTAACATCTATTCCAGAGTTAGTTTTATATATTTTAATATATGTATTTGACTTAGGACTTACTGGAAACTCTATAAGTAAGCTATATTTATGTTTAAGTCTAAACTCAACATAGTCTCCAAATACAGTTTCCTTCAAATCTTCTGTTCCTTGTACAAATAAAGCATCATGCGAACGCTCAAGTACATCTTTTTTCTTTATACTGTTTGCTGCAAGAAACATAGTTACATACTTATCTATACTAGAAACTATTATATCATAAAGTTCACTCTTCTCATAGTCTCTGATAAGAAGTCCTATAAGTTTATTTCTTACTGCTTTTGGAGATTCTTCTATATCTAGATATGTAAGTTTATCTATATATCCTTCCTCTGCAAGTACAGATATATTAGCTGACCTCATATCATATTCTCTTATTGGGTTTTTATATATTTTAATAGACATAGTTTAACTTCCTTTCTTATTCTTTGTATGTTTTACCTTGTAAGTAATCTCTTACTACATATACTGGTAATTTTACTTTTTCTGCTATTTGAGGTAGAGTAAGACCACTCTCACGAAGAGTTTTTATTTTCTTTCTTTTATCATCTCCAATATACTCAAGTCCTTTAACTTTAACTTGTGCATGAGCAACATTTGCTCTTTGAGTGATATACTCTAGGTTTTTTACTCTATTATCTTTTTTATTTGCATTCTTATGATTAACTATCATTTTATCTTCTTGCTTACCTAAGAATGTATGAGCGACGATGAGGTGCACTTTTCCTCTAACACGATTACCAGAACCGTCCATTATATCAACACAATCGTAACCTCTATCGTCGTCAAACATTTTAAGCTCTCTTCCAGTTTCACAGTTAAATATTTTACCAGTATCAGTAACCTCATACTTAGGATAAGATTTACCCTTTAGAACTACTGTTCTTTTTTCATCTTTAGCCATTATTTTTCACGTCCTTTTTATTATTATAAAACGTGTCAAATTGTCTAAATTTGGGTCATATTTTCCTTTTGAAGTTCTGTAAGAAGAGTTGTATAGTTAACTATTTTAATACCTAAATCTTTTGCTTTTTCCACCTTATGCTCTGTTGGTTTATCCCCAATAACTAGATAAGAAACAGTAGGACCAACACTATTTACAACAAGTACCCCATATTCATCATCTAATTTTCTTACAAGTTCATCTCTTTTAATATCAACTAGATTACCAGTTACACAAACTTTCATACCAGCAAGTTTAGAATTTGATTTCTTTTTAGATAAGTTAATACCTAATTCTTCAAATTCTCTCATCATTTTAACATTATCTTCATTTTCAAAATAACTAATTAGAGACTCACCTGCAACAACTCCACCTAAAGCTTTGTGCATTCTATCAAATGATTTATTTTTAATAAGTGTCATAAGCTCATCAAATGAATCTATTTCTGAAACTAACTTCTTTGCTGCTGTATTTCCTATAAGGTTTATTCCTAGACTTCCAAGTAAATCAACGTAGCTTATATTCTTAATAGATTCATCAATACTTTTTATTATATTCTCTACCGTTTTATCAGAGTAACCATCCCAAGTTAAAAGTATATGAGATTTATTCTTAAGTTTAAATATATCTATAAATGATTTAATAAGTCCTTCATTCATACAGTCTCTAAGTATTGCAGGACCTATTCCATTTATATTACATCCATCTCTTGATACAAAGTATTTAAATTCTTCAAGCTTTCTATCAAAACATTCAAGATTTTCACATACAAGGTCCTTACCACTCTTTTTAAGAGGTTCTCCACAACAAGGACATTTACTAGGAATATCAATATCAAATAGACTATTTTCTTTTAAAGCTTTTTCTCTATATTTTTTATTATATCCTGTTATCTTAGGAATAATCTCAGCTGCTTTAACTACTGTTATTTCATCACCTATTTTAAATCTACTTTCAAGCAAATAATCAATGTTGTGAAGTGTTGCATGTGTTACAACTGTTCCATCTATTACAACTGGATAGAAATCTGCAACTGGAGTAATTCTACCTGTTCTTCCAACTTGAAATTCCACTCTTCTTAGCTTTGAAGTTGCTTCTTCTGGTGGAAATTTATATGCAACTGCATAACGAGGAGCTTTAGTTGTAACTCCTAATCTGAATTGGTCTGCAAAACTATTAATCTTAAATACAAGACCGTCGCAAGGGAAGTCTTTACTATCTTTAGATATTTCTCTATTATACAAAAAGTCTTCATATTCCTCAAGCTTAGCTGTAAACATATAAGGAGTTCTAAAGCCTAGTTTACCTAACATAGCTATTACATCATTTTCTGAATTAAGATTAAACTTATTTGGATTTACAATTTGGTACATCATGCCATCTAAATTTCTTCTTGCTACTATTTTAGGGTCTTTTTGCCTTAATGTTCCGCTTGCTGCATTTCTTGGATTAGCAAATGGTTTTTCTCCTAAAGTTTTATTATTATCTAGAAAAGATTTATAACTCATAAGAATCTCTCCTCTTATAGTTATATCATCTTTTAAAGATATTTCTTTTGGAATAGACTTTATCTGCATTACATTTTGAGTAACATCTTCTCCTGTTTCTCCATCTCCTCTTGATAATGCCTGTACAAGTTTACCATTTTTATAAGTTAAACTTATACTACATCCATCAAGTTTTGACTGAATAACTATGTCATCTGGAGTTACACCTGATTTATCTATCCAATCTTTAAGTTCTTCAATATTATAGGTATTACTAAGTGATAACATTGGAACTATATGTTTTACTTTAGTACCAAATACAACACCTGCACCTATAGTATCCCCAACACTACTTTTAAGCTCTTTATGAGCCTCTTCTACTTGAAGTACAAGTTTCTTAAGCTTATCATACACAAAGTCACTCATGATCTCTTCTGAGTCTATATAATAGCTTTTATTTGCATTCATAATAGTTGCCTGTGCTTTTAAAACTATATCTATGTCTTTTTTACTAATAGTTTTATTTTTACTATAAACTATCTTTTCTAAACCAGCTATAATTTCATTAATTTCTTTAATGTTCATAATAATTCTCCTTTCTTTAATTACGGGATTAAAAAATAAAGTAAAGCTTACTTTTATAAATTGATATCATAAAGTAAGCTTCATTATTTTCAAATTATTATATCTAACTAGAGATATATAAGTCCATTTCTTAGACTTATTGTAAGGTCTTCCTTATTTCTAGGAAATGTAGTTTGTTCATGTACAAGTTTAGGCTCTTCTAACTTGTATTTAATTTTTAAAGTATCAACTTCACTGCATTCAATTAAACATTCCTCATCTTTATCATATTTACCAAGTAAGTAATAATCTATTAAATATAAAGATTCAGGAAGTTCATATTTCTTATTAGCAACTCCAGTCATAGGATTCCAAGATATTCCAGATGGATGGTGAGCAAAATATGTTATACAGTTGTATTCTCTTGGGAACATAAAGCTTGTAAAAGCGTCCCCGTCTTTATCACCTTCTAGACATACTGCAATAGTTATTTCAGTTAGTTTACATACTTCATGTTCTGTAAGTCCAACTATTTTAAGACCAACTGCAGACCTTCTGTATATACTTGGTGGACGATAACCAAAACAGAAGTTTACATTATCTTCTATCATATCATCAAGTACCTTATCAAGAAGTTCTTTATCTGCTTTATTAGGTGCATTAGACATCATTCTATTAATAGCTTCTGGTGTAACTCTATGTTTATCAAGATAATCTCTATAATAACCACTTATTTTTTCACCAAATATATTATAAGGCATTATAATCTCATCTGAATATATATTAAGACAAGATTCTAATACCATTCTAGAACTATATGGGACACGAGTTGAACCATATTTCTGTCTAATCTCATCATTCTTATCTTTCATTCCATCAAGTGTCATCTCATGTATTTCATAAGATAACTTTTGAATACTTTTAAGAAGTTGAAATATCTCATAACCTCTTCTTTTCTTTGTAATATAACCATTTTGTATAAGTTCATCAATACTATCTTCTCTTTTACGAATCTCACGAATTTTATCATTCATAAGCCTATATTTCTGATTAACTTCATGTGATTCTATTCTTGGTTCTTGGTGAAGATTATAAGTAACTCTAAATGGTCTAAAATCCTTACTAAATACAGGAAATTTAGATGTCATAGCTGCATCTATATTAGATAAAAAGTATTCCTGTTTATCTTCCTGTACATATCTTTTAATCCAGTCAATTAAAGTATCTCTGTCTTGTAAATCAAATATATTAACTACTTCTCCTCTATCCTTATCTTTTTCTTTCTTAGATTTTCTAACATGACTAAATGTGTACATATCCTCTATCATATTAGAAGATGAACCACCACATGATGAAAGTAACTGATATAGATAATGAGGATTAAAGACTTTGTATACTCCTAAATCAAACCATCCTCTTTTACAAAGTCTTATATCTGTGAAAGTCCCACATTTTTCACATCTTAGACCAGCAATTGGAGACTCAAGCTCACCACACTCACAACTGTATCTTTTAATTTGAACTTCTTGAGGATCTTTATTACTGATTCCATATTTATAAGAATAGATAGATTTAGTATTTAAAAACATACTTTCGTTGTGTAAATCTGTATAATCTACATCTAGGTCTATAAGAAATCCTTCTTTATTTCTCATATCTTCAAGAAAAAGTTCTTCAAAGTTTACAAGCTTATGTGTAAGACCAAATGAGACATTAGATTTCTCATCCATGTTCTTTCTGTCAATTATTGCTTTGTCTACTAATTTAAAAAATAAATCTCCATCTTTCCTTATACTATCAATAACATCTGGATAAATTCTGTTAGTGATATTATTCATAACCTCTGCTGCATTAAACATATAACCAACCTCCTATTAAAATGTTACAAAACACTATATTGTGGAACAAAATAGACCTACTCCAGTTAAGGAGTAGGTTTTATCTTTATATAGTTGTATTTGCTCACTCGATGATATATAAGGTTTTTATTTTTTAACCTTAATTGGTATATACGTATCTGTATAGTTTGCACTACTTCCATCTGGAAATCCATATTTAGTTGGAATGTTAATACCTAAAGCTTTATGTAACTCACCTTGTACAGAAGCTATATACATATCAAGCTCTTGTATAAATAGCTGAAGTAACTCTTCTTTGATAACTAATATAGCTGACTGGATATCATCTTCTGATAATTTATCAAGTTCACCAAAATCGTAAAATATCTTTCCAATTATTTTACCAACACGTCCTAACATTTTAAAAGTCTTTCCATCATTTAATAATATAAGGTCCTTTTCATTACGAACAGATATCTTAAGTCCATATTGACCAGTATCTTTAACTTGAAAAACTCCTATCTTTATATCATCTATCAAGTCAACCAGATTATTCCAATCTCCAGTTATACCTGTACATGTATTAATAGGAAACATCATAACTGGTCCAGTGAAGACATAATTGCTATGATTAGGTTTACCTTTAGTTAGAGTGTATTTAAATATATCTCTAAATGTATTCTTTCTTATATTAGGTGTTACGTGAACTTTAAAATCGTACTGATTACAAAACATTACAAAGGTTATACAAGGATACCCAACTGCAAATCTATGCGACTTACAATATTCATTAACTTTATTACATGTATCTGTAATTTTATCATAGTAATCATTTAATTCATCTTCAGATAGTTCAACTGCATTCTTATAATAAACACTCATTTCTTCTTTACTGTTTGGATTTACATCTTTTGGTTTATTTCCAAATTTATTAAATGCCCATCCTACACCCATAATTATAATAGAACCAACTGTAACAGCTCCTAATGATGCAAGAATATCAGCCATAGACTCATTACCATAATCAAAAAATTCCTCATAACTTGATTTCATATAATCTCTCCTTTAAAATTTTCTCAAAAAAAAAATAAAATAAATGGTGTATCTAGAAATAAATCTAAATACACCAAATATTATTAGTTAGCATCAGGACTTTCAACAGTACCTTCAGTTGGTTTCTTTAAAGTTATATGATAACAGATATAACCAGGAATTTCAGTTTCTTCACCAACATAACCTATAAAGAAACTATCAGTAAGTATTCCAGGATAATTCTTTTTCATTTCTTCAGAGAATACCTTTCTTGCGTACTCACCATAGTTTTCAAATTCTTTAAACATATGGTCAACTATGATATGGTGGAAGTCTTCTCCTGGGTCATAGTCCTCACCTTCAACAAATGATTTATCAGCCATATCTCTTAAAGATTTTACAAGAGCTGGGTCAAATATTGTATCTATATCTTTAGAGGATAAATTTATCTCTATTTGAGTATTAATTTCATCACTACCACAGTAAATCTTTATATCTTTATTCTCTTTAGTTATAACTACTTTAGATTTATCCAAGAAATAAGATAGAAGTTGGATATCAACACCAGTTCTTACATATCTATTTGCACATAAAAGTAATTCTCCAGGCATAGATTTAGCAAACTTTTCTTTAAGTTCTACTGGTGAGAATACTCTTGATAAGTCAGATTTAATATCTTTATCACATAGTTTACACATAAGCAAGAATAAAGGAAGTTTGTTATTAACTTCTTTTTGAAGTATAGAAGCTGATGATTTAATTGCTCTGTCTTCAGCTTTTAAAAATTCATTATATTCTTTAACATCATTAAACTTAATACTATATTTATCATTATAGTTCTTTTCAGACTCAGCTATCTTTTTCTTCATATAATAAGTAATAAGTTTTCCTATTCCTTTAAATAAAGCATATACACCTGCAACAGCAACACCTATTTTAAGATATTTAGAATGTATTATATTTTTAAGTCCTACTTTAAGTGCAACCATAGCTCCAACACCAGCATCTGATTCAGTTCCTACAAGAGATTCAACTCCTTCAAGATTTTCTATATCAGGAAGTTCAGGCTCTCCTTCAGTATCGTTATCAGGATTTCCACCACCGTCTCCGTTATCATCAGGTTTAACAAGATTATCAACTTGATTTAGACTAGAATCATCTTGATTCATAACATCGTCTGCTTCTATCTTAGCTATAATATCTCCTCTTACAGTTTCTACTATAGTTTGAAGATTTTCTTCTCCATCTCCACCTTTGATATCTATGTTTAAAATATCAGAAGCAGTCTTTAAAGCATTAGAAGCTACTTCAGAAAGCTCAACTCTTGCTCCAATAGCAGATACTTTTTCTAAAGCTTTCATAACTATAAGGTAATCCATAAGACCACCATTATTTCTTATTTCTATTATATTACCAATAGATTCTCCAGCTGGTACAGAGCTAGCTCCTCCTATTGCTGGATTAACTTCTTGTATATTTACATATATAGAAGCCTCAGTATTATCATTAATATCAACTATGTTATTTGTGTAGTATATTTTAGTACCTAAACTTGCTTTAACAGTTAAGATACTATCAATTGCTTCTATTAAATCATCAAATACCTTGAAACTTATATGTTTTGCAGTATCTAAAAGTCCTCCATTTATTTGAAGACTAGGTCCTACAAGTGCAAGTCCTGATATTAATGTTAAAATATAAGCAAGTTGTAATCCTTCATATACAAAAGGACTAGTTTCATTACCTGCAAGTTTGCTCATTATTTGTCTTTTATCAAGTAAATCTCTAAATGCTTTAATTTTATCAACTACTTCATCATCTGAGAAACATTTTGATATAATTTCTTCTGCTGGCTCTATAAATCTAACTTGATAGTCATTTGCAGAGAAGTTACCAGTTCTTTCTATCATTCCACTTCCAAGTACACTATCCATATTAGTAACATATGCATTAATATGAGAACCAGATAATTTAACAAGATTAGCACTTCTTGCTTCTTCTTTAACTACTTCTTCATCAGCAGTAAGCTTTTCTTCAGTTTCATATTCTGTTTCATCAGTAGTTTCTTCTTCATTATTAGGTTCTTCTTCTGAACCTAAATCAGGGTCTCTATCATCATTTCCGTCTTCAAAATCAACAGCACCTATATTAAATACATCTTCATCATAATCATAGTTTTCGTTTGTATCTGTTTCATTACGTAGTATTTCTTCATCTACGTCATCTTCAGCTTCAGTACCTACAAACATATTTCTATATTTTTTAACTTTTTGCCAAGTATTCATACATCTCCTCCATTATTGAATTAATCTATTTGCTCTAACCATATCTCCTATAACTTTTTCATACTTATCTCTTTCTGAATTAAGTTCAGAAACTGACCTTCTTGTAAATACACTGTCTTGAAGTAAGCTTACTAAGAAAGTATCTGAATTAGCATCGAAGAAACTTATAGAAAGTAGTGGATATTTAGCATATAATGTTTTTACATAACTAGGATTTAATATATTAAGTCCATTATCATTTAAAAGCTCTCTTATTTCATCACTTAAAAGCATAGCTACAAATGGTTTATCTATAGACTTAACAGCATTAAGCATAGATTCTAATGTTTTAACTACTGCAGGTGATGCGTCTGACTGAGAGTTTTTATTTCTTAAGAAAGATAAAGTTACAACATTTTTAACTTTTTGCCATAAAGTATTAGCTGTTTTAACTTCAGCAACAGAATTCTTATGTTTTACAAAGAACGCAACTGTTTCTTCTTTAGTTATAGTCTTAGCAATACATCTAATACCTATTTGCATCTTCTTCTTTTCAAGTTTATTACCATTTTTAACTAGACATTCAACTGTTATAAATGTAGGAAGACCACTTCTTCCAGTTTTAATAAATACTTCATTATCTCCTTCCATTCCAGGAGTTGCTAAATAGTCTCCGTAGTACTCTTGTATACTTTCTAAGAATACAGAAACTGCATTAGAACCAGTTGTACTCATCATACCTTCTTTTTCTTTTATTATTCTTCCTGTTACATCTGACAAAGCAGCTATCGATTTAGACACCTTCACTTTATCATTTGATGTTAAAAAAGGTAATGTTTTCATTATTCTTTGAACATCTCCTGAGCCATTTCTAGTTCTTCCATCAAGTGTAGATTTTATAATCATACCATACAAAACTTCAAGACATCCACAATAATCATCTCTTATACCTTTAGGTATATCATCTGAAACCACAACAGGTATAGTAACTACTGTATCCTGAACTCCACTAAATGTGTTATCAAAGTAGTTTATTACATTTGATATAGCTGGAACTACAAGTGATGTTGTAACTGCTGTAATACCTGCAACTGTTAAAGCAATAGCTACATCTGTTGCAAATTTATTACCATCAACTTGGAAATCTTCAAATCCTTTCACATCTTGAAGTCCTTCTAATCTATCTCCTTCGTAATCTAAAGGTTCTAGACTTTCAGTAGCTGTTTGTAGAAACTTAACAAGATTTTCATCTGCTTTAGTTCTATCTATCATAAATTCCTCCTTTTTACTAAGGTAAATCCTTAGCTTATTTTTATTATTAAAATACTAGGTTTTGTTTTTAACTTGGCGAAAAAAAAGAAATAAGACCTAGGTAGAAATTTAATCCTACCTAGGCATTTATTTATACAAGAACCAAATTATTAAAATCAGCAAGCATTGTATTAAGTTCTACAAATATCTCTTGATTATCTATAAGAGATTTAGCATGTATTTTCCATATTCCAGTTGGTTCTTTAAGTTGTGTGAATTTAGCATCCAAAACTACTTTAGAAGTAGTACCATCCATTTCACGCTCTATTAATTTATAGATATTTTCTGTATCATCCCATTCAATTATATTGGCTATATTCATACCATCTGGAAGATAATGAATTGATTTTATAAGTTTACTACTTGTATCATCTGTATCTTCTGGTCTAAATAAAATTATTCCTTCCATATACATTTTAAACTTATTTCTTAAGTATTTAAAATCACATCTTACATATCCATTACCCATTTGAGTATAAATATAGACAGCTGTTGGATTACCAACATAACTTGTATCTACATCGTGTCCTACTGTAAATGCTTCTATCTTTTCGATAAATTGATTTTTATAATAAAACTTAAGTTTCTTTTCCCCATTAGTTGGATTAAATACAGTTATAGTATTTATTACGCTTACACCACTTATATTACTAGTATCATATTCTATCTCCATAGTATCAAAACTTGCATCTTTTCTTTTATATCTTTCAGTTTTGCTCATTCTTTTTCTCCTTCATCTTATCTATAAAGTCATTATACCAATCCATCATGGAATTCATATCATATAGTTTAGAATACTTATCCATAAACTCTTTATACGGATGTTCCAAATCCCCCATTATCTCAACCATATGTTTTGATATATATCTATTTGATTTTCGTATTCCAACACCTTTATAACCATAGTACTCATCTCTATCATCACCACATAAAGTAACATAGTATTTAAATAGATATGGAGTTATTATACTATCATCAGCACCTAAAGGAAACTCACGTCTTTCATCAAATAAATTATAGTACTTCTTACCATCAAATACTGATAAGTTATTTGACTTAATAGAATGCATAACTACATCTTTTGATACAACTACTGCTGGAATCTTACTATTTCCTTCCATTTTCTGTATATACATAGAAGCATGAGCTCCATGTATATTTATAACTTTAAGATTTTTAATATCAGAGTTAGCTTTTTTAATATTTACTATAAGTGATTTAAGAAACTGAGATTTATTAAAATCAACTCTCTCATCTCTTTCTTTACACCATCCTTCGTAAATACTTCTATGATAGATTGAACTTTTTGTATAGTATATAAATATAAGTTGAGTTCCTTTCTCTAGATATTTTGCTATAAAGTCTTCAACTATAGGACTTATCTGGTCAACTATTCTCTCATCATTAACGTTTTCATTTCTAAATAGTACAGATACTGTATGGTTTAAGTCAATATAGATTCTTTTAGCATCTGTTTCAAGTGAAAACATTGATTTAAATATTTCATATGTAAGTACTGAGAAATAACTACTTTCTAGCACTCTTTTATTTAAGTCAGTCATAGTTATCACCTAACTTTTAAAAGTGAATTCAATTTCTCAAGTATTTGATTAGATAAATCGTAATATATTTTATCTGTTTTACTAAGTGTATTTACATCTACTATATCAAAGTTTTTAAGTCTGAATACTCTTTCTATACATGTTTCAAGTGTAGCAAGTTGATTTCTAAAGCTTTTATGTGCATCAAGTTCTTCCTTTATACTAATTATATCAAACTCTGGTTCATTAAGTATGTTATTAAGTGCATTATTAGGAACACTCCACTTATCTAAATATGTAATAGTCCAAAGTATATAAATATCTAAATCAGAACTTATCTTAAGTATAGATGCTTTTGACCTATCCTGAACTAAATTTATAAGTCTATCAAGTCCCCCATCTTTAAGCATCATTAAATTAGTCTTCATTTCCCTTACCTCCATAAATAAAATCTTCTACATAATCTATAAGTACTCCAAGTAAAGGATGCATAATACCATTTTGAGTTAGATATCTAATATTATTTATTACTCTAACATACTTAGAGATAAATCTTTCATTTCTATATTCATCATCATTTACTATTTTTAAATCATTCTCTATAAGTGGTCCTAAGATACTATCTAAACCCACCATATAAAGTTCATAACCTTTATAATCTTCTTCATCCAGTAGTTTACCAATAGTATCCTCTATCTGCACAAGAGTATTATAAAGTGATGATATTCTAACTATATGCATCTTTATCCTCCTTTAAAATTTTGGTTAAAAAAATATAAAACCCCCTGTCTCTTTTATGAAACAAGGGGTTTATTTATTAGATATGTAGAATGTATCCTACTTTATCATCTTGAGTTACAATACTTGCTTTTAAACCAAATATAGATTCAGTTATAATTTTAGCAAATAAAACTCTTGTATCTACAAGTAAGTAAGGAACATCATCAACTAAGTATGCCATTACTATATCTTGAGGGATAAGTGATTTAAATACACTTCTAATCTTTTTAATATCAACAGATAATACTTTTTCTTGTGCTCCTACAAAAGCATTCATAAATGGATTTTTATAAGAATTATCAACTTGTTCATATGTAGCTGGTATTCTAATCATAGGAATAGTCTCCATAATAGTTTCAGCTCTTCCATTTATATAATCCTTTTTAATAACTGGGTTATGTCCATCATCTTCTTTAAATATAGGAGCTGCTTGAATAAAGCTTACTATTGCATCTGGGTCTAAATGTTTAAGAACTTTTTCTTTTATAACTTCAGCTGCTCTTTCAGTTGTGCAAGATAAGTTTACAGCTACAAAGTTTGACCTGTCTGCCAAAAATTGCATATCCTTTGGCATTTCTTTAAATCCAAATAAGTAGAAGATAGTATCATTTTTATATTCTACTTTTGATAAAGTAACATGTTTTTCAATATCAAGCTTATTATCTTTTGCTCCTCCAGTTAAGTATTCTTTAAGTAAGATATTAGAAATGATTTCATCAATTCCTAAAACTAATACAAGTGTATTACCTCTTGTACATACAGTTTTATAATTTGGATGCAATATAGCCTTAACTTCATCTGTAAGTATACTCATATCAACCATAGATATAGGAGTATATCCATTAAAATCAGTTACAGTTTCTAATACTTCTTTCTTTAAGCATTTATCAAGTTTTAACTCAGCTACAAATGTTTTATACGATTCATCATATTCAACTGCTTTAACTATATTAAATCTTGATTTTACTGCTCTTTCTATATCTTTAGTAGTTGACTGTAAAGATATAAATGATACTAAGTCTAATGGGATATTAATAGTAGTATCTGTTGCATCTTCTAAATTTCCCATAAATTTAACATCTGGTTGAGTTACAACTAAAGTTTTCTTAAATGGATTTATTGGAGTTTCGTCTCCATATTTAACAAAATCTCTACTACTAGGTTTCTTAGTAGGAGTTTCATTAAGTCCAGTTATAATAACTTTAGGTGTTTCAATCTTACCAATGTCTGCTTTTGGTATAGTAACACCTTTCTTATCGGCTTTAATTTCTGGTGCTCCATTACCTTCTTTTACCTTTTTGATTTCTTTTACTTCTTTCTTGCTCATTTGTTACTCCTCCTTCATCGTGTAACTAGGTTTATAATATTTTATTAAAAGGTATAATATTCCTTTTAATTGACCTAATGTTGTAGGTAATTTTATAGTCTACTTACCTTTTAATTTCAAGTTATTATATATAAGGATAGCAAGATAAGTTTAGTGAAATGTAAGTATCTTTAGATAAAGCAAACTCAGCTAAGAATAGTTTATTATCATCGTTCATTCTATTTACTATTATATCAATAAGTTCTTCATTATAGTTAGAGTATAACTTAAATCTATTCATATTAAATAAACGCAAGAAGAACTGATAATCTTCAAGTTCTAATGTATTCATTATATCATTCATATGTATTACTTCATGTTTAAATAGATAGTAGAATTCATTTGGAAATTCTTCTCCTTCTTCTCCATCAAAATTAAGATAATTAAATAACATAGCTCCGCTATCTAGGTTTGACAGATTAGATGTAAACCAAGTAGCGTAATCTTCATATGCATTTACCATCTCTAAGTTTCTAGGTTTCTCACTATTATAAGCATTAACTGCTTCGTTTAGTTTTTCTAAATACATAATATTTGCATCCAGAACTATTCTTTTAGAAACATAGTTAAATACATGTTCAAACAGCTCTTTATCTTTAGGAATAGATTTAATATCTTTAATTACTCTAAACTTCTTACCTTTATCTATAAGTTTATATTCTACCCTCCCATTAATATATATAAAAAGCTCAAGTATTCTAGTTTCTTCAGACATATAAATCTCAAGCAACTTATCTATCCAAAAGAAATCATATCTTTCTTTACATATACATAAAAGATTACAAAAGTCAATTGGGTCAAACAGTCCCAAATCAATATATGTCATAACAAGTGTAGGACTCATAAGAGAATAATCTTGCATTATTATATTAGATATAATTCTACTATCTATTCCTTGTATTTGAAGTAAGCTAATAGTGTAATTATAGACATCATACATACCTTTTTCTACAAGTGTTTTAAATAAACATAGTAAATAACTATTTACAAGATAGTCTTTATCAAATGAGTTTTTATATTTAGGTCTTAATGTAAACGATTCTATCTCTAATTTAGGTATTATATCACTCAACACCTGCTCATATTTACCATTTTCTATCTTATCTATAGTATATTTAGTTATAAATTCCCAAATTTCTCTATAATACTTCTTTGCCTGATAATCAAAACTCATAAGTTCATTTATATCAACTTCATTTTGAGTAATAAAAAACATTGCTGCGTCTTCAGGTCTTTTAAGTCTATAAAACTCTCTAAAGATATGTTTTATTTCATCTTTAAATATAACATCCAATTAATATCACCTCTCTTGTAGTAGGAATGTATTTATTTTCTTATTTTCTTCTGTTTGCTTAAATGATATAAGTTTTCCAAGTTTTTCTATACCGTGATAGTTTAAAACCTTTACACCATTTTGAAGTAAGAATTCTTCAGATAAATCATATGGTTCACGTATATCATTAAATGCATATATCAAATACTGAAGTACAGTAGAACCGTATATTACTTTTGCAAGAAGTCCTGGTTTATACGCAAAATCAGATACCACTTCCTCTGGTATAGTTACAAACGATGTCCATTCTGGTTCATCTAAGTATCTTATGTAGTGATTAAACACATTTATATTAAAGAAATCATAGTATACATCAAAATGCTGTTTACTCCAAGGTATTATATCATAATATTCTTGTGCAAATCTATTATCTAATATATCAAGTACAGTTTTAGGTTCTTTAGGAGCATTATCTCCAACTGGTTGAAGACCACTTCCTCTTAAAAGCTTTCTTAAATTAGTAAAACTCTTAACCATTTATTATGCCTCCTTTTCTGCAGGATTTTTATCTCCGTCTTTAGAAGTATCTTTAATTTCCACATTTTGTCCATTTTGAATTTCATGTTCTGTTCTTGGTGTAACATCTGGAATACAAGTTATTACAAATTTATTAGGAGCTCCTATAATAAATGTACCATAAAGTATATCACCTTTTTTAAGTACTTTATTATTAATATTCTCTAAGTCAACCTGTTCCATCATATAAAAATTAAGTCCAGTCCAAGTAAGTTTTTTCTGCTTTATTCCAGTTCTTTTATGTGTTCCAGTAGTCTCATGAGTATGAGCTCCACATCCAGCTGGTGTAGTAGGTCCACTATACTTACCTGTATCACTTTCAATTGCTCCAGTTTCAGCTGTTAATTTCTTAATAGTTCCATGTTTTACAAATCCGTCTATTCTATGTGCATGCCAAGTAAGATTTTCTGCAACTATAGTGGTTGCAACATTATAGTCTTTAAGTTTATCCTTATCTCTTGCAGTAAAATCTTTATTAAGTACAACTTCCTTATCTATTGGTAGTTTAGCCTTTCCTAATGGGTCTTCTACTGGTTTATCTGGAGTTATAGCCTTTTCTACTATACCTCCCATAAGTGCAGGTATAGTTACTACAAATTGCTTATTTGTAATTCTAGCACTAGGTTCTGCAAGTACAGCAAGATAAAGTCCAGGAAATACTCCAAGATTCATCCAATTGGTTTTCATGTCTATTACCTCCTTAAAATTATAAAAATAACGGAAAATTTGTTTTTACCTACCTTATAATAAACAAACATTTAATATGTAAAACGAATTAAGGAGGGTAATATGATAAATAAAATTGATAAAGTATTTTATCACAAAAGAACTGAATGTTTATCTGTTCCTTGGAATATAACTGCTAAGAAGATAATTTCTGATGTAATAGTTCTTGTATCTAAGAATATGAGATTTAATATAAATGAGATTAATGATTTTGGAACTATTCGTATATGTGGACTTCTTACAGGTATAACTAAACAGGAAAAGATAGTAATAAAGGCTGATGAATTTGAAGATTTTAATCCAGGTAAAGATATAGAGGTATCAGTGTTTCCTATATGGGAGTTTGCTATATTTGATATAGAATCAAAATATGCAGATAAAATGGTTAAGAACTTTGATTTTTATGTAATAGGTTCTATAAACTGTGTTGATTCATCTATTATAGATAACTTAAGAAACGTATTCCCATGGCAAAGTTTTATGTTATATGGAGACACATTCCTTGATAATCCAGAATATGATAATAGTACAGCTAAGTTTTTAACTAATGTATCTTATGAACTTAGAGATAATTTTGATTTTAATAAAGTATCTCAAATAAAAAAGATAAATATAGCACTAGCAAGACTAAGGTCAGATGATGTATCAGTATTTAATAAAATATCTGTATCTAATATAGTAGATATCTCTAAGTGCAGTAGTATTGACTTAAATGATATTATGTATTATCTAGAAGACAAAGATAGATTTATTTGTGTACCAAGAAGAATATATTCGTCTATTATAAATGAACTTTGGTATAATAAAGGTAAATCAACTGACTTAACACCACAAATAGGAGATGTGTTCTATGTAAAATATCCTTATGTATGTGAAGTAGGACATGATATAGTAACTATAGAACCTATGAACACTATTAAAATAATGGAAATAAGTGCTGAACCATTAATGGTTGATAACCATGAGTGTTATGAATGTAATATCAAGGTATTTGATAGAGATGGAAATGAACTTTATTATTTAGGTAAAGTTATTATAGATTTTAGTGATTACTTACTTAACTTTAGTAATGATAACTATGAGTACGATAATACTGAAGAATTTGAATATGTAAGTAATTTACTAAATGATGGTAAATTTATAAACCTTGGAAACGAAGTAATGTGTATCCAACCTTTTAGAGTGATAATACCAGAACTTACTAAGTATTTCACTTGTAAAAAGATTGCTGCTTATATAGAGTTCGTTGAAAGACATTACGGAGTAAGGAGTGATAGTAACTGGTATAAATATGTTTGTAATGCAACTGAAGAAATAGTAATAAAATATACTGATGAATTTATTTAGGAGGAATAATGAAAAAGATTGTGTACAAAGATAAGTTTGGAAAAGAACACTTTACAGATGAACATGGAGTTTTAGTTATGCTTGAAATGTTTAAAGGTAAATATTATATGTGGAATGGATATTTCTTTGCTTTACATGACATAAATAGCATGGGACATGAAATATCTACAAAGTTTGAGGACTCTAAAACATACAAAGATGTTATGGATGACTATAAAAGAAAGAGTCTATCTAATATAGGTGTAAATACAATACTTGATTATCTAGTATTTATAAGAAACTATAGATATACAGATGATTATTTTATAGATTTTAAAACAGAAACTCTATTTAGAATAATTAGTAGAGAAATACTTAATGAAATAGGTTATGATACTGAAGATTTGACACCTGAACTTAGTGCTGTTTTATGGAAAGAATATTATTTTGCAAAATATGAGGAGGAAGAAAATTGGGGAAAGATTTAGGAATGTTAGGACTTGCAGCAGTTGCTGTATTTGGAATTTGGAAAGCATTTGATTTAACTGATAAATGGTTAGAACAAAAGGAATTTGAAAAACTTGATAGAAAGATTAAGTTTTTAGAAGAAAGAGGATTTTCTAGAAGAGAAATATCTAGAATGGTTGGTATTCCTTATAATGAATTTGGAGTAGTTGAAGATGAAGTAGTTAATCTTTAAATGAGAAAAAAAGAAACCCTGGAATAAACTAGGGTTTCTTTTATATTTATTTTTTTTTTGCATTTTATAGATTATTTACATATTCAAGAGCATATTCAAAAGCATCGTCATATTCATCATATTCAAATTCACCACTCTTGATTTCATCTATAAGTATTTCACTATTGTGTTTATTAAAGAATTTTTCAGCCCATATATCATACAAGTATCCATTGACTACATATAAATCACTTGCATAATCAGTCAAATCTTCAATCTCATAATCTTTAAATATATAAAGGTTATCATAAGTCTCAACCACAAATAAATTAGGATTATCCTTATTATCAAGATATTCTCCCATAACTTCACATAAATGTTCTTCATATTTTGGTTGGTCCATTGTAAACTTTTTATCATATCTTAATGAACAGATATGCACATCTGGGTCAAGTACAGTAAATGATGGTACTGTAACCTTATCAATTATAAAAATATTCAATATTTCATTATCGTACATATATTCCTTTATTCTATCTATACTTACTTTCATTTTTAGCTCCTCCTTATTAAATACAAAGTTCTTCTTCCTCTTCAACTAAGCCATTATCTCTCATATACTTTTCATACTCAGAATAAGTCATCTTAACTATCCTCCCACTACCATAAGGATATTCTATTTCCTTAAAATACTGAACTTCAAGTTGAGATGCTTCCATTATAATCTTAGTAACTGTTGCACCAACTACAAAACCTAAACCAAATAGAAAGAATTTTTCTCCAATTCCCATCAATATTTCACCTCACCATCTACTAAAAGTCTTCCATTTTTAACTGAAGCTGTATAAACATATTTAGCTCCATCTTCATAAGATACTACAAAGTTATTTCCATCTGTATAAGCTGCTGTTATTTCTGGTATTCCTCCAGATGTCTGTAAATCATTATAACCTAATACATCAAATTCTAATCCATTATCATCTATTAAAGCATAGAATGGATATTTAGTTCCTCTATATGTTAAAAGTAATACTATCATTTGAGTACTATCATCTACATCCCAAAGAAGTACTGGGTCTTTAACACTTATAGTAAAGTTATTTGCAGGTAATTTATAAGGATTAGTTCTTTTATCACGAGCTATTTCTTCTATTATATCATAAGTTACAACATCGTCTCCATTAAATAACACTGCAAATACACCGTATTCATTAAAGTATACTGAACCTACACCACCATCTGAGAAAGCTGTTTTAAAATCATGTGGTTCATCAACATTTTCATTTCTGTTTATATAAATAACACCTGGTTCATCTGGTCTTTCATAACTATCTTTCATCTTTTGCTTACTTTCTTTATCTTTAGAAGAAGCTATAAGTTCTTTTTGTGATAAGGTTTTATTTGATTTACTAGTATTGCCACCATTTTCTCCACAACCAATTATAAATATTGCCACCATTACAGTTATTAATCTCATTAAATTTTTCATATTATTTTCCTCCTCTTAATACTTTACTTTGTAATTTTGCTAATTTTTCATTATATTCTTCTTTACAGTTTAAATCTTTTAATATCTCTTCTCTTACATCTGAAATTTCTTTTTGTGTTACTCTAATTCCATCTAAAATTCTTAAATGTTTTTGCCAGAATTCACTTGCTTCTTCTTTTGACATATTATCTATATCAACTTCTAATATAGAATTTATGTCGTCTGTTAAAACTTCTTTTACATCAATAAATAACATTTAAATCACTCTCCTTTTTATAATATTATAAGCACAAGGCTACTTTTCCAAGTAGCCCTATGAGTAAAACTGCACAAATCATACTAAACATAATAAACCTCCTAATATCTAATGTACGAATGTTTGATAAGTCTCTTATTATCAGGTCCTCTTATTATACTCTCCCTATAACCACCAACATAACTAGTATCGTGGTTTTCTATGGTGACATAAACATAAAACTCACAGTCATCACTCTGATATTTATCTATTTCTTTTTTAAATTCATCAAAAACAGGCTTAAGATTTTTAAATCTAAAGCTATCCGCCAGTATAAATGTATGTTCAGCTTCTCCATCTACATATTCAGGAGAGGCAGGTGGTTCAGGATATTCCATAATAAGTAAATCTTTACTATTAAAATCCTTTGCTAACATAACTACTAGCTCATTAAATGCTTTATCATTTAATGTTTTCTTCTTTAAAGTAAATTGAACTATCATTTACTTCACCTCCTTATCTATAATATGGTTTTATATATTCAAAAGCTGTTGTAGGTGATTCATAAGCAATAGTATTATCACTATCATACACCCAGTTGCCGTTTGCTCCTCTTTTACCAGTCATAGAAACTTCCATAAAATCATCTATATTAAATTTAAGGATTCTATCTCCGTTTCTGTTACTTTCAACTCTAGTTTTCATATGACTGTATAAATCTTCAGTTTCCCAGTTATTTTCTTTAACTAGGATTTCAAAACCTCTGGGATTTGCTTCATACATTTCAAGTGCTGCTCTATCAATTGCTTCATGTTCTGAGAATGTAACAACTTCTTTCTTCGGAAGCTCTTCTATTACTCTTTCACGATTTCTTTCTGGAGAATGGTTATCATGATAATAAATATCTTCATCATAATAATCTTCACATTCTCTACGATAATCTCTTTTTCTTCTAGGTTGACCATTACCACTACCGTCTATTTCTTCTAGAGTTCTTGCATTATAAACTCTACCTTGCCAGTCAGTAATGTAAATTCTTTTGTCTGGATTATCGTTTATGTACTTAGGTACATCTTTGAAAGATATTGGTTTAACTTGTGGCTTTTTACCCCATTCGTCATACTCACAAACTTCTTGAACACCTGCTGTAAGTTTAGCTGTTTCCCAAGCTTTCTTTACTGTTGGTTTGAAAAATTCCCAAACCCATTTAACTGCATCTACTACACAATCTACAATCATACCAAATAGTCCTAACATCTCTATCTCACCTCCTTTCTCATGTGCTAATTTATTTGATTTGATTCAAGTAATAATATGTAATCCTTTTTTATTTAGAAATGCGGAAAAAAATAAGAAAATAATCCAATCTATAAGTATTATCTCATAGATTGGATTTAGTATTTACTAGTCAAATATCTTATTAAACTCTCTTGCATACCACATTCTTCTTATTTCTTTTACTATCTTCTTTTCATTATTTGCATCATTTATCTCTTTAGTTGTATAAAGTGTTCTTATTACTCTACATAGTATATCTCTTGTATCTCCAGATTTAAGTTTTCTGTATGTAGTAAGTCCCATATATATTTCTAAGAACTTATTTTCTATATTAATTACAACTTCTTTTGGACTTATCTCTACAAGTTCTATAATACTTTTAATAGTATTAAGCATTTCGATAAATTCAGAATCTTCATCTTTTATATCTTTTTCATCAACAGAACCTATATACTTTTTTACAAATGAAGCAAACGCAGCCAAAAAGTCAGATACTTCAACTATAACATGAAATCTTGTAAATTCATCTTTACTTTGCTTCCATGCTTTTAAAGCATCTCTACTTTCCTCAAACTCTTCATAAACTTTATCAACTTGCCATTTCTTATCATTTTTACCAAACCATTCATCAAGAACAGCTAAAACTTTAACCATACTACTACTAAGTTCTTCATTTGACTTTCCATCAAACATATATTCATTTACAAAATATTCAATAACTTTCGTTCTAGACGAGTTCTTAATCTCTTCTCTAGTCAATTAAACCACTCCTTAATTTGCTGAAATAAAATAAAGTAAACCCGAATAACATAAAATGCTATTCGGGAATACTATTATATTATTTATAAGTTTTATCCTGCAAGTTTTGCAAATACGTCGTTAACGTTGATTTCTTCAACCATAGTTAACCAAGTATTCTTAACTGCACCAAATATACCAGAGTCTATTACGATATGATTTCTATATTTAGCAAGTAAAGAGTGACATATTTCATTAACCTTTACGTTAGAAATATCAACTATATTTGCAGTAAACTTAAGTTCTATTTCTGGTACTCCAGGGTTTGAAGCATCAGCATCAAATAAGTTAAATGGAGCACTAAGTGGAACCATTAAGAATATCAAACATCCATAATCAACTCTTGTATAAGTCTTATCAGGTTTTATATAAGCCATTCCACCTGAGTGAGAATAGTTATTAAATGGAATACCTGTGTCGTTATAGTGAGCTCCTCTTGAGTTAGGGTCAGAGATTGCTCCCATCCAGTGTGCTGTAAATCTAGTTATAAAGTAACCAGCAAGTTCAGCAGGTATTTGAAAACTTAGTTCAGTAGTTGGGTTTGATTGGTTAGTAAACATAGGTAAGTTCAAGAAGTTATTCTTAAATGTAGGTTTACTAACATCAAGAGTTGGGTCTTGGAACCCAGTTACTGCTCTTGTAGTTTCTGTTATATATCTAAAATATCCTTTTACAGCTTCTCTCAGTAAATTATTACCCGAGAACATATAAATTTCTGGATATATAGTTGTAAGTAGTATGAATTGTGACCTATCAACAAATGTCATACCTATTTGGTTTCTTTTTCCATAGTCAAACTGTTCACCAGATATAACTACGTTTCTACCTTTTCCAGGTTTCATCATATATTGCAAGAATAAAGACCCATCGTAAATAGTCTTCATTGCAGCAACTCCACTTTGTGTAGAGTAAGTAGCTCCTGCCATATTAAATCAATCCTCCTTTATTATTCATCACTTGGTAATGCTTCCATTTGAAGTCTACTATGTCTTGAGAAAGTATGTGTTGTAATACCTATAGTACACAAAACTACGTCTCTGTTAATTTCCTTTTCATGTGTAGATCTTCCCATAGCAATATCAATTTTATTATTAAAGTGTCTAGCATAGTAAGATATAGCTTTTGCTATCTTTTCTTTAAGTTCAAGTAAGTTATCAGCAGTTAAGTTCATAATCTTATTATCTCTTAAAGTAATATAAGCGTAGCAAGTAATATATCCAAATTGAATCATTGAACCTAAGTTCTTAAGTCCTGATTTCTTTCCATCTAAAACAGTATGGTCTTCACCTAAGTAGAACTGTCTGTCTGACTTTTGTACTAGGTAGTTAATACTATTTTTAGCAAGTGCTTCTTTTTCAAGAGATGTCTTAGGAATACATCTTGCTGAACCAGGTTCCCATCCAACTACTTTAGACCAAGAGTCTGATGCAAATGAGTCAGATACTCCAGTTACTAGATAAGAAAGTAAACTTGAACCAGTAACCCAGCTAAATGTAGGAGACCAGTTTACAGGAACATCTGTATCTGGGTCTATGTAAGTTCCATAACCTACAAGAGCCCAAGTATTTGTATTACTTGCAAGACCAGACCTAGATATTTGCCATTTTTCTTTCCATCCAATTATAGATGTAATAGAGTTGAATTCTTTTATAGGTTCAGGTGTTCTTATGTATACACAGTCAGGTCTTGAACCTTCAAAACTTATTCTTCCTTCTTGATATCTTACAAATTGGTCCATTGCTTCTTGTACTTTAAATGGATATCCTTCTCCAAGCATAATAAAAGCAGGTCTTATTGCAGGGTCTAATAAGTCTTTATCTATAATATCAGCACCATTATAACATTCTATGAATAAATCTTGTAATATCTTTGTTTTTGGTGCTTGTATAGTACCAGTTCCACTAGGATTTGGTATCATAAGTGGTTTTATTGGGTTTTGAGTTGTATCCATTGGTTGATAATCAATATCCCAATCCCAGTGATTATCTCTTAAGTGATTTATAAGTTCTCCACTTGTACCATTTGCAAACTGAATGTTTGGACTCATATAGTATCCATTCATTATAGTTAAATCTCCCCACTTCTTATTCATAGGGTTAGTTCTTGCAAATGGAGAATCATTTAAATCATCAGGATTTATTTTGAATCTTTTGAATATACTAAATTGGTCAATTATCATTTTATGAAATTCTGAACCAGCAGGTTGAGATTCAAAAGTAAAGCTAGGAATATGAGCTTTTATTGCTCCTTCTATTTCAGCTTTTAGCTTTCTTTCTACTTCTTGCATTCCTTTTACGAATTGCATAGCATGTTTTCTTTCATGTGTTATAGGATAGAACATTTGTATATGCTCTACATTAGTTAACACTTCTTTACATGTTTTTAAAGCATTTGACCCGAATATATAAGATGCTTTAGTTGTAGGGTCAGTATAATCATAGTTACAGAAGTTAAATTCATACATTTTTTCTCCAGCATCCATGATAGATAACTTTTGAATCATTGGTTTTCCTTTATCTAAATCATCTTCAGATACAGAATTTTGAAGAATTGCTTTATACTTATTCGCATAAGCATGTCTTCCATTGAATATTAATCCATAAAGAATAATATTACCAAAATCATCATTATGAATATTATCTCCTGCTTCCATATTAAACTTATTAGATTCAGGTTTTAGCTCTAAGAAAGAGTTAATATCTGTATTCTTTCCAATTCCTTTTATTGAACTTGCTTTAAATCCAATATCCCAAGTACTAAATTCGCATTCATATGTTGTCTCACCTGGGTCAATATCATCTCTTAAATCAAAAGATGATTTAATAGTTGCATCTTGAGCAGGGTCACCTGTTAACCACTTGAATGCAAGTAAGTTAGGGTTTGATTGTAATTTGTGAACTAAGAATTTCTTTTTAGCAGCAGCCTTTTTAAATTCAAATTCAACTGTAAAGTTAGCATGTGTTGCAACAGGGTCGGCAACGTTTACATGTATAACTCCCCAACCTGCTTTAAGTGCTCCTTCTATAAGTGATGGATTTGGACCATAAAGTCTAGGGTTTGGACTAGGGAATAACTTTTTATATAGCTTATAGGCATTATTTCCTGTGAAGTGAATACTTTTATCTGTAATTCCTTGCGGGAAATAAGTTACTAGATACAAGTTATAACCTTGAATTAGAGGATATTCCTCATCTCTTATGCTTTTGTCAACTCTTGTTAACACCGTAGATGATTCAACAGACGCATTGAACGGACTTGTTATAAGTGGTGTTGAGTAAGAAAAGTTGTCTAGTTTCATATTTACTATTCCTCCTTTGGTATTTTATATCTGTCTATAATAGATAGACAATTTTAAACATCGACGATTGTTTTTGACCAAATGAAGTAATCTTACCTTTTAATATGAGAATTAAAAACAAAATCCCAAGTGAATAAGGTAAATATTACCTTAAATTAATAAAGGAGGAAGTACAATGAAAACACTATTTAGCGGGAACTATATAGCTAAGACATGGTTAGAAGACAGACTACATGAAAGAGAGGATAATCCTGTAAGTCTTTATACTGAAAAGTCTGCATCTAACTTCTTTAGAATGGACGATAATGTTACTATTAATACTCTTGATGATGTAATTGAAAGTTCTAAACTTGTATATGGACCATATGGTGGATGGTATGGAGAATCTATTGGAAGCATTGAACTTCAAGATGTTTCTGATGATATGATATTTGCAAAATCAAAGGATGGTCATAGCTATCTTATGGCACAAAGATATGACCACACAGTAGATGATGCTATCCTTACTATGATAAAGCAATACACTAAGTTTATATCTGAGTTTAGAAATACTAAATCAAGTAAAGATGGTACAACTTCTCTTGCTATACTTTCTGCAAGCCTTGCAAAATCAGTGCTTATGGCAAGAGTTAATAATAGGAAAGATAAAGATAAATATATGCAAGTTCCTTTATCTGTTGAAAGTTATATGTTTAATGTATTATCAGAAGAAGGAACTAAACTTGTAGATAAATATAGATATAAAACTTACGAACCATCTACAAGAGAGTATACAGAGAATGGGTTTGAGTATAACTTAAGTGCAATTAAAACTACTGTTGATAATAATCCTTTACTTGTAAATGGATTTGAAGAACTTATGAAAAAAGTCCAAGCTGATGATATAGATGTTACATCTGCATTTATTGGACAAGTTGCACAAAGACGTGGAGATTCTTCTTTTGAAATAGAAGTAAAACAAGGGATAAAAATGAGAGCTGAGCCTTTAAATAATGCTTTCTCTTCTTTTTCTGAAAGATTATCACCTGTATTTATACTTCAAGGAAATATATCGGCAGAACATAAGGAAACATTTGAAAGAGCTTTTACTAAATGGCTTAAAACTCTTATAAATCAAGTAAATCCTGTAAATGGAAAATCTTTTTTTGACCCAACTGATGATTATAGACTATTTGGTCAGCCAATGTTTTTAATGACAGCACCTAATGGAGTACTTAAAGACATTATATTTGAACTTCATAAAACTGGAATTAAAATAGATAATACTCAAGACCAATCAGGAGCAAGACTTTCTGTAAAACCACTATTTATGCACTTATATACAGATAATATATTTGCAGATAGATATACAGATATAAAAGAAATACTTGGAGATAATGTAATAGACCTTGGAATGATAGATAAATTTATTGCAACTGAAGCTATCAAGAATGGAGTTAAGTATACTGACCAAGTAAAAGGAACTAAGATAGAATCTGTACCTGCTGATAAAGTATATGAAGCAGATTTTTATATGTTTCCAACTATAGATTTCTTAGAACTTACAGCACTTAGACATAAACCACTTAAGTTTACTAAAACTTGGGATGATTATAAAGATTTTGAATCAAATTATGCAAATGGTAATATGGTTGAAATTGATAAAAGTGCTGAGATTAAAGAGTTTTCTTCTGAGAAATTCTTATGTATAAACTCATATGACGGTAATTCATACTATCTTGCACCAACTGAAGAAGAACAAATTGCTACTATGAAAGTAGTTAAGCAAAAACTTGATAAAGAAGTTAAAGAAACTAAATCATCTTTATCAAGAGATGAAAACTTTATAAGAAGAGTAGAAGCTTTATCATCATTTTCTATATACCCAGTAATATATGCAAGAACTAATGATGAAGCAACACTTATGCAAACTCTTTATGAAGATGCAATAGGAGTATTTGCATCAGTACATGTACATGGAGTAATGCCTGGTGGAAATATAGGATTTATTAAGTTCTTTAACGAGTTCTCTACAAATGTATTTGAAAGAGTATCCGAAGAATTTGCAAAACCTATGAATATAAAAGAAAATCATAGATATATGAAGTTCTTAAAAGTTTTATTAACTTCTATTAAATATGCTTATGGTGAGTTATTTATAAATTTATTCCCATCAAGAGATGAAGGTTTACAAAGACTTGCTGACCTTAGAACATTTAATAAGAAAAATCCTGATAAATTTATTCTTGCTTATGATATTATAAGAGGAGAATATAATAATAGAGTATTTGAAGCAGCTCAAACTACAATAGATAACTTCTACTGTGCTCTATCTTTTACTAAGGATTTACTTGACCTTAAAACTATTAAGTTTAAACCAGGTCATGCAGGAGCACATCCTCAATATAGAATAGTAAATGGAGGACCATTACATCCTAGAAATAAAGAGTTAGAACCTAAAGTTAATAAACTTAATAAGCTTGAAAAATAGGAGGTTTATATGCGTATTTATTTTATGAAGGATAGAGCTAATGATATACATAATGTAGTAGCTTGCTTTAATAAGGAATTATCTAGAATATTTGGGTTAGATGGTTCATTTATAGTAATGCCACGTCTTCCACTAGATTCACTAGGAATAATAGGAGAGTTACCAGGAATTATAAAAGTTATAAAAAAAGATGAATTTACAAAGAATACTAACTGGGAGAATGTAAGGGAAGTTAAATCTTGCCTTAAATATCTTGTTGATAAAGTAAGGAGTATTAAGTGATAAATATGGAAGTAAGAAATTTTAATATAAATGAAATGATTCATGTTTATCTTAAATATAAATTAGAGTATAGATTTCCAGAACTTCTAAAACCTGGAAGAAATCCTAACATAGATACATCACAAAGAATGATGAATAAACTTCTTATTGAGTATTATAGGCATATGTCTAAACTTGATAAAAACTTCTACACTTTAAACTTGAGTGATAATAAAAAAGAAGTTAATCCATTTTCTAAAATGATTATTGCATTGACTAATGATAAAATTACTAAAAATTATATGATTAAATGTTTTGCAGACTATGAATCATGGATGGATTTTACGTACTGGAATATTAAAATTATACAAGAGGCATTGGACCATCCTGACTACACACTGGCTAGAAAAGTAATGTCTGATGGAACTGTACACCTATCTGTCCCTAAGTCAATTCTTGGGGACTACGATGGTGAAATGTTTAATTCTAAGTTAAAACTTAAAAGTGTTAAAGTAAAGAAACCTAAACGTAAACGTAAATAAAGGAGGAATAAATGGAAGCAAAAGTATTATCTGAAAGGTCTAAAAAGAACTTAGTAAATGTTCATCCTGACCTTATTAAAATAATAGAAAAATGCCTGTCTTACGGAACTGTTGACTTTTCTGTAATACAGGGTCAAAGAAGTATAGAGCAACATTTGCAAAATCTAGCAAAAGGAGTATCAAAAATATCAATGAGTAAACATTGCTATAATCCTTCTTGTGCATTTGATTTCATAATGTATCCATTTACAGGATGGGGTGATGCTAGTGGATTTGATAAAGTTGCAAAAGAACTTGTAAGAGCAGCAAAGGAACTTGGAATACCTGCAAGGTCTGGTGGAGATTGGAATATGGATGGAAACTTCAGAAATGATAGATTCTATGATGGAGGACATTTTGAACTTATTCAACCATATAATAAACCTACACCTGTTATACCAGCTGTACCTACTAAAGGAGGTAGTAAATAATGTCATATCTTATACCACAAAATGCTAATGTATCACATGTATATCAAAATATATGTATGCTTTTAAATCCATTCGGTGAAAGTGAAAGTAAGCTTCTTGATAATGCAGAAGATAGAAACCAAAAGATTATAAACCTAAAAGAAGATTTAGCAGAAAAAGGACATGATACATTAACACTTATGAACTTTCTTGATATAGATGCTATGCTTGAACTTGCAGACGGTACTCGTGAAGCATATGAAGCTATTCAATTTAGTGTAAATCTATATGCAGAAGCAAAAGCATACCAAATGCTTGGTATTAAAACTACTTATTCTGATAATAGGCTTGCTCTTAAAGCAGGATATAGACTGTATGGAATAGGAGAAGAATTAGTAAGAAGACTATATGTTGAGTTTAAAAAGCTTATTGACCCTAATGATGGACTTCTTGCTGATGAAGGATTTGAAGATATAGTTTATAAAGCAATAAGAAATCTATCAAGAGAGCAAGTAAACTGGGTTAAGTATCAAAGAATGCATGGAATGGAACCAACTAAGCTTCCTGATGGTAGTCTTGATATGACAGTACCTGCAGATTATGAAGAAGAATATGCTGATTGGGAAGATGATTTATTTGCAGAAGCTTTAGAAGTTTTATACAAAAAACCATCTAGTCCATATCATATTGCACCTTTATATTTTAAAGAATTCAAAGATGCTTTAAGAAAGTATGTTCCAACTGATAAAGAAGCTTATGTTGATGATTTAACTATGAATGTAGTAACTGCATTTAATGGACCTGAAGTAATAGGAGCTGAGATTGCAACTTGGGGACTTACTAAAGAAGAAATGCAAGAACTTGCTAATGCTTTTAGTTTATGTTGTAAAGCAAACATAATAACTATATTAAATCCAAGTTCAACAGATGCCGAAAGAAATGATGGAAACCATGATAAAGCTTTTTATGGAAGTATTACACTTCCTGAGCTTATTTATAATATACTTCTTGTAACTTCCGATGAAGTTAGAAATAACTATACTGAAGAGGATGAAAAAGAAGGAACTTTACCTAGTCTTTCTACTGGAGCTAAGTATGTAGTTGACTTAGTAACACAAATAATGCAAGAATTTATATTAGATACAGATGGAGAAGTTGAAATAACTGATAGTTTTGCATATTCTTACATGAGTTTATTTAGACTTATGTGTCCTGAATACATATCAACTAGCTCACTTGTGAGATTCAACACTCACTTCTGGATGCAAGCTACAACAGCTGTACATTTAGTTATGAGAATAGAAGACGGTAAGCCTATAGACAAGGATAACTTAGCAGACACAACAGAAGAAATAGTAAGAGGAGAAGATGAATAATGGAAGATATAAAAGTACCAACAGAAGTAACACAAAAGGTAATATCTAATATTGCTGATTCTGGTAAACCAACTGAGAGAAAATCTTGGAAAGAAGTAATTGAAAAAGCAAAAGGTATTATCGAAGAAACCAAAAAAGCTCCTAATAATGACCCTTGGGAGGAGAAGTTTGACAGAAGAGATGAAATCTGTAAAAAGATACAACATCTATTTAATTTTAAATTAAATGCAATTCATTCTCAACCTGAGATTAAAGCACTTATTGATTCTGGTAAATTCAGAGTTAATAAAACAGTAGGAGTAAGACTTTTTGATGGAATGCATAACTCAAATCAAAAAGAATATGTTACAAAAGAGTTTTTAAACTATGCTCCACTTATATCAAATGAACAGTTTAATAAAATAGCTACATCACTTGGACATAAATGTGATGCAATAGAAAAAGATTTAAATAGTGCTAAAAATAGATATAAAGAGCTTAAAAAAGAACTAGGTGTAGTTAAATCTAAAATAGGTCAGATAGAAGCAAAATACACAAAAGAAAAAGGAACAGATTTAACAGCTAGAGATTTAGATAATGACCCTGATTTATCTAAACTTAGAGAAGAAAAGTATAAACTTGAAGAAACTATAGATAGACTTGCGTCTATTATAGGAAATGGAGAAACTACTCTTTCTGATTTAAAACAAATCAAACTAAATGTTAAAACACATGATGTAACTATAACTGAACCAATTATAGCATCTAGACTTCTTATTCATATAATAGGAATATTCTCACATAATATAGATGAGTTAGATGATAAGTGTAAAGAGATAGCAACTGACCCAATTCTTGACCAAGAAGTTACTGATGAGCTTATAAAATCAATTATAGAAAAGAACTGTATTGATTCTATGAGTACAACTTATCTTAATATTAAACAGCAAGAAAATGTAAAAGATAGTTTAGTATATGAACTGCTTGCTAAATATCTGTCTGATGAAGGATTTAAAGATGTAAAAGAGTTATTTGAAGAAGCAGAAAAGCTTAACTGTGTTTCTGATGTTCAAATGGAAATACTTGACCACCTATATGATAATCCTAATGAATCTACTGATGAAATGGGAGCACTTATAAGAAAGAAAGATGAGAATGGAAAACAAATACCTCTATCTAATGAGGATTTAAACTCTATTGGTCTTTTAAAAGTATTTGTATCACAATTCACATTTAATGGAGACATATATCAATCTTTACATGCAATGAAATCGTTTGAAGAAGGTAATGGAGAGTTATACTTCCCTGTATATAAAAGAGATATAGAACCATATGCAAAAGTTCTATTACAAAATATAGAAAGTGAAGATAAAAGAAAACTTATGCTTTTATTTATATTACTTGCATGTTTTAAAATAAATACTATAAGTTTACTATTCCTATTACTTACAGACTTTGCACCAGCTGAGAGCAAAGTGGAAGAAGGTAGTCCTGAGAAGTAATTGGATTATTTTTAGGATTTATGATACTCATAATAATATCTGAACTATTTAAAGACTAATCTTGTAATTAAAATCAATTATACATAATGAAGTGTACCAAATAATCTAAAAGGAGGTGTACTTCATTATGGTATTACTTATGAGAGGTTTTTTATTTTTATTTTTGGTGATAGTTCCTATTGTACTGGTTATAATCTGTTTTGTACTTATATTAAGACATATGCAAAAAGATGCAGAGGAGAATAATGAACCAACTTTATGGACATCAAAGCCAAAACCACCTGTTCCATCTAAGTACATAGATGACAAACCTGTAATCAAACGTCGTATGATACATTTAAAAACTGTCTATATCCCATATCCCATTTCCCAAAACATAGAAGAAATAGTAACTTCTGTGTCTGACAGTGAATATGAACTTGGTTATGGTTTTGATACTATGTATACTCAGAAAACAGATACTGGGTTGGTTTTATTTATGAGATTTCAGTTATTATAGGAGGTATTTATTATGGAGAAAGAAAATTTAAAAGAAAATGGATTAAAGTATTTGAGTTATTTTAAAAAGATATTTGGAGAATATGAATATCACACAGATACAAAAGAAAAGACTAAATCTGGTAAACGTAATCCAAATATTTTATTTGATAGAATACTTGACTTACTAAAGAACAAAGAATATTTTAAAGTTATTAAAGGAAGAAATGTAGGCTACAGTTTCAAATTCACATCACCAAGTGATTTAACTATGGTCTTAGATAAAGATGATGTAGTTAATTTATTTGATGAGAAATTATCAATAGATGAACTTATAGAAAATATACTTAGATTAGTTTATATAGGAACTGGATTGCCTATAGATGAGTCATCTGATTTAAGATTATCTGTATTCACTATCTTTGATAAAGATGGTACAATTCCATTTATAAGTTGCTATTTCAAAGATAATACCAATTATACCTATGAAATAGATGAAATATGTGTTTCAAGTGAAATACTTAAAGAAAAGATGAAAGAAGATATTAAAAATGGTAAATTAGACACACAATCAATATTCTTTTCACAAAGAGATAATATAGAACCTGGTAATAGTCTAAAATCATATCCTGATAACACTTTACCTGACTTTGAAGTTAAATTTGATGGTAAAGGAGATGATAAATGTGTATCAATAAGAGAACATGTTGTTAACTCACTTATTAAATCATATGAATACAGATTAAATGATAATAATGCAAGTTCTACTGAAATAAAACTTCTTAAAAGAAAGAAAGAACTTCTAAATGAACTTAGAGGAGTTATAATAAATAATGTATACAAACTATCAAATGAACATAGTTTTACTGTAGGATATGAAGAAACGTATGTAAATGACTCTATGGAATACTTTGAATACAATTTTAAATACAGTGATATGCCAAATATATTTGCTGTATACACAGATACTGACACATTTAAATGGCATTTATCTGGATTTATGGATGCACTTGTTAAACCAGGATTGCATCCTATTAAGATATTCTTAAATGTAGAAGTAAATGAATATGATAATCCAAGTTTTGATTATAATAAAACTAATTGGCTAGAAGTATTATATATTACAAGAAAAGATAATGAATGGGTTGAACATGACTCATTTAATAATGGAGCTATGAGAAAAGACAAAGTAAACTATTAAATAATAACTATTAAAGGAGAAAAACTATGAAAACAACAACTATTAAACCTGAAACTATTGAAATGAGAAAACAAGCTATTATGGAACTTATTGGATACTACGATCGTGTGTGTACTGATATGAAAAAAGCACAATTGCAACATAATGTTGGAGATACAGAACTATATAATGAGTTAATGACTAAGTATAATTTTCTATCAGATACATCTAGATTCTTTACATACTTGGAATTAGACCCACATATAAAAATGAATATATTTGTAAAAGACTATCTATATGATGGAGATTCTACTAAACTTAGAAATAGAGATATAGGAGCAAATAATCTAACTATATTAGGATACAATATTCAAAATAAAGATGATGGACTTTCTTCTTACAAATTAGCACTTAAAACACTTGTTGAGCAAGTATGTGTTAGAGGATATGAACCTCAAAGTATATCATTTGTAAAAATGGTAGAATGGAGTGAAGATGGTACTGATATAGTAAGAAGGGAAAATATGGCAAGACTTTATAAAAATAATAAATGGAGATATGAAATAACACAAGTATTTGAATGTTAATATCTCTAGCTCACTACTAAGAACTTATATTCTTGGTAGTGAGTTCTATTTATTTTTAGCGCATTTTTAAAAGGAGATTATTATGTATAAAGATGGAGATACTGTGCATAGAGATAATGAATATATCTTAAATTATATGACTAGAGAAGCAGATAAAGATTCAATACTTGGTGGTATATTTGATTTAACTAATGATAAAGGAGATGTCTCAACTTTAGTTTTATATAAAGAAGATGATAAACTTCTTATAACTATGAATAAATCAATCAATTTATTAAGTGAAAGTTATAAGGTTTTAAGCATGTCAACAGACATGGATTTAGATATAATAGTAGCATTTGCTAAAATGAAAAATGGAAAACTTGTTATATCTAAAGTTAAAGGTATTGATAAATTTTTCGATGATAAGTTTGGAGGGTATTCAATAATTGAAGCTATAAAAAAGTCAGATAGAGATGATATGAGTATTTTGAGATATAAAATAATAGAGTATTTATCTGATTTAAAGGAGGACTAATGAGAGAAGTAAAAGGTTATATTGATGAAGCATTTGAGACTTTAGAGGATTCTTATGAAGAAACCTCTGAATTATTACAGGAAAAGAAAGGAATATTCTCAAAAGTAATGATAGAACACATCGATAAGTTCTATAAGAGTAAAATGAGTATACTCAGACTTTTGAGATACACACCTGTTTCTATATTTAAAGATGATAATTTTAGAAAATGTGATACATCTAAAGTTACTATTCCTGATTTAAAAATAGACGCTAGTACAGGAAGAATTTCAGAAGTTATAGCTGAAAAAGAAATGCACTACTTTGTAGGAGTATTTAGTATACAAAGAAACAGAGTTACTAATTACAAGAGATTTGAGATAGATAATAAAATTATGTGTCCAGGTAATATAAATGAATACATGGACGGAATTGACACACTTGTAGACCAAATAGTTCTGCATTTCTATAGTTGCGGAAATCCAGATACTAAACATTTTGAATATATAAAAGATAGATATTAATAAGGAGAAATAAAAGTCAGAGTTTAATAGAAAAGAAGCAATAGAAAGTTTATATGAAGAATTTGAAGATAATAATGAGGTTATACAAGAGAAAGTTGGACTTTTTACAAAAACTATGCTTAATCATTTAAGTATAATACATAAGAATAAGATTGAGATACTAGATTCTCTTAAATTCTCACCTGTTATTGAATTTGACCCAAAGAACTTTACATCATTAATAAAACCAGCCTATGTAAGAAGTCCTTGGTGCACAGCTGATACAAAACCCGAAAGTAAACCAGTTTATTATATAGAGATATTTAATATTAAAGAACTTCAACCTAATGTAATAGGAGATAAGGTGACAGTTGAATTAAATGAACTACTTATGTATCCTAAGAATACAAATGAATTTAAAGCAGGACTTGAAGAACTGATAGATGAGATAGTTTTAAAGACTCTAAATTTTGGTAAAGGTAGAAAGTTCTATGATTTTAAACACATATATTAACATTAATGAGACTCCTGGCAAATTGCTAGGAGTTTCTTTTTTCTTCGTAATTTCTTTCTTGTTTAAATGCGAAAAAAAAAAGAACTCGTGTGAGTTCAACTTTATCTTTTAGGATTCTAATCATTGTAACGATAGAACCCTTTATGATTAAAGATACTAACTTTCTTTACAGTCCCGTCAGCTTGTGGGACATCTTGTGATTCTCTAACTGAAAAAGCATACAAACATCCAGGATGCTCATTAGATATGTAATTAACAGCTGGCGGGAATCCAGCTAAGTGTATAAAAACAGCTTTGGTATCATTACAAGTATAACTATAACTTAAAATTTGGTCACAGATTTCCTTATAGTTACTTGGATTTAGATTACTCCAAGCAGTCTTTAAATCTGATGGAAGTTCTATAACTCCATCTATTTCCCAATTAGCTTTTAAATCTTCCAATTGAACCTCAGTTAATATATGATTACTTACATTTAAAATCTTTGCCATTTTTAAAACCTCCTAAATATAATTTTATAATAATCATTATTGGCATTAATTGATTATTACACTTTATTATATATATATCAAATCAATAAGGAATCATGTATTTTAAAGATATTACGAAGGATAAAATGCGAAAAAAAAGAAACTCCCTATATAAGCAGAGTCTTTTTTTTTTTGTTAATTAATAGTTATTTTTAGCATGTTCAAATAACTTACATGCTTTAATATACACCTCCTTTTGCTTTTCCTCTTCTGTTCCCTTATAAAGATCAATAAGAGAAGATATTTCCATTATGTCTTCATAGGTATAATTCGGAAGACTCCACATATTTTCCAATGTTTTAAGGTCCACTTCAGTTTTTCTCCAATGACCTTTAAGCACTAGAGAATTTGTATCAAGTCCATCTTCTTTTAGAACTTCTTCTAAAGACTTTAACATAGTCTCTAGGTTATCGTATTGAGCATCTTTCCAAAAACTTTGAGAACAGAAGTCATAAAAGAACACTTCATATTCTTCATCCCATTTTCCGCAACCTTCTTTTAAACTCCAGTGAATCTTGATATCTTCATAATTTTTTAAAAGATTTTCAGCAATTCCTAAAACCTTTTCATTACCGAATCCATAAACTTCAAACCCTTCACTAACTATTTCTTTTCTATGTAACATGACATACCTCCGATATAAATTTTATTTGTCTTATAGACACTTTATTATATCTAATCAAAAAAAAAACAACGAAGACCCTAATTTGAAACAAAATCCAAGTTATTTTTAATAAAACTTAAGGAGGTTTAACCATATGAATTTAAAAGGTCTTGAAAGATATTACGAAGAAATCTACAGAAAAATTACTGCTTATGCTGTAGAAAATCGTAATGAACCTGTCTTATTTAATAGAATTCCTATTGATTGGAAAGGTGAAATCTTTAATACTTCTGATATAGTACAAGAACTACACAAAGATTTAATAGAAGATTTAAAACGTCTTAATATGTATGACGATATAGTAAAACATACAGATAAGTTCGTTATTCTACCAGATGTATTCTCATCTCGTCCACTTCCACTTAATATGCAAATAAGTGAGCAATATGACGAAGCTGGTAAAAATATAGTTATTATAAATGATCTTCTTTTTTCTGTTGTAAAAGGAGAAATGACTAACTACTATTCTTATAACCATAATGGATACTACTATTTTTTCTATAAAGATTCTGAATCACAGTCTATGTTTTCATCTGGAAATAAATTTGAGATAATATCTTTACGTGATAGTTTCTCGTATCTTAAACCAGATTTAACTAAAGCTCCAGTGTTTGATAAAACATTTTACTGGCTTCCACTTAATAAGAATGTAAATATAGAGGCAAATCTTAATGTTCCTAGAATAGACATAATAGTAAATCGTCCGTTCTTTAGATTTAAAGTAGATAAAAATCCTACTCCAGTTTCAACTGAATCCCTTCCAGGAAACCGTTCAGTAGAGTTTCATGATGCTTTTGTATCTCCTAAAATGTATACATTTGTACAAAGTGGAGATTATATACATAACCCAAATGCAATACTATCTAGTTCTGCATTTATTATATTTGATAATAATACTTGGATACATGAAAAACTTGATATAAAACAAGTTGGAACATATCTTGAAAAGATAGATAAACACTCTGTAAAGATTCTATCTACTACTAATGTAAAAGAAATAATAGTATTTTATACAAACCATAAAAGAGAAGACTATTCTAATGTAGATTCAGTATACTATAAGTCAATAGATACAAATCCACTTGCTTATCAAAGACTTAAAGGAAGTCAGAAAGACACAACTAAACTTTATGATTACATTTATAATGTAAAACCTACAGTAAATGAACTTATAGAATATGGTTATAAATATGATGCTGATATCTTAAAGATAATACAAGATTTCTTTAAAGTAAAACATAGTATAAAAATGCAAGATATTAAAATAGTAAATGAATGTAAAACAGATATGTTTTATGAACCTAAGATAGAAATAATGTGTACAAATAGACTTAAACTTCAACCAGTAGTATTTATAAATGGAAGAATATACCAATCTCCTTTATTTATACGTAAGCTAGATGACACAGATTATATTTATCTTAATGCTAAAGACTTTATGAAAATGTATAATATAAAGTTTGATGAAAAAGATTTTACTAATAATAGAGAAAATACTTTAAATAAAGTAAAAGAACTTCTAAAAGATAAAATACAAGCAGCAGATGTAGTATATACACAAAGCAGAAAGCTTATAAATAGATATACATCTCCTATAGTTTATCGTGAACCACTTACTAAATATCTTATATGTGATGAATATGGAGAAACTGAACACAAAGGTAGGTTTTCTGGACATATGTTTGCAAATGGATACTATACAACTGAAACATTTGATATAAATCCAGATAAGAGTTTAAATAATCCTACTATACTTCGTAGATTTGATTCTATAAGTTTGTGGCAATTAGGAGAACTTGATTTTAAACTTACAACAAGTCCAACTAAAGCTGATTTATGGA
>ERZ772764.128-NODE-128-length-52971-cov-5.229685_pt1 | contig 52971 bp, 41 predicted proteins | sample MGYA00512163_ERZ772764 | MGnify/ENA primary metagenome ERZ772764 (study PRJEB29015, sample SAMEA2737903) | human oral metagenome | biome: human oral; feature: human-associated habitat; material: dental | place: China | collected 2094 ... | reverse complement strand
TTGAGGGCCGGAACCGCCGAGTGGTTGAAGATCGTGGACCGCTCCGGGTCGATGCCCGCGGCCAGGTAGTCGGCGACGAGGCCGAGGACGCGCTCACGGATCGGGCCCACGCCATCGCGGTCGGTGATCACCTGGTAGTCGGCGACCAGGACCCAGGTCTCAACTCCGCGGTTCTGCAGGAGCACGCGGTTGCGCAGCGTACCGAAGTAGTGGCCCAGGTGCAGGTGGCCTGTCGGACGGTCACCCGTGAGGATGCGGAAACGCGAGGGGTCCTGGTCGATCGCCAGGTCGATCTCGGCGCTGCGGGCCTTCGAGCGGGCCAGCGAGGCATCGGAGGTTGCGGTTTCCAGGGCATCTTCACTGCGAGTCATGCGTCAATCCTAACGAGTGGGTGGGAATGAATGAAACTTGGGGTGCTCAGTGTTCGGGGCGGAACGCGACGTCAGAGAGCAGGATGGTCACGGACAGCGGTTCAATCGACAGCGTGGAGCGCGGAGCGACGTGCTCAGCCTCAAGGGAGAGCTCGCTCGGGTTACGTGTCTCGCCGACGCCGCCCTCGGAGGGTGTCGCCCACACGGTTGAGTAGGCGACCAGCCAGTCCAGGTCGTGCCCCTCGGGCAGTGTGACCTCGGCGCCGTCCAGGTTCGCGTTGATGATGATGAGGGCATCGCGGTCGCCCCACGTCACGCCCGAGCGCAGCATCTGGAATGCGCGGTGACGTGCGTCTGTCCATCCGTAGTCCGGCATCGGCGTGCCCTGCGCCGTGTACCACGACAGGTCAGGGATCGTGTCGCCGCCGTGCGGCGTGCCGGTCGCGAAGCGGTCGGGGCGCAAAACCGGATGGACTTTACGCAGTGCGATGAGCCAGGACACCGTGTCGATCTGCTCGAGCTGTTCCTCAGCCAGGTCCCAGTCGACCCACGAGATCGGATCATCCTGGCAGTAGGCGTTGTTATTGCCGTACTGGGTACGGCCGAATTCGTCGCCGCCCGTGAGCATGGGCGTGCCCGAAGAAACGAACATCGTCGTGAGGATGTTGCGCTGAGAGCGCGCACGCAGGTCCGCGATCGTCATGTCGGACAGGATCGCGTAGGGCGTCATCGCGTTGGGGTGCGTGGCGTTGACAGCCAGCGTACCCTCGACGCCGTGGTTCCACGAGCGGTTGTCGTCCGAACCGTCGCGGTTATTCTCCAGGTTCGCGGTGTTGTGCTTGCGGTCGTAAGCCGTCAGGTCCGCTAGCGTGAAGCCGTCGTGGGCCGTCACGAAGTTGATCGAGGCGCGTGGGCCACGCAGGCGACCCAGCCCGTGCTCGAACACGTCCTGGGAGCCGGACAGACGCGTTGCGAGGTCGTTGGGACCCGACACGACATGGCCCGAGGCCTGGGCGCGCACGTCGGCCAGCCAGAAGTTTCGCAGAGCGCCGCGGTAGTGGTCGTTCCACTCGGAGAACGGGACCGGGAAGTTGCCCGTCTGCCAACCGCCGGGGCCCACGTCCCAGGGCTCGGCGATGAGCTTGACGTGTGCGAGCAGATCGTCCGTGGCCATCGCGATGAGGAGCGGGTGCATTGGGCTGAAACCGGTCGCGAAACGGCCCAACGTGGCCGCCAGGTCGAAGCGGAAGCCGTCCACGCCCATTTCTCGCACCCAGTAGCGCAGCGAATCCAGCACCATCTGAATGGTCTTCGGGTGATCCATGTTCATGGTGTTACCGGTGCCCGTCACGTCGATCGCCTGGACGGGGCGCGAGGAAGTGTGGCGGTAGTACAGGTCGGAATCGAGGCCGCGCCACGACAGAGACGGACCGGCGTCTCCACCCTCACACGTGTGGTTGTAGACGACGTCGAGGATGACCTCAATGCCAGCCTGATGCAGCAAAGAGACCATGCCGCGGAACTCGTCGACGACCGCCTGGGCGCCGCGCTCACGCGAGGCCTCGGTCGCGTAGGAGGGCTCGGGAGCGAAGAAGGAGAGGGTCGAGTAACCCCAGTAGTTCGTCAGGCCGCGTTCGGTGAGGAAAGGCTCGTCGCACTTGGCGTGCACGGGGAGCAGCTCGACCGCGGTGACGCCCAGGTCCTTCAGATACGACACGGAAGCCGGGTGAGCCAGTCCCGCGTAGGTGCCACGCAACTGTGGGGGCACGCCGGGCATGTTCTTCGTGAAGCCCTTGACGTGGATCTCGTAGATGACCGTCGTCTCCCACGGCGTATGTGGCTGGGGTTCGATCGGGAAGGAGGGCTCCACGACGACCGAACGCGGCATGTAGGCAGCGGAGTCAATGGGAGAGCGGCGCAGCGGGTACTCGGAGGGGTAGAGATCCTCGTCGACGCAGTGCGCGTAGACGCCAGGCTTCATATCGACGACGCCGTCGACACCCCGGCCGTAGGGGTCGAGGAGGAGCTTGTGCGAGTTGTAGAACTTGCCGCCGTCCGGATCCCACGGACCATGAACGCGGAAGCCGTAGCGGGTGCCTGCGCCAAAGCCCGGGACGTGACCGTGCCAGATGCCGGTATGGGGGCCGATCAGGGCGTAGCGTGTCTCAGCCCCGGCCTCGTCGAAAATGCACATATCCACGCCGGACGCGCCCCGCGCGACCACGGACACATCGAGCCCGTCGCCCGAACGGAAAACTCCCAGGCGGGAGGGGACGGGGTTCGGTTCGGTGACACGCACGGTGGGGACGCAAGGCGAGCCGGAGCGCTCGGACATAAAAGAGTGCCTCTTTCTGACGAATTATTGACTGCACCCAAGCCTGATAGATGCAGCCACTATCCATCATACGTGACCGTTAATTTAGCGGTCGGATTAGGAACTGGGAGAGGCTATGAACAGCGGCACGCGCTGGTGAGGCAACCCTCATATATATGGGCGTGAGGCGCGGAATGTGGCACGCTAGAAGGCATGAGAATTGTCGTGTGTGTGAAGCATGTCCCCGACATGCAGTCCGAACGCCGTTTTGAGGGCGGCCGCCTGGTGCGCGGTGAGGACGATGTGCTCAACGAACTGGACGAGAACGCCATTGAGGCTGCCGTTCAGCTCAAGGAGTCCGAAGAGGATGCAGGCCGCGAGGCTGAGGTCGTCGCGCTGACGATGGGTCCCGAGGACGCCGAGGACTCCCTCATGCGCGCCCTGCAGATGGGCGCGGACCGTGCCTACATCGTGTCTGACGAGTTCCTGGAGGGCTCCGACGTCATTACGACCGCCTCCGTCCTGGCCGTCGCGATCGCGAAGATCAGCGAGGAGTGCGGCCCCGTCGATCTGGTGATCACCGGCATGGCGTCGCTGGATGCGATGACCTCCATGTTGCCCGGCGCACTGGCCGCCAAGGCGCACATGCCCCTGCTGGGCCTTGCACGCTCCCTGAGCGTCGCGGATGGCGCCGTGACGATCGAACGCGCCGTCGACGGCTACACCGAGACCGTGCGCGCCGCGCTGCCCGCGGTCGTCTCCGTGACCGACCAGATCAACGAGCCGCGCTACCCGGCCTTTGCTGCCATGAAGGCCGCCCGCAAGAAGCCCCTGGACCAGTGGGGCATCGACGACCTTGTGGAGGTTCCCGGTGGGGAGGGCCTCGTCATGCGCCGCGCGCTGACCGCCGTGACCCACGGCGAGGAGAACACCCGCGACGGTTCGGGCACGATCATTCAGGACGCCGGCGAGGGCGGGCGCGCTCTGGCCGACTACATCCTTTCGGTGGTGAAGTGACATGACGCAGCAGATGAGTTCCCCGATTCTTGTTCTGGCCGATCAGGCGGGCGATCACCTGACGCCCCTGGCCCGCCAGGCCGTGACGCTGGCTGCGTCCCTGACCAGCGCAGACGTTGTCGCCCTGTCCCTGGCCGCCACGCCCGACGTGGCAGCACTGTCTGAGCTGGGCGCGACCCAGCTGCTGCACGCCGACCTGGGTGACTCGGCGCGTTCCTCGGTCGTGGCCTCCGACGCGCTTGTTTCCGCGCTGGCCACCGCCAGCTTCGGCCTAGTGCTCCTGTGCTCGGACTACCGTGGCCGTGAGATCGCCGGTCGCGTCGGCGCGCTCACCGAGGCCGGCGTGGTCTCCGGTGCCTCGTCCGTTGGCTTCGACGGCGGCGTCCTCCAGATCGGCAAGACTGCCCTGGGTGGCTCTTGGTCGATGCGCATCGTCCTCGAGGGACAGACTCCGATCGTCGGCATCGCCTCCGGCGTCATCGACGAGGCCCCGGTGGCCTCTCCCGTCGCCCTGACCCCGCAGGCTCTGTCCGTCGAGCTGAGCCCCGAGGCTTCCTCGATTCAGGTTGTTTCCAGCGTGCCCGACGAGGAGGAAGGCGTGTCCCTGGCTGACGCCTCCACCGTGGTGTGTGGTGGCCGCGGCGTGGACGGTGACTTCGAGCTGGTTCGCTCGCTCGCCGACGCGCTCGGTGGTGCCGTGGGCGCGACCCGCGTCGCCTGTGACGAGGGATGGGCCCCGCGAGCCGAGCAGATCGGCCAGACGGGCCTGACGGTCACGCCGAACCTGTACCTCGGCCTGGGCGTCTCCGGCGCTATTCACCACACGGTGGGTATGCAGTCCTCCGCTCACATCGTTGCCGTGTGTGATGATCCGGATGCCCCGATCTTCGAGATCGCGGACTTTGGTGTTGTCGGCGACGTGACCGAGGTCGTGCCCGCGGCCCTGGCCGCCATCGAGGAGGCGCGCTCCCAGGCGTGAGCGTCTATCTCGACCACGCGGCCACCACGCCGCTGCGCGAGTGCGCCCTCGAGGCGTGGACGCGCGCCCAGCGTGACCTGGCTGCCACCCCTGGCAATCCCGCCGCCCTCCACTTCGGAGGGCGGCGGGCCCGTCGCATGCTCGACGACGCCCGCGAGCAGGTCGCCGCGGCTCTCGGGGCCGACATCCACGAGGTCATCTTCACGTCCGGCGCCACTGAGTCCGACGCTCTCGGCGTGATGGCTGCGGCCCGCGGCATGCGCGGACGCGATGCCAGTCGCGATCTCATCGTCGTTTCGGGTCTTGAGCACGACGCGGTCGCCCACCAGCGCGAGGTCGCGTCGCGTGAGTGCTTTGACTGGGAGATTTTGCCCGTGGATGCGGGTGGCGTGTCGGTCCTGCCTGCGGTTTCCGGTCATGAGGCACCCGCCGTGTGGGACGGGCGTCTCGCGCTTGGTTCCATGACGCTCGTATCTTCAGAGATTGGCACCATTCAGCCGGTTGCGCACTTCGTTGAGCTTGTTCATGCCAGCGGTGGCCTCGCACATTCAGACGCAGCCCAGGCGATCCCGATCCTGGACGTGTCCTTCTTCGAGCTTGGCCTTGATCTCATGACCGTGGGTGGTCACAAGGTCGGCGCACCCGCCGGTACCGGTGTGCTTGTCGCACGGCGCGGCATTCCCGTGACGACCGACCGTCCCGGCGGCGGCCACGAGCGCTCGATCCGCTCGGGCACGCCAGACATCGCGGGTGCGTGCGCACTCGCCGCCGCCCTCACCGAGGTTGTCTCCGAGCGCGCCGCCTTCACGACCCGCGCGGCGGACCTGCGCGCCTACCTGCGCTCCCACCTGCCGGACGGCGTGAGCGCGACGGTGGGGGAGTCGGCCTCGTCGAGTGCGATCATCCACCTCTCCCTACCCACCGCCCGCCCGGAGGCCGTCCTCATGGCTTTCGACATGGCCGGCATCGCCGTGTCCGCCGGGTCCGCCTGCCACGCGGGGGTGACGCGCCCATCCGACATCGTCATGGCGATGGGACGCAGCGAAGAGCAGGCGCTCGGCGTCCTGCGCGTCTCTCTCGGTCATGAGACGACGCGCGACGACATCGACTCCTTCCTGGCCGCCCTGCCGATGGCAATCCGCGCGGGTGCCGCCCTGGACGGCATCACCCACGTGCGCAACGAACGAAACGAGGAACGCTAGATGCGAGTTCTGGCAGCACTGTCCGGTGGCGTGGACTCCGCCGTCGCCGCCGCGAAAGCCGTCGAGGCCGGGCATGACGTCGTCGGTGTCCACATGGCGCTGTCCTCCCAGCCCCAGGAGTGCCGTATCGGCTCGCGCGGATGCTGCTCGATTGAGGACGCGGGGGACGCTGCGCGCGCCGCGGAGATCATCGGCATCCCGTTCTACGTGTGGGATCTCGCGAGCGAATTCGAGCAGACCGTCATCACCGACTTCGTCGCCCAATACAAGGCAGGGCGTACCCCGAACCCCTGCGTGCGCTGCAATGAGTTCGTGAAGTTTCGAGAGCTGGCCAACCGCGCCCGCGTACTCGGCTTCGACGCGGTGTGCACCGGCCACTATGCGGCCATCAAGGACGGGGTGGCGGGGCCTGAGTTGCACCGCGGAGCTGACAGCCTGAAGGATCAGTCCTACGTCCTGGCCGTCATGGGTCCCGAGGAACTGACGCGGGTGGTCCTCCCGCTGGGTGATGCTCCCAACAAGGCGTGGGTGCGCTCCGAGGCCGAGCACCTGGGCCTGGGCGTGTCCAACAAGCCGGACTCCTACGACATCTGCTTCATCCCCGACGGCGACACGCAGGGATTCCTGCGCTCCCATTTGGGTGCCGCTGAGGGTGAGATCATCACCCCCGACGGTGAGGTACTCGGTCATCACGAGGGGTATTGGAACTACACCGTCGGCCAGCGTAAAGGCCTCGGCATCGGCGCGCCCGCGCCCGACGGCCGTCCGCGCTACGTCCTCGAGACCAGGCCGGAGAGCAACCAGGTCGTTGTGGGTGCCTCCGAGCTCCTGTCCATCTCGCGGATTGCGGCCACGGATGCCGTCTGGCTCGCGTCGGATGATGATGGCTCCGGAGCGACCGACCTTTTCGTGCAGCTGCGCGCGCACGGAACGCCCATTCCTGTCGCGTCGCTCACTCGCGACGTTGACGCTGGAACCATCAGTGTCGTCCTCGCAAGCAGTGCGCGCGGCGTCGCCCGCGGTCAGTCGATGGTTGTCTATCGGGGCAGTCGAGTCCTGGGCGAAGGAACCATTGACGCAACTGGGTGCTAAGGCCTCGCGCCACGTCGGCGCGGACGTGGGCGAAGGCATGCGGACGGCCTCGCCCGCATCCGTTACACTAGTGTGCGCGCGCGAGTGGCGGAATTGGCAGACGCGCTGGATTTAGGTTCCAGTGTCTTTGACGTGTGGGTTCGAGTCCCATCTCGCGCACAAAAGCCCGTGCCCGGTCGCACCGGGGGAGTAGCCCTCGATAGACTGAGGTCATGAGCGCTTTGGACATTGGCCAGCAGGCCCCGGACTTTACTGCTGAGACCACCCAGGGAACCGTGTCCCTGTCTGATCTTCTCGCTGCCTCATCGCGAGGCGTCGTCGTCTACTTCTACCCGAAGGCCTCCACGCCCGGATGCACGAAGGAAGCCTGTGACTTTCGCGATTCCCTGGCGTCCCTGCAGGGAGCGGGATACTCGGTGATCGGCGTGTCCGCCGACTCGATGGCCGCGCTCGAACGTTTCACGGAGAAGCAGGCTCTCACCTTTCCGCTGGCCTCGGACCCGGACCACAAGATTCTCGAGGCTTACGGCGCCTGGGGCGAGAAGAAGAATTACGGCCGCACGTACGTGGGCATTATCCGTTCGACCGTGGTTGTCAACCCGGATGGGACGGTGGCGTTGGCTCAGTACAACGTGAAGGCGACCGGCCACGTGGCCCGCCTGCGTAAGGCTCTCGGTATTGACTGATCGGTTGCTTTCGTAGTAACTAGTGCATATGATTGTCAAGAAACTGACAGCTAGTTACTCGTGGAGGACTTATGGCGGCTACGACGCCTGACGCGTATCGAATCGGTGCGGGACAGGTGGCGCAGGACTATCCGGTCGACGCTGCACCTGCGCGTGCGCGCAAGCAGCCGAGCCTGCCCGCGATGGCCCGCGTGCCCGAGTCTGTCTCCTCTGATGAGCAGGTCATTACCGCCGAGGTTGCGGTGGTTCGGCGACAGGCGACCGCTACGCCTCGCTCGTCGAATGCTTCCCGTCCCTCGAAGGATGCTGTCACGGTGGCGCAGCAGAAGGCGGTGGTGCGCGACGGCGCTCCCGCGCAGGCTGGGGACGTCGTGCAGCCTCCTACTCCTGCCCGCGAGTATGCGGATCGAGACGAGGCTGTGGTGGCCTTCGAGGGTGATCAGCGCCCCGGCGTTCCTGTCCATAGTGACTGGCGTCGAACCACCATGCGCGTTGTGGGTGCGCCCGCGCAGCGAAATGGTGGGCAGTACAGTGCGATTGTCGAGGCATCGTCGTCGGAGCAGGCAATCGTGCGATCTTCTCACGTTGGAGGTGCATCGCGGCGCGAGGCTGAAGCTCGCCGCACCGGTCACATCGAATCGCGGCTGGATCGTCGCGAACGCCCAGCGCGTCGTAGCGGTCGACACCATGGCCTGGTCATGTTCCTCCTTGGCTTCCTCTCGGCTCTCCTCCTTGTGACGGCTGTCGTTGCAGGCCTCTACATGACGCGCTCGTCCGTTTCTAGCAGCCTTTCGGGAGCCGTCGATTCTTGTCATGCAGGAGGCGTCTATGCCCGGCTTGCCAGCGATCAGACGTCGCTTACCCTTGAAGGTTTCAATGACAGTGGCAATGGTTTGACGACGCCGATTTTCCAGTGCGTTCTGCGCAAGCTTGACACCCCTTCGTCGGTGAGAGAACGCATGTATGCGACCCGCGCAATTGATGGCACCCAGTCGGAGGAGTGGGGGTCCTACAAGGCCACATGGACGTACGAACCGGAGCAGGGGCTGACCGTCATTATTAGCGCCCGCTAGCTTTTCCTGCCGGTTGTGACGCCTGCTTCTTGGGATGTGCTCCTGAGCGTTGGCTTGTATCTCTTGTAAAATGGGGAGGTATTTCAATGCCTGAAGGAGAATCTCGTGTCCGATTCGCAGCCCGCCGCGCCTGCGGTACCCGCCACCCCCGTCGGGGATAATGTCGCACTGGCGATCCGAGGCCTCGTCAAGGTTTATGGCAACCTCATCGCCGTCGCGGACCTGTCCCTCGATATCCCCACCGGCTCCTTCTATGGGATCGTCGGGCCTAACGGCGCAGGTAAGACGACGACGCTGACCATGGCCACTGGCCTGCTCACCCCCGACCGAGGCACGGCCTATGTGCACGGTGTCGACGTGTGGGCACGCACCCAGGAGGCACGCGCCCTCCTTGGCGTCATGCCCGACGGCATGCGCCTCCTCGACCGCCTCTCCGGCCCGGACTTCCTCGTCCACGTCGGCATGCTCCACGGCCTCGACGCGTCCACCGCCCGCGAGCGCGCTCAGGAGCTCCTGGCTGCCCTCGACCTGGCCGAGGCCGGGAAGAAGCTGATCAGCGACTACTCGGCGGGCATGACGAAGAAGATCGCCCTGGCCGCCGCCCTCATTCACTCCCCGCGCGTCCTGGTTCTTGATGAGCCTTTCGAGGCCGTGGACCCCGTCTCTGCGGCCAACATCCGACAGATCCTCACCGACTACACCAAGCGCGGGGGCACAGTCATCCTGTCCTCCCACGTGATGGCGACCGTCCAGCAGCTGTGCACCCACGTTGCGATCATCGACAAGGGGCGTGTGCTCGTCGCCGGAACCACCGACGAGGTCGCCCAGGGCGGGGACCTGGGGGAGCGCTTCACCGCTCTGGTCGGCGGCGTCCACGCTGAGGAAGGTCTGTCGTGGTTGGGCAACTGATTCGCCTCAAGCTCCGGATCATCTGGAACACTGTCCGCAAGCAGACGGTCGTTCTCGTTCTTGCCGTCCTCGGTGTCCTCTACTTCGGCGCAATCTATACTTCCGCGCTCGTGGGCACCGCATTCCTCGCGCAGTCCGATGAAGCGCCCCAGGCCTCGTCGGTGATGCCGATCGTTGGCCCCTTTGTCTTCCTGCTCTGGCTGGTCCTCCCGATCATCTTCGCGTCGATGGATAACTCGGTGGACCCCGTGCGCCTGTCGCCCTACGTGGGACCGAGTAGGCGCCTTGGTGCGGGCCTGGCCGCGGCGACGGCAGTGGGCCCCGGCGGTCTCCTGTCCGCCATGGTGCTCTTCCTGCCCGTCTGGTTCGCCCTGTGGCGCGCCCAGTGGATTGAGGCGCTCGGCTGGTTCATCGCTGGTCTCGTGACGCTCCCTCTCGCGGTTTTGTGGGCGCGTGCGGTCGGAACCTGGTTCGCGGTGCGTCTCGACACCTCGGGAAAGAAAGACGCTGTGACCGTCCTGGGTGCCGTCGTCTTCATGATGGTTCTGGCCCCCATGGGCTACTGGATGTCTGTGTTAAGTCAGAACTTCTCCGTCGAGGTCTTCCAGGCGGGATTGAACGTCGCGCTCTGGACGCCCTTCGGCGCTCCCTTCGGGGTTGTTGCCTCGTTGCTTGAGGGCGCATGGGTGGCGGCGGCTCTCCGCGGGCTCATCGTGGTTGCGACCGCGCTCGCCGGCTGGCGTGCCTGGCTGGCGGTCCTGCGCCCCGTCATGAGTGGATACGCCGGTGAGATTAGTGCTGACGCTCAGCGCGCCATCGACGAGGGGCGCCACCTCATCGACGAGTCCCTCGAAGAGGAAGAGCGCGGTCGTCGTTCCGCCCAGTCGCGAGCCGCCGGCCTGCGCAGCGTCGACCTCTTCACGCGGCTGGGCCTCGGGGTGCGCAGCGCCTCCCTGGCCGCGCGTACGCTGCGCTACTGGATCGTCGATACGCGCCTGAACATGAACATGGTGCTTGCGCTGCTGTTCCCGGTTGTTGCGATCTTTATGGGGCGGCTGGCGGCCGAGGGGCAGTCATTCGAGTTCACGTCGGACATCTTCCTCTACCTGGTGCCCATCACGACGGGCCTGACGACCGGCGCGCTCATGCAATATGATTCGACGGGTGCCTGGATCGTGGTGTCGTCGGGGATGAGCGGTCGTGAGGAACGTCGTGGGCGCCTCGTGGGGTCGCTCATCGTGTTCGTGCCCCAGGTCATCGGCTATCTCATTCATGATGCTGTGGCAGGTGCGAGCGCCTCCGATTTCATGTTCCACCAGGTGATGGGCGTCGTCCTCTTCGCGGGGGCGGCCGCCACGACCCTCGTCGTGAATGCGCGATGGGTCTACCCGGTGCAGCCTCCGGGTACGTCGCCGCTGGCGACGAAGGGTACCGGGTCGTTCCTGATGACGATGCTGCTGCAGCTCGTAGGCTTCGCGGGTACCGCGGTCCTACAGATTCCCTCCTACGTGCTGCTCGTGCTGGCATCCTTTGGCGTGGTTCCCGACTGGGTCGCCTACGTCGTTGGCATCGTCTGGTCGGTCCTCGTCCTTGAGGCTGCCGTGCGGATTGGTGGGCGCGTGTGGGACCGGTACGCTGTCGCCGCTCTGACGTCGATCCGCAGCTGGCCGGGACACTGATTTCATGTGAATCGGAGGCACGAGGCCGGGGGTACCCACGGGGGTGCCCCGGCCTCGTCCCATTATGCCCGAGAATGATGCTGCCCGGTCCCCGGGGGAACGCCGCTGATGATGAGCGGTATCATGTGGCCCCTGACCAGGCGTCCATTACATCGGGGTGCGCTGGATTGGCGAAAAACTGGGCATAGCTTGTAGACCAGAATGCAGATACTCGGTCATGTAATGCTCATAACCTGACCATCGATGGAGAGGAATCTTCCAAGCCTATCCCGTCAATGTCGCGCTCTTTCGTCGTAGCGGCTGCCCTTGGTGCCGCTGCTCTTCCCGCCCTTCTGCCTTCACCCACCTATGCTGCGGACGTCGCGGGACCGGCGACCTGCTACCTCGCCGATGAAAACGGCACCATCATCGAACCCCGCCAGGAGTACACTCCGCGCGAAGGGGCCGGTGGGCTCCCCGTGCTTCCCAGTCCCGTCCTCGCCGGCCAGTACACGCTGGAAGTGAGCGCTCCTGCAATGAACTTCGATCCGGATCAGCCTGACTTGCACTTTGCGTGCCAGGTCTTTTACTCACCCCTCGGTAAGGTTCGTCTCGTTGACACCGACGGCACCGTGCACGCGGCACAGTCCTACGGTAACGACCAGAATGACCCGTCGCGCGCCGCGCTCACGGCGCTCCCGGCGTTGCCCGAGGGATACGAAACCGTCCCGGGCCAAACGATTCGAGGATTCGATGCGGCCGCTCGCACGGTTGATCCGAACGATCTTGCGAACGCGCGCGCTGTCGGCGTCGATACGGACATTGTGATCCGTAAGATCGCTGCGCAGCCCACGCCGGAACCTAGTTCGTCCACGCCGTCTACTCCATCCACACCTTCTACCCCGTCTACTCCTTCCACCCCCTCTACTCCTTCCACGCCGTCTACTCCTTCTACACCGTCAACGCCTTCCACGCCGTCGACGCCTTCCACCCCCGCGACTCCCACTCCTCAGACTCCCGCTGGCGTGACACCCACTGCTCCCGTGACTCCGGTTCGGAGCAAGCCTGCTCCCTCCCACGGGCTGGCGAAGACAGGCAGTGATGCGGCGGTTCTTGCTGGCGCGGCTGGCGTCCTCGCGCTTCTGGGTGCAGGTGCTATCACCGTGAGAAGAGCGTGTGCCTGACATGTTGGAGCGGTGATGCCAATCGCCGCGACAAGAACCGGTGTGGTAATTCGATAGAGATGAGCCACACGTTGTGCTTGAAGGACGAGGCCGGGGCTACCTGCGGGGTGCCCCGGCCTCGCTATCGGTCGGTAGCGTGCTCGGCTGCAGTTCCTTGGGGTTGTGCTTGGTCACCGTTCGTTGGCACGAGAGCTTCCCGGACCTGATAATTCTCGCTCCCGGCCGCGTCCCAGCCCGGCACGCAATCGGGTGTGTGGGCGATGAGGACCACGGTGCTTCTGCCCAGGTGGATGCCGTCGAGGAAGATGACGTCATGAACCTCATCGACGATTGGGCTGAACGGCCGTAACTGCCACAAAGGCTCACAACGCCTATGTTCATATCACCACGATGAAACAACCACCTTCAATGTTGATTTTCCCGCACCAGCAAGCCGAAAAGTCACCACAAAACCAACACGTTTTGTCCTTTAACCCTGAATGCCCACCTAACAGATGGACGACGCGCGCCATGAACGACCATCGAGCGCCAACACATCAAGCAAACGACCCGTCCAGAAACAACAAAAAACCGACACTCGCAAGTCGAGTGCCGGGATTTTCTGTGGAGCTAGGGGGATTCGAACCCCCGACCTCTTCCATGCCATGGAAGCGCGCTACCAACTGCGCCATAGCCCCGTTATTTAGTTCGTCGCCCTGGCGACCTGATAAATAATAGCGGACGGCCGAAGGCTGACGCAAATCCAATTCAGTGCCCCTCGTCACAGCTGAGAAAAACCCTGGAATCCTGCGGCAACGAGGGGCCAATGGAAGGTTATGCCCCCAGAATGTCCTCACGTGAGCCGATGTTATGGGAGGCGAGCCGCCACCCGCTGACCGCTGCGCTCTTGGACGTCGACATTCCTACGGGCACGAGCTCCGACCAGTGGCAGTTATCCACACCGCGCAGCCCGTTGAAGACAGCTGGATCCAACCCCAGGAGGGAGACAATGCCACGCGCAATAGCAGAACCGTGCGAGACCACGATCAACGATTGGTCGTCGCGGCAGGCCCGAGCAGCCTCCAGAACAGCATCACGCACACGTTCACCCACGACCTCAGAGCGTTCAATCTCCACGAGCTCACATTCCCCGTCTGCCCGATACTGCGCAAAGGCCTCGGGCTGCTCTCGGGCAATCTCCTCGTAGGTCTTTCCCTCGAAACTCCCATAGGAGCGTTCCGTGAGTCGTTCGTCGAGCTCCGGGCCCTCGCACGGGTACCCAGCGATATCAAAGACGCGCGCAACGATCCGCGCAGTATCGACCGCGCGACCCAGGGGTGAGCTCACAATGCGCACTCCCCCATCGTTGTAGCTGCGCCCGTCCTCGGCGGCAAACATGCCCACCTCGGCACTCGGTTCGCACAGGCGACTCACGAGTACGCCGGCAGCACCCGCCGCTTGGGATCGCCCAGCCTCGTTCAGCGGCTTATCGATGCGTCCCTGGAATCGCCGCGCCAGGTTGAAGTCCGTCTGCCCGTGACGCAGTAGGACGATCCTCGAGGCGCTCACTGCGCAGCCCCCGCTCCGTGTGTTGCCGCACGCTGCGCAGCTGCCGTACGAGCCTCATCGGTATCAACATCGATGGGTACGGCCGGGCAGTCGCCCCACAGACGCTCAAGCGCATAGTATTCGCGTTCGTCCTCGGACAGCACGTGTACGAGCAGCTCCGAATAATCCAGGAGCACCCAGGTGCCCTCCGCGCGCCCCTCGATGTGGGCGGGACGGCGGTGATGCTCGGCCCAGATGCGGTCCATGATGTCCTCGGCGATGGCACGCACCTGACGGTCCGTCGGGGCCGAGACGACCACGAAGGCATCCGCCAGGGCGAGCTTGCTGGTCACGTCAACGAGGACCGGGTTGATACCGCCACGGTCGTGCGCGGCGCGAGCAACAAGGCTCGCCAGTTCTGCGGTAGCGTCGGGAAGGCTCACGTTTCTCCTTGGGTCAGGACCGGTACAGGCCGTACTTGTTGATGTATTGGACGACGCCGTCGGGCACGAGGTACCACACCGGCTTGCCCTCTTCGACGCGCGTGCGGCAATCGGTCGATGAGATTGCCATGGCGGGAACCTCAAGCAACGACACAGACTCGTGCGGCAGGCCGGGGTCAGACAGGTTGTGCCCGGGACGAGTCACACCGATAAAGTGCGCCTGCTCAAAAAGCCTATCGGCATCCTTCCACTGCGCAATCTGCGCCAGGGCATCGGCACCCGTAATGAAGTAAAAATCAGAGTCGGGGTACTCGCGAGACAGGTCCGCCAGGGTATCAATCGTGTAGGTCGTACCCCCACGGTCAATGTCAACACGAGACACGGCGAAACGCGGATTCGACGCAGTGGCAATCACCGTCATCAGATAACGGTGCTCGGCCGGGGTCACCCGACGCCCCGCTTTGAAGGGCTGCATCGCGGCCGGGACAAACACGACCTGGTCGAGGCCGTAGACGTCCATAACCTCAGACGCGGCTACGAGGTGACCGTGGTGGATCGGATCGAAGGTACCGCCCATGATGCCAATCGCCCGGCGCCTGCGAAGCGCGCGGGGCGGGTGAGGAGGCAAGGCCGGTGCAGCGGTCGCCCCTGCCGTGGCCTCGGTGGTCTTTTCGATCGCAGCCTCCCCCGAGGCCGCGGCAGTCTGCTTGTCGTGCTCACTCACGGGCGGATCGTTCCCTCTCCCTCATAAATCCATGTGGTGGTCGTCAGCTCGGTGAGCCCCATCGGGCCGCGCGCGTGCAGCTTCTGCGTTGAAATACCGACCTCGGCGCCCAGGCCCAGCTGCCCGCCATCCGTAAAACGCGTCGAGGCGTTCACAGCAATAGCGGCGGCGTCAACACCCGAACGGAATGCCCGTACGGCAGCAACGTCCGAGGCGACAATACCCTCCGTATGACCGGTGGAGTATCGACGAATATGCTCGATCGCCTCATCGATATCAGCAACGACCCGCACTGCCAGATCCATCGAGAGGTATTCCGTCCCCCAGTCGGCCTGCGTCGCATCGACGATCATGTCCGCGTCGATGGAAGGCTGGCCGTCAACGATGGCGCGGGTGGCCTCGTCGGCGTGGATCGTGACACCCGCCGTCGTCAGGCGCGTGATCGCAGCAACCAGGAAGCGCTGGGCGACATCGGCATGCACCAGGAGTGTTTCCGCCGCGTTGCATACACCCACGCGCTGCGTCTTCGCATTCATGATGATGGCTTCGGCGGCCTCCAGGTCGGCAGAGGCATCGACGTAGACATGGCAGTTGCCGGTACCGGTCTCGATAACCGGGACGCGCGACTCCTCCACGACGGCGTTGATGAGCCCTGCCCCACCGCGCGGAATCAACGCATCAATCGCGCCGCGAGCACGCATCATCGCACGAGCCCCCGCACGTCCCCACGGATCGACGGTCGTAATCGCATCGGCAGGAAGCCCAACGGAAGCCAACGCATCGCGGCACACCTCGATGAGGACACGATTGGAGGACTGGGCGGCACTACCACCGCGGAGGATTACCGCGTTACCGGCCTTGAGTGCCAGGGTTGCAGCGTCAATCGTGACATTGGGACGTGCCTCGTAGATGATGCCAACGACGCCCAGAGGCACGCGTTCCTGCGTGACACGCAGACCGATATCCGTGCGCATACCGCGAACGACTTGACCGACCGGGTCAGGAAGACCCGCAATCTCCCGGACGGCGTCAGCGATACCCCGGATACGCTCGGGTGTCAGCGCGAGGCGGTCCAGCAGCCCCTCACTCATCTGCTCAGCGCGACCGCGCGCCACGTCCTCGGCGTTGGCAGCCAGGATCTGCTCACTGCGCTCAATAAGCGCGGCCGCAATCGCCTCGAGACTGTGATTCTTCGCCTGAGTGGTCACATTCGCGAGAACGCGAGCAGCCGCGCGGGCGGCATCGGTCACCTGGGAAATATCTGCAGCAGTATTCACTCGGCCATGATGACACACGTCAGCCCGTGGGGCCGCGTCAGTCAGCGCTCAGCGCAGAAAATGCGTCACCCAACACCGCCAAATCATCGCGGTGAATCGCAGGTCTCGGATGCTCGTGCCCCGCAGCCTCCAGCTCTGCCGTCCCCGAGCCGGCGATCTGCGCCAAGGTGTCGGAGTCGTATCCTGACACGCCGCGAGCAACAAGCCCCGTCGGAGATGCCACGTCCACGACGTCGCCGGCATCAAAGTGGCCGAGCACGGAACGCACACCCGCAACCAACAGAGACTTCTTGCCGACCGTAATCGCCTGCGCGGCACCCTCATCAACGATGATTTCGCCGCGCGACGGTGCCACGTGTGCGATCCAGAGGCGGCGCGAGGCCGGACGCTCCTGGGAGGGCTCGAACCACGTTCCCACGCGCTGGCCTGCCAGCACTGCCTCGAGGGCATCAGCGCTGGCAAGCTGGACGCCGATGCCACTCGTCGTTGCGAGCATCGCAGCCTGCACCTTTGTTGCCATGCCGCCCGTACCCACGCGCGATCCCGCGCCGGTCACGAGCACGCTCATGAGATCGTCCGCACTAGCCACACGCGTGATCAGCTCCGACCCCGGGTGCTCAGGCGGAGCCGTATAAAGACCGTCGACATCAGTGAGCAGAACGAGAGCATCAGCCTTAATCATCTGCGCAATGAGGGCAGCGAGGCGATCATTGTCGCCGAAGCGCAGCTCTCGGGTGGTCACCGCATCATTCTCGTTGAGAATCGGAACGACGCCGAGGCCGAGGAGGCGCGTCAGCGAGGCTCGCACGTTCGTGTAGTGGTCACGGCGCATGACGTCGTCCGTGGTCAGCAGCACCTGGGCGGCATCGAGGTGATGCGCCTGGAAAGCAGCGGTCCACCGCGCCATCAGGAGCCCCTGCCCCATCGCCGCCGCGGCCTGCACGCTCGGCAGGTCCTTCGGTTTCGACGTGAAGCCGAGCGGATCAAGCCCGGCAGCGACCGCGCCCGACGACACGATGACGACCTCGCGGTCTGCCCCGCGCCAGCGCGCAACAAGGCGCGCGACAGAGTCGATCCGGTTGAGATCCAGACCGCCATCTTCTCGCGTCAGTGACGACGAGCCGATCTTCACGACGATGCGCGAGGCCGACGACACTCCACTCATGACTGATCCGAGGCGTCGGTCCAGTGGCCGGCCTGACGCTCGGTCCACAGCTCGTCACGAGCAGCGGTCTTGGCGTCCATGACCTGGTGGTACACCTCGCGACGTTCCTTGCGGCTCGGACGCGCGTTCTGGTCGAGACGCAGGTCCGTGCCACGCGAGCCCAGCAGCTCGGGACCGGTCGTCAGAGTCGGCTCCCAGTCGAAGACGACGCCCCCATCGAGGTCGCCGATCACAACGGTATCGCCGGCAACCGCACCGGCCTTCATCAGCTCATCCTCGACGCCCGCCGCGTTCAGACGATCCGCGAGGTAACCCACGGCCTCGTCGTTGGCGAAGTCGGTCTGGCGCACCCAGCGCTCCGGCTTATCGCCACGCACCTGGAACACGTCCTCCCCATCCTTGCGGGTCTTACGCACCGTAATCTCCACGCTGCGCCCGACAGCCTTGGGACGGATGACGGGACGGGCAGCCTCGAGGGCGGGACGCTTCGCGCGCTCCTCCTCAACGATGCCGGCCAGAGCAAAAGACAGCGCCTTGAGTCCCTCGTGGGACACGGCGGACACCTCGAAGACGGGCCAGCCAAAAGACTCCAGATCCGGACGCGTAATCTCAGCGAGATCACGACCATCCGGAATATCGATCTTGTTGAGAACGATGACGCGCGGACGCTGCATGATCGGCACGTAGCCCTCCACCTGCGTCAGGTCTCCCTGGTACGCTTCCAGCTCGGCCTCGATAATGCGCAGATCCTCGACGGGCTCGCGATCAGTCTCGAAAGCAGCGGTGTCCAGGACATGCACGATGACCGCACAGCGCTCAATGTGGCGCAGGAAGTCCAGGCCAAGGCCTCGTCCCTGCGATGCACCGGGAATCAGGCCGGGAACGTCTGCGACCGTGTAACGCGTGTCACCAGCCGACACGACGCCCAGGTTCGGGACCAGCGTCGTGAACGGATAATCCGCGATCTTCGGACGTGCCGAACTCATCGCGGCGATCAGTGAGGACTTACCCGCCGACGGAAAGCCCACGAGAGCCACGTCCGCGACGGACTTCAGCTCAAGGATCACGTCCCGTTCCTCGCCGGGCTCACCGAGCAGTGCGAAGCCGGGGGCCTTACGAGCCTTCGACGCCAGGGCGGCGTTCCCCAGACCACCGCGGCCGCCTTCAGCGACCACGTAGCGCGCTCCCGCACCCGTCAGGTCGGCGAGCAGCTCACCCGACATCGACTTGACGACCGTGCCCTCGGGGACCGGAAGGATAATGTCCGCTCCGGTCTTGCCCTGACGGAAGTCACCCATTCCGGGCGTGCCGTTATCCGCGCGACGATGCGGGCTTCGGTGGTAGTTCAGGAGCGTGGTCTCCTGCTCGCTCACCTCCAAGATGACCGAGCCACCATTGCCGCCGTCACCGCCGTCGGGGCCAGCCAGCGGCTTGAACTTTTCACGCTTAATCGAGGCAACGCCGTTACCACCGTTACCACCGATCGCGTGCAGAGTCACGCGATCCACGAAGTCTGCCACTGTTGCTCCTGACGACTGAAATGAATGTTGAAAAGGGCGCCCGGCAACGCCGGACGCCCTTTATGCGCGCGGTCTCAGGCAGAGACCGGCGAAACGCTGACGACCTTGCGATCGCGCTTGCGGCCGAACTCGACCGCGCCGGCGCGCAGGGCGAACAGGGTGTCATCCTTGCCACGGCCAACGCCGTCACCAGGGTGGAAGTGGGTGCCGCGCTGACGGACGATGATCTCACCAGCGTTGACCAGCTGGCCGCCGTAGCGCTTCACGCCGAGGCGCTGCGCGTTCGAATCGCGACCGTTACGGGAGGAACCAAGGCCCTTCTTATGTGCCATCAGTTGCTACTTTCTGCTCGTGGGAACGTCGGGTTCAGGCGATCTCGGTGATCTTGACGACCGACATCTTCTGACGGTGTCCCTGGCGCTTGCGGTAGCCCGACTTGTTCTTGTACTTAATGATGGAAATCTTGGGGCCCTTGGCCGAGTCAACAACCTCAGCCTTGACGGAAACCTTGCCCAGCTTGGCTGCGTCAACGGTGATGGCGTCGCCATCCACCAGCATCAGCGGCTGGAGCTCAATGCTCGAACCGATTTCTTCTGCCAGCTTGTCGACGACGACGACGTCACCGACGGACACCTTTTCCTGCCGGCCGCCAGCCTTGACGATCGCGTAGACCACGTTGGAGCTCATCTCTTCTCGTATTCGTAACCGGAATCGCGCCTCGAAACTGCCGAGGACTTGTCTCATTGTCATGATTCCGTTGGCACTTGTTGCGCCGACGATCAAATTTAGCCGATTCGCACGCCGGAATGCAAGCCGGCACGGTCACGGGCGGGCGTGAAGTGCTGTGCGATTCCACACCCTGCGCTCGGGGAAGGGCGATCAGCCCCTCCCCCGGCGCATCAGCGCTATCCGGCGTCGACGATACCGGTCGAGGCGGCGCGACGACGACGCTTGACGCGGGGCTGATCGCTCGCCTCCGGAAGCGTAATGTCCTCAGTCGAACGAACCGGTGCCGCCGGGGCACTGGTCTCGGCACGCGTGGGCAGGTCGACGACGATGGGTGCCGGGGCCGCATCGGGCTCGACGACACCGGTCGAGACAGCAGCGCGACGCCTGCGAGTCTTACGCGGTGCGGCGGGTGCCTGCTCGTAAGCCTGCTCAACCACCGACACGCCAAGCGACGCGGCGGCCTGTGTCTTGTCCGCCTGCGCTTCGGAAGCCGCCGCCGGTTCTTCGGGAACGGCCGTTTGCGCTGTGGCGCGGCGACGAGTCTTCGTCGCTGCTGGGGCCTCGGCAGGTTCGCTCGACGTGGCCGTCACCGCCTTGCGGGACGCACGGCGTCGGGTCGCCGGAGCCTTCTCTCGATGCTCAGGCATCTGGATCTCCGACGCGTCCTTCACGGGCACTGCCGGTTCGCTGGAACGCTCGACCGGCTCAGGCAGCTCGATGTGCACAGGAAGCTCGGGCAGCGGAGCAGATTCGGCGACGCGGCGGCGACGACGAGGACGCTTGGTGGCAGCCTCCTCAGCCTGCTCAACGAGCGGCTTGGGCACGATGGACTCAGCAGAGGCCTCGGCACTGTCGCCCGTCGACGCTGCCTGCTCGTCGACCGCCGACTCAGGCTCTTGAGCCTCGGCGGTAGCGGTACGCGAACGACGCTTCTTCGCAGGAGCGCTATCCTCGGCCGCGCTCTCCTCTTCTTCCTTGCGCGTGGACGCAGCGGCGATTGCGCTCAGCGCTTCCTTGGCGCGCTCATGATCGGCGTTATCCTCGATGCGACGAGGCTCAGCCTTCTTCTGCTGCTTCTTCGACCCCTTCGAACCCTTCGAGGACTGCTCAGCGCCGGAGGTCTCCACCGGGTGATGATGAACGATGAAGCCGCGGCCTTCGCAGGCCTCACACGGGGAGGAGAAGGCCTCGACAAGGCCCTCACCCACACGCTTGCGGGTCATCTGCACGAGACCCAGCGACGTAATCTCAGTGACCTGGTGACGCGTACGGTCGCGTCCCAGGCACTCGACAAGGCGGCGCAGCACGAGGTCGCGGTTGGATTCGAGGACCATGTCAACGAAGTCGATGATGACGATGCCACCAATGTCGCGCAGACGCAGCTGGCGCACGATCTCTTCGGCAGCCTCGAGGTTGTTACGGGTCACCGTTTCCTCAAGCGTGCCGCCGGCGCCGATGAACTTGCCAGTGTTGACGTCGATGACGGTCATGGCCTCGGTGCGGTCGATGATCAGGGTGCCACCCGAGGGCAGCCACACCTTGCGATCCATGCCCTTGGCGAGCTGCTCGTCGATGCGGTGCGCATGGAAGACATCCTCCGTACCCACCCACTGCTCGACGCGGTCGGACAGCTCAGGGCTAAGCTCGTCGACGTATTCCTTGACGGTCGCGTAGGTGTCGCGGCCCTCAATGACGAGCTTGGAGAAGTCCTCATTGAAGATGTCGCGCACGACGCGCACGGCTAGCTCGGGCTCGCCGCGCAGTAGCGTCGGGGCACTCTTCGTGTTGGTGCGCTTCTTCTCAATGTCCTCCCACTGACGGGTCAGGCGCGCAACATCGTCGCGAATCTGCTCCTCCGTCGCACCTTCTGCCGCGGTGCGCACGATGACTCCCGATCCCGAGGGAACGACAGACTTGAGGATCTTCTTCAGGCGAGCACGCTCCTTGTCCGGGAGCTTGCGGGAGATGCCCATCATGGAGCCACCGGGGATAAGCACCAGGTAGCGGCCAGCGAGCGTGATCTGGGAGGTCAGACGCGCACCCTTGTGCCCGATCGGATCCTTCGTCACCTGAACGAGGACCGGATCGCCCGACTTCAGAGCGGCCTCGATACGACGAGGCTTGCCTTCCATGCCGACGGCATCCCAGTTCACCTCGCCCGCGTAGAGCACTGCGTTGCGCCCGCGGCCGACGTCCACGAATGCGGCCTCCATCGAGGGAAGGACATTCTGCACGCGGCCCAGGTAGATGTTGCCGACCATCGAAGACTGCGTACGACGCGCGACGTAGTGCTCGACGAGCAGGCCATCTTCAAGGATCGCGATCTGGTCGAGGCCGTCCTGGTCACGGATCACCATCGTGCGTTCGACAGATTCACGGCGCGCCAGAAACTCGGACTCAGAGATCGAGTGGCGACGGCGTCCCTCACGGCGCCCCTCACGGCGACGCATCTTCTTCGCCTCCAGGCGAGTGGATCCCTTCAGGGCCTGGACCTGGTCCGCGGGATCGCCGCCTTCATCGGATGCCGAAGAGGACGAACGGGCGCGACGACGACGGCGACGGCGGGTAGAGGAATCTTCCTCATCAGTCGACTCTGCTTCCTGAGCGGGCGCGCTGGCCCCCTCAGTATCTTCTGGCGCAGGGGCCGACGCCTCGTCCGCCTTCTTCGAACGACGGCGGCGACGGGTCTTGGGCTCAGCCTGCGTATCGTCAGGCTGCGTCTCAGCGGCAGGAGCCTCAGACGCGTCGGCCTCAACATCTTCCGCGGCCTTCTTGGAACGACGACGACGCTTGGGGGTTGCCTCTTCGCGAGGAGCCGACTCTTCGTCTGATGCGGCGGACTTGCGGCGACGCTTGGGTTCAGGCTCGTCAACAATTGTGGGAGGGGCAACCTCGGGGGCTGCCTGGAAAACGGGGGCCTGGAACAGCAGCGAGGCGGCGGGCGCCACGGGGGTCGATTCGGTTGTCACGATTCTCCAATGGTGGGCGCGCGCCCCGTGCCTGGACGCACCCTTTTTCATCGCCCTCAAGGGGCGGAAACCTAGTGGAGCGCAGTTGCGCAGCGGCCGGCGGCAATAAATACGTCATCGCTCGGCTCTCGTCGCGAGGGCACTCCCGCGACATCCATTCACCTCTATTGTCGCACAATACGACGCCCCATTAATGGCAGGGTGACCAGAACAACGCGAGCATCCTGACAATCTCACGGATAAACCCGTAAAAAATAATCGGACACATATGTCACAAAACCGCCTCGGAACCAGCATTTCACCCGAGCTTCGAGACACTTTTAGACTACATTGACATTAGCCCGTGACGTAGGTCCTAGGATCCACCGCCACGGGACATTCGACCCTGATCCCAACACGAGAAGGTCCCATCATGACCCTCGCGCAAACAGCGCTCGACGCGGTCACCGTCGGACGATGGCAGTTCGGTATTACGACCGTCTACCACTTTGTCCTCGTGCCGCTGACGATCGGCCTGTCCCTGCTGGTTGCCATCATGCAGACCGCGTGGCACCGCACCGGCAAGGAATACTGGCTGCAAGCAACCCGCTTCTTTGGCAAGCTCCTCCTCATCAACTTCGCCCTCGGCGTCGCCACCGGCATCGTCCAGGAGTTCCAGTTCGGTATGAACTGGTCCGAATACTCCCGCTTCGTTGGCGACATCTTCGGCGCTCCCCTGGCCGTTGAGGCGCTCCTCGCTTTCTTCCTCGAGTCCACCTTCCTGGGCCTGTGGATCTTCGGCTGGGGCAGACTCTCCAAGCGCATGCACCTGCTGACAATCTGGTGCGTCGCCCTGGGCACCATGTTCTCCGCGGCCTGGATCCTCGCGGCCAACGCCTGGATGCAGCACCCCGTCGGCGCCCGCTTCAACCCCGAGACCGGCCGCGCTGAACTCGATGGTGTGAGCGGCTTCCTGGAGCTGATCACCTCGGGTGTGTACCTGAGCGAGTACGCCCACGTCATCACCTCCGCATGGCTGGTCGCCGGCTCCTTCGTCGCCGGCATCTCCATCTGGTGGATGGTGCGCACCGCGCGCGAAGGTTCCGACGAGGCCATGGCTCAGTCGCGCAACATCTGGCGTCCGATCGCCCGCTTCGGCCTGACCGCCGTTCTCATCGGCGGCCTCGGCACCGCAGCCTCCGGCCACATCCAGGGCCAGGAGATGGTGGAGGTCCAGCCGATGAAGATGGCAGCTGCCGAGGGCATCTGCGTCGACACCGAGGGCGCGGCATTCACCGTCGCCCAGTTCGGCTCCTGCCCCCTCGGGGAGGATGGCACGCAGCCGACCCAGTTCATCAAGGTTCCTGGCGTCGCCTCCTTCATGTCGCACAACTCCTTCACCGCCACCTCTGAGGGCGTCGCAGACGTCCAGGCTCGCATGGTGGAGCTGCTCAACTCCGACCCGAACTTCACCGCCAAGTACGGCGACGCCTCGCAGTACGACTTCCGTCCTCCGCAGATGGTCGCCTTCTGGTCCTTCCGCTTCATGATCGGCCTGGGCATGCTGGCCTTCCTGCTGGCAGCGTGGGGCCTGTGGGCTACCCGCGGCGGCCGCACCTCGTCGAACAAGTGGCTGAGCGTCATGGGCCTCGTGAACCTGCCCCTGCCGTTCGCTGCCGCTTCCTTCGGCTGGATCTTCACCGAGATGGGCCGTCAGCCGTGGGTTGTCGTTCCGAACCTGCAGGCCCTGTCCATGGGCTCTGACCTCGGCTCCGTCAACATGATGACCGAGATGGGCATCTCGCCCAACGTCCCGGCTGGCCAGGTGCTCGCCTCGCTCATCCTGTTCACCCTCCTGTACGGCGTTCTCGGCGTCATGTGGTACATCCTCATGAAGCGCTACGCCGTTGAGGGCATCCACTCGCCCAAGGCCCAGGCGGCTGAGGACGAAACTCCGACCGACCTGTCCTTCGGCTACTGAGAGGAACACCGATCATGACTCTGTCTCTCCTGTGGTTCGTTCTCATCGCCGTTCTGTGGACGGTCTATCTGATTCTCGAGGGCTTCGACTTCGGTGTCGGCATGCTCCTCCCCTTCGTCGCCAAGGGCGACCGTGAGCGCACCCAGACCGTGCGCACGATCGGCCCTCACTGGGACGGTAACGAGGTCTGGCTGCTCACCGCCGGTGGCGCTACCTTCGCTGCGTTCCCCGAGTGGTACGCGACCATGTTCTCGGGCATGTACCTCGCTCTGTTCCTGATTCTCGTCTGCCTGATCATCCGCGTCATGGCCCTCGAGTGGCGTTCGAAGGTCGCCACCGAGAAGTGGCGTCACGCGTGGGACTGGACGCACACGATCAGCGCGTGGCTCGTTCCGATCCTGCTGGGCGTTGCCTTCGCTAACTTCGTGCAGGGCATGAAGATCGAGGTCGTCGACGTTGCTACCGGCACCGTCATCGACCCGACTCTGGTGGATCAGTCCCTCGCGGGCGCGACCCACCAGCTCACCGGTGGCTTCTTCTCGCTGCTGACCCCCTACACGATCCTGGGCGGCCTGGCTGTCATGGCCGTGTGCCTGGCTCACGGCGCTCAGTTCCTGGCCCTGAAGACGACGGGCGAGGTGCGCGACCGCGCCAACGCGATCGCCGCTCCTGCGACGATTGCCGCGACCGTCCTGGCCGCCGCCTGGCTGGTCTGGGGTCAGTTCGCCTACACGACGAACGTCCTCGCGTGGATCCCGCTCGTGGTCGCCGCGCTCGCGATCATCGCCTCGACCGCTCTGTCTCAGGCGTCGCTGCGTCGTGAAGGCTGGTCCTTCGTGGCCTCCTCCGTCGCAATCGCCGGCGCTGTCGCGTGGGTCTTCTCCTCGATGGCCCCCGCGGTTCAGAAGTCGTCGATCAACCCGGCGTACTCGCTGACGATCGATCAGGCCTCGTCGACGACCGCAACGCTGACCGTGATGACGATCGTCACTGTCTGCCTGCTGCCGATCGTTCTGGTCTACGTCTTCTGGTCCTACTGGATGTTCCGCGCTCGCGTGAGCGCCGAGGACGTCGAGACGCAGACGGGTCTGCTCCTCAAGAAGGTTCGCGTCGGCGAGAACTTCCTCGCTGGCTGACCTCCTCGCCGATAGATGCGCCCGGTCCCTCACGCAGGGGCCGGGCACATTCGTCTACGCCGTGCAGTCAGGGCCGGGGACCTTTGGCCCATGACGAGGCTTTTTCAGGCACAATAGATACGTGCGTCCCTTTGATCCTCGTTTGTTGCGTCATGCCCGCTCAGCCCGTGGGCCCATCGCATTGACAGCCCTTCTGGGAACGATCACGGCATTGCTCGTGCTCGCCCAAGCGTTGCTCATTTCCGCAGCCCTCTCCCCCGTCGTCTCGGGCAGCGCAACCCTGCGCGACGTCCTCCCTATCATCGGTGGCATCGCAGCTGTCTTTGTATGCCGAGCACTTGTCGTCACAGCTCGCGAGGCCGTCAGTACGCGCGCGGCGGCAGCAGCAGTGTCCGAGCTGCGCGGACGCGTCGTCGACGCAAGCATTGCTCTCGGCCCGCGTTGGCGGGCGACAAACGGCGCCGAAACAACGACGCTACTGTCGACCGGCCTGGAGGATCTGCGCCCCTACTTTGTCTCTTTCCTGCCTCAGCTGGTTCTCGTCTGCACCGTGACTCCGGCAGCCCTTGGCGTCATTCTTCTCCTCGACTTCTGGTCGGCCCTTATCGCGCTCCTCGTTATCCCGCTCATCCCGATTTTCATGATCCTCATTGGGCGCTTCACGCAGGCAGCCTCGGAGGACAAGCTCGCGTCGATGAAGCGCCTAACAGCCCAGCTCCTCGACCTCATGTCCGGACTGCCGACGCTGCGGGCCCTCGGACGAGAAAAGGCCCCGCGCACCCATCTGAGGGCTCTTGGAGCCGCAAACACGAAGGCCACGATGGCCACCCTGCGCGTTGCTTTCCTCTCGGGCGGCGTCCTGGAATTCCTCACGACCCTGTCGGTGGCTCTTGTCGCCGTCGAGGTCGGCATGCGCCTCGTGTTCGGTCACATCTCTCTGTTCCACGGCCTCGCCGTCATCATGCTGGCACCCGAAGTCTTCGAGCCTCTGCGTCAGGTCGGCGCCCAGTTCCACGCCTCCGCAAACGGCGTCACGGCCTCGCGCGCAGCCTTCGACATCATCGAAGAGGCTGAGTCGATCGACTCCCCGGGTGCCGCGACCTGCCCCGACCTCTCTTCCACGCAGATCGTGCTGGACGGTGTCGGCGTGCGTGCACGCGGCGCCTGGGCCCCAGCCCCGACCTCGGGCATCATCGCTCCCGGTATCGTGACCGCGTTGTCCGGCCCCTCGGGTGCCGGAAAGTCGACAATCGTCGCCTGCCTGCTGGCCGATATGACCCCGGATGCGGGTCGCATCATCCTGCGCCAGACTGCCCCGGCCTCCAACGACGAGAGTGTTGCACTGTCAGACATCGATCCCACCTCCTGGCGCGATCAGATCTCCTGGGTTCCCCAGTCCCCCACCCTCGTGCCGGGGACAATCCTGGACAACATGGGCGACCTACCCCTTGAGAACCTGGAGACTGCAGCAGCGGATACCGGCTTTGACAGCGTCCTGGCCACTACTCCCGACGGGTGGAAGACCATGATCGGCACGGGCGGTGTTGGCCTGTCCGTTGGCCAGCGCCAGCGCCTGGCCCTGACGCGTGCCCTCGCAGCGCACTCCCAGCTCGTCATCCTGGATGAACCGACAGCCCACCTCGATGCTCTCAGCGAGGAGACCGTCGTGCGCGCTATCGACGACATGCGCCGCGAGGGACGCACCGTCATCGTCATCGCCCACCGCGCGGCCATGATGGAAGCCGCCGACGCCGTCATCGACGTGCGCACCACCGCCGACGAGGAGGCACACGCATGAATCTCTTCCTGACCCGCACTGAGTCGGCCGCGCTGCGCCGCTGCATCTCCATGCTGCAGGTGTCGCGCTCCGGGTTTGCTCTCTCGCTGCTCCTCGGTGTCACGGCCCTCGGATCGGCCATCGCGCTCGGCGGCACCGCCGCATGGCTGATTGCTCGCGCATCCCAGCAGCCACCCGTCCTGTATCTGACCGTCGCCGCCACCGCGGTGCGACTGTTTGGCGTCTCGCGCGCCCTTGCACGCTACCTCTCCCGTCTCGCCTCGCACAAGGTCGCATTGGCGGGCATGGACGCGCTGCGCGGTAACCTCTACGATCGACTGTCCGAGGCCCCGACGGCAACGCTGACGACGCTGCGACGCGGCGACCTCATGACACGCGTCGGCTCAGACATCGACGAGGTGGGAAACGTCGTCGTCAAGACGCTGCTCCCCTCCCTTGTTGCTGCCATCGTGGGCGTAGGAACGGTTGGCGTCGTCACTATCATTTCTCCGGCCGCAGGAGCAATCCTCGCCTGCGCGCTCATCGTCTCCGGCATCGTGGCGCCCGCGCTGATCGCGCGATCGGTTCGACTCGCCGAATCGCAGGGGGCACAGGCCCGCACCGACATTGCCGCCACCACACTCGCGGTGCTGGAGGGCGCCACCGAGCTGTCACTGGCGGGTACTCTCGACCACGCGAAGCACTCTCTCGCTAGCTCCGAGAGCCACCTGTCCGCCGCTCTGGCCCGCTCGGCGCGCCTGTCTGCGCTGGCTCGAGGCCTCGACGTGTGCGCGATGGGCGCAGCCGTCATCGGCGCCCTGCTGATCGGCATTCCCCAGACCACGTCGGGTGCCCTCGCTCAGGTGCTCCTCGCCGTCATCGTCCTTGTCCCGCTGTCGTCCTTCGAGGGAGTCGCTGAGTTAGCCCCCGCCGCTGCGCAGTTGGTGCGAAGCGCCCAGGCTGCGACCCGCATCTGCGCCCTCCTGGACGACGAGGGACCCACCAAACCCCACGACATCCCGGAGGGTCCAACCGTTATCGAGGCACGCGACCTGTCCATCGGCTGGCCGGGTGGTCCGACGCTGGCCACCGGCATCTCGCTCACGCTGCGTCCTGGTTCTTCCCTGGCCATTGTGGGAGCCTCCGGCATCGGGAAGACCACGCTGCTGGCGACGCTCACGGGCGTGATCCCGCCCAAGTCTGGATCCGCTCTCATTAACGGTGTCCCCGCGTGGGGAGCGAACCGCGATCAGCTCACCGACCACATCACGATGACGGCCGAGGACGCCCACGTCTTCGCGACCACCATCTACGAGAACCTGCGCGTCGCCCGCGCATCGCTCACCCGCGACGAGGCCTCGGAGCTGCTCTCGCGGGCAGGCCTCGATGAATGGGTCGAGTCTCTGCCTGACGGGATCGACACGGTCATCGGCTCCGGTGGAACGACGGTGTCGGGAGGCGAGCGTCGCCGCCTGCTCATGGCTCGCGCCCTTGCGGCTCCCGCTCCTATCCTGGCGATCGATGAGGCATCCGAACACCTCGACGCCGCCACCGCGGACCGCCTCATGGAAACGCTCCTCACACCGTCTGCCGACCGCGCTACCCTGGTCGTCACGCACCGACTGAGCGCACTCGACCAGGCCGACCATGTCCTCGTCCTGGCTGCCCCCGAGTCCGGCGGCTGTGCACGCGTCGCCGCGCAGGGCACGCACGAGGACGTGACACGTACTCTGCCCGCCTACCAGTGGGCCCTTGAGCAGGAGGAACAATGAGCCACGAACGCACGGATTTCACGCTTCTCCGAGCGGCTCTCGACCTGACGAGTTCGCTCGACCTGCGGGCGGGCCTGCAGACTTTCGTCGATCAGGCATGCGCCCTCACCGGCTCGCCGCACGCCACGATGTGCGTGCTCGACACGTGGGGTGCCACCACCCTGCGTCTGGAGCACCACGACTCCTACCCTGCCCCGCCCGTACCCGAGTCACTGCCGGCGGTCATCCCCGTCAACACGCCACTCCTCGTCAACTCCCCGCAGGACGCGCCCGATATCGATCTGCCCGCATCCACCCCGCCCTTCCTCGGGGTCTCCGTCCTCGTGCACGAGCAGGTCTACGGGCGCCTCTACCTGATGGGAAAGCCCGGCGGCTATACGGACGAGGATGCGGCCGTGGTCGCGGCCCTGGCCCCCGCGGCCGGCATCGCCGTCGAAAACGCGAACCTTTATGCGGATTCCAAGCGCACCGCCCGATGGATTAGTGTCTCTCAGTCATTAACCACGACGATGTTGGAGGGCGCCGATGAGGAGGAGGCTCTCGAGCTCATCGCCAAGACCGTGCGCGAGGTGTCCCACGCTGATACGGCGATCATCGTCCTGCAGTCCGTCGGTGACACGTGGGCTGCCGAAATCGTTGACGGAAAGAATGCCTCCAACCTGCTTGGCCTCGTTTTCCCGCCCGAGGGACGCGCCATGAGCGTGTTGCACGAGGGGACCGGCATGATCGTCGATTCGATGTCACGGGCGCAAACGATGCGCGTCCCCGAACTGGCCGCCTTTGGGTCCGCGCTCTACGCTCCCCTGCGCTCCCGCGGTGTTTCCTCGGGCGTTCTCATTCTCCTGCGACAAATTGGAGCCCCCGAGTTCGATGCTTCGGAACTATCCCTCGCGGAATCCTTGGCGTCTCAGGCCACCCTTGCGCTCGAACTAGCCTCCGCTCGTCACGCGCAGGACGTGGCTGCGCTGCTCGACGAGCGTGACCGCATTGGACGTGACCTGCACGATTTCGCGATCCAGCAGCTCTTCGCGACCGGTATGGCCCTGGACGCCGCGAAGCAGAAAGTTGCAGCGGGCCAGGCCGATCCTTCCTCCGTCGAGGCGCTCATCGATTCGTCGCTCGCATCCATTGACGAGGCGGTCCGCCAGATCCGCACAATCGTGCACAACTTGCGCGAGCGCGACAAGGCGGTCGGCCTCGTTGAGCGTATTCGCCGCGAGTCCTCACTGACCCGTTCCGCGCTGGGTTTTGCCCCTTCGCTCGTGATCACGCTCGACGGGCGCGCCATCAACTCAGACTTGGATAACGAGCTCGTTGTCATTGATGAGTTCGATGGGCGCGTCGATCCCGACCTCTCCGACGACGTCGTGGCGATCGTACGCGAAGGCCTATCCAATATCGCCCGTCATGCACACGCGACCGCGGCGACCGTGTGCGTCGATGTCTCGGGACAAGGAAAGACCGGACGCGTGCGAATCACGATCAACGACGACGGTCGTGGCATCGACCCATCGCGTACCCGAAACTCCGGCTTGGCGAACATGGCGGAACGTGCACGACGCCACCACGGCAGCTTCGACACGGACACGGGCGACGGGGGTGTCGGCACGCAGATCCGCTGGATCGCACCGCTCGAGGGGTGAGCTGTCGCGACCGCGAAGATGACGGTGGGGGTGGATGTTCCAATTGGAACTCCACCCCCACCGCGTTGTGACGAGAGCTATCTATCTCCCGGTTCTCAGCTGAGTATCACCCCAGCCACCGGCCGTCGCTCCCGAAGGTGTACCAGCGCCAGCCAATCCAGTGGCCACCCGTGTACATGTCGCCTCCGGTCCCGAAGTAGTACCAGGCGCCGCCGATCTGCTGCCAGCCGGTGGCCATCTGGCCCGAGGCATCGAAGTAGTACCAGGTGCTTCCCATCGGCTTCCATCCGATGGTCATGGCGCCACTGTCGCTCATCAGGTACCAGTACGAGCCCATCTGGAGCCATCCCGTGTGCATCGAACCGGAGGGATCCAGGTAGTACCACGCGCCGTTCGTGTAGAGCCAGCCGGTCTTCATGACGCCGTTGGAGGCGAAGAAGAACCACTTGTCTGCCACCATCTGCCAGCCCGTGGCCATCGCACCGGTCTCGGGGGTCAGGTAGAACCAGGATCCTCCGAGGTTGACCCAACCGGTCACCTGAGCGCCAGCACCGTTGTGGTAGCGCCACGCACCATCCCAGTACACCCAACCCGTCAGCATGTAGCCGTTCTGATCGAAGCGGTACACGCGGCCATCAAGGGTGAGGGTCTCGTTCTTGGCGTAGCCGCCCGAGGTGATCTTCCACCACCAGCCGGCGCCGTCGTTCATCCAGGTGCCCACCGTGTGATCAGGCGCGGGTGCGGGGTCCGGAGTCGGATCCGGGGTGGGTGCCGGGTCCGGGGTCGGGTCCGGGGTCGGGTCCGGGGTGGGAGCCGGTTCCTCGGCCAGGGCGAGGGTCACGAGACCCGATTCGGCGAACCCGGCCTCGTTCATGGCCATGACGCGGATGACCGAGCCGTTGTTCTCACCGTCGATGGTGAGGGTCAGCTCGGGGCCGTTCTCATCTTCGACGATGGCCCACGAGTCGGAGCCCTCGCGCTTGATCTGCCAGAAAAGGGTCGGGGCGGGCTTGCCGCTGGCCTCAGCCTTGATCGTGACCTGTGTGCCTTCCTTTGCCGTCACGGTGCGGAAGGCACCATCGCCGGAGATCTGCGCGTCTTCGGCGGGATTGGCGGTCACGGTGAGGGGCTTGATGACCGGGGGCTCCTGATCATCGGGGTCCGGGGTCGGCGCAGCAGCCGCGAAGGCCTCGACTTCCGCGAGCGCGAACTCGCCGAACTCGGTGGGCTGGATGACGCGGATGAAGCGCGCGTCGAAGCCCTCGAAGTCGACTGCGCTCGGGCGGCCACCGACTCCATCGACCTTGATCGCGTGGACGCCGTCAACCGCACCAGCCGTGGCCGGGTTGAAGGAGGCATCGAGGCGCGTCGTGGAGGCGACCACCCAGAAGTCGTGCAGACGCTGGTCGCAGGAGATTCCCTGGCAGTTGTCGGACGACGAGCGGTTCCAGACATTCACGACGCCGAGGGGGTGGTTCTCGCCGAGGTCAACCTCCCACCAGGGGTTGGCCTGCTTGCCCGTGTGAGCAACGGAGCCGTTGTCCCACACACCGTCCGTGTTGCCGTCAACGGCGCGCGAAGCGGTACCTCCCCACCCAGTCGAGGACATGGCGGCCGTCTTGTTGAGGGCGAGGTTGTCACTGCCCTTGGTGACGGTGAGGGTCGCACGCGCCGAGGTCGTGGAGCCGTTCGCGTTTGTGGCGACCGCGTAGAACTGTGCGCCGTCATCCTCAAGTGTCGTCGTCAGGGTGAACATGGAACTCGTGGCGTCCGGGATTGCCGTTCCCTCGGTCGCACCCTTGGGGACGCGGTACCACTGGATGGTGGCGGCCGGGCGGCCCGAAGCGACGACCGTGAAGGTAGCGCTCTCCCCCGCCTTCACAGACACCGAGGAGGGATCCGTGGCGATGACCGGCGGCTGGGTGGCCGCGTTCTCTCCGTAGACGTGCACGGTCGCACTCACGGAGCCCAGGCGAATCGGATCGGCGTAGTAGGCGGGGTGCGCCAGCTCGAGGCGCAGCGGCGTGACCTGCCCGGGCTCAAGGGTGAGCCCCTCGCCGACTTCTCCGGCCTCGATCTGTGCGCCGGTCACCTCGATCGATGTGGTCCCGAGGGTGATCTTGTAGGTCGTGGAGGCGTCGAAGTTGCCCGTAAACTTCAGGGTCAGGTCGGTGATGGCCTGATCCCCCTTGTTCACGAGGTAGGCGTCGTAGGCCTGCGCGCCAGAGTAGCGCATCGCGGAGGCCCGTCCGAAGAACTGCTCCGAGGAGATGGTCGCTCCGTCGACGGCGGTCACCGTCTGCGTGGGAACGTACGTGGGGGCGCCGTCGAAGGTTACCTTGATGACGGGACGCAGGTTAGGCTCCGGATTATCGCCCGACATGGTCACCATGAGGGTGGTGCCGTCCTGGTTGAAATCGAGGGCACGGTCGGTACCGTCCACGGTCACGGCGCTCACGTGGCCACCAACGCTGGGAAGCGTCAGTGTCTTGCCGGGGCTCCACAGCTCGGGGAAGAAGTAGAGGTCGTTGCCCTTGGTCATCACCTTGCCCCAGTTGGGGGCGGGGAACCACGTCGGGCGCGCTCCGGTGATGGCGTCGGGATGACGCGCCATCCACTGGCCGACCTCGGTGACGACTCCGGAATCGAAGGCGTCGATCGTGCCGTCACCCTTCGGGCCGACGTTGTAGGCAAACTGGCCGCCCGATGCGACCGTACCGATGAGGTTGTTGACCAGCTCGCGTTCCTTGTAGCTCTTCGCGCTATCGTCGCGGTTCGCCCACGAGCAGTAGCCCCAGCAGGCCGGGTAGATCGAGCGAATCGACTCCCACGGACCCATGTGGAAGTCCGTGGTCACCGAGTTGTCGCCGCCGACCTCGAAGTCACCGGCCTTGTTCCACACACGCGAGTTGACCATCGTGTCAGGCTGGAGCTCGTGGACCCACTGGGCCATGCGCTGAGACTGCTCCGCGGTGGGGCCGCCCATGTCGAACCACAGTTCGGCGATCGGGCCGTAGTTGGTGAGGAGCTCGGTGAGCTGTGGCTTGATGACGGTCGTCATCAGTTCCTCATCGATGGGGTTGACGTTGCCGTAGGGCTCCGGGGTCTGCTTCGTCCAATCGATGATCGAGAAGTAGAAGGCGAGCTTCACGTCGCGCTTGTTGCACTCGGTGGACAGCTCCTTCATCGGGTCCTTGCCGTAGTTGGACTGCTTGACGATGTTATAGTCGGTCGTCTTCGTGTCCCACATGGCGAAGCCGTCGTGGTGTTTCGACGTGATCATCAGGTACTTCATGCCGGAATCGTGGACCGTCTGGCAGATGGACGCGGCATCGAAGTTGGCGGCCAGGTCCTTGGCCTTGAGCAGGTAGTCCTCGGTGGGGATGTTCTCCCAGGCCTTGATCTGCTCGGGGTAGCCCATTGCCTGCCGGTGGCCGTTGTAGTAGCCGCCGTAGACGGAGTAGACGCCGAAGTGCATGAACATGCCGTACTGGAGTTCTTGCCACTTGGCGATCTTGGGGGTGGAGCTCAGTGGTACAGCTGCGGGGACGCCGGTAGGCGCTGGTGCTGCGTCGGCAAAACTCGGGGCGCTCATGGGTGCGAGCACCAGTGCCGTAGCGACCGCGCAACCGGCAAGCATTCGCTTGAGGTTCACGGGGTGTCCTTTCAAGGGGTAATGGTGGACGACAGTGTCCGTCCTCAACGGTGAGGATGAGGCGAACGTTACCCCACAGGGCTTTCTCGTGAATCAGTTTGATAGTAGCTTTCTCGAAAATCAGGGGGCTCCCCGTTTAGGCGGAAACTAAAACGGTCGTACTATTCGATCTCTTGCGCTCGCACATACGACAAGCGGGCCGGTTACCCCGACCCGCTTGTTAACCCTCCTCCCCTCAGGGACGAGGCAGTGGCTCAGTTACGCCACGCGGCAGCCCTCTGCCCGGCGACCCAGGCGGCGACCTGCGTACGGCGCTGCAGCCCCATCTTGGATAGCAACGACGTGATGTGGTTCTTCACGGTCTTCTCGGCAACACCGAGCTTTTCACCGATCTCACGGTTCGACAGACCATCTCCGATCAGGTCAAGTACCTTACGCTCCGACGGCGTCAGGTCAGCGGTCGGATCCTCATGGTCGACGCGCCGACGCGTGAGCGTACGCTCATCCAGCAGGACGCGGCCATCCGCGACAGCCTTGATAACATCCGTGATCTCAGCTCCGCGCACGGTCTTAAGAATGTACGCGCGCGCTCCGGCCTCCAGGGACTCAGCCAGGGCCTCGTCGTCGTCGAAGGACGTCAGGACCACCGGGAGGATCTGCGGATGAGAGGCGCGCAGGCGATTCATGATGTCGATACCCGTCCCGTCGGGCAGCTGCAGATCAACGAGGATGACGTCGGGGCGCACCAGATCGGCGCGACGCACGGCGTCAGCGACCGACCCGGCTTCAGCAACGACCTCCAGGGCCTCGTCTCGGTCAACGATCTCAGCAATGCCACGTCGAACGATCTCGTGATCGTCGACGATCATGACGCGCGTGCGCGCAACGGTATTTTCACTCACGTGTCTGATTCTAACGGTCAGGAGGGCACGCGCCCTCGATTACTATTACTTACTGCTCCGGAGATAGGCGGCTCATCGCATCCTGCGCGGCCGCGTTCTCCGCGTGCTTCTTCGACGAGGCCTGCCCCGTCCCGAGTGCATCCGAACGCCCAGTGACGAAGGCCTGTGCCGTAAACACGCGCTGGTGATCCGGCCCCTCGCCCTCCACCTCGTAGGAGACCTCGCCCAGGCCCTGTGCCTGGGCGTACTCGATGAGGATCGTCTTCCAGTCCTGATGCTGACCACGCGAGGGGGCATCCACCAGCAGGAAGCTGAGACGCTCCAGGATCACGCGACGAGCTTCCTCAAGCCCGCTCGTCAGGTAGGTCGCGCCGATCAGCGCCTCGAACGTGTCGGAGAGGATGGAATCCTTATCCCGCCCTCCGTGCGTTGACTCTCCTTTGCCGAGGAACACGAAGTCACCCAGGTTAATGCGCCGAGCCGCTGCGGCCAGAGGCTGCTGCGAGACTGTGGCCGCGCGCATGCGCGACAGATCAGACTCTGCGACGTCGGGGTACTGCTCGTAAAGCTTCTCCGCAATCACGATGGAGAGCACCGAATCGCCGAGAAACTCGAGGCGCTCGTTATTTGCAATTCCTCCAGCCTCGTTCGCGTAGGAACGATGCACCAGAGCGAGCTGCAACAGCGGCGCGTCGATGCGTGTCCCCCAGGCGTCGACGAGAGCGTCTGTGTCCGTGCGCGGGGGTACCGGTAGGTGCTTCGAACGGGCCATCACGAACGCTCCGACTCGCCGTCCTCCCCCAGCAGGGACGCCAGGGAAGCCAAGCGGGGATCGACGACGAAGTGCTCGTGATCCTCGGGCAGGTCCGCCCATTTCTCACCGCATACATCGCACAGGCCCGCGCAGTCGTCGCTGCACAGCGGGCGCGGATCGACGAGGGGGACGATCGCGTCGCGCAGCTGGGTCTCGATATCGATGGTGTCACGCTCGCCGATGACGAACAGGTCATCTGCTTCTTCACCCTCGTCGTCCGTGGACGTCAGGGCCGGGGCACCGGGCTCGAAGTAGACCTCTTGGCTGACGACGTCGTGGTGCTCGCGCACTTCGTCGAGGCAGCGCACGCACTCACCGACGAGGTCCACCGATGTTGCTAGCGAGACGAGAACACCGTCCTCGACGCTGGTCATGTCCACAGAAACATCCAGAGGCACGCCGGGCACGGCCGACATCGAGGGGGTCCCAAGGTCATCAGGGGTCACCCACACGAGGTCCTCATGCAACGTGGATCCGAGGGCGCGAGGCAGACGCGCCAGGGAGAGCACCAGGGTCTTGTCACTCATTGGCCAGGTCCACATCTGTCACGCCAACGCCGCGGCGCTCGGCGATCGTTCGACGGCCCGCATCCGTGCGGCGCGAAAGGTCGGAAATGAGCTGCGCGAGCTCATCGAGGGAGTTCGCCACGTAGTCGTCGGCTCCCTCGCGTAGCGATGCCGCTGAGCGCTTCGCCTCGGACACGATTTCGCGCGCACGGTCCTCGGCCATGCGCACGATGTTCTCAGTGGAGACGATGCGTGCCGCCTGTGCGTTCGCGTCGGCGATCGTCGCCTCGGCGTCCGAACGCGCCTGTGAGACGAGAGCGGTCGCCTCGTCGTCCGCTCGCGAGCGTGTCCGTTCAGCTTCCTCCTCGGCATCGGAGATGATCTGTGCGGCGCGCTCGTTGGCCTGGTCGAGGGTGGAGGAGGCGCGCGAGTTCGCCTCGGCGATACGGGTTTCTGCCGCGGAGTCCGCGCGTCCCAGGACCGCGTCGGCATCGGCGACGACGGCGTCGGCAGCAACGAGATCCTCCGGCAGAGCCTCGCGTGCCTGATCCAGGAGGTCAAGCAGCTCGGCCTTGTTAATCATGATGGATGCGGACAGGGGAACGGTGCGCGAGGACTCGACGAGATCCTCGATCTGATCGAGGGCGGCGATCACGGTGGAGGGACCGTAGACGGTTTCCTCGTTCCACTCGTCCTGCGTCTTGTTGTCGGGTGTATCAGCCATGGCTGCCTCCTGCGTTCCACCGAGCATGATTCAGCTTCTATTGTCGGTCAGAAATCGCTCAACCGCTGGCGGGACATACCGAGAAATATCCTTTTTGAGTCCGAATAGCTCGCGGATGGCGCTCGACGAGACATGCGCGAGCGCGGGGCGGGTCGGGATCCACCACGTGTCGATGCCACCGACCTCGTCGTTAAAGGCGGCCTGAGGGGCCTCGTGATCGAGATCTATTGCCGAGCGCACGCCCTTGACGATGAGTGTGGCACCCAAGCGCGAGGCCTCGTCCATCGTCGCCCCTTCCAAGGCCACGACGTCGACGTTGCTCAGGTGGGCGGTGGCTTCCTCGATGAGAGCGACCCTGCGGTCGGTTGGGATCAGCCCATGTTTGGCGGGGTTGATGCCGACGCCAATGACGAGCCGATCGGCGATGGCGCAGGCGCGCTCAGCGACGTCAAGGTGTCCGTTGGTGAAGGGGTCGAAAGAGCCGGGAAACAGTGCGATCATCGGGGGTCCTCCTCACTCATCGACGAGGCCTCGGCCTCCTCGGGAGCGTTCGCGCCGTCCTCTGATTCTTCCGTGGGTAGTGGCGGGCCCGCGAAATAGGCCACGGTCTCGCCCCACGTGCGCTGGTCTTCTAGGACGAGGAAGGGCGGCCACGTGGGCGCGGGTGCGCGGGTCGAGCGCTCAACGACGACGAGTGCATCGGGGTCGATCCAGGGGCCGAGCAGTGACAGGATGGCGATCATATCCGCCTCGGCAATGTCGTAGGGAGGATCGATGAAGACGAGGTCGACGTCTCCGCACAGATCTTCACCGGTGCGCGCTGCAAGATACGAACGCGCGTCAGCTGTGACGACGCGTGCGGGCAGACCGGTCGAGCGGACGTTGGCGGAGGCGACGCGCGCCGCTGCAGACGATTTTTCGACGAGCGTTGCGCGTGTGCTACCGCGCGAGAGCGCCTCCAGGCCGAGCGCGCCCGTCCCGGCGTACAGGTCCAACACGGTTGTCCCGTTCAGGACGTTCATGTGGTCGAGACGGGAGAAAAGCGCCTCGCGCACGCGCTCCGATGTGGGGCGCGTCCCGGACTTAGGCACGGCGAGGGTTCGCCCTTTGGCACTACCTGCGACGATTCTGGTCATGCCTCTACCCTACCGGGCACGCCTCAGGAGCGTTGCATCCACTCGACTTGCCCCTCGGAGGCGCCACGCAGGGCGCGCGCGAGGTCCGGATGGCCCTCCAGCGTCGCGTCGCTATCGAGGAGCACGTCGGCTGCCTCTTTGGCCGAACGGATCAGTGATTCGTCGCGGCGGACGGAGAGGAACCGCAGGTGCGTAGCCTTGCCCGACTGACCGGCGCCCAGGACGTCACCTTCCTTGCGCAAGCGCAGATCGGCCTCGGCGAGCTCGAAACCGTCGGTCGTCTCTGCAAATGCCTGCAGCCTCGCGCGCCCCGCATCGGTGAGCTCATGCCGATGCATCGCGATACATAGGGAGGGCAGGGAGGAACGCCCCACACGCCCACGCAGCTGATGGAGCTGAGCGAGCCCACATTGCTGGGAGTCAAGGATCACCATGAGAGTGGCCTCCGAGACGTCGACGCCGACCTCGATGACGGTCGTCGCCACGAGGAGCGGGGCACGTCCGGCGGTAAAATCCTCCATGATCTGGGCTTTCACGGGCGCGGGCGTGCGCCCCGTGAGCTCGTGGATAGCCACGCCCGCGAGCGCGGGATGGGAACGGAGGTAGGCGGCAACCTCACTGACGGATGCGAGTGGGCGCGCGTGTTCCTCGTCGGCATCACTCACCTCGTCGGTTGCGTCGATACGCGGGCAGACGACGTAGACGCGCCGCCCCTGCGCGATCTCCTCGGCGGCTCTCGCCCATGTGCGCTCCACCCACGCGGCGTTTGCTGCGTCCGCAAGGTAGGTGGCCACGGGCGTACGGCCGCGGGGCATGCCGCTCATGCGTGTCTCGTCCAAGTCCCCGAACACGGTCATCGCGATTGTGCGCGGGATTGGCGTCGCGCTCATCACTAGTTCGTGGACACCGCGACCATCTTCCCGGGCTCGACGGAGCGCGGCACGCTGCTCGACGCCGAAGCGGTGCTGCTCGTCGACGACGACGAGGGCGAGGTCGGAAAAACGCACAGATTCCTGGAAGAGTGCGTGCGTTCCCACGACGATGAGCGGTTGCGCGGAGTTCATCGCCGCTTGAATCTCACGGCGGGCAGCCGGCGTCGTCGAACCGGTCAGGAGACGAACGTCGGGGGCTTCTTCTCCGAGGGGCGCGAGGAGGGCGCGCAGGGATGCTGCGTGCTGCTCAGCCAGGACCTCCGTCGGAGCGACAAGGGCGCCCTGGTGGCCGGCAGCGACAACCTGGAGGAAGGACATGAGTGCAACGACCGTCTTACCCGAACCGACGTCCCCCTGGAGGAGGCGCTGCATCGGAATCTCACGGCCGAGGTCAGCGCCGATCTGCGCGATGGCATGCGCCTGAGAGTCGGTGAGCTGGAAGGGCAGACAGGCGCGGAACCGATCCACGAGTGCGGTGCTCCGGGGGGAGGCAACCGCCGGGGTCGCGCGCGCTCCGCGTCGACGCATCGCGAGCCCCACCTGCAGGACAAACGCCTCCGTGAAGGCCAGTGCGCGGCGGGCCTGTTGGTAGTCCTCGTCCGCGTGCGGCTGATGCAGGCGACGAAGGCTGAGCGCATAGGGCGGAATGTGGACGTGATCGCGCACCGCGGCGGGAACCACGTCGGGTACGTCCTCATCGTCGAGGTGATCCAGGACCATGCCGACGGCGCGGGCGATCGCCCATGAGGCCAGGGACCCTGTCGTCGGATAGATCGGGATGGGCCGGGAGGCGATTCGCTCGATATCCTCCCCATCGACGCCTTCGAAGGACGGGTGGGTCAATTGAAGTTTGCCGCGATAGGCGCCCACTTTCCCGGCAAACAGGAAAGATTGACCGGGGGTCAGGATCCTCTCAATCGGCGCAAGCTTGTACTGATTTTTCGCGAAAAACGTGGCGAAGAGGAACTGAACGCCATCCGTGAGAGTGACCTCCAGGCGGACGCCCGATCCGGAGCGGTTAGCGATCAGGTGCGCGGACGCAACCTCGGCGAGGATCGTGACGTCCTCCCCCTCTCGCAGGGAGGACAGGGGCGTGAGGCGACCCCAGTGGTAGTACCGGCGAGGCGCCACCATGAGCAGGTCGCCCACCGTCGCAACCCCGCCGCTCCCGAGCGCCTTCGCCGTCTTCTTGGGCAGGCGCAGGGACAGTGGGATGTCGAGTGCGCTCACGAGGCGCACCCCGCGACCAGGCTCGGCCCGCTCTGCCCACCATCCCAGGTCTCCAGGTCGATCGTCGAGGACGCATCACGCGTGGACAGCAGCTGACGCACCGTCGCCACCGTGTAGGGACCATCATCATCGCGAGAGACAAGCAGCCGCCACGACTGCGCTCCCCCGCGCGCAGCATCGGCCAATGCCTCGGCGATCCCTTCGGGATCCCCGTCGAGCGGTAGCGGGGCGGTCGTCCACGTCGACAGCGCGTCGTGGGCGCCGTCGCGCAGCATCCGCGCGAGCGTCGGAGCCGCTGCGAGGCCACCTGGCTGCGGGACGAAGAGAGGGGCGCACGCGCGGGCGACCGCGAGGACGCCGAGATCATCGCTGCTGGCTGCAAGCAGGATCGCAGGCACGCCGGGAGCTGGAGCGGGAAGAACAGAGGCAACGGTACCGACCAGGGCGGCACTGGCCTCGTCGCAGGGGGCAACGAGCGTCACGCCCGTGCGCGAACTGGCTGCGGAGACGACACCGGCCGCGTCGCTCGGGTTCAGGTCCAGGAAAACGACAGCTCCGGCACGCGCGAGCTCTTCGACGAGGCCGGGGGCGCGGGTGCACGCGATAACTCGGGCACGCTCGACTCGGCGCATCGGGCGACGCTGCAGGAGACGCACGCCGCGGTGGCTGAGCCCCTCGTCCGCCAGCTCATCGATGCCGATCTGGGCATCGGGACGCGCGTCGCACACCTGGAAGCGCACAACCTGCCCCGACGTGGGGTGCGCAGCCAGCGGCGCGGACGTATCCACGTGGAGACGCCACTCCCCCATTCCAAACAGGTCGACGCGACCCACGTAGGACAGGCGCGCACCGAGTCCACCCAGGCGCATCAGCAGAGCACGCAGGTCGTCTTCGGTACCCTCCAGGATGATGTCGACCGTGAAGTCACGGCCCGGCGGGGGTGAGGCAGCCTCCGGCGCGCGCGAGTGACGTTCCGCCAGGTCAGCGAGCATCGCGGTGAAAGACTGCAAGATACCGGAGTCATCGCGCATGGCAGCATCGATGCACGCGAGCACCAGAGCGATGAACGCGCCGCCGGGATCGATGCGCCCCGTCGATTCATTCGTCGCCTCCACCAGGCCGATCTGCGCCTGTGTCGAAAAGCGGGAGAAGACGTCTTCAACCTCGGGGAGCGTATCGCCCATATCCACAAGCTCGCGAACCGCACCGCTGAGCATCTCAACGAGCGCATCGGACCATTCGATAGACGAGGCCACAGGCGTCAGGGAGGCTGCCAGCATGCGGCGGGCCGCGAGCGGCGTGACGTGGTGCTCATCCGTTAGGGCGCCAGCCCAGGCCTCGAACAGCGCACCGAGTGCGAGACCGCTATGCCCGAGGCCCCGGCGGATAATCGTCTCCACACCCGCCTCGAGTGCTACGCGCAGGTGGGCGCGAGGCTCCAGGGACTCCATCGCAGCGGCGAGGGCAGCCATCGTGGCCGCCGCATTTGTGCCCGTGTCACAATCCGCGCCGTCCCATCCATCCAGGTCATCAAGAAAGGGCGCGAGCCTGGCCGCCTCCTCGGCACCGGCACGGCACGCCTCGATGATGACCGCTGCGTTGAGCTCCATGACTCCCCTTTCCTCCCCGTCCTATTCTCCCCGCGAGGGTTGCTGTGTGCGACCTGACACGACCGATCACGCGTGCGACTTGTTGAAAGTGCGCATCATCCGCTATTCTGTCATGGTTGCCTTCGGTTCAAGCACCGGAGGATGCGCTCCCCGCGACCGTGGGGAGTCAAAGACTGAACTGGAAGATATACCGAGGAGAACATCGTGGCTGCCGTTTGTGACGTGTGCGGTAAGGGACCCGGCTTCGGCAAGAGCGTGTCGCACTCGCACGTTCGCACCAACCGCCGGTGGAATCCGAACATTCAGCGCGTTCGCGCCCTGGTCAATGGGACGCCCAAGCGCCTGAACGTGTGCACCAAGTGCCTGAAGTCCGACAAGGTCGCCCGCGCGATCTGAGTCGACGACGCTGACGTAACGCTGGAGGGGCGAGCCGACAGGCTGGCCCCTCCAGCGTTTATCCACTCCTCGCCTCCGCTGCGTACATTCCCTGAATCAACATGTGTGAACGCCCGCGACTCATCGTCGCGGGCGTTCACTGTCCTCCGCCGAGCTCAGAGGCTCAACCGGTTACCGGGCGCGAGCGCTACAGGAGCCCCGCAGCCAAATCCAGCGGCGTTCCGAAACGATGGTTCGTGATCGCCACCGCCTGTTCACGCAGGAAGGGCAGCAGTTCCGTATGGGGGCACGGCGTCACCGCTCCCGTGTACAGCGCGAGATCAGGGCTACCCATACTCGCGCGACTTGCGCGCTCCCAACGATCCTCCGAGGACTCCTCGCGCGGGCCAAGGACGCGCACGCGCATTCCCAGGCCGCCCGAGTTCGCCACCATCGACAAACGAGAATCCCACGAGGCCTCATCCTCGACTGTCACCTCAATATCCAAAGACTCGAGAAGGTCCGCCACGGAGGCAGGAAGTGCGTCAGCAAGGGACAGGCCGATCGGCCCGCCCGCCAGAACACCCGCCGCCAACACACGGACCGTGTCTACGAGGGTGGTTCCGCTGGTGGCTCGCACGAGGACCGGAGTGGGGCGGTAGCGCAGGATATTGCGCTCGCACGCCACGGCGGTGACGTCACGGCCAACTCCGTAAGCGCGGGCCCAAGCAGCTGCGTCGTTTGCGACGGCGCCCCCGAGCTCTACCACCTCATCGGAGCTGAGGTGCGCACTCGCCGCATGGCACAGCGCATGAACGCTCGGGGCAAGCGTTGCAGTGTCCATGGCGCTCTCCCCCACGGCCGCCTCGCGGGCAGCTTCAACTTCCCCGAGGCCCAGCAGGTACGAGGGGCCGCCGGCTTTCGTGGTCGATCCGATGGCCGAACGCTTCCACCCGCCAAAAGGCTGACGGCGAACGATCGCGCCGGTGATGCCACGGTTGACGTAGAGGTTTCCGGCCTCAATACCATCCAGCCACATCGCTAGTTCTTCGGTGTCGAGGGTGTGCAGGCCTGAGGTCAGGCCGTAGTCGACCTCGTTGACGGCCTCGATGGCTTCCTCGAGTGTATTGACACGCATGACGCCGAGGACGGGCGCGAAGTATTCCGTCAGATGGAATTCGCTACCGGGTACCACGCCCGCACGGATACCCGGGGTCCATAGCCCATCACCTAGGTAACGAGGCTTGAGAACCCAGTGCTCACCTTCACCCAGGGTCGTCAGGCCACGCACGGCCTTCTCGTCGTCGGGCACGACAACGGGGCCGACCTGAGAGTCCAGTGACGCCGGCAATCCCACCCGCAGCGACGCGGTCGCGTCAACGAGCTGACGCGCAATACGCGTGGAGCGTCCCGCGGAGCCGACGAGGATCAGCAGAGAGGAAGCCGAGCATTTCTGCCCCGCGTGCGCGAAGGCGGAATGCACGATGTCGCGCACCGCCAAATCGGGATCCGCTGAGGGGGTGACGATGATGGCGTTCTTGCCGCTCGTCTCGCCCAGCAGGTGCATGTCCGGCTTCCAGGAGCGGAAGAGACGAGCCGTGTCGTACGAACCGGTCAGCACGACACGGTCGACGTCCTCATGTGTCACGAGATAGCGTGACACGTCCCCGTCGTCGAGCGGGGCGAGTGCCACTAGCTCTCGAGGGATCCCCGCTTCGTGGAAGGCCGCGACGAGTTCAGCTGCACAGCGTTTGGCCGGCGGGGCTGGCTTGAGGATCACCGCGCTACCAGCCGCGAGCGCCGCGGCGACGCCACCGACAGGAATGGCGATGGGGAAGTTCCACGGGGAGGCAACGACGGTGACATCCACAGGTACGAATCGTGCCCCCGCCATGTACGCCTCATCGGTGAGCTGCAAAGAGGCCTGCGCATAGTGGTGGCAGAAGTCGACGGCCTCGCTCACCTCGGGGTCAGCCTGATCGATGGTCTTTCCGGCCTCAGATCCGGCGACCTCGATGAGTTCACCTCGATGCGCGGCCAGCACATCGCCAACGCGATGGAGCGTGGCAGCCCGTTCCTCGGGGGTCAGGCATTGCCAGGAGCTAGCGGCGCGTGCAGCGGCCTCGACGAGGCCGTCCACTGCCTTGTTCGTCGCCAGCGCTTCCGCTCCGTCATGCACGGCCTTCACGCCACGGGTTGAGCCAGGGATCGCCGCAGCGATGTCACGTGCCCACTGGCGGTTGGCTGCCAGGGCGGGATCTGAATCCGGCTCGGAAACGAAAGCACGACGCGCGCGCTCAGCGAGGCTCCCCCGCTCAGCGGGCACCCCTGCCTCGCGCTCAGCCAGACGGTTCTGGCTGCGGTTCGGAACGGGAACGGGAGCGTCCGGATCAACGTCGGACAGCGCTGCCAGGAAACGGTCGCGTTCGCGGGCGAAGACGTCCTCGTTTTCGGCGATATCGAAGACACCGGACATAAAGTTCTCTGGCGCCGCGTTTTCCTCCAGGCGGCGCACCAGGTAAGAAATGGCAACGTCGAACTCACGGGGGTTGACGACCGGGACGTACAGGAGGAGAGAACCGACGTCGCGGCGCACGACCTCCTGGATGCCCGTGGCCATGCCGGAGAGCATCTCGAACTCGACGCTGTCCTCGACACCGCGCGCGGCGCGCAGCTCGTAGGCGAAAGCAATGTCGAAGATGTTTTGTCCAGCCACGCCCAGGCGGATCGCACGCGTCCGTTCCGGAGTCATCGCCCAGGACAGCATGCGCTTGTAATTGGTATCCGTCGCCTGCTTGGAAGGCCAGGTCGTCAGCTCCCAGCCGTGGATCTCCGCATCCACCCGCTCCATAGACAGGTTCGCACCCTTGACGATGCGCACCTTAATGCGCGACCCCCCCGCGTCCACGCGCGTGCGCGCCCACTCCTGGAGGCGCTGGAGGGCACCGAGCGAATCGGGCAGGTAGGCCTGAAGGACGATACCGGCCTCGTAGCCGCGCATGTCCGGCTGGTCGAGGATGGCGGTGAACACCGCGATCGTCAGATCGAGGTCCTTGTAGTCCTCCATGTCGAGGTTGAGGAAGGTCCTATTGTCGCGGGCAAGGCGGTAGAGGGGCAGGAGGGCACTCACGCCATGCTCAACAACTTCCTCGAAACCCCAGGGATTGTGCGGTCCCGTCACGGCAGAGACCTTGATGGAGACGTAATCGACGTCCTCGCGAGTCACGAGGCGCGAGACCTCGGACAGGCGATGGGCCGCTTCCTTCTCACCAAGAACCGCCTCGCCGAGGAGGTTCACGTTCAGGCGGTGGCCGCCTGTGCGCAGGCGCGCGAGCGCAGGGCCGAGACCCCTGTCGGTTGCGTCGACGACCAGGTCGCCGACGATCTCGCGGAACACGCGTCGCGCCACCGTCGTCACAGTGCGGGGTGCGAGGCGCGATGCGGTCGATCCGAGCCCCATCGCCGCGGCCAGGGCCGGGGGCAGGAAGTTTTTACGGCCGGCCGACAGGCGCTTCAACGCCTCACTGGCCACGTCCAGATCCGCGGGACGCACGACGTCGTCAACGAATCGAGTGGTGAACGTCAGACCGTCCGGGTCGGACAGGATCCGGGAGAGAATCTTGGCCGATTGCGGAGTCGGCTCATGGGCCGATTCATCGGCCCAGCGGCGGGCTCGAATGATCGCTCTCTCCCCCAGCGCCCACAGATCATCGGAGCAGCGTCGAGCGTTGGAATCGGGGTGGGGCGGGGTAGGAACGGCGACGTTCGTCATGCGTAGACCTCCAGGCGTGGATGAGCGACGGATTCTCCGCGTCACGTGCAGCGGCTTCGCTGGACACGTTCGGCAAAACTCCCGACATCGTGAAGTATGCTGGTTTGTCCATGCTAACCCTTCTCAGGGTTCTCCGTGGCACCAGCGCATGACCATAATACAAGCAACAAGGGACCTAAGCCCCGACTCGCGAAAAACAGCCGCAAACCCTCATCATCTGTGTCGCTTTTCACAACACGGCGCCTCCTGTGCGGAGGCACCCCCGGCCTCGTTCACGAACGAATGAGCCAGCGCACCTTCACGTCGTCAACCACACCGGCCATCACCTCGTGCATATTGAATTCGCGCCCACCATCTGCGCGCGAGCACAACCACTGCACCTGAAGACCATCGGAGAGCGCCACGAGCTTACGTGCGATCTGCTCACTGGGCGCATCGGCGCGAACCTCGCCACGCTCCTTGCCATGCTCGATCGCATTCACCAGATACTCAATCGCACCGAGCAGATGCTGACGGAACCACGGATGAGCCTGATGTCCGGCATCGATCACGGCAGCCGACATCGCCGTGTAGAGGGCAACTCCATCGGGATGACGTTGGTTGTGCGCAACCATGTCCACCCACGCGTCCAGTGCAGCCTCCGTGCCCTCCTCAGCGCGCGGAAGACGACTGACAACACGACGATCACGCTCATCGAGGACAGCCGCGAGGAGCTGATCCTTCGACGCGTAGTGGTGCAACAGGCCAGCCTTGGAAATATCGGCTGCACGCGCAATATCCGCCAGCGATGTCGCAACAAAACCACGCGTCGAAAAAAGGATCAACGCCTCCGCGAGGATACGCGCCTTTTTATCCTCACTGCCGGCCTTCGGTCGACCGGGCTTGCGCGTCTTCATTGCCTGGGCCTCATTGCTCATGCGGCTGCTCCAGATTCGGTGTGACAGGGTTACCAAAAACCCATCATAGCGCGCAACCGCCGCTACGACACCGGGTATGCGAACTTCTTTCGCCGAGTCCGCATACCCGGTGCACTCGTTGCGTGAATACGGGCCTCAGTAACCGAATCGCACCTCGAACTGGGGCTTACCCGACGCATCCAATTCAAGCTTGCCATTCTTGTCGGTCTTCACCGTGGCCGTCACCCGGGACGTGACATCACGCTGCTTGTCCCCGCTTTCTATGCCCTGGATCGTAAACGTTGCCTCGCCGGTGTACTCGCCGCCCTCATCCGTCGTCGCTTTCATTACTGTGGGCATCGTCTTGACCTGCAAGAGAGCGAGGGTCCGAGACTGAACAGGCATCGGGCATGCTGTATCGATATTGCCCGGGACGGTCGCACACGAGTTCGTCAGAGCAGCCGCAGCCTCGAGCGCGGCGGCGGCCATCTTGTCGTTATACGTGCCCGTCAGCTCAACCGTGCCACCGTATGTCGAGTTGTCGTACCCGGTCGCAGCCTTGACGGACAGAGTCTTGGGTGCCGCATCAATGTAATCCCCCGTCTCCTCCGGGGTGAAGGTGTAGACGCCGGGGTAGAGAACGAGAGAGCTGCTGGATCCCTCCGTGAGCGTCACAATCGAGAGCTTTTCTCCGCCGATCGAGAAGGCCGTGACATTGTCCGCCTCCACATCGACGCGGGCAACCATCGCATCCTGGATCTTCCAGTTCTTCAGCAAGCCAAACGTCTTCTTCGCCTGGCTCACACGGAAGGAACGGGTGAAACGCTCGCCGTCGAGGCGCATCGTCGCCGTCACGACGCGCTCCTTCGCATACTCCGCGTCATCGGCAGTCACGTCCTCGACCTCGATGCGGGCGCTCGCGGAGGCCATGACCTGGTCAGAGAGGAAACCACGCTGATCATTGGGCAGACCGGGATCAACCATGGCAGTTGCTGCGCTCGCCTTACCCTCGGCGAGCAGCTCGAGATACTGGCGAACCTTCGCCTCGGGCGTGCGCGTCCAGTTCGCGATCGTCAGGGCGACGGTTCCGACGACCACGAGGACGACGAGGGCAACAACGCCGATCACGATGCCCTTCATGCGGCGGCGGCTCTTGGTGGACATCGGGGTGAAGGTCACGCCCGTCTGGGGCACGACGGGTGCCTGAACGGCCATGTAGTGAGGGTTGGCGGGGGCAGGGGGAGGAGTGAGGTTGGACGAGTGGCCCGGGGGTGGGGGCACCTGCGGATTAGGTTCAGGAGCGGCAGGTGGGACGCTCATCCCCTGCCTCACATCGTTAGCATGCGGTTCCATCGCTTCTCCTCACTGTGCTGGCGTCGCTGATCTGCGCGTCTGGGATATAACGCAGGGATCAACGGATACAAACTCGACAATATCCCATAGCGTGATGGCACCTCAAGGACACGCGCTCATCGCACCGGACACCGAGACCCAGTCGGCATCGGATAACAGACGCGTGGTGCCCGTCCACACGAGATGGACGAACACCACACGGGAGGCCTGCGAAGGACTCCGATTAGCGGGCGAAAGACACCCTAGAGTCAGGCTTGCCATCCTGATCGAGCTTCAGGAGCCCGTCACTGTCGAACTGCACATCGAGAACCAGCACGGTATCCACGTCGCGAGTACCCTCCATGTAGTACCTGTTCGAGTACGTTGCCGTGAAGGTGACAGCAGCCCGGAAGAATGTCGGCTGATCCGGAGATACCGGCCCGAGGGCCTTCGGCATGGCACCGGAGACCGCGGTGACCGCATCGCTCTGAATTGCGAAGGGACACACGGAGTTCTGGTTGCCCGGGATGGACGCGCACGAGTCGACGACCTCCTTGCCAGCATCGAGCGCTGCCGCCGTGAGCTTAGTGTTGTAGGTGGCTGTCATCGAGACAGAGGTACCGTCTCCGCTCCACGTATCACCGAGGATCGACACCGTTTCCGGGTTGGATTCGGCATATTCGCTCGGTGCGACCGGTGTGAACGTGTAGACGCCCGGGTAGAAGAGGAAGGTCGCATCGTCGCCGTCCTGTCCCTGTTAGTGGGCGTCGGCGCTCACGTCGCCGACGGTGAATTGGTTGTACCCTCGGGCGTCGACGCTCACCTTGGATACCAGAGCATCCTTGACCTGCCAGTTGTCCAGAACACCCATCGTGGGCTTCGTCTTCGTCACCGTGAACTCGTGAACGAAACCCCCGCCGTTGACCTGCATGGTCGCGGTCGCTGTGCGTGTATCAGACTCGCTTTTCTTACCGTCGTCATCGCCCTCACCAGCGCTGATGTCTTCAACAACCAGCAGCAACTGAGCCGACGACATCACCGAGTCCGTCAAAACACTCGCTTATCATTGGCCACGCCCGGGTCGACCATCGCAGTTGCGGCGCTGGCATTACCTGCCGCCAGCAGATCCAGATACTTCCGTACTTGCGCCTGAGGCGTCCGCGAACTATTGGCGACCTTGATCGCGACCACGCCAGCGATCACCAGCACGAGGAGGACACCGACGATGATCCCGATCATTCTGATGCGTTTCTTACTCGCTGCGGACATCGGCGTGAAAGTCACCCCTCCATCGCCACCAGCCGCCGGGTTCGCCCCCGCGGGACCCGCCTGCGGAACCGGAATCGGCGCGTCCATCGGTTCGTTCTTCTCAGTGCCCATCATGTGCGCCTCACACCCATTGACAATCCATGACCGAGCCAGCAGCACACCTCGTATGCCCGGACAATCGGCCACTCAGGCGTGCTCAGCATCACACCACAGATGCCTACAGTCAAAGAGCGATCACACTACGGATAGAGAGTGCCCGTGGGCAGACACGGACGGGCACCGGGTGTATAGGACCCTGTGTCAGTCGTCGCTATCAGTTTCCGTCTCAACGACGGGCAGCGCCTTCGTCGGCGGCACGCAAGCATCACCGCGCAGCGCGGGCAGGGACAATCCGGCGGTCGCCGGAATCTCCTCCGACGACTCCGCGAGTTTACGCGCCACGCGCGACATCGGCTGAGACGAGGCCTCGTGGCCTTCGGTCGTTCGTTTCATCCTCACGCTCTTCCTCTTGCTTTCCTGCGCTGAGCATGCAAGCATTCGACGCCCCAGTTACTCAGCGGTCCACATCACACTAGTCTACGGAATCAGCCTGGAAATGGTCCCACGCCCCGCGCAGAACCTCGCCATCGAACATCGCGCAGGGATCCTCGCCCGACTCGCATGAGCGGGCTCGGCCGAGCACTCGGAATCCCTCCGGTAGCCGCGCGTCCTGCGGGAATACCGCAAGCATGCCGTGTTCCTCTCCTCCTTGGAGCACCCACCTCACCGGATCTGCGCGGCAGATCAGAGCCGGCACCTGCAAGCGCCAGGCCTCCTCCTCGATCGCGGGCCGATCAAACTCAATGACGACTCCCGAGGCCTTGGCGATGCGCGCGGCGTCCGTGGCGGGCCCATCCGACAGATCCATCATGGCCCGCGCACCCGCAGCCGCAGCCGCGACGCCCGACCCGAGAGGGGGCGACGGCGCGCGGTAGGTCTCAACAAAGGGAGCCAGGTCACCGAGCTGTTCAACGCCTCGGGCCGATGGATCAACGTACCCCCCTTCGAGCAGATCGAGGCCGGCGTAGGAATAGCCGAGAGTACCGCTAACCGCCACGACGTCCCCGGGGCGCGCGCCATCGCGTCGTACCACCGGCCCCGGGCAATAGCCAAACGCGGTAATGGAGATGACGAGCTTCTCCCCCGCGCTCAGATCGCCACCGACGACGCCCGCGTCGGCCTGACGCGCGCGGTCCCCCAGGCCTCGGACAACATCCAGGAATACATCAGCGTCCATGTTCCGGGGAGCCACCACCGATGCGACAAGTGCCGAGGGCCGTCCGCCCATCGCATCAATATCCGCGAGATTCTGGGCGGCAACGCGGGCGCCGACCTCGTAGCCGGTTGACCACGAGAGGTGAAAATGCTGGTCCTCCACCATGACATCCGTCGTCACAATAAACGAGCCTTCGGGAGCTGCGACCTCGGCGCAATCGTCGCCGATGCCGATGATCGTGCGCTCGCCACGCGGGAAAGACTCGCGGAAATGGGACACCAACTGGGCCTCGGACAGGTCACCTAACTTCATGAAAGACAGCCTAGTCGCGTGCGCCTCGCTGCGCCGCGAGGGCAACTTACCTTTCCAGGCTTCGCACGGTCTGAGAGGCGAAGAGGCACGTCGCTGCCGCGCTGGCCACGTTCAGTGACTCAGCGTCACCCGTCATCGGAATCGACACGAGCGCGTCGCACAGGCGCATCTCGTCACCCGACAGGCCGCGTGCCTCGTTGCCGAACACCCACGCGTGCGACTGGGACAGACGCGAGCGCGCCGACACTCCCTGCACGAGGAGGTCAGACAAGCTCAGCGAACCCGCACCGCCGCTGGTGCCAAGGAGAGCAGCGCTACGGCCGTGAATGAGGGCGCGTGCGTGTGCAAAGGACGGGACAACGCACAAGGGAATATGGAAAACAGAACCGGCACTCGAGCGCACGACCTTCGGACTCGCAGTATCCACCGTTCCCGCGACGGCCACGACACCAACCGCGCCGAACGCGTCCGCCGTGCGAATGATCGTACCGACGTTACCGGGATCGCGTCCCTGGGCAAGCACGACGATCGTCTCGCCCACACGCGGTTCAGGCAGCTCTCGCGAGAGGGCATCCAACGAAGCAACCGCACAGATTCCCTGGGAATCCCCCGAGAGCGCAGCCGATACCTCAGGAGTGACCGGGTGAACCCAGCGCGTCACGCGCCGGGCGGCTTCCACGACGTCCGCGTGGGCATCCCAAGCATCCTGCCGCACATACACGTCACGCACGCACTCGCCGCGGTGCGTCACGAGTTCGCGCACGGCCTGAGGCCCCTCGATGAGCATCAAGCCCGAGCGCGAACGCGCCGAGCGCCCGACCAGACCCGACACCCTGCGCACGCGATCGGCGCGGGGATTATCGAGAACGGTCAGGCGCTCGGGATGAGAGCTCACCTATCAGGCCTTGGGGGCGTTGATGTCGGCGGGCAGCGCGTCCTTGGCGACCTTCACCAGGGCGTTGAACGCGTTGATGTCGTTCACGGCCAGCTCGGCCAGCATGCGACGGTCGACCTCCACGCCGGCCAGGTTCAGGCCCTGGATGAGGCGGTTGTAGGTCAGGCCCTGGGCGCGGGACGCAGCGTTGATGCGCTGGATCCACAGACGACGGAAGTCGCCCTTCTTG
>ERZ772764.125-NODE-125-length-53558-cov-33.037605_pt1 | contig 53558 bp, 37 predicted proteins | sample MGYA00512163_ERZ772764 | MGnify/ENA primary metagenome ERZ772764 (study PRJEB29015, sample SAMEA2737903) | human oral metagenome | biome: human oral; feature: human-associated habitat; material: dental | place: China | collected 2094 ... | reverse complement strand
CGATGACGAGCGCCGCGACGACGGGCGGGGCCGTGGTGCCGCGCGCGATGGCGAGAACCGCGGCGACGGGCGGGGGAGCGGCGCCCGTGGGGACAGTGCCCGCGGCCACGGCGGCGCCAAGGCGGGCCCGCACGCAGATGGCGGCGGGCAGCGCGGCCCCTCCAGCTCCGCGGACGCCGACATGCTGCGCGGCCGGTGGACCGAGGTGGTGGAGCGGCTCGCCTCCATCAGCCGCGTCACCTGGTCGATGGTGGGGGGCAATGGCCAGCTCGGCGCCGTGGACGGCTCCCGCGTGGTGGTTCTCTTCCCGGTCGAGGCGATGGTCGCGGCGTTCACGCGCGGGAACCGCGCGGGCGATGTCGAAAGGGCCGTCCGCGAGGCCACAGGACTGACGGTCACAGTGTCCGCCCAGGTCGGCCAGGCCGGCGGGGGCCAGACGGTGACCGGGCCTTCGGCCCAGGCGGCCCACTCCCAGGGCGGAGCGCGCAGATGGGTGTCCCAGCCGCCCCCTTTTGACGGTGCCGCCCCCGGGGCGGCTGAGCCGAGCGACGCGGGCTCTCCCACCCCTACGGGTGCCCCCACGGCGACGGGCGATCCTTCTGCGATGGAGGAGCCAGCCCCCCGGGTGCCCGATGGGTGGCCCGAGCCCGCGGGCGTCCAGTCGGCTTCCGGGCCTGCGGGGGACGGGCACGCGGCGCCTCCCGCTGTTCCGGCCCCCGGGGAGGTCGGCGGGTGGCCCGAACCCGCGGGGGTCCCCGATGCCCTCCAGCACAGCACGGACTCGCAGAGCGGAGCTGCCCCGTCGGCGCAGAACGGCCGCGCTGCCCGAACGTCTCAAAGGGCCCCGCGAGAAGGAGCGGGGGCATCGCACGACGGGGCAGGGGCCGCGCGCGGAGGGGAAGCTCCGCGGGGAGAGGCGGCGCCGCAGTCCAGAACAGGATCGCATGGAGACGGGCACGCAGAGGGCGTCACGGCCGCCGATGGCGCTCCGCAGCGGTCCCGGCGCAAGCGCGCCTTCACGGTCTTCACCTATCCCGACGACCAGGAGGCGCCCGGAAACGCCCCCGGCGCTCAGGACCGTGGGGGTCCGGCATCAGCCCCCGGCGCACTGGACCGTGGGGGTCCGGCACCTGCCCCCGGCGCGCTGGACCAGGGGGATCCCGCCCCCGCCCCGCAGTGGAGCGGACCCGCGCGCGGCGGGGCCCCGGTTGCTTCGCCCGTTTCGGCCCGGACCCCGCAGCCCTCCTCCCACGATCCTTCCCTGCCCGACGAGCCCGCTTTCGTGGACGGCCCGGACGACGACTGGGCGGACACGACCCCTTCCCCCGCGGCCCCCAGTGGCTGGTCCGAGGCAGTGGCGGTCCCCGGCGGAGCCAGCGTATCCTTCGAGGACGCCCCCGCCCCCCAGGCCCCGTCGTCGGCGCGCGAAGGGGCCTCGCCTGCCCCCCGGGCCCCGTCGCCCGCGGCGCAGGAGGAGCGCCCACGGCCCACCGGCCGCCAAGCCGCCGAAGCGGCGCTCCGCGAGCGGGCCCTCCGCGCCCCGGGGCCGCGAGTGGTCGCCGCGGACGACGACTCCGCCAGTATCGACGACGAGGACATCTCCGACTCCTCGGTCGTCGGCCTCGCCGCGGTTCTGGAGGTGCTCGGCGGGCGCGTGATCGAAGAGAAGACCACCGAAGGGACCTACTGAATGTACGAGGGCGCCCTCCAAGACCTGATCGACGAGTTCGGCCAGCTGCCCGGCATCGGCCCGAAGTCCGCCCAGCGCATGGCCATCCACGTCCTGGAGGCGGACGAGGACGACGTGGCGCGCCTGGTCGATGCCATCAACGCGGTCCGCACCCGCGTGCGCCACTGCGAGATATGCGGCAACGTCACGGAGGAGCCGACCTGCTCGATCTGCCGGGACGCGCGCCGGGACCCCACGAAGGTCTGCGTCGTCCAAGAGCCCAAGGACATCCAGGCGGTCGAGGCCGCCCGCGTCTTCCGGGGGCGCTACCACGTGCTCGGAGGGGTCATCGACCCCATCCACGGGATCGGCCCCGAGCAGCTGCGCATCGCGGCGCTCATGAAGCGCCTGGGCGAGGGCGAGATCGCCGAGGTGATCCTGGCCACTAACCCGAATGTCGAGGGCGAGGCGACCGCCGCCTACCTGGCGCGGATGCTCTCCACCATGGGGATCGAGACCTCGCGCCTGGCGATGGGCCTGCCCATGGGCGCGGACCTGGAGTACGCCGACGCGGTGACACTGGGCAGGGCGCTGGAGGGCCGTCTGCGCGTGTGAGGGCCCGCATCGCGGAAACGGTCATCGACGGGGCGTCCAGCCGGGCCGTCTGCGCATGCATGTGAGGGCCTGCGCGCGGACGGGGGCGACCGCTGATCCACGCGCCCGCCCGGGCCAGTGGCGGCCCGCGTCGGCGAGGGCTTCGCGCAGTCGCCGGTCCTCTCGCCCGCGTGTGAACTGCGCTGTGCTCCGCGCGCGCCGCACGGGCCCGGGTTAGGCTTGCTCCCCGTGGAATCGGACGCTCCCCCGAACAACGCCCCCGCCTCCGACGGCGCCCCCACCGCGCGGCCGGAGCCCTTCACCCCCCGGCAGTGGGGGATTCTCGGCGTGCTCACGCTGGCCGTCATGCTGCTGGCGGTCGACGGCTCCGTCCTGGCCCTGGCGGTGCCCTCGCTGAGCGCCGACCTGGACCCCACTGCGAACCAGATCCTGTGGATCGGCGACATCTACTCCTTCGCCATCGCGGGGCTGCTGGTCACCGTCGGCAATATCGCGGACCGCTACGGGCGCAAGAGGACCCTGCTGGTGGGCGCCACCGGTTTCGCGGCGGCCTCGCTGCTGTGCGCCCTGGCACCGGACGCCAACGTCCTCATCCTCGGGCGCTTCCTGCTGGGCGTCTTCGGCGCCGCGGTCATGCCCTCGACCCTGTCGATCGTGCGCGACACCTTCGACGACCCGCGCCAGCGCACGCGGGCCATCGCGATCTGGTCGATCGGGACGACGGGGGGCGCGGCGCTGGGCCCGCTGCTGGGCGGCTTCCTCATCGAGCACTTCCGGTGGTCCAGCGTCTTCTTCATCAACCTGCCGATCATGGTGCTGGTCCTGGTGGCGGGCATCCCGATGCTGCGCGAGTCCTACGGGAACCGCCGGGCCAGCGTCGACATCGCGTCCTCCGCCCTGTCCATCCTCACGATCGTGCCCATCGTCTACGTCGTCAAAGAGGCGGCCCACGGCGGCTTCGGGTGGCCCCAGGCCCTGGCCCTGGTCCTCGGCGCCGCCAGCGGCTGGGCGTTCGTGCGCCGCCAGCGCCGCCTCGAGCACCCCCTCCTGGACCTCGGGCTCTTCCGCATCCCCGCCTTCTCCGGTGCCGTGCTCACCGCGGGCATCGCGATCTTCGCCCTGGTGGGACTGCTGTACTTCTTCTCCCAGTACCTGCAGCTCGTCCGGGGCATGGCCCCCCTGGCCGCGGGGATCGTCGAGATGCCCGCGACCGTCACCGGTATCCTGGCGGCGCTGGCGGCCCCGCGTCTGCTGCCGAGGCTGGGGCAGGGAGGGGCCATCGCATTGGGCACCGCGCTGCTGGGAGTGGGCATGGGCATCGTCGCGGCCGCCGAGTCCCTTCCCGGCATCTTCCTCATCCTGGTCGGCGTCGGGGTCCTCGGCTTCGGCGCCGGGATGACCTCGACGCTGACCACGGACGCGATCGTCGGGGCCGCCCCCGCCTCGCGCGCCGGAGCGGCCTCGGCGATCTCCGAGACGGCCTACGAGTTGGGGGCCGCCTGCGGGATCGCCGTCCTCGGATCCGTGCTCTCCTCCTACTACCGGTGGTTCGTGGCGCTGCCCGACGACTTCGAGTCCACCCACGGCGCGGGCGCCTCGGACTCCCTGGCCCGGACCCTGGAGGCGCTGGGGGCCAGCGGAACCGCCGCAGCGGAAGGGGTGCCCCCCGGCGGCTCCGACCCCGCCCTGGCTGAGGCGGCGCGGCTCACCTTCGCCCACGGCATGCAGGCCACCGCGGTGTTCGCGGTCCTCCTGTGCCTGGCCGCCGCGCTCGTCGCGTGGCGGGCCATCCCGTCGGGGCCCGCGCGGACGGGGGAGTGAGGACTCCGGGCCGGAACAGCGCGATCCCGCGCCCGCAGGGGCCGCCCGGGCCGGGGGCGGCACCGGTGAGCTTTCGCACCAATTGGAGGGGAAGCCCGCCGAACTGGGAATTGTGGCGCCGACCAGTTGTTAGACTCGAACGGCCACGCACCCCTTCGACGGAAGACCACTATGCCTGTTCAATCCTCGTCGCAGGCGTTCACAGGGCGCCAATGGGGCATACTCGGCGTGCTCACGATGGCCGTCCTGCTGCTGGCGATCGACAACTCCATCCTCTCCCTGGCGGTGCCCTCGCTGAGCGCCGACCTGAACCCCACTGCGAACCAGATCCTGTGGATCGGCGACATCTACGCCTTCACCATCGCGGGGCTGCTGGTCACCGTCGGCAATATCGCGGACCGCTACGGGCGCAAACGGGTGCTCCTGGTCGGGGCGGCGGGGTTCGCCGTCGCGTCCCTGGTCTGCGCGCTCGCCCCCACTGCTGAGATCCTCATCCTGGGCCGTTTCCTCATGGGCATCTTCGGCGCCGCGATCATGCCCTCGACCCTGTCGATCGTGCGCAACACCTTCGACGACCCGCGCCAGCGCACGCGGGCCATCGCGATCTGGTCGATCGGGACGACGGGGGGCGCGGCGCTGGGCCCGCTGCTGGGCGGCTTCCTCATCGAGCACTTCCGGTGGTCCAGCGTCTTCTTCATCAACCTGCCGATCATGGTGCTGGTCCTGGCGGTGGGCGTCCCGATGCTGCGCGAGTCCTACGGGAACCGCGAGGCCAGCGTCGACATCGCGTCGTCGGTGCTGTCGATCCTCACGATCGTGCCCATCGTCTACGCGATCAAGCAGATCGCCCACGGCCTGTTCGACACGACCCTGGCCATCGGCCTCGTGCTCGGCCTCGTCTCGGGCGTCCTCTTCGTCAGGCGCCAGATGAGCATGGCGCATCCGCTGCTGGACCTGTCGCTCTTCCGCATCCCCGCGTTCACGGGCGCGGTCCTGGGCTCGGCGGCCTCAGTGTTCGCCCTGGTGGGCCTCGTGTACTTCTTCTCCCAGTACCTGCAACTGGTGCGCGGCCTGTCCCCCCTGGCCGCCGGGCTCGTCGAGATGCCCGCGACCGTCACCGGGATCCTGGCCGCTCTGGCGGCCTCCCGCGTGCTCGCGAGGCTGGGGCGGGGCCACGCCATCGGCTTCGGGGGCGCGTTCATGACCCTCGGCCTGGGCATGGTCGCCGTCGCCGCGTCCGTGTCGGGCGTCATCATGATCATGGTGGGCGTCGGGGTCCTGGGATTCGGCGCGGGCATGGCCTCGACGCTGACCACGGACGCCATCGTGTCCGCCGCGCCGCGCGAGCGCTCGGGGGCCGCCTCGGCCATCTCGGAGACGGCCTACCAGCTGGGCGCCGCCTTCGGCATCGCCATCCTGGGGTCCATGCAGTCGGCGCTGTACCGCTGGTTCGTGGCGCTCCCCGCCGACTTCGACCAGGTCCACGGGAGCACGGCCGGCGACTCCCTGTCGGGCACGCTGGGGGTCCTCGACCTGGCCGACCCCGCCGACGCCGCCGTCGCCGAGGCCGCGAAGACGGCGTTCACCCACGCCATGCAGATCACCACGGTGTTCGCGCTGGTCCTCATCGCGGCCTCGGCGGCGGTCGTGTGGAGGGTCATCCCCTCACCCAGGCCCGACAGGGGCTCGCCCCGGGACCACTGAGCGGCGGTCCCCGGGGCGCTCACATGAGGCCCAGCGCCCGGCGCGCCCGGTAGCGGCCCTCGCCGCCGTCGCGCGCGCCGACGACCGCCCTGGCCGCCGCCTCGCACTGGTCCATCGTCACGGTGGCCAGCATCGCCCCCACGCCCGGGATCGCCCCGGACGCCATGGACAGGGACGACACCCCCATGCCGACCAGGACGCAGGCGAGCAAGGGGTCCGCCCCGGCCTCGCCGCACACGCCGACGGGCTTGCCCGTGCGGGCGCCCGCCCGGGCGACCTGCGCGATCAGCGACAGGGGCGCGGGCTGCCACGGGTCGGCGTACTCGGCCAGGTCCGCGGAGGTGCGGTCGGCGGCCATCGTGTACTGGGTGAGGTCGTTCGTGCCGATGGACACGAAGTCCACGGCCTCCAGGAACTGGTCGATGAGGATCGCCACGGAGGGGACCTCCACCATGATCCCGGCGCGCAGGTCGACCCCGTAGGTCTCGCAGCGCTGGCGGACCATCGCTGAGAACCACTGCGCCTCCGGGATGGTGGAGACCATGGGCGCCATGACCCACACCCGTGTCTCCGGGGCGCTCATGGCCGCGATGGCGATGGCGTCCAACTGGTTCGCGAGTATCGAGGGGTAGGGGCCGGAGGTGCGGATGCCGCGCACGCCCAGGGCCGGGTTCTCCTCGCCCGGCAGTGTCGCGTAGGCGACCGGTTTGTCCGAGCCGGCGTCCAGGGTCCGCACGACGACTTTGCTGCCGCGCCACGGGGCGAACGCCTGGGCGTAGGCGCGCACCTGGTCGGTGACGCCCGGCTCGGCCGTGGACTTGAGGAACGCCAGTTCCGTGCGGGCCAGGCCGATCCCCTGGGCCAGTCCGCCCTCGTGGGCGGCCTCCGAGGCTGCCGCGTCGCCCACGTTCGCCAGGAGCTCGACCGCCCGCCCGTCACTGGTCGCGGCGGGGCCGCGCCACTCCTCGACCAAGGCGCGGCGCTGCAGGTCCGCCTCGACCAGGGAGTGCGCCACCCGCGGGTCCACGCCCGTCGTCAGCAGGCCGTCGGCGGCCTCGACCAGCACGGGCTCCCCCTCGGGGATCTCGCGGAGCCTGCGGGCGGCCACCACGCAGGGGATCCCCAGTTGGCGGGAGATGATCGACGTGTGCGAGGTGGGCCCGCCCAGGCGCGTCACGATCGCCTGGCACAGCGAGGGGTCCAGCCCGGCGGTGTCAGCGGGGCTCAGGTCGTCGGCCAGCAGCACGAAGGGCTCGGACACGGCGGGGATCCCGGGTTCGGGCATGCCCTGCAGGTGGGCGATGACCCGGTCGCGCACGTCCATGAGATCCGTGGTGCGCTCGGCCATGACGCCGCCCGCCGTCTCGAACATCACGACGAAGCGCGCGGTCGCTGCCATGACCGCCTGGACGGCGGGGGTCCCCTTGCGGATGCGCTCGGCGACATCGCGCGTCCAAGCGCGGTCGGTGGCGATGGAGGCGGTCACCACCAGGACGTCCGCGGCCTGCTCGGTGGCGCGCAGGGACTTGTCGAAGAGGGAGTCGGCGACGGCGCTCTGGGCCTCCATGAACCGGCGGACCTCGTCCTCGCGGTGCGGTGCGGGCAGTGCCGGGGCGCTCTGGGGCGGCAGCGGCGGCCTGTGGACCCACACAGCCGGGGCGTAAGCGACTCCGTGCACGACGGGGGTGCCATACAGTGCCAGTGATTCGGTCATCGCGTCTCCTTCGTGTGCCCCGCCCCCGGCTCGTGCGCGGGCATGCTCCAACTTTAGGGACTACATGTACTCCATGTCACGGGTTCGGCGCGGATCCGCGTCCACGGGGCGGGGGCCGCTCCGCCGTTCCGCCCGGCGCGCCGATGGCTCCCGCGCGGCCCGCTGATTGCTGGTGCGCGGCCCGCCGACGGGCAGTGGTGACTTCCCACATAACGGTCGGATCGGGGAAGCGGGCCCGGGAGTCATAGGATTGTGGGCGGCGGCTCAGGGCCGCCCACGGGCCGCGCCCGGCGCGCCGCACCGTGACGCCTGCAGAAATGAGTAACACGTGGCACTGATCGTGCAGAAGTACGGCGGGTCCTCCGTGGCCGACACCGCGGCCATGAAACGGGTGGCCCGCCGCATCGCCGACACGCACAACGCCGGCCACCAGGTGGTGGTGGTCGTCTCCGCCATGGGCGACACGACCGACGACCTACTCGACGCCGCCGCAGAGCTCAGCTCCGAGCCCCCCGAGCGCGAGATGGACATCCTGCTGTCCGCGGGGGAGCGGATCTCCATGGCCCTCCTGGCCATGGCCGTCGGGGAGCTCGGCGTCGAGGCCCGCGCCTACACGGGCGCCCAGGCGGGCATCCGCACGGACTCGCACTTCGGGGCCGCCCAGATCATCGGCATGGTCCCCGAGCGCGTCGCCCGCGCCGTCAAGGACGGCCAGGTCGCCATCGTCGCCGGCTTCCAGGGCATCTCCAAGGACGACGACGTGACCACGCTGGGCCGCGGGGGCTCGGACACGACCGCCGTGGCCCTCGCCGCAGCCCTGGGCGCCGACGTGTGCGAGATCTACACCGACGTCGACGGCTTGTTCTCCGCCGACCCGCGCATCGTCCCCAAGGCCCACCGCCTGCGCACCCTCACCCAGGAGGAGACCCTGGAGATGGCGGCGCACGGAGCGAAGATCCTCCACCTGAGGGCCGTCGAGTTCGCGCGCCGCTACGGCGTCCCCCTGCACGTGCGGTCCTCGTTCTCCGAGAAGAACGGCACGTGGATCTCCGACGCCCCCGCCCACCCCGACCTCAAGGGCCTCGTGCCCGACGCCGCACTGGCACACCCCGAGGAGCCCACCATGGAAAAACCCATAATCTCCGGGATCGCGCACGACCGCTCCCAGGACAAGATCACGGTCACGAACGTGCCCAACAACCCCGGTGTGGCCGCCCGCGTCTTCGCGGTGGTCGCCGAGGTCGGCGCGAACATCGACATGATCGTCCAGAACATCCCCGTCTCGGACCCCACGAAGGCGAACATCACCTTCACCCTGCCCGAGGACCACGCCCGAATCGCCCTCGACGCCCTGGGGGAGGCGCGCGCCGAGATCGGCTACGACGAGCTGCGCTACAATCCGGACATCGGCAAGCTGTCGCTGATCGGCGTGGGCATGCGCACCAACCCGGGCGTGTCGGCCCGCCTGTTCTCCGCGCTCTCCGACGCGGGCATCAATATCGACTTGATCTCCACCTCCGAGATCCGCCTCTCCGTCGTCACGCGCCTGGAGGACCTGGACCGCGCGGTCCAGGCGGTGCACACCGCCTTCGGCCTCGACGCCTCGGAGACCGAGGCGGTCGTCTACGGAGGCACCGGCCGCTGAACGCCGACCGGGCCCGGGGCGCCCGGCCGCGCGGAGGCCGGGGCGCCCCGGACCGGGCGGGCCCCGTCGCCACAGATCCCACCCGCGTCCGCCCCGTCGTACGGGCGCGCGCACAACAACAAGGAGAACACCATGAGCGGACTCAACGTCGCCGTCGTCGGAGCAACGGGGCAGGTGGGGCGCGTCATGCGCACCCTGCTGGAGGAACGGGACTTCCCGGTCGGGACGATTCGCTTCTTCTCGTCCGCGCGCAGCGCCGGAACAACTCTGACGTGGAAGGGCGAGAAGGTCGTCGTCGAGGACGTCGCGACGGCCGACTACTCGGGCATCGACATCGCCGTGTTCTCCGCCGGTGCCACGGCCTCGCGCGAGTACGCGCCCAGGTTCGCGGCCGCCGGCGCGGTCGTCGTCGACAACTCCTCGGCGTGGCGCAAGGACCCCGATGTGCCGCTGGTGGTCTCCGAGGTCAACCCCGAGGACACCGCGGACCGCCCCAAGGGCATCATCGCCAATCCCAACTGCACGACCATGGCGGCCATGCCCGTGCTGGGGCCCCTCGCGAACGCGGCGGGCGGACTGGAGCGCCTCTTCGTGTCCTCCTACCAGGCCGTCTCAGGCTCGGGGCGCGCTGGCGTCGCCGAGCTGACCAGGCAGGTCGAAGCCGGCGTCAAGCAGGATCTGGCCGGCCTGGCGCTGGACGGCCGCGCGGTCTTCCTGCCCGCCCCCGGCGTCTACGCCGCGCCCATCGCCTTCGACGTGGTGCCCCTGGCCGGCTCGATCGTGGACGACGGTAGCGGGGAGACCGATGAGGAGCAGAAACTGCGCAACGAGTCCCGCCGCATCCTGCACATCCCCGACCTGGCGGTGTCCGGCACGTGCGTGCGCGTCCCCGTCTACACGGGCCACACCCTGACGATCCACGCCGAGTTCTCCGGTCCGATCACGCCGGGCCGCGCCCTCGAGGTGCTGGCCGGGGCGCCCGGTGTGCGCCTCGTGGACGTGCCGACCCCGCTGGAGGCCGCGGGCCGCGACGAGGTCCTGGTCGGGCGCGTGCGCCAGGACCAGGCCGTCCCCGGCGGTCGCGGGCTCGTCCTGGTCGTCTCCGGCGACAACCTGCGCAAGGGCGCTGCCCTCAACGCCGTGCAGGTCGCCGAACTGGTCGCCGCCGAGCTGCTCGCCCGCTGACACTGACCGGGCGCGGACGCGCTGAGGGCCCCGGGATTCCCGGGGCCCTCGTTGCTCAGCCACGCCGTTGCGCGGGGGCGCTGTCCGACTGCCGTCGTCGGCGTCACGCCCCCTGGTCGGCCGCCGCGGCGATCTTCGCGCGCACGTCGTCCATGTCGAGGGCCCCGATCTGTCCGATGAGGTCGTCCAGCGCCGACTGCGGGAGGGACCCGGAATGGCGGAACACAGCGACTCCGTCGCGGAATGCCATCAGCGTGGGGATGGACTCGATCTGCGCGGCCATGGCCAGCTGCTTCTCCTGGTCCGTGTCGATCTTGCCGAACACCACATCGGGGTGCGCCTCGGAGGCCGCCTCGAAAACGGGTCCGAACTGGCGGCAGGGGCCGCACCACGGCGCCCAGAAGTCCACGAGCACGATGCCCGGTCCGGCGATGGTCTTCTCGAAGTTGTCCTGGGTGAGGGCGACGGTTGCCATGCTTCTCCTTGTCTTTGTCGCTGCTGTGTTGTTCAACGAGGCGCTGCGCGGGACTATTCCAGGGACCTTGGTCCCTCGCTCGTTACCTCCGCCACCTTCTTCTCGGGCACGCCGACGGCCCGCAGGATGAAAGCCTCCGTCATGCGCAGCGCCGCCCCCCGCTCCTGCGGGTCCCGGGGCAGGCGCTGGCCCGCCATCGCGGAGTGGATGAGGTGGACCAGGCCCAGGGTGTTCTGCGCGGGGATCGCCCCCTCGGCCACGGCGTCGTCCAGGATCGACAGCAGCACCCCGCCCACGACGCCCGCGTGGTCGCGCAGGTGCGAGGAGTTCTCCTGCGACATGTGCTTGCGCAGGGCGACCCCGCTCATCAGGTGGTAGCGGTCCGTCATCTCCATGTGGGCCCGCAGGTAGACGCGCAGGCGCCGGACCGGATCGGGCTCCTCGTCGAGGCGGCGGCGGAGGACCTCCGTGAACCCGGTGGTCACCTGGCGCATGTAGGCCAGCAGCAGCACTTCCTTGTCGGCGAAGTGGTTGTACACCGCCGTGCGGCCCACCCCCGCCTTCTGGGCGATCCGGGACATGGTGATCGCGTCGAAGGGCTCCTCGGCCAGCAGTGCGCCGAGGGCGTTGAAGAGCCGCCTCCGGGTCAGCTCCCGGTGGTCGGCCAAGGTGGTACCGATGATCTTTGGCATGCCGTTATTCTGACAGACCGGGTCCGTCCGTCGCCAAAGGTGCCTTCCCGCACGCCCCCACCACGGCGCGCACCACGTCCAAGTCGTGGCCGATCCAGTCCAGGGCCTCGACCCGGTCCAGTGGCACCCACTTCAGGGAGCAGTGGGAGCCGCCGGCCGTGGGGGCGGGCGAGTCGGGCGCCACCTCCGCCAACCACACGCCCATCACCCTGCCCTGCAGGATCGGCCACCACGACGGCCCGGGGGAGGCGGCGCTGTCGGCTCCGGCGGAGGGGCCGTCTCCGGCCCCGTCAGCGCCGACTGGGCAGGCGTCCCCGGCACCGGGCGAGGGCGCCCGCACCTGCTCCCCGACCCTGATCGCGGTGGACAGCTCCTCGCGGATCTCGCGGGCGAGGCCCTCCAGGGGCGCCTCGCCGTGCTCGAGCTTGCCGCCGGGGAGCTCGTAGCGGCCGCGCAGCTGCGGCGGGTAGGCGCGCGCGGCGCACAGGAGCCTGGTGGGGGCGCGAAGGGAATCGACGATGGCGGCGGCGACGACTGGGCGCGGACTCATCGCCTCAGGATACGTCCCCCGCGGCTCCGTCCGGTGCACGGGGCGCAGTGGGCGGCGGTGGGACGCCGGGCGCTCGGGGGGTGCTTTTCGGGTAATGAGACCGCGGGGCGCCACCGGGTGCGCGGGCGCACTATTCGGGCAGGGGTGGACGCGGGCTCCAGTTCCCGCTATGATCATTGAGTCTTCCTCACAAGGGGGGACACCCGCGGGCGTAGTTCATCGGTAGAATGGAAGCTTCCCAAGCTTCAGAGGCGGGTTCGATTCCCGTCGCCCGCTCCGGGACAGGCCCCGGCACCGCGACAGCGCGTTGCCGGGGTTCTCCGTATCCCGGGTGCCGCTGACGGGCGCATCCCCGGAGTCGTCGTCAAGCGCGTCCGGGCGCCGCCCAAGGGCCGCGGCCGCGCGGAGCCGCCCTGTGATCGCGCGCGGAGCGCCTGGGCGCTGCGGGCCCTGTCCGCTGCACCCTGTTGCGCGCCGGGCCGGGACGGCCAGGGCTGGAAGCGTAGGACCGATAGTGCCGAGGGGAGGGCGCGTGGCTGGGGCGCGGTGGACTGTGGCAGTCGTCCTCTTCGAGGGCTTCGAGTTGTTGGACGTGTTCGGACCGGTGGAGTTGCTCAGCTTCCTCCCCTCCGACTACGAGATCACCTACCACGCCGACGAGCCGGGGGCAGTGCGCTCGGGCCAGGGCGCGCGGGTCCTCGCGCCCCTCCCCCTGGAGGGGGCGGCCGATATCGTTGTGGTCCCAGGGGGCCCGGGGACGCGGCGGCTCGTGGGCGACCGCGCCTTCCTCGACGTGTTCGCGCCCTGGGCGGCCAGGGCGCCCGTCGTCGCCTCGGTGTGCACGGGATCCGCGGTCCTCGCCGCGGCGGGGCTCCTCGAGGGGTACCGCGCTACGTCGAACAAGAGGTCCTTCGCCTGGGCGTCCGGGTTCGGCCGCGACGTGGAGTGGGTGCCGCGGGCCAGGTGGGTGCACGACCGCGACCGGTGGACCTCGTCGGGCGTCGCCGCGGGAATGGACATGGCCCACGCGCTCATCGCCCACTTCAGCGGGCCGGACGCGGCAGCGGAAGCTGCCCGTGCGGCGGAACTGGAAGTGAGGACGGATCCGCATTGGGATCCCTTCGCGGATGCCCACCACCCGGGTTGAGGCGCGCTCCGGTGGGTGGGACGGGCGGCGATTCGCGCCCCCGCATGCCGCTCAAGGCGCCCGCGGCGGAGCGACCGCTCCGCGGGCTCGAACGGCGCGGAGCCGGTCCGAGCGGTGCGCGAGCGCCGTGGAACGCGCCGCTGCCACCCCGGTACCGGCCTCACATGCCCCTTGCCTGGCGGCGCAGCTCCTCGGCCTCGGCCGCGCGGCCCTGCGCCTCCACGACTCCGGCCAAGTGCCCCATGCAACTGGCGCGGACCTCCTCGGTGCCCGGTACCGCGGAGAACAGGCCGATCGCGCGGCGGTAGCTCCGCTCGGACTCCGCTAGGCGCCCCATGGCGCGCAGCGCGAGCCCCAGGCCGAAGCAGCAGCTCGCGCTGTCCCGTTCGGCGCCGCCAATGGCCGAGTACAGGCCGAGCGCCTTGTGGAACATCGCCTCCGCACGCGACGGGCGGCCCAGGTTCGTGTAGGTGAGCCCCAGGGAGCTCAGGCAGTTCGCCCGCTCCCGCTGCGCGCCCTCAATGCCCTCGAACATGCCGAGCGCCTGCCGGAAGCAGTCCTCCGCCTCGACGAAACGGTTCATCGCGCGCAGCGCGTCCGCCAGGTCGAAAAGGCACTCGGCCCGGTCGCGGTCGCCCACGCCGAGGCCCCCGTAGAGGTCGAGCACCTGGCGGAAGAAGTCCTCCGCCTCAGACAGCCTGCCGAGCTCCTTGGTGGCCAGCGCCAGGTTGTACAGGCAGTACGCCCTTCTCAGCTCGGCGTCGGGCAGGCCCAGTTGGTCGGGCAGCGTGTAGAGCGGGAGCGCCTGCCGGTACAGGTCCACCGCCTCGTCCGCCCGACCGCCGTCGACCAGCACCAGGGCCAGGTTGTTGAGGCAGCGGGCCTGGTTGCGCGCCGTGCCCTCGATCCCCTGGTAGAGGGGCAGCGCCCGGCGGTAGAAGTCCTCCGCCTTGGAGCGGTCCAGGTTCCGGTGCGCGTCCCCTAGGCCCCGCAGGCAGTCGGCGCGGTCCTGCTCGGTGCCGCCGACCCCCTCGTACAGGGCCAGCGCCTCCCGGTAGAAGGCCGCGGCCTCGGCGCAGCGGCCCTTCGCTCCGACCAGGTGGGCGAGGTTGTAGAGGCAGTCGGCCTTGTCGCGCTGGGCGGTGTCGTCCAGGTTCGCGTACAGCCGCAGCGCCTGGCGGTACATGTCCTCCGCCTCGTCGAGGCGGCCCACGGACGCGACCGTGTTCGCCAAGTCGTTGAGGCACTCCGCCTGGGCGTGCTCCGTGCCCTCGAAGCGGGTGTAGATGGCCAGCGCCTCGCGGTGCAGCCCCTCCGCCTCGGTGGGGCGCCCGATCCGTGCGAGCGCGCAGGCCCTGCGGTACAGGCAGGTCGCCTGGATGTACTCGGTCCCCCGGTACTGGCGGTAGTACTCGAGCGCCTGCTGGTACAGCTCCTCCGCCTGCGAGTGGTTACCCAGGGACTGGGCGATCGTTCCGATGCGTTTGAGGCAGTCGGCCTGGAGCCCCTCGGCCCCCTCGAAGGACGCGTAGAGGCCGAGCGCGCGGCGGTAGTGGAACTCGGCCTCGCCCAGCCTCCCCAGGTAGTAGATGGCGGTGGCCATCGAGTACAGGCACCGGGCCTGCTCCAGTTCCGTCCCCTCGCGGGCCTCGTAGAGGGCCAGGCTCTGGCGCAGCAGTGCTTCGGCTTCCGCCAGGCGCCCCCGGTCGAGTTCCTCCTGGCCGCTGGCGAACAGGGAATCGGGATCGCTGTGGTCCGCGGCGCTGTCCGGCATGGCCCCTCCTTGGTGACGGCGACTGGTGCCCGGTCCCGATCCACGCGGTGGGCGCGACCCGAAGCGGTTCTTTCATTGTTGTGTGGCTCCGACGGGGGCGTCAAGTGGTCTGCGCGGCGCAGTTCCGCTCACAGCGGGGGCCTGCGGTATATGAGCTCGTGGTCCGCGTGGGAGCCGACCATGAACGCGTACTCGCCGACGCGGGAGAACCCGTGGCGCTCGTAGAGGCGCTGGGCACCGGGGTTCCCGCTCCACACGCCCAGCCACACCGGGCGCGGGCCCTCGCGCTCCAGCCAGCGCAGTGCGGTGGCCAGCAGGGCGCTCCCCCTCCCGTTGCCCTGGTGCCCGGACAGCACGTAGAGCCGCTGGACCTCGCCGTCGCCGGGGCGGACGGCGGCGTGGGGCAGGGCCGCGGGGCGCGCGCTCGCGTACCCCACAGGCGCCTGCCCCGCCCCCTCCGGGCAGTCGGCGTCGTCCGGACCGCAGGGACCGTCGGGGCCGCTGGGCGCGGAGCCGGGGAAGAGCAGCCAAGTCGCCCGGTTGGGGTCGGCCAGCTCCGCTCGGAGCACGTCCGGCGCGTACGCCTCGCGCAGGAAGGCGCTCAAGTCGTCTTCCCTGTAGAGGTGGCCGAAGGTCTCGCTGAACGCCCGCGAGGCCAGGGCTGACAGGGCGTTCGCGTCGTCTGGGGTGGCGCGGCGGATCATGGTGCTCCTCGTGTACGGGTCGGGGCCGGGACCGGGGCTGGGCCCGGTGGATAGTCCCGGGTTTGCGGAGGGTTGTGGTGCTCCCACTATGCGCTCCGGCGGGCGGGGGCTCAAGGCGCGTCCGCGAGGACTGCGGCATCCGCGTGTTTTGCGCGCGAAGTGGAGTTCTCAAAGGGATGCCGTCACTTCGCAAGTGTTATAACGCTTGCGAAGTGCGGTATCGCTGTGAAAGCGGCGGTGTCGCTGTGAAAGCAGCCCACTGCACCGGTGGACAGCGGGTACCGCAGGACGCGGCCTTGGCCCTAGACTGTCGGTACTGTTCCGAGGCAATGATCCGTGCGGGAGGCATTGTGGCTGCTAGGAGCCGCGCCATGAGGGTGCTGGACGTCGTGAAGGTGCTCATATGGGCCGTGATCGCGGTCGCGCTGGTGAAGTTCGCGTTCTTCCCCGGCTCGTCGGCGGAGGAGTCCCAGTCGTTGGACCCCTCGGGCGCCTACGGGCAGATCACAACGGTCGTGGCCAAGGGGTCCGTGAAGAACACGGTGACGCTCACGGGCACCATCGAGGCCGATGAGGCCACCCAGGTGCGCGCCACGCTGGACGGGCAGGTCTTCAGGGTCCTCGCCGACGACGGCGCCGCAGTGGACGAGGGCGACCCCCTCCTGGAGGTTCGCAAGGAGGTGCCCGGCGAGGACACGCAGACAACGGATCCGGAGGGGAACACGACGACCCAGCCGGGCAAGCCGTCGTTCAAGTCGGCGGTCGTCCGGGCCCCTGTTTCCGGCACGCTGCGCATGAGCGCGCTGGTGGGCCAGTCCTTCGCGGTCGGGGACACCGTGGGCACGGTGTCCCCCGGCACCTTCTCCGCGGTGGCGTCCCTGGACGCCGAGCAGCTCTACCGCCTCCAGGATCCCCCTTCCACGGCCACCATCGCCGTGAAGAACGGGCCCGCCCCCTTCGAGTGCTCGGGCCTGGCGATCGGCGCGCCCCAGTCGCCCCAGGGCCCCCAGAAGGAGCAGGACCCCTCCTCGTCGGCCACGCCGGGCGGCGTGAGGGCGAAGTGCGCGATCCCCTCCGACCAGAAGGTGTTCGCCGGCCTGAAGGTGACGATGGACGTGACGGCCGGCGAGGCCACCGACGTCCTCGTGGTCCCCGTGTCGGCCGTCGAGGGCCGCTACCAGCAGGGGACGGTGTACCTGCCCTCCGACGACGGCACCCAGACCAAGGCCCAGGTCGAACTCGGCCTCACCGATGGGCGCGTCATCGAGGTGAAATCCGGTCTCAGCGAGGGCGAGGAGATCCTCGAGTTCACGCCGAGCGCCCGCAAGGAGGACGCGGAGCGGGGCGGCTGGGAACGGGGCCCGGGCGGCGATTACAGCAACGGCTTCACCGGCGGCCAGGGAGCGGGCGACTCCGGGGGCCGGGACTGATATGGCGCTCGTCGAGCTGCGGGATGTGACCCGCACCGTGTCACTGCCCGACGGGGAGGACCTGCGCATCCTGCGCGGCGTGACGCTGGACGTCGAGGCGGGCGAGCGCGTCGCCATCGTGGGGCGCTCGGGCACGGGCAAGTCGACCCTGCTCAACATCGTGGGGATGCTGGACCGGCCGACTTCGGGGACCTACCGCGTCGACGGGGTGGACGCCGTGGGCCTGCGCGAGGGGCGCCGGGCCCGGATGCGCGGGGCCTCCTTCGGCTTCGTGTTCCAGCAGTTCAACATATTCGCGGCGCGCACGGCGGTGGAGAACGTCGAGGTCCCCCTGCTCTACGAGGCCGGCCCCGGTTTCTGGCGCAGGCGCCGCCTGGCGACCGAGATGCTCGAGCGCGTCGGCCTGGGGGACCGGGCCGACTCCTACCCCTCCCAGATGTCGGGCGGCGAGCAGCAGCGCATCGCGATAGCCCGCGCCCTGGTGCGCAAACCGAAGACGATCCTGGCCGACGAGCCGACCGGGGCGCTCGACCCGCACACGGGGGGAGCGGTCATGGACCTGCTGGAGAGCGTCGCGGAGGAGAACGACGCGGCGCTCATCACCATCACCCACGACATGGCGATCGCCGCCCGCTCGCACACTGTGTTCGAACTCTTCGACGGGGTCCTCCACCGCCTGGGCTCCGCGGCCGACTTCGTGGGGGGCTCCCCGCAGGAGCCGCCACCGCCCCCCGACGACGGCCCCGCCGGGGAGGGAACCTCCAGGACGGAGGCCCCCGGGGCCCGGGGCGATGGGGCGGATGGGCGCGACTGGGCGGAGGAGGAGCAATGAGGGCACTGCACCAGTTGTTCGGCGCCCTCGTGGAGGCGTGGAGCGAGGTCAAGGTCCAGCGGGCCCGCGTCGTCCTGTCCCTGGTGGGCGTCGTCGCCGCCGTCGCCGCCATGTCCACGGTCATCGCCCTGGGCGACCTGGTCGTCCAGTCGAGCAAGGAGATGACCGAGGCCATGGACGGGCGCGCCACGACCCTCCACGTCACCGCCTCGAAGTCGGGTTCGGACGCCGGGGACTCCCCGGCGGTGCCCGCCCCGGCCCCGTCCTCGTCGGACACCGACCCGGCGGCGGAGGACGGCCAGTCCCCGACAGCGGTCCCGGACCCGGTGGGGGACGCCATGGCGACCGTGGCCGACCGCCTGTCCATCCCCTACTGGGCCCGGGTGGAGAACGGGGGCGTCACCCTCGACGAGATCTGGCAGTCCCGTCAGACCGGTGAGTTCCGGGGGCACCCCGTGGTCGAGCCGGAGCTCGGATGGCAGGACCCGCTGGTCCGGGCCGTGGACCCGGCCTACGACATCATCTACCGGATCAAGCCCCTGCGGGGAAGGTGGGTCGAGGACGCGGACGCCGACCAGCGCCTGACCCCCGTCGTCATCAACGCGGCGATGTGGGACTGCTTGGGCCGCGCCCCCATCGACGAGCGGCCCATCGTCCTGCACTCCTCCGACTCCGACGCCCAGTTCCGCGTCGTCGGGGTCGTGTCGGCCAAGACCCCCTACGAGCCGCCCGTCATGTACGCCGCCTACACGGCGTGGGCGAATGTGCGCGCCTCGGCCTCGCCCGGCCGGTCCGACGAGCCGGACCGCTCCTCGGTGGAGATGCTGGTGTGGGTGGGCCCCGACCAGGTCGACGAGGCGCGCCAGATCGTTCCGCGGGCGCTCGCGTCGGTGCTCGGCCCGGGCTGGGAGGGCACCGTCTCCGGAGGGGACCGGGACGGCATGGACAGCGGCGCCCTGGGGCAGATCCGGACGGTGATCATGGTGATCGGGGGGATCGTGGTCTTCCTGGGGGCGCTGGGGCTGCTCAACGTCGCGATCGTGACGGTGCGCCAGCGGGTCCGCGAGATAGGCATCCGCCGCGCCCTGGGGGCGTCGGCCGGCCGCGTGTTCTTCGCCGTGTTCATGGAGTCGGTGGTCGCGACGTTCTTGGCGGGCGTGCTCGGCGTGGCGGTCGCGATCCTGGTGGTGCGGTTCCTCCCGTTGGAGTCGATGGGCATCATCTTGCAGGACAAGCCGGCGTTCCCCTTGGGCGCCGCTTTCGACGGCCTCGCGATCTCGACGGGGATCGGCGCGCTGTGCGGGATCATCCCCGCTTTCGCCGCGGTGCGCGTCAGGCCCATCGACGCGATCCGGTACTAGGCCGCGGCGGAGTGGGCAGCGCGCGTCGGTGTGTGTTGTGCGTCCCGCTCGGGTGCCCCCGACAAGGCCCACTGTCGGCGGGGTCGACTGCGCCCGGCTGCACGACCGCCGTGGCAGGGCAACGATCCCCGTCGAAGCCAGCCAGGGCCAGTCGGCGGGCCGAAGGCCCCGTCGGCGCCCGCTCGCCCTCACCCCACCGCTCATCGCGACCGCAGGACCGCCGAACGGTGTTCCAACCACCAGCCCAAGCGCCACCGGGTTCCCACCGCCCGCCGCGGGCGCACTCGCCGTCCGGCACCAAGCCACCACCCGCGCAGCCCGGCGCTACCCGCGCAGCCCGGCATCGACCACCGGCTCGAACGGCTTGCGCAATACGCCCTGAGCCTTCGTCTACGCCACTTAGGCATTGCCCGCACCACTTAGGCCGCCGACACGCCGGGAGAACCAGGGGCCGTTCGGGCCCAAGTGGCGCAGTAGTGCGCTAAGTGGTGCCCGAGGGGCGGATTCCCCCGGTCCCGGTGCGTGCTAAGTGGAGCAACAGCGGGCGAATCCCACAACACGGTGCATGAAGCCGCGCAAAGCACCGACAACGAACCGCACACGCAGCTCCTCCCCCCCAACCACGCACACAAGGAACTGGGCACGCCCGTCCACGTGGCGGCGGACACCCCCCAACTACGCACACAAGGAACTGGGATCAGACCACACGGCCTGGGCCGCGGCGGGGTGCCCGGATCAGGGGAGGGTGATCCGCGAGGACGCCTCGTCGTAGGCGACCAGCCGGTCGGCGATGAGCGAGGCGAGGGCGCGCTGGGCCTGGCCCTCCTCGGCACCGGGCAGGGTGGCGGCCCTGAGCGCTTCGGCGCGGGATATGCCCGCGCGTCCCCGGGGCGCGGTGGAGTGGGCAGCGCGCAGCGCCGCCAGGACGCGCCCCCGGGCTTGCCGGTCCGTTCCCCGCCACTGCTGGGTCCTCGGGCGTTTGGCGGCGCGCGGGTAGCCGCGCCCGGCCCACCGGCACCGCTCGCGGATGGGGCACGCGGGGCAGTCGGGCGAGCGCTGCGTGCACACGAGCGCCCCGAACTCCATGAGCGCCAGGTTCCACGCGGCGCATTCGTGGCCGTCCTCGGGCAGGACCGCCTCGGCGCGCTCCCGTTCTGCTTTCGTCGGGGCGGAGGACGCGGGCAGTTCGATCCCGTCGAAGAGCCGCGAGGCGACGCGGCGGATGTTGACGTCCAGCACCGCGATCCGCTGGTGGAATTGGAACGAGGCGAGCGCCGCCGCCGTGTACCCGCCCACGCCGGGCAGATCGAGCAGCTGGGCGTGATCGGTGGGAACCGCTCCGCCGTGGGCGTCCCGGATGCGGGTGGCGCACTGCTGGAGGCGCAGCGCCCGGGAGGGGTAGCCCAGGGTCGACCATTCCACCAGGACGTCGGCGGTGGGTGCGTCGGCGAGGTCCGCGGGGGTGGGCCACAAACGCATCCACCTCAGCCAGACCGGGGCGACGCGGACCAGGGGGGTCTGCTGGCTCATGACCTCGAACACGAGCGTTCCCCACGGGGTGACGCCGTCGGCGCGCATCGGCACGTCGCGCCCGTTGTGGTCGTACCACGAGGTGAGGGCGTCCAACAGGGCGGCTGCTTCTGCGGGTTCGGGGGTGCGGATCATCCGCCCCAGCGTATCGGCGGGCGCGGTCGCCGTCGCGCGCAGGACAGGGGCTGCCGCCGCGTTGTGGGCGCGCCGAGCGCCGACCGGGTGCGGGGCCGTATTGTGGGCGGGACACTGTATGGAGCCGCGGGTGCCCGTGGCGCCGTCAACACGCTGTGCGAGGAGACTGAACGATGACGACCCCCGATCCGCAAGCGCCCGCCTCCCCTTCGGATCCGCCGGTGGTGGAGCCCTACGCGCCCGACGGGGGGTCCTCCTCGTCGGCCGGTGGGCCCGGCGCGCCCCCGCAGGGAGGGACGATGAATCCCTACGCGGTGCCCTACATGTCCCCGCAGGGAGGGGCGACGGACCCCTACGCGTCCCCGCAGGCAGGGGCGGCGGACCCCTGCACGGAGCCGAATGCGCAGTACCGCGCCGCCGGGCAGGGGTACCGTGCTCCGGCACCGGCGAAGTCCTACGCCTCCGCGCTGCTGCTGCACCTGTTCCTCAGTGGTGTCGGCGCGGGCGACTTCTACATGGGTTTCAAGAAGACCGCCTTCGGCAAACTGGTGCTCAACATCGCGGGGATCGGTATGATCGTCGCATCCATCGTGATGGTCGGCATGATCATCGCGGATCCCAGTTTCGGCCCTTACAACGCCAAACTCCCGACTCTGGACCAGGTGCGGGCGCTGGAGGGGGCGTACCGGCTGTTCCACGTGGGCTGCTGGGCCCTGGGGCTGCTGGTCGTCTGGGCGTTGATCTCGGTCATCATGGTGGCCGCCCGCGTCGGGATGTACCGCGCGGACGCCAAAGGCGTGCCGTTGTCCTGACCCCCATAGAATATTACTGAGTAATCAGGGTTTTTGAGGGGGGAACCTGGATCGTTCCCTCTCCGCGCGCTGCGTATGCTGGAGGCGTCGTCAGTCGTTGCCACCAGGAGGAGGAAGCATGAGTTCGATCGACAGGCGCCAAGGCCCGGGGACGGCCCCGCGCGCACTGGGCCCCGCTTCCGATTCCGCGCACTCGTCCTCTTCGGAGCCCGGCGGGGCGGATGGGGGCGCCGGCGCCCGCGCCCAGGACCACGACTGGTCGAGGTCCTACTCCGCCGGGGGAGGCCCGCAGTACGGCCAGCCGGACGGGTACGGCCAATCCCAGTACGGGGCGCCCGATTGGTACACGAACCCCCAGTACGGCCAGCCGGACGGGTACGGCGAATCCCAGTACGGTGCGCCCGGTTGGTACACGAACCCCCAGTACGGGGAGCCGGACGGGTACGGGCGCTTCGAGTACGGGCAGGGCGGGTACCACCAGCCCCCCAGGCAGTTGCTCATCGTCGTGATCCTGGCGTTGTTCGCCGGGCTCTTCGGCCTCCACAACTTCTACCTGGGCCACACCAACCGCGGACTCGTCCAGCTGCTGGTCTCTGTGTGCACGCTGGGCTTCGCGGCCCCCTTCGTGTGGCTCTGGGCGGTCGTAGAGCTGATCCTGATCGTCACCCGCTCGGGCTCCTACGCTTTCGACGCGTTCGGCCGTCCCCTCGTGTGAGGCGCTCGCGGCGCCCCGTGCTGCCGTGGGGCGTCCTCCGCCAGTCCGCCACGATCGCACCCGGTCCACCACAATCGTTCCTGATGTGGGACAATCGTGGCATGCTGCTCAGTGACCGCGACATCAAGGCGAGCCTCGACTCCGGCCGGATCCGCTTGGATCCGCTTGACCGCGGCCTGGTCCAGCCGGCCAGCATCGATGTGCGCCTGGACCGGTTGTTCCGCCTCTTCGACAACCACAGGTACGCGGTGATCGACCCGCGTGAGGACCAGTCGGACCTCACCCGCCTCGTGGAAGTCGATCCTGAGAAGCCCTTCGTGCTGCACCCGGGCGAGTTCGTCCTCGGGGCCACGTACGAGCTGGTGAGCCTGGGCGCCGATATCGCGGCGCGGCTGGAGGGCAAGTCCTCCCTGGGGCGCCTCGGCCTCCTCACGCACTCGACCGCGGGCTTCATCGACCCCGGGTTCTCCGGGCACGTGACCCTCGAGCTTTCGAACACGGCGACGATGCCGATCCTGCTGTACCCGGGCATGAAGATCGGGCAGTTGTGCTTCTTCGACTTGTCGTCCCCGGCGGAGGTCCCCTACGGCAGCGAGGGGCTGGGCTCCCACTACCAGGGGCAACGCGGACCCACGCCGTCGCGGACCCACCTGCGTTTCACGACCACGCGCATTGGCCGGTAGATGACGCCACTGGCCCCGCCGCCCCGCCCGAAACGCAGACCGGACGCGTTCACTCCTCCCAGCACTCGGAAGGAGGAGCCCCCGGCGCCGATGGAACCCCGTTCCACCAGGGAGCCGAAGACCGTGCTGGAACCTGCTGCGCCGGTCAGCGATCCCGTGGCGCTGCGCGAACCAGTCAGGCCGCCCAGGCCGCCGAGGCGCTCCCCCTCCCCGTCGCGGCGTTCTGGGGCCCCGCAGTCGCCGTCGTTGCCTGAGCGGGCGTCCGAGCGGGCTGGCGAACCGGAGTCGCGCGCTGTGCCAACTGGTCCGCCGCCCGAACGCCAGCGGCGCGTTGTCCCCGTCGCGCCGTCGACCAAGCGCGGGCGGCGCGCTGTCCCCATCTCCCCGGCGCCGCGGCAGCCGGAGCGCGATCCGCGTTCTGTTCCCGTTGTTCCGCCGTCTGAGCGCGGGCCGCGCTCTGCTGCGGCTCCTGCTCCGCCCAGGCCGTCGAGGCGGTCGTCCTCCCCGTCGAGGCGTTCCGAGCCGCCTTCGCCGTCTTCGTCTGAGCGGGTGCCCGAGCGGGGGGCGGAGCCGGGGCGCGGGCAGCGCCCTGTCCCGCCCTCCCCGGCGCCGCTCAAGTGGAAGCCGCGTTCTGGCCCCGTTGCGCCGCCGCCCGAGCGCGGGCCGGAGCCGGAGCGCGATCCGCGTTCTGTTCCGGTCGTCCCGCCGTCTGAGCGCGGGCCGCGCTCTGCTGCGGCTCCTGCTCCGCCCAGGCCGTCGAGGCGGTCGTCCTCCCCGTCGAGGCGTTCCGAGCCGCCTTCGCCGTCTTCGTCTGAGCGGGTGCCCGAGCGGGGGGCGGAGCCGGGGCGCGGGCAGCGCCCTGTCCCGCCCTCCCCGGCGCCGCTCAAGTGGAAGCCGCGTTCTGGCCCCGTTGCGCCGCCGCCCGAGCGCGGGCCGAAGCGGGAACCGGGCTCTAGCCCCGCCGTCCCGCCGTCCGAGCGCGGGCCGGAGGCGGAGCGCGATCCGCGTTCTGTTCCCGTTGCGCCTCTGCCCGAGCGCGGGCAGGAGCGGGAGCCGGGCTCTGCCCCCGTCGTCCCGCCCTCCGAGCGCCGGCAGCGCGTCGTCCCCGCTTCTCCTGCCCCCGCCCGCCGGGGCGCCCCTGGGCCCGGGACCGCGCCCGCCCCCCAACCGGAACCCGTTCCCCCCGCCGGGGGGACTCCCGCATCTGGATCGCAGCGCCCCCGGTCCTCGGGCGTCATCCAAGGCGTCGCCCTGCCGGGGATGGTGGCCCGGGCAGGGGAGGGGCCTGCCCCCGCGGGGCAGGCGACACCGGAAAGGCGCTCCGTGAAGGAACGGCTCGCGGACGCCCAACCGAGCCTGGCGGACGCCCTGCCCACGGGAACGGGGGACAACCCGCTGACGAAGACCGCGCTCGGGATCTCCACCTTCACCACCACGGAAGGGGCGTTCACGATCGACTCCACCGGCGTGATCACCCGCTCCGGCTCGGCCTCGCCGATAGCCGTCTCCTTCGACGTGCAGGGCCCGGCTGCCGCCATCGACGTCGAACGCGTGCGCGACAAGCACGTGCTGGTCCTGTCCGACGAGGTCGATCCCGCCGAATTGGAGGCCCTGGCTGTGTCCATGTGGGACGACGCGGGCTGGGTGGGCCCCGGCGAGCTGCGCTTGTCCTCCTCGGCCACCCTGCGCGGCGCGTGGAGCGTCGATGCCGCAGCGCGGCGCGCCCTGGGGACGCCCGAGGCACTCACGCAGGCGTGGGTGCTGGACTGCCCGCGGACCCGTTCCGAGGAGGTCTCGGAGTCGATGGGGGAATGGGCCAGGGCCTTCCCCGACGGCCTGCCGACCGGCCTCGAGTACCGGATCCTCCAGGCGCTCGCGCGGATGGCGCGGCGGCTGGCGGGCGCGCTGCGCCTCGCCCCGTCGGGATTCGTCATGGAACCCGACGCGGAGTCCGCGGTCAACCTCACCGTGTACTCGCCCAGGTGGATCGCCCCGGAGGATCTGCTCAGCGCCCTGCGCGACAGGGGCGGTTTCACGGGACTGGCCGACGCCCGCGACCTCTCGCCCGCCGGGCCCTCCCCGCAGATGGAGGACGCCGAGGCGGAGAGGATCGCCCGGCTCCGCCAGGACCTGGGGCCCATGCGCGAGGACATCGCGGCGCGGATCGAGCGGGAGCGCCAGGAGCTCGCGGCCACCGGGGAGTCCCAGAAGGTCGTCGAGGGCTATGCGCTCGTGGGCCCCATCGGGGGGCGCTCCGAAGTGATGATCGAGGTGCACGCGGTCCCCTCGCCGCCCCGCGTCCTGCGCTGGGAGCCGTGGACCGCCTCGACGATCATCGAGTACCAGGTGCGATGGCTGCCCGGGGGGTCGCTGGACGCGCCCGACGCCACCCTGTCGCGCTCGGCGCGCCGCGAACGCCTCCGCTCGGCGTCGGACATCGAGAACGCCGCGGGCCTCATCGCCACGATGGCGGGCGGCAACGTCATCGACGAGGACGGGTTCCTGGTGGGCCTGGAGGAGATCCAAGAGGCAGACGACCAGGAGACGCAGGACTGAGGCGGGGCCGGTCCCCCTCCCAGACCCGGGGTGCGCCGGGCGCGTCCAGCGCCCGCACCCGCTCCGGTCAGTCCCCCTCCGGGGCCCGCCCGTCCTGGCCCCGGCGCACCGCCTCCAGCAGCATGACGGCCACGTCGCGCACCTGGGGCAGGCCACTGCCCGCAGCCCCCTGCCCGTCGGATGCGCCCGGGACGAGCCCCGCGCTGGACCCGGAGGCCGACCCCAGCATCTGCGAGCAGAACGGGCAGGCCGTCGCCACCACGTCGGCGCCCGTCTGCGCGGCCTCCGCGATCCGGGCGTCGGCGATGCGCGTGCCCCGCGTCTCCTCGAACCACGCGTGCGCGCCCCCGGCGCCGCAGCACATCGCGCGGTCCCTGTTGCGCGGCATCTCGACCAGTTCCACGCCCGGCAGGGCGGCCATGAGCTCCCGGGGCGGCGAGTAGACGCGGTTGTGGCGCCCCAGGAAGCACGCGTCGTGGTAGGTGACGCGCAGGGGGGCGCCGCTGCCCGGAGCGGCGGTCCCTGTTCCCGCGGCCCCCTCCCCGTCGGCGCCGTCGGAGGGGGCGCCATCCGGTCCGCTGGCGGCCACGGGCGTGAGCAGCCCCTCGCGCACGAGGCGGTTGAGCAGCTGCGTGTGGTGGATGACCTCGAAGCGGCCGCCGAGCTCCGGGTACTCCCCGGCTATCGTGTTGAAGCAGTGGGCGCAGGAGACGACGATCCTCTTCGGCGAGGCCTCGGTGAGGGTCTCGATGGCCTGGGCGGCCAGCATCTGGAAGAGGACCTCGTTCCCGGCGCGCCGCGCGGGGTCGCCCGTGCACGACTCCCCCGATCCCAGGACCGCGAAGGACACTCCCGCGGTGTGGAGCAGTTCCGCGATGGCGGCGGTCGTCGCCTTCGCCTTGTCGTCGTAAGCGCCCGCGCAGCCCACCCAGAACAGGTAGTCGACGCCCGAGGCGTCCTCCACGTCCTCGCCCACGACGGGGACCTCGAAGTCGAGGCCCTTCGCCCAGTCCATGCGCTTGCGTGCGGGCTGGTTGTACGGGTTCGCCTTGGACTCCATGCCCCGGAAGGCGCGCGCCAGTTCGCGGGGGAAGGCGGACTCCATGAGGACCTGGTGGCGGCGCAGGTCCAGGATGTGGTCGATGTGCTCGATGTCGACGGGGCACTGCTCCACGCACGCGCCGCAGTTCGTGCAGTCCCACAGGACCTCCTCGGAGACCACGCCGGGCACCAGGGGGCCCGCCACGTCGAGGACCCCGCCCGGGCCGGTGGCGCCCGACGCGGCCAGGGCGGTGACCAGGTCGAAGGAGTGCGGGGAGGGGGCGACTCCCTTGTCGAGCAGGACGGCGTCCTCCTCCCCGGCTGCGCCGGCTCCGGTCGGCCCGGCCCCGGTGCCGGAGTCTTCGCCGGACTGCGCGTCGCCCTCGGAGCGGGTGACGATCTCCTTGGCGGAGGCGGACTCCATGTGGTCGCGCAGCCCCATGACGAGGAGTTTGGGGGACAGGGGCTTCTGGGTGTTCCACGCCGGGCACAGCTCCTGGCACCTCCCGCACTCGGTGCAGGCGTAGAGGTCGAGGCGCGCCTTCCACGAGAAGTCCTCGACAGTGCCCACCCCCAGGACGGCGTCCTCGGGGAGCTCGTCGAAGTCGTCGGGGGAGGTGGCGGGCACGCCGTTGACGAGCATGTGGTCGGCGGGCCCCAGGGACTTCGTCCCATCGGCGTTGCGGCGCGCGTAGAGGTTGAGGACGGCGACGAAGCGGTGCCAGGCGACGCCCATGCCGGTTTGCACTCCGACGACCATCAGCCACGTCATCGACGTGATGACCTTGACGGCTGAGACGACGACGACCGCGTTCGCCAGAGCGGGGGCCGAGGACGAGGCGGCCGACGCGAAGAGGGAGCCCAGCCACGCGGTGAGCGGGAAGTGGAGGGCGCTCGCGTGGCCCTCCAGGCCGGGCGTGGCGCCGAGGAGGGCGGACTCGAGGGCGCGCAGGGCGACGACGCACGCGCACACGATGAGGACGACCCACTCGACGAAGAGGGCCTGCCAGCGCGTGGACCCCAGGAAGCGCGAGGCCAGTCCCTGGGGGGAGGAGTCCCGCGGATGGGGCCTTGCGAGGCGCGAGGGCACCGCGGGGTCCTCGACGCCCATCGCCTCCGCCGCGGCGGAGGCCGCCCGGTCGGGGTCGTCGTTGGACAGGGCGGCCTCGGCGGGCGAGCCCCTGCCCGCGGCGCGGCGCACGGCCATGAGGACGACGATCCCGGCCAGGCCCGCCCACGCGAAGGCCTCCGTCACCCATTCCCAGGGGATGAAGTGCCCCAGGAGAGGCAGCGCCCACGTCTGGTCGCGCAGCTGCGCGTACCCGGAGACCAGGGTGAGGAACAGCAGGGGGAAGGACATCATGACAAGCCAGTGGGCGGCTTTGACCCACGGGCGCCCCTTGAACTCGCGGTGGGTCAGCGCGGTGGTGACGACGCCCCAGAGGCGCCGGCCGACGGGGCGCAGGCGCCCGGGGTCGGGCGTGCCCGAGGCCACGGTGCGCCACATGTGCGCCAGGCCCCGCGCGAACGCCACGAGCGCGATCGCCGTGACGAGCAGCGCGAACGCCCACATAATGGCGCTGAGCGTAGGATCGGCCACAGGGGTTCCTCCTTGTACGGCCGCTTAAGTCGATAGCCCTCCCATTGTCGCACTATCGGCCTGCCCGGCCCCGGCGAGCGGGCTGGGGGCAGGCGCGTGGGAGCCGCGCACCGCCGCCGGGCCATGGATTCGTCAGCGCCCCCTGCTGTGGGGCGCCGTCCAGGGGGTGGCGCTGGCGCGCCGCCGCTGTCCCGCGACTCGGGATGCCGCCGCCCTCGCCCGGGCGGTGCGCGACCGCACCGGGAGGGGCGAATCTCACGCGGACAGTTACCGTGTGACCGGGGAAACTGTGCGACAGTTGGGGTGTGCTTCCAGTCTCGCAGCAGATTGACCAGTCACTTCCCGGCCGCGGGGTCCTCGAGGACGACCGCCCCCACGACCAGTGCGGCGTTTTCGGGGTGTGGGCCCCGGGGGAGGACGTCTCCCGCCTCACGTACTTCTCCTTGTACGCGCTGCAGCACCGCGGCCAGCAGTCCGCGGGGATCGCCGCCTCCGACGGGTCGAAGATCCTCGTCTACAAGGACCAGGGACTGGTGAACCAGGTGTTCTCCGAGCAGTCCCTGCAGGGCCTGAGGGGGCACATCGCGGTCGGGCACGTGCGCTACGCGACGACGGGCGCGGACGTGTGGGAGAACGCCCAGCCCACGCTGGGCCCCACGCCCGACGGCACCGTCGCCCTCGCCCACAACGGGAACCTCACGAACACGGACGAGTTGCGCGCCCTCGCCGCCTCCATCGCGCAGGAGGGGGAGGACTTCCAGCACGGGGCCACGACGGACACGTCACTGGTGACCGCGCTGCTCGGCATGGCGGAGGGGATGCCCGGGCCCCGTCCCTTCGTCGCCGCCCCCTCCGTCCTCAGCCCCGGCGGCGGGGCGGGGGCCGTCGGCAGTGCCCGCCGAACTGCGCCCGTCGGCGGCGCCCCCGCGCAGGCCGCGCCCAACGGTGCTGCCCAGTCCGCACACCCCACTCCTCCCGCTCCGCCTGTGGACCAGGAGGGGGCCTGCGCGCCCCTGGTGCCCGCCGCCCTCAAAGTCCTGCCGCGCCTCAAAGGCGCCTTCTCCCTGGTGTTCATGGACGAGGACGCGCTGTACGCGGCGCGCGACCCCCACGGCTACCGGCCCCTGGTGCTTGGCCGCCTCGACTCCGGGTGGGTCGTGGCGTCCGAGACGGCCGCTCTCGACCTGTGCGGCGCGGCCCTGGTGCGCGAGGTCGAGCCCGGCGAGCTCGTCTCGATCGGCGCCTCGGGCGTCCGCTCGTGGCGCTTCGCCGTGAGCCGCGCCAGCACCTGCGTCTTCGAGTACGTGTACCTGGCCCGCCCGGACACGACGATCGGGGGCCGTCGGATCGTGGCCGCGCGCCACGCGATGGGGGCCGCACTGGCCCGGGAGAACCCCGTCGACGCGGACCTGGTGATGCCCACGCCCGACTCGGGTACGCCCGCCGCCATCGGCTACGCGCAGGAGTCGGGAATCCCCTTCGCCCAGGGCCTCGTGAAGAACGCCTACGTGGGCAGGACCTTCATCGAGCCCACCCAGTCCCTGCGCCAGCTGGGCATCCGCCTCAAGCTCAACCCCCTGCGCGAGGTCATCGAGGGCAGGCGCCTGGTCGTCATCGACGACTCGATCGTGCGCGGCAACACGCAGCGCGCGCTGGTGGCGATGCTCCGCGAGGCGGGGGCCGCCGAGGTCCACGTGCGCATCTCCAGCCCCCCGGTCGCGTGGCCGTGCTTCTTCGGCATCGACTTCCCGACCCGTGAGGAACTGATCGCCTCGTCGATGGGCGTCGACCAGGTGCGCGAGTCCATCGGCGCGGACTCCCTGGCCTACTTGTCCCTGGAGGGGATGGTGGAGTCCACGGGCCAGGGCACCTCCTTGTGCCTGGGCTGCTTCACGGGGGACTACCCCGAACCGGTCCCCCCAGGCGCGCCCCTGCCCTCAGCGCCCGGCGCGGCCTTCTGCTAGGCCCGCGGCGGCGCCCGGCCGGGCGCGGGCGCCCCCAGACCCCATAACCCAGACACGGCGTCGTCGAGCGCCCCACCGCGAAAGGCACCACCCATGACCGACACCCCCCTTGACTACGCCACCGCCGGAGTAGACACCGCCGCCGGAGACCGCGCCGTCGAGCTCATGAAGGCCGCTGTGGCGCGCACGCACGACGACACCGTGGTCGGCGCGACCGGCGGTTTCGCCGGGATGGTGGACGCGTCGGCCCTGCTGGGCATGAGGCGGCCCCTCCTGGCGACCTCGACGGACGGGGTGGGCACCAAGATCGCGATCGCGCGGGCGATGGACGCGCACGGCACGATCGGCCAGGACCTGGTCGGCATGGTCGTCGACGACATCGTGGTGATCGGGGCGCGTCCGCTGCTCATGACGGACTACATCGCGTGCGGCCGCGTCGTCCCCGAGCGCATCGCCTCCATCGTGGAGGGCATCGCGCGGGCCTGCGAGGCCACGGGCACGCCCCTGGTCGGCGGTGAGACTGCCGAGCACCCCGGCGTCATGGAGCCCGACGACTACGACATCGCGGGGGCCGCGACGGGCGCCGTCGATGCGGACCGCGTTCTGGGGCCCGATCGGGTCGCCGACTCCGACGTGGTGGTGGCGATGGCCTCGTCGGGACTGCACTCCAACGGCTACTCCCTGGTCCGCTCGGTCGTGGCGCGCACGGGGGCGCCGCTGGAGGGGCGCGTCGGCGAGTTCGGGCGCACCCTGGGCGAGGAGCTCCTGGAGCCGACGCGCCTGTACACGCGCCTGTGCCTGGACCTGGTCGAGCGCTTCGGCGTAGGGGGCGGCGACGGGCGGGGCGTGCACGCCCTGTCCCACGTGACGGGCGGCGGCCTGGCGGCGAACCTGTCGCGCGTGCTGCCCTCCGGGTCGGTGGCGTCGGTGGACCGCGGCTCGTGGCGGGTGCCCGCCGTGTTCGACTGGGTGCGCAGGGGCGGCTCCGTGTCGTGGGAGGCCATGGAGGACTCCCTGAACCTCGGGGTCGGCATGGTCGCCGTGGTCGGCGAGGCGGACGCCCCGGCAGTCGTCGGCGCTGTGCGCCAGGCGGGCGTGGACGCGTGGGTGCTGGGGGAGGTGCGCTCCACTGCGGCAGAGGCCGGGGTCGGGGAGCGCGTGGTCCGCGGCACCAAGGGCGTTGACGCGGGCGCCGTGCGCCTGCACGGCTCCTACCGGGTGGGGTGAGCGCCCGGGCGCCCTACTTGTCCGACGGCTTGCCCGTCCAGAACGACTCGTCCAACTGCGCGGGGTCTATGTCGTCGGGCTCGTCCGCGACCGTGGCGAAGTCCGCGTACTTGGCGTAGAGGTCGTCCTCTTCGTCGGGCTCGTCGACGTCGGTGTCCGCGCCGTCGCCGCCCTGCTCCTCGTACATGTCCTCGGGCGCCAGCTCACGCTGGAGCGCGTCCAGGTCGGTGTCGGGGCTGAAGTACTTCAGCTTCCGAGCGACTTTCATCTGCTTTGCCTTTTGACGGCCGCGCCCCATGGCGTCGACCCCCTCCGCGTAGTTCGGGTCCGCATGGCGCGGTTCCCTGGGTGTTCACAATGTTTCGTGGCTTCATCATAACCAAAGAGGCGCTACGAATTGAACTTGAGTCCGATTTTGCGCGCGTGGCTGAACGCGCCCGGGGCGTCCGCCCCGGGAACCGTCGGGCCAGGTGGGGGCCTGTTGGGCTCACCCCGCCCGGGGCCGTGTCAGCGCCGTCTGCGGGACCAGGCGAACGCGAGGAGCCCGATGGCCACCAGGGTCGCGCCCACGGCGATGCCGATCCGTTTGATGGCCTCGGAGTCGCCCTCGCGGGCGGCGGCGGCCGTGTCCCGGACGCTCTTGCGGGCGCCCGCGAGGGCCTCTGCCGCGGCGGCCTTCGTGTTCGCGACGATGGCAGCGGGCTGCAGCTGCTCGTAGAGGTCGTCGACGGAGGCCGCCAGGGCCGCGCGCGTGGCCTCCAGGTCGGCTCGGATCTGCGCTTCGGTGCGGGGCGCGGCTGCGGGTTCCGTGGGAGTGCTCACTTGGTAAGTCCGTTCTTCACAATGTGGACGGCCTCGGTGATGCCGGCCTTGGGGTCGGGTTTGCTCTCCTGGGCCTTGCGCAGTGCCCGGCTGCCCAGGAGGGCGAGGACCGCTACGACGACGGCCAGGAGTCCGACGATAATGAGGGAGGCCGCCCATACGGGCAGGACCGTGGCCAGTGCCGCTTCGATGGTGTGCAGGATCCAGCCCAGCAGGAAAAGGGCGAAGATAGCGGCCGCGGCCATCAGGACGAGGCCGGTGCGGATTCGCGCGAACATGGTCGCGGTCTGGACCTTCGCCAACTCGATCTCGCCGCGCACGATCGAGGAGAACTGGCTGGTGATATCGGCGATGAGTTTGCCCACCGACGGCTTGCGCCGCGCCTGCGGGCCGGTCTGGGGCTGCGCGCCCTGCCCGGCCCGGGGGCCCGGGTCGGGGGCGGCCTGGGGGCCGGGTCCCTGCCGGGCTGGCCCTGCCTGCGCCGGAGGTGCGTAGGCCCGGGTGGTCGATGTCCTCGGCGGCAGGTGGGTGCTCTGGGCGGGCGCGGCTCCGGTGCCGGGCCGCTCCTGGGCGGGGGGGCGCTGCGCTTGGGGGGCCGCCGACGTCGGCCCTTGGGCGGTGGGCCTTTGCGCTTGGGGGGCCGCTGGGGTCTGGCCCTGGGGGGCGGGCCCCTGCTCCCGCGTGATGGGCGTGGGGGCGGACTGCGCCGCGGGTGCCTGCTGGACGGGCTGCCCGGGGGCAGAAGCGCGCTGAGGAGTCTGGGACGGCGATGCCTGTGGCGCGGACTGCCCCTCGGGGACACCCGGGTTGGACGGTTGGGTCATCTGAGCGACTGCCTTCCTGCGTGGCGGAGCCTGGTCGACTACAGGCTATGTCACACAGTTAATCACGAAGGCGGCTCGGCGCGCAGCCGCCCGGCATGTGGCCTCAGTCTTCACCCGCGCGCCCGGGGGCGGCCTCAGTCAGGGCGACATTGCCACCGCCCTTGGGACTTCACCCGCGCGCCCGGGGGTGGCCTGCTCCTGCGGCGCGCGCCTCGTCGATTCCTGGGCGTCAGGGGCGAAGCGGTCTGCTCGCGCGCGGCGGCGCCCGCCTCGTCGGCGCAGGGGGCGGGCCTCAGTCCTCGGGGGCGATGGAACCGGGCAGGTCGGAGAGGATCCTCTTGGCCTGCACGATCAAGTCGTCGACGTCGGTGTCCTCCCCGGTGGCGGTGGTGGCGGGGATGGCGCCCGTGTACGTGGCCGTTTCGTCGATCTCGTCGTAGGTGGCCACACTCGACAGCGGCGCCGGATCCGCCGGATCCACCACGTTGAGGGAGTGCCACGCGACGGAGCCCGGGTCCTCCTCGTCGTCGGCCCCGGCGGCGCCCGCCTCGTAGAAGAGGGGGGAGGCGGAGGGGATGGGGCCCAGGAGGTTCTTCGGATCCTCCGGGGAGCGCTCGAGCGACGCGTCGATGGCGTCGAGCGTGGGCGGCGCGGCGTCCAAGGAGACGGTGCCGTTGGCCAGCATGATCACGCGGTGCGCGCGCAGCGCGGTCTCCGGGTGGCGCGTGGCCACGACGACCGCGCACCCGGCGTCGGCCACGGCCCGCAGCAGCCCCACCAGCTCTTCGATGTCGTGGGCGGGCAGGACCGGAGGCTCCGTCACCAGGAACGCCTCCGCGCCCGACACGATGGCGCGCGCCACCGTGGCTTTGAAGCGCTCCAACGGCGCCAGCTCCGCGGGGCGGGCATCCACTTTGGTGCGCAGGCCCGTGAGCTCCAGCGCGCCCACCAGGTTGTCCCAGTCCGCCACCGATCCCGTGGCGGCCAGCGGCGCCAGGATGTTCTGCCGGATCGTGAGATCCCTGTCGAGGGTGTCGCGCGCCCCCAGCAGGGCGACGGCCCCGATGCGCCCCGCCCACCGCTGGCGCGCCGAACGGGGCTTGGCGGACACCACGCGGCCGGAGTCCGGGTCCTCCAGGCCCGCGAGCACCAGGAACAGGGCGCGGGAGCGCAGGCCGGACGGATCCAGCACCGCCGTGATCCGCCGGGCCCGGAAGGCGACATCCACTCCGTCCAGCAGGGGAGCGCCCGACGACGGATCCCTGTAGGACAGGCCGAGCCCGCCGAGCAGCACCCGCCCGCCGCCCCCGTGGGCGGCGTGCGCCTTCCTGGAGCGCCACCACGGCTTGCGAGCCGGACGAAGCGACGCCCTCTCCTGGGCCTCAGAGTTCGACATGCTCCCATTCTGGCAGCGGATACCCAAAAACGCTCAGGGGCGCGCGGGGGGAGGGGTGAGAAGGGTTCGCGTTGATTCGTGGGATACTGGGGGTGCGAGCGGCAGGGCGGCTCTGTCTCTCGCGTTGTTTTCCCCAGGTGCACGGGGCTTGAACCCCGCCAGCGCTGCCAGCGTTCGTGGCGGCGCCCGGCATCTCCGTGCGCGCGGGGGTGAGCCGTTGGGTTTGCACAGTCATCCGACTGGTTCTTCGTATTCCCCGCCTCCGCGGGGCCCTTCTTTATTGAACTTGGGCTTGCAACTTTTTCTCGTGGTGGTACTATGTTGTCTGTCGGGCAACCGCCCGGCCTGGAAAACACAAGGGCCCACCGTCGGCAAACGGCGGGCCCTGCGGAGCCGGGACGGCTCGTGCTTTGAGCAAGCGCCCCCAGTCTATCCCGGCTCCTCGTCTGGTGTGGGTTGTGCAACCCGCAGAGAGGAGTAGCCATGAGCTACTGGATTTCGTCCCCCATCGGTCGTGTGGTCGTCGGGAACCGTGAAACCCGCGAGTACCACCGCGTCGCGAACGTGAACGCGAACTGCCAGTTGCCCGAGATCGTCCGGTCGCGGCGGCTCGTCGGTTTCACCCCCGATTCGGTGGCCCAGGCGGTGGCGGAGGGCTTCGACCCCTGCTGGTACTGTTCGCGCTGAGCCGTCTTCGCCCGGAAGTGTGAGGAACCTCTCCCACTTCCGGGCGTCGAGGGTTATTATGGAACGGATTTCGTCTCAGGGCTGAGAGGGAGAGCAATATGGCCCGGAAAGTCGATGGCAAGGTCGTGGAGGCACCAGTAGTGGCCGCTGCGCCGCCGCCCCCGGAGTTCCCGCGGGCCGAACCCGGTCTGACCGCCGAGGGGCTGTCCGGGCTCACCCGCTCCTTCTGGGCGAAGAGCGGCAAACGGAACCCCACTGACTGGCTGTCCGTCCCGCAGCACCTGATGGACGCGGCCGACGTGGCGGGCAGGCTCTTCGACTCCTACCTCAGCGAGCACCACCGTGCGCTCATGGCCTCCGTGTGGGGCGGCGACCGGGCGAAGGCGCGCACCAGCCTCGTCTTCCTGGCGGGCGTCCACGACGTGGGGAAGGCATCGCTGCCCTTCTGCTGCCAGCACGGCCCGCTCGCCGACTTCGTCCGCGCCCACGGCGTCCGCGTCCCCCAACGTCGGGACGTGCCGGACCGCGGGGTTCTTCCCCATGGTTTCGCCAGCCGGTTCGCCTTCGTCAATGCGATTGCGGAGGGTGGCGGGGACCGGAGGCGCGCGTCCAAATGGGCGGCGATCATCGGCGTCCACCACGGGCGCTACCCGGACGGCGCGCAGATCAAAGCAGCGCGCGACGCCTACAACGGAGAACTCGGCCGCCCACAGAAAGAACCTCGTTGGGAGCAGTCCCGCCAGGAACTCATCGAGTGGATGGCCCGTCGCAGCGGCTTCCCGCTGAAGTCATCAGCGCCGACGGCGCTCCCCCGGCTGCCGATCGCGGTGGCCTCGGCCTACGCCTCGGCGGTCGTCATCGCCGACTGGATCGCCTCGAACGAGGACTACTTCCCCCTGCGCGCCCAAGCCGGACGGGAGCGGGAACTCACCGCGGACGAGCAGTGGGAGCGCGTCGAACGCGGGTGGGGGCTCGCCGACATGCCCCGCCCGATGACGGTGCCCCCCACGGCAGGCGGATCCCCCGAGTCGTACTACCGCCACCGCTTCGGCTGGGGGCCGGCGATCACCCCCACCGACGCCCAGATCGCAGCGGTGAGGCTGGCCGAGGAGGCCGACCCCGACCTCATGATCGTCGAGGCGCCGCCGGGGTCGGGGAAGACCGAACTCGCCTTCGCCGTCGCCGAGCGGATGGTCCGCTCCCGGGGACTGCAGGGCGTGTTCATCGGGCTGCCCACGCAGGCGACCACCAACGCCATGTACGAGCGCGCCACGAAATGGCTGACGAACCTGCTGGGTGACAGCCCGCAGCGCCTCGGCATCCACTTGGCCCACGGCAAGAACGACCTCAACGACGCCTTCGCCAAGTTGCTGGACCGCGACCGCGGGTACCCGGTGCAGGTCCACGACGAGGAAGAGGGGAATTCCGGGGAGGACTACTCCTCTCTCCGTGCCAGCGCGTGGATGGCCGGTCGGTGGCGCGCCACCCTGTCGCCCGTCGTGATCGGTACGATCGACCAGGTCCTGCTGACTGCGCTCAAGTCGCGCCATGTCCTGGTCCGCCACCTGGGGCTGATGGGGAAAGCCGTGATCCTCGACGAGGTCCACGCGGCCGACACCTACATGGGCACCTACTTGAAGGCTGCGCTCACCTGGTTGGGCATGTACGGGATCCCCGTGGTCCTCCTCTCAGCGACCCTTCCGGCGGAGCGCAGGATCGAACTCGCCGAGGCGTACAGGCGGGGCCGGTGCCGCCGCGAGGTCGACGACAGCGCCCGCCTCGACGGCAATATCGGGTACCCCGTGCTCACGACGGTTTCAAGGGGCGGGCGGGAAGTCGATGTCCACGTCGTCGGAGGCGGGGGCTCCGAGGCGCACAGAACGATACTCCCGCTGGTCGCGCAGTCCCCGCAGGACCTCGTGCCCGTGCTCGACGAGGCGCTCGCCGAGGGCGGGTGCGCCGTCGTCATCCGCAACACCGTGAAGGACGCGCAGGCCACTTACGACGCCCTCGCCCCGCACTTCGGCGCGGACGGGGTGACGCTGCTGCACTCCCGCTTCATCGCGAGCGACCGGGCGGCGCGCGACGAGCGGATGCTGCGCCTCTTCGGCAAGGACAGCGCTGCGCGGCCCCGCAGGCACGTGGTCGTCGCCACCCAGGTCATCGAGCAGAGCCTCGACGTCGACTTCGACGTGATGATCACCGACCCCGCGCCCATGGACCTCGTGCTGCAGAGGATCGGGCGGCTCCACCGCCACCCCGGCAGGAAGCGCCCGGCTCCGCTGCGGGAAGCCCGCTGCCACGTGATGGTCGCCGACACGGGGACAGCGCCGTGGGCATACTCGGGCGGGACTGACGTCGTCTACGAGCGCTCCCACGTGCTCCGCGCCCTCGGCATCCTGGCGGACCGCGGACGGATCGGAGTCGAGCGGCCCGGGGACTACGCGGAACTCACCCAACTCGCCTACTCGGACGAGGCAGTCGGCCCCGTCACCTGGACCGGGGCGCTCCAGGAAGCGGAGCGGCAGGCGCGGAATAACGCGAATACCGCAGTGGATCGTGCGAGAACGTGGTGCCTCACCGGCCCCAGGCTCCCGCAATGGAACGCGGACAGACTCGAGGAGTCGTTCGTCGGCAACGCCGCAACCGGGGACGGCGCCCCCAAAGGCCGGCAAGCCGCCGCACAGGCCGCCGTCAGGGACTCCGAGGACCAGATCCCCGTTCTCCTGGTCGCAGTCGATCCCGGCATGGGTTGCGTCCCCATCAAGCCGCCCTGGCAGCTCGACGCCGATGGGGAGACCATCCCCATTGACGTGAGCACCTGGCCCAGTCCCGGCCTCGTGCGGGAGATGCGCACGTGGAGCGTCTCGCTGCCGCCGTGGCCGTTCCGCGAGACCGGGAAAGGGATCGACGAAGTGGTGGACGCAGTTGCGTGCGCCATCTGGGACGATGAGGCCACCAGGGATTGGGAGTGCCTGGAGCACCCGTTGCTCCGCGGCGAACTGGTCCTGGGGATGTACAGGACCGACGAGGGGTCCACCCGGTTGGAGCGGGACCTGCTCAAATGCCACCTCATTTACACCCAGGAGAGAGGATTGGAGGTGCGGGCCCGATGACGGACCCTGATTACAACCTGCTGGACGAGGCGTGGATCCCCGTCCGGCTGCTCGACGGGAGCGTCGAGAAAATGGGGTTGCTCGACGTGTTCCGCAACACGAACGAGATCACGGATCTCGCCTGCGAGCTGCCCACTCAGAAGATCGCGATCCAAAGGATCCTGTTGGCGGTCTGCTACCGCGTGAAACCGTCGCATGATGATGCGGAGGGGGAGCCTCTCAACGCGGACGAGGACTGGCTCGTTCAGTGGCGGGTCGGTGCCCCCACCGACGAGGCGCTCGTCTACCTGGAACGGTGGCGCGACAGGTTCTTCCTCTTCGGTGGACAGCGTCCCTTCATGCAGGCTCCGGACCTGCGCACTGCGAAAGACGCGGTGTCCGGGCTGGAGAAGATCATCGCTGATATTCCGAACGGTGAGCAGTTCTTCACGACCCGGAATACCAGGGCTATCGCGCGTATCCCCGCCGATGAGGCGGCCCTCTGGCTGGTCCACGCCCACGCCTACGACCCCTCCGGCATCCGGTCGGGCGCGGTGGGCGATCCCGATGTGAAGGGCGGGAAGGGCTACCCGATCGGCCCCTCGTGGTGCGGGCAGACGGGGACGGTTCTGCTCAAGGGCAAGAACCTCGACGAGACGCTGGTCCTCAACCTCGTCCCATTCGATTCGGGGCCGTTGCAGGGCCCGGATCCCACGGGGGACAAGGGGGCGTGCACGTGGGAGGCCGAGGACGTCGAAACCGCGCAACGTAGGGATTTCAGCCGGGACGGGGATCCCGACCCGGCTGGGATCAGCATTCCGCGGCTGTTCACGTGGCACTCGAGGCGCATCCGCCTGGTCGGTGACAGGAGCGGGGTGACGGGGGTCGTGCTGGCGCAGGGCGACAAACTGGCTCCGCAGAACATGCAGCGCTTCGAGCCGATGAGCCTATGGCGCTACTCGATGCCGCAGTCGAGGAAGTTCCGCGAGCACACCTACATGCCGAGGAAGCACGAGCCGGGCCGGGCGCTGTGGCGGAACCTGCCGGGAATACTGCCCGGACTGGGGGTTATTGAGGGATTCGACAAGGGGAAGCAACGGGAGTTCCTCCCCGCGCAGACGCTGGGATTTCACGAGGGGATCGAGCAAGGACCTGGTGCGGAATATCCCGTGCGTGTTCGGGTCGAAGCCGTTGGCGTCACCTATGGGCCGCAGGAGGCGACCTTCGAGGACCTGTACCACGACGAGCTCAGCTTTTCGACGGCGCTCCTCAAAGAGAAGGGCGAGGAGCTTCCGCATCTCATCGACGGCCAGGTGAGGCGCACAGAGCAGGTGGCCTCGCGCGTCGGCATTTTCGCCGCGAACCTGGCCAGGGCAGCCGGCCAGAGCGGTGACGGCGCGGGCGACGGGGCGCGGGATCGTGCGAGGGAGCAGTTCTTCGCCCTCGTCGACGACCCGTTCCGCCGGTGGCTCGCCCGACTCGATGGGGACTCCGACGTGGACGCGGTGCGCGGCGAGTGGCACGGGGAAGTGAGGCGCATCGTGGGGCTCCTCGCCAAACGCCTGGTGGATGAGGCCCCGCCCAGTGCGACGATCGGCCGTGAGACGAAGGGCGGCTTCATGAGCGTTGGTATAGCGGAGAACATCCTGTGGGCGGCCGTGAACAAGACGATGCCCAGAACCGAAGACCAAATGAAAGAAGGCGAGAAATGACTGGTGAAGAGGTCGGCGCCCGGCAGGCGGACTCCGCATCGAAGTTGTGCCCCGAGACTGCCGTGCTCAACCGCTCTTGGGAGAGTGCTGAGAAAGTGAGGAAATGGGTGAGGTGGGTGATCCCGCGCCGACTCAGCGGCAGGGAAGCATCGGCCATGGCCGCCCGCGCCCAATTGCGGCACGGCGCAGGCAAGGAGGTCGGAGCTGTCCCATCGATCTGGGCGTACACGCTCGAATCCCAGAGGCCGGAACTGAGCGATCTGAAACCGTCCTGGGGGGAGAACGCGGTCCATACCGCCTTGACGCTGTGGGCCAGGCACCAGGGCTCCAACGCAGTGCCCATGCACATGGTCGAAGCCAAGGAGACTCCCCGGTCGTTCGGCGCGGCAGTGCGCGCTCTGGCCGAGAAGGGGAGGGGCGAGAAACGCCCCGAGGAGACCCCCGTGTACCGGCGCCTGTCCTCCGTGGTCGCCGCGCAGACCTTCGGCGCCCTCGCGCACCACCTACGGGGCATCGTCGATCTGCTCGAGACGGCGGAGATACCCATGGACTACGGGATCCTCGCCGCCGACCTCTTCGAGTGGCAGATCCCCCAGTACCGCAGTGCCGTCACCCGACGATGGGGGCGGCAGTTCGCGCACACCGTCCTTCCCGCCGAGAACGCCGGGGACAAGGCCCCGGAATAACGCACCACCCACCTGTTAGCAACGACGCACACCGAAAGGAACACCTTCAATGTCTCGTTTTATCGATATTCACGTCCTGCAGACCCTTCCCCCCTCGAACCCCAACCGCGACGACACCGGGGCGCCCAAGACCGCGACCTTCGGAGGAGTGCGGCGGATGCGCATCTCCTCGCAGGCCATCAAGCGCGCGACGCGGGAGGACTTCGAGAAGCACGCCCCGGAGGGGAACCGCGGGATCCGCACCAAGCTCGTCGTCGAACTGGTGAGGGCGGCGATCGTCGAACGCGCCCCCCAGCTGGCCCAGAGCGCCGCGGAGCTCGCGGAAATGGGCCTGGTCGAAATAGGGTTCAAGCTCACCGAGCCCAAGCGCAAGAAGAACGAGGAGGCGACCGACCAGAAACTCAAGGAAGCGGGTTTCCTCGTGTTCCTCTCGGCGAAGCAGATCGAGCACCTCGCCGAGGCGCTGGTCTCCGTGGCGGACGCCGAGGACCGGAAGAAGGCGTTCAAAGCCCTCAAACCGAAGACCCTGGTCGACACGGACCACTCGATCAGCATCGCGCTCTTCGGGCGGATGGTCGCCGAACCCAATTCCCTCAACGTCGATGCCGCCTGCCAGGTCGCACACGCCCTGGGAGTGGGCGAGGTCGAGTCCGAGTACGACTACTACACCGCCGTCGACGACGAGAAGAAGCGTGACGACGAGGCCGATGAGGGCGCCGGGATGATCGGCACCATCGAGTTCGCCTCGGCCACCGTCTACCGCTACGCGACGATCAACGTCGACCTGCTCGAGGAGAACCTCGGCTCCGTGGACGCCGCTGACGATGCGATCAGGCTGTTCATCGACAGTTTCGTGCGCGCTATGCCCACGGGAAAGGTCACGACCTTCGCGAACCGGACCCTCCCCGACGCCGTCGTCGTCCAGGTGCGGGACGACCAGTCGATCAACCTCGTCGGCGCGTTCGAGGAGCCCGTTTCCGCCAAAGCTGCGGGCGACGGAACGAAGAAGGGGTTCGCGGGGCCCGCGGTCAAGCGGCTCGTCGCATTCGAGAAGGACATGCGGGCGCTGACCGGGATGACCCCGAAGGCCTCGTTGGTGGCGTGGACCACGCACAAGGCCGAGTCGATCGCCGAACTCGGCCAGCAGGTCCGCCTCGTCGACCTGGGCGGCGCCGCCGTTGACGCTCTTCGAGGGCAGCAATGAGTGAAGTCCTGGTACTAAGACTGGCGGGTCCCTTGCAGTCATGGGGCTCCTCCAGCCGGTTCACACGGCGATCGACCGAGGCGTTCCCCACGAAAAGTGGGATCGTCGGGTTGCTCGCCGCTGCCCAGGGGCGTAGGAGGACGGACCCGATCGAGGACCTCGCGGAACTGCGCATGGCCGTGCGGATCGACCAGCCGGGCGAGCTGCTGCGCGACTTCCACACAGCCCACAGGGGCAAGACCCCGATGCCGCTCTCCGACCGCTTCTACTGGTCCGACGCGGTGTTCGCCGCCTTCGTCGAAGGGCCCGACGGACTGATCGACGCCCTCGCCAGCGCGATCCGCCGCCCGGCGTTCCCGCTGTACCTCGGGCGCAGGGCGTGCCCCCCTGCGCTTCCGCTCTTCCTCGCGGTGGAATCCGATCCGATTTGGGAGGTCGTCCGGAGCACTGGGTGGCTCGCTTCGGGATTCCACCGAAAGCGCCAGCGGGCCAAGCGCGAGGTCCAGGTCCGGGTGGTCGCCGACGCGGGGATCGTCCCCGGTGCGGACGAGTCCACGCCCGGGCGCACCCTCCAGGACGTGCCGGTCAGTTTCGACTCCGAGCGGCGGCTCTACACGTTCCGCCAAGTCGAGGAGGCGAGCGTGCTCTTGCAGAACCCCGAGTACGACGAGTCGGCGCCCAGGAAGGCGCTGACGGGCGGCCACGACCCCATGGAGGTGCTCTGAATGTTCCTCACCCGAATCTTCCTCAACCCCAGCAGACGGGGGTGCAGGGAACTGATCTCGAGCAGGCAGCGCCTCCACGCGGCGGTACTGGGCTGCTTCCCCCCGGGCGCCCTGGACGCCCCTGAGGAGGGCAGGCTCCTGTGGCGGCTCGACGGGTCTGGCGCGGCGCGGGCCTCCAGGCGCGCAGTCGGCGGTCGCGCCCACGAGGCGCTGATCCTCTACGTCTCCAGCCCGGTGCCGATGGACCCCTCGCTGATCGTGGAAACAGCGGGGTACGCGACGGACGAGGGCGTCACGGTGCGCGACACGGGCGCCTTCCTCGAAGCGCTGAGCCCCGGGCAGCGATGGGGTTTCCGGATCACCGTCAACCCCACGTTCCGCGACACCAAGCAGCGCAACGGGAAGGGGAAGAAGAAGACCCTCGCGCACGTCACGATCGCCCAACAGACCCAGTGGCTGCTGGACCGGACCGAGGCGAACGGCTTCTCCATCCTCACCTCCCACGAGATCGGCGGGGACCTGCCGGTCCTCGAGGACGAGGCGGGGGAGCGCGTCGACGGCGCCAACCTCGTCGTCGACTGCGTCGGCCGGGGCATCGAGAAGTTCCAGCACGACGGCACGTACGTGACGATCCAGATGGCGACGTTCCAAGGAGTCCTGGAGGTGCGCGACCCCGCGAGACTCCGCGCCTGCCTCGTCGGCGGAATGGGACGGTCCAAAGCCTACGGCTGCGGGCTGATGACGTTGGCGCGGCCATGACGCCGATACCGGGAGCGCGGCCCCCTGACCCGAAGGACCTCGTTCGGGTCAGGGACCGCCTCACGTTCCTCTACGTGGAGCGGTGCGTCATCCACCGCGACTCCAACGCGATCACCATCACCGACAGCAGAGGGGTGGCGCACGTCCCCGCCGCAGCGCTGTCGGTCCTCCTCATGGGGCCTGGCGTCAAGATCACGCACTCCGCCGTCTCGGTGCTCTCCGAGAGCGGATCGACTGCGGTGTGGGTAGGGGAGAACGGCGTGCGGTACTACGCCCACGGGAACCCGCCGTCGCGTTCCTCCAGGCTCCTGGAGGCCCAGGCCAAGGCCGTCAGCGACCCCGCGCTGCGCCTCGCCGTCGCGCGCCAGATGTACCTCATGCGCTTCCAGGGCGAGGACGTCGCGAAGCTCAGCCTGCAGCAGTTGCGCGGGCGCGAAGGGGCACGGGTGCGGCGCCTGTACCGGCACAACTCCCAGCGCACCGGGATCCCCTGGGACAGGCGCGAGTATGACCCGGACGACTTCGAGGGCGGGTCGGTGGTGAACCAGGCGCTCTCGGCCGCCAATTCCGCCCTGTACGGCGTGGTCCACGCGGTGATCGTCGCCCTCGGCTGCTCGCCAGGACTCGGATTCGTGCACAGCGGCACCTACAGGGCGTTCGTCTACGACATCGCGGACCTGTACAAAGCGGACCTGTCCATCCCCGTTGCCTTCGACGTCGCCGCCCTGGGAGGCGAAGCGCCGATCGGCACGGAGGCGAGGCGGCGCGTTCGCGACGCCCTCCGCGAATCCCGCCTGCTTGAGCAGGCCGTGCGGGACATCAAGGCCCTCCTGGCCCTGAGCGGCGACCCCGTTGACGCCGATGATGACGACGAGGCCCTGATCGTCGACGACTTGCACCTGTGGGACGACTTCGAGGGGACCGTCGCCGCGGGGGTGTCCTACGAGGAACGGGCCGGGACATGATCGTGCTCGTCCTCTCGGCCGTGCCCGAAGGGCTGCGCGGGCATGTCACGCGGTGGCTCCTGGAGATATCTCCGGGCGTGTTCGTGGGAAACCTGGGCAGTCGCGTCCGAGAACGGTTGTGGGAGATCGTCATCAAGACCATGGGGAGCGGCCGGGCGATCATGGTCTACAGGGCCCGCAACGAGCAGGGCCTCGAGTTCCTCACCTGGGGCGACCCCTGGCGCCCCGTGGACTTCGAGGGCATACGGCTTATGATGCGCCCAGCGGTCGCCCAAGGGCGGGGCCAGTACACAGACCCCGCCGACGCGCCCGACACTGCCCGCCGTTTGCGCGGGCGCCCGGGAATGAGTAACTTCCAGAAAAGGCGGAAGGCTCGAGGGTTTCCAAGATCCGACCGACCCGAGCGGTAAAAGCCCAGGTCAGGAAGCGTTTTCCCCGCACGCGCGGGGATGAGCCCGCGGTCTGGACTCCGGTCCAGGCGGCCGTCGCGTTTTCCCCGCACGCGCGGGGATGAGCCATCGGAGCCGTCGAGCATGGGGGTAGCGTCATCGTTTTCCCCGCACGCGCGGGGATGAGCCCGCCGTCATCGAGCACGACGCCTCGCCGGCGAGGTTTTCCCCGCACGCGCGGGGATGAGCCCACCGTGAGGAAGTGAAGTGGTGAACAGCTGAAGTTTTCCCCGCACGCGCGGGGATGAGCCGTCCAGAGAGAGCTTGTAGTCGTACACGGCCGTGTTTTCCCCGCACGCGCGGGGATGAGCCCTCCAAGAGGACGCAGGCAGCTAACGCCACACAGTTTTCCCCGCACGCGCGGGGATGAGCCCCAGGGGTCGCCGGTGGGGTCGATGTGGACGCGGTTTTCCCCGCACGCGCGGGGATGAGCCCATCAACATCAACGTTGATCACGGGGCCGCGCAGTTTTCCCCGCACGCGCGGGGATGAGCCCACCGGCCAGGGATTGGTCCTCGGCATCGACGAGTTTTCCCCGCACGCGCGGGGATGAGCCGTATTTCACCTCGCGGTTCACCAGGCCCACGCTGTTTTCCCCGCACGCGCGGGGATGAGCCCCGGTGGGGTGGGTGACGACGATGGTCCCCGCGGTTTTCCCCGCACGCGCGGGGATGAGCCGAAGCCTTTCATGGATGGGACGACGTCGACGTAGTTTTCCCCGCACGCGCGGGGATGAGCCGGTCGGGCATCCCCACCAGCGCGAACTTGAAGTGTTTTCCCCGCACGCGCGGGGATGAGCCCGCCCGCGCCGCGACCTACGCGGCCGCCCCCACGTTTTCCCCGCACGCGCGGGGATGAGCCCCGCCCTCTGCCTCTGCTCGCGGCGGCACATCTGTTTTCCCCGCACGCGCGGGGATGAGCCCGCGGCGAGCTGCTTCTTGCAGACCCGCACAAGGTTTTCCCCGCACGCGCGGGGATGAGCCCTACGGATCGTGGGTGCAGACGATCGAGTTCAAGTTTTCCCCGCACGCGCGGGGATGAGCCGGGCGGCGGTGATGACGCCGCCTATGGTGTCGAGTTTTCCCCGCACGCGCGGGGATGAGCCCTACGGATCGTGGGTGCAGACGATCGAGTTCAAGTTTTCCCCGCACGCGCGGGGATGAGCCGGCGCAGATGCCCGGCGTCGGGCAGGACGCAGGGTTTTCCCCGCACGCGCGGGGATGAGCCGTCCATCGCTCTGCGCATTGATCTTGATAGTCAGTTTTCCCCGCACGCGCGGGGATGAGCCCATCGAATTCGCGTCCACGAGCATCGCGAGGAGGTTTTCCCCGCACGCGCGGGGATGAGCCCCCGAATGGGTGCGCCTCTACCTCGAATCCATCGTTTTCCCCGCACGCGCGGGGATGAGCCGCGACTCGAAAGTGTGGCCGTCTGGCGCTGCCCGTTTTCCCCGCACGCGCGGGGATGAGCCCCGCATTGTGCAACAAATCCGACGGCGTGAGATGTTTTCCCCGCACGCGCGGGGATGAGCCCATTGACGCTGATCCCCAATCCGGTCCTAGAACGTTTTCCCCGCACGCGCGGGGATGAGCCGGAATAAAGCCAGACACAGTTGTCATTCACTCAGTTTTCCCCGCACGCGCGGGGATGAGCCCGAGTGAAAGGAATAGCCCCAACCACATCAGGGGTTTTCCCCGCACGCGCGGGGATGAGCCGGCGTCCTCGAGGCTGTGGAGGGTGTTCTCGATGTTTTCCCCGCACACGCGGGGATGAGCCCGCCCCGCTGATGGTCTCGATGTGGGCGCCGATGTTTTCCCCGCACACGCGGGGATGAGCCGATCAACCGGTCTCGGCGCCACATGCACAGCTCGTTTTCCCCGCACACGCGGGGATGAGCCGACCTACGCGACAAGCCGTCGATTCCAGGTCGAGTTTTCCCCGCACACGCGGGGATGAGCCCTGTTCTGGGAGGGGGGACGATGGAAAGCCGTTGTTTTCCCCGCACACGCGGGGATGAGCCGCTCGACCTGAGTGAATCCGAGCCTCGACGCTTGTTTTCCCCGCACACGCGGGGATGAGCCCGACAACGTGAAGGAGAAGGACATGCGTATCGCGTTTTCCCCGCACACGCGGGGATGAGCCCGCCTGGAACGCCTGGGTGATCCCCTCCCAGAGGTTTTCCCCGCACACGCGGGGATGAGCCCAGGCTCTTCACCCAGTCGTACACCGATTTGACGTTTTCCCCGCACACGCGGGGATGAGCCCTCGCCACGCGGGCCGCCGCGTGGGCGAAGCTCGTTTTCCCCGCACACGCGGGGATGAGCCCGAGTCACTGCGCGAGGACATCGCGGATTTGCTGTTTTCCCCGCACACGCGGGGATGAGCCGTGAACGCCGACACACCCCGCCACGCCGCGAATGTTTTCCTCGCACACGCGGGGATGAGCCGTCGCCGACGAGGTCCCGGTGCCCGACCTGTGCGTTTTCCCCGCACACGCGGGGATGAGCCCGCAGGCTACTCGCAGCCAAACCGAAGACGGATGTTTTCCCCGCACACGCGGGGATGAGCCCACGAGCCTCGACAACGTGGTGGCGGGAACGGGGTTTTCCCCGCACACGCGGGGATGAGCCCGCGGCGAGCTGCTTCTTGCAGACCCGCACGAGGTTTTCCCCGCACACGCGGGGATGAGCCCGACGCCGGTCGGCACAACAGCGCGGTCGACCGGTTTTCCCCGCACGCGCGGGGATGAGCCCCGCGCCCACCCGGTGCCCTGGTGGGTGCCCGCGTTTTCCCCGCACACGCGGGGATGAGCCCCCAGATGGAGGGAATACAAATGCGCACCAAGGTTTTCCCCGCACACGCGGGGATGAGCCCGCCACGAAGGAGCAGAAGTGAACGCCAACACAGTTTTCCCCGCACACGCGGGGATGAGCCGGGCACAGTCTCCCCCGCGTGCTCGAAGCACCAGTTTTCCCCGCACACGCGGGGATGAGCCCGGCTCGACTGAGGTTTGAACAAGCTCCTTCGCGTTTTCCCCGCACACGCGGGGATGAGCCCTCGGGGCTGTAGGGGGTGGTGACGGCGATCCTGTTTTCCCCGCACGCGCGGGGATGAGCCGGGCCGGGGCGGGGGATCAGTCCTCGTGCGCCTGTTTTCCCCGCACGCGCGGGGATGAGCCCCAGATCGCAAACGCGATCCCCGGCGCGTCCGGGTTTTCCCCGCACGCGCGGGGATGAGCCGGGACGACGGCCATGGCAGCTGCACGAGCTCGAGTTTTCCCCGCACGCGCGGGGATGAGCCCGGGATGCGCGCGCTGGCGCGCAACCTGTTCGGGTTTTCGCCGCACACGCGGGGATGAGCCGTGCCACGATGATTCCTTGGTGCCGCACCTGACGTTTTCCCCGCACGCGCGGGGATGAGCCCCGCGTTCGACACGATCGGCGGCGTCATCTCCGGTTTTCCCCGCACGCGCGGGGATGAGCCGCCCCCGGCGTCGTCGACAACTCCGCCGCCAGCGTTTTCCCCGCACGCGCGGGGATGAGCCTGGGCGGCCGCCAACCAGGAGAGCGCCCGGATGGTTTTCCCCGCACGCGCGGGGATGAGCCGAGAAATGGCCCCCCCAGACCGAAGCCCCCACCGTTTTCCCCGCACGCGCGGGGATGAGCCGCTTGCGAGGCTGACCGGCACACCGATCCGCCCGTTTTCCCCGCACGCGCGGGGATGAGCCCAGCTTCATCAGGGGGTTGGCGTTGTCGATGAGGTTTTCCCCGCACGCGCGGGGATGCGCCCGGGAAGCCGAAAGACATCGCCGAGCACACGACGTTTTCCCCGCACACGCGGGGATGAGCCCCCCTCGGCGAACGTCTTGCCTGCGTCCTGTCCGTTTTCCCCGCACACGCGGGGATGAGCCCCAAACGAGGTGAGATACTCGCGCCTGGGACCAGTTTTCCCCGCACACGCGGGGATGAGCCGTGCCCATGATCCGCCCCCGGGAAGAAGAACCCGTTTTCCCCGCACACGCGGGGATGAGCCCGCCCGGACGGCGGCGATGAAGCCCGCGATGACGTTTTCCCCGCACACGCGGGGATGAGCCTGCTGGCAAAACTGGTTCCGCCGGGGGCGCGGGGTTTTCCCCGCACACGCGGGGATGAGCCGTATGGAACGGCACGTCATGGCGCACGCAGGCGGTTTTCCCCGCACACGCGGGGATGAGCCGGCGAGCGCGGCGAGAGGGTCGCCGACGGCCTCGTTTTCCCCGCACACGCGGGGATGAGCCGTCCGTCCGCTACCTGGGGGCGGACCTGAACGGGTTTTCCCCGCACGCGCGGGGATGAGCCCATGCCAGCCTCGTCCTGCAACAAAGTCACCCGGTTTTCCCCGCACGCGCGGGGATGAGCCGCAGCCCCACTTCAAGGTGAGGGCCAAGATCGGGTTTTCCCCGCACGCGCGGGGATGAGGTGGCCAAGCAACTTTTGTGTGGTGATGAGGTCGTGTTTTCCCCGCACGCGCGGGGATGAGCCCAAGTGGCCCCAGGCACAAGAGGCCCCCAGCCTGTTTTCCCCGCACGCGCGGGGATGAGCCGTGGCGGACGAATCCGGAGCCGTCGGGCGCGTGGTTTTCCCCGCACGCGCGGGGATGAGCCCCCGGATGCGTACAGCCAGGCAATGCTGTCGCGGTTTTCCCCGCACGCGCGGGGATGAGCCGTAGGGGGAGGAGGGCCCGCCACTGGTCCCCGTGTTTTCCCCGCACGCGCGGGGATGAGCCCGCGATGGAGGACCAGCGCGGCCCTCAGCGCAGGTTTTCCCCGCACGCGCGGGGATGAGCCTACGCGGGGCTAGCGCAGATGTCAGTAACAACGGTTTTCCCCGCACATGCGGGGATGAGCCCACGCGGCTGAGCCAGCGGGAGCGACCGGAACCGTTTTCCCCGCACATGCGGGGATGAGCCCGCGCTCACCCCCGGCGAGACCCGGCCCCCGATGTTTTCCCCGCACATGCGGGGATGAGCCGGGTGGCGTAGTGCATGTTCGCACTGGTGTCGCGTTTTCCCCGCACATGCGGGGATGAGCCCTGGCGCGGTGCAGGCGCGCGATGGCGTCGGTGGTTTTCCCCGCACATGCGGGGATGAGCCCCGGGGGGTGAAGTTCGTATGAGCACGATCATCGTTTTCCCCGCACATGCGGGGATGAGCCCGCTCCACTGGCAGTCATACCCGAGGCCGGAAAGTTTTCCCCGCACATGCGGGGATGAGCCCCGTTGGGCCGGGTGTACACGTCGATGTCCTTCGTTTTCCCCGCACATGCGGGGATGAGCCCGCCCGGGCCCGCAGCGCCCGCACCCGGCGGGCGTTTTCCCCGCACGCGCGGGGATGAGCCGGCCGCGCCTTCTTCGGTGAGGAAATGCACGGGGTTTTCCCCGCACGCGCGGGGATGAGCCGGGACACGACGATGAACACCACCGACGAGCAGCGTTTCCCCGAACGCGCGGGGATGAGCCCTGCTGACCCCGGACTCCGACGAGGCGGCCCCGGTTTTCCCCGCACGCGCGGGGATGAGACGGTCAAGCGGGAGGCGGCGCGGGGCCTGTACTAGTTTTCCCCGCACGCGCGGGGATGAGCCGGCCCTATGCCAGGCCCGCGAGCACGAGGCGCGGTTTTCCCCGCACGCGCGGGGATGAGCCCGGGATGCGCGCGCTGGCGCGCAACCTGTTCGGGTTTTCGCCGCACACGCGGGGATGAGCCGTGCCACGATGATTCCTTGGTGCCGCACCTGACGTTTTCCCCGCACGCGCGGAAATGAGCCGGGAAGCCTGGGGGGATCCGCTTCCCCGAACAGGGATCGGCTTAGTGTTCATCCCGGCCGCTGCGTCTAGGAAGTCGCCCAGTGAGTACACGAAGTGCCCACAGTGCTAAGCCTCGCGGAAACGGGAGCAGAGTGGCTCCTCCACGTCCATTCCCGCGGTCCGGGAGTGAAGGACCCCGCCGGCGGAGACGGATGGGCGGATCTGGGAGTTCAAGGCGCCCCAGGGTGGGTCGAACAGTGCCGTTTCCAGCCAGTTCAAACGAGCTGGCATACAGGCGTCGCGGTTGGTGCTCTACCAGTGAAGGTGTGGTCTTGTAATGAATTCGTTTTTGTGCAAGCGGAACGGAGGTTCGCTGGGTAGTCAAAACCGTGAACTTGAACGTCGTCACGAAAGGCGGAAAGGCCCACAGGTTCTCGCAGCAGTGGTATCTTAAGGGACGAGGGTGGTAGCCAGCCCACCTGGGAGTAATCCCCGGGCAGGCGGGCCATCCTCTTCGCGTGTGGCGCAATTCCTCAACCATGGGCGCAACGTCTGGCTCGTACGGCTGAGCCCCCCACCTACCCCGTCCGGGGCGCGACGACCGGGGATCGGCGGCCCCGGCCCCCGCTTCGTATGCACAGTGCCCCCGCCTCGTGCGCGCAACTGCACAAAAATCCCCGAAGCCCAAGGGGACTTCGGGGAAGTGGTGGCTCCGACCGGCGTCGATCCGGTGACCTTTCGATTTTCAGTCGAACGCTCTACCAACTGAGCTACAGAGCCAGGACCGGGACCATTACGGTCTGGTCGGCGACCCCGACGGGACTTGAACCCGCGACCTCCGCCGTGACAGGGCGGCGCGCTAACCAACTGCGCTACGGGGCCTTACAACAGGTAAGACCTATTGAGTTATTGCTCTTCCACACTTGCGGGAGCCGTACCCCCAACGGGATTCGAACCCGTGTCGCCGCCGTGAAAGGGCGGTGTCCTAGGCCGCTAGACGATGGGGGCCGTTTGGCCGCCGGACTGGCGCCCGAAGACGAGGATTACTTTAGGCAGAACATGCCTTCCAGGTCAAAACGCCCGCCCGTGACCCCTAACACACTTCGTGCCTTTCAGGAAGCAGTCAGGCACGGGGCATACGCTTCCGCCATGCGCACTCTTCCACCCCAATTTGCACATGTTCTGGCGGCGTCGGGCGACTCGGGACAATCCGACGGAGCCTCCGAAGTGGTCACCCACGCCCTCGATCTCGCGTCGCTGCTGCTGGGCAGTGCCGTCGGCGCCTTCGTCGGGCTGGTCATCGCGGTCCTGGTGCACGCCATCGCACGGGGCGCCCTGGCGAAATCGGCCATCGCCTCGGCCCTGTTGGGCCGCACCCGCACCGCGTCCTACGGCTCCTTCCTCACGTGGGGCGGGTGGATCGGCCTGCAGGTGACCCTGTCCAACATCGACCTGGCGGACTGGTCGAACGGCACCACGGTGTCGGTCATGTCCCACCTGCTGCTCATCGCCGCGCTCGCGTGCTTGACATGGGTGGGCTACTCGGCCGCGTGGCTGGTCGAGGACGCGGCGAAACTGCGGCAGAAGCAGGACAAGGGGCGCTCGCGCCGCTTCGAGACGCAGGCCCAGGTCATCCGGCGCCTCATGCAGGTGGTGATCAGCGTCGTCGGCCTGTGCGCGGTCCTGGGCACTTTCGAAGCCGCCCGCCAGGCGATGACGACGATCCTCGCCTCCGCCGGCCTCGTCTCGGTCATCGCGGGCCTGGCGGCCCAGCAGACCCTCGGCAACGTGTTCGCGGGCGTCCTGCTGGCGTTCACCGACGCCATCCGCGTGGGCGACGTGGTCGTGGCGGGTCCGAAGGGCGAGAACGGTTCCGTGGAGGAGATCACCCTCAGTTACGTCGTGGTCCGGGTCTGGGACGAGCGCCGCCTCATCACCCCGTGCACCTACTTCACGTCCACGCCCTTCGAGAACTGGACGAGGCGCGCCGCCGCCCAGTTGGGCACCGTCGAGCTCAAGCTCGATTGGAGCGCCCCCGTCAACCTCATCCGCCGCAAGGTCGAGGCGCTCCTGACCAGGACCGATCTGTGGGATGGGCGCACGTGGACGGTGCAGGTCACCGACTCCGACCAGGACACCGTCACGGTGCGGGTCCTGGTCTCCGCGAAGGACTCCGGGACTTTGTCCGACCTGCGCACCTACCTGCGCGAGCACCTCATCGCGTGGATCGTCGCCGAGCACCCCGCCGCGCGCCCGGCCCGCCGCCTCGAGCCCCTCAGGACCGTCACTGTGACCCACGACCCCACGGGGGAGAAGGCGGCCTCCCTGGCCGAGGAACTGGCCGGCATCGTCGGCAGTGGCGCGAACGCGACGGGGTCCGTGACCGTGGTCCCTCCTGCTTCCGCGGACGCCCCGGCCCCCGTGTCCGACGCCTCGAAGACCCCCAGGGACGCGGCGCACGCCGCCCGCATGGTCGCCGCCCGGCGCAAGCACAAGCTCGCCAGGCGCCGGGCGATGGCCGAGCGCCAGCGGGAGCTCGCCCACGGGGGGCCGTCCCAGGGCGAGGAGACCCAGGTGATGAGCGAGACCGCCGTCGGCCGCGTCCTCAGCGAGGGCAGGGTGGGGGTGCGCCCCAAGAGCACCGACGGGCCGACCACCGCCGTCCACGGGATCGACCGGACACGGATCCTCGAGGCGGTCGACGGCGGTGGGAGGGGGCGCCCCGCTCCCGCCCCAGCCGGGGCGCCCGCTCCGCGACCTGCTCCCGCCCCGCGCCCTGCCCCGGCGGCCTCCGCTGCCCACGGGGACCAGGCGCGGTCCTCGGAAAGCACGCGGGTGCTGCCCGCCGTCGGCTCCCGACCCCTGCCGCCCCC
>ERZ772764.123-NODE-123-length-53976-cov-4.182879_pt1 | contig 53976 bp, 42 predicted proteins | sample MGYA00512163_ERZ772764 | MGnify/ENA primary metagenome ERZ772764 (study PRJEB29015, sample SAMEA2737903) | human oral metagenome | biome: human oral; feature: human-associated habitat; material: dental | place: China | collected 2094 ... | reverse complement strand
GACGGGCCGCCCCCGAGGAGGACGGTGCGCGGAAGGAGAGTCTGCGAAGGGACAGGAGACGAGGACGGGCCGCCCCCGAGGAGGACGGTGCGCGGAAGGAGAGTCTGCGAAGGGACAGGAGACGAGGACGGGCCGCCCCCGAGGAGGACGGTGCGCGGAAGGAGAGTCTGCGAAGGGACAGTCAGAGCAGAACAGGAGACGAGGCCGAGGAGGGAGAGTCTGCGGAGAGACAGCCAGAGAAGGATGGGAACGTGGCCGGGCCTCGCCCAAGAAAGACGGGAGACGAAGACGGGGGCGGCGCGGTAGTAGCGCCCGAGAACGACGCGCCACTGACACCACACCCGAAAAGGCCGCGCAATGGACACCAAACCCGAGAAAGCCGAGCCAAGCACACCCAGCCGAAGAAATGCCGAATCAAGGACGAGGAGTCAAACGAAAAACGGGCCCGCTTCGCGAAAACGGAGCCATTTTCATGCTCGACGGATCAGATGTCTTCGACGATGGGCCCGCTTCGCGAAAACAGAGCTATTGCCCCACAAGAGCAAGGCCGGACTTCGAGAATCCCTTCCGCGAGCGCACCCAAAGTGAAACACTGTGGGCATGCATGAGAGAGCTGGCACACTTGCCCTTCCCGAAGACCTCATCAACGTCGAAGAGGTCCTGTCCGCCTATTACGACATCGAACCCGACCCGAGCATTATCGACCAGCGTGTGTCCTTCGGAACTTCCGGACACCGCGGATCCTCGCTCGACGGCAAGTTCAACGAAGCACACATCGTCGCGATCACCGCAGCGATCGTCGAGTACCGAGCGAGCCAGGGCATTGATGGCCCGCTCTTCATCGGCCGTGACACCCACGCACTGTCCGAGCCCGCCTGGCGCACCGCCCTCGAGGTTCTTGCTGCTGCGGGAGTGAGTGTGAAGATCGACTCGCACTCCTCCTACACCCCGACCCCCGCCGTGTCCGTGGCGATCCTCGGCGCAAATGGAGCCCCGCAGGCGCTGCGAACCTCCGGGCCTGGTCTCGCCGACGGTATCGTCGTCACCCCCTCGCACAATCCCCCACGCGACGGCGGCTTCAAGTACAACCCGCCTCACGGCGGACCTGCCGACACGGACGCGACCGGATGGATCGCGAACCGCGCCAACGAGATCCTCGAGGAGGGCTGGCGCAAGATCCCGCGCATCATCGGCGCGCCGCTCTTCGAAGACGAGCACTTGGAGAAGTTCGACTACCTCACCTACTACGTCGATCAGCTTGACCAGGTCATCGACATAGATGCGATTCGCGAGGCCGGGGTCCGCATCGGCGCAGACCCCCTCGGTGGAGCCTCCGTCGACTATTGGGCGGCGATCGCGGAACGCTACGGCCTCGAACTCACGGTCGTGAACCCCGTTGTGGATCCGGCCTGGCCTTTCATGACGCTCGACTGGGACGGCAAGATCCGCATGGACTGCTCTTCCCCGAACGCCATGGCTTCCCTGCGTCGCGCCATGACACCGGACGAGAACGGCAACACCCCCTACGACATTGCGACCGGCAACGACGCCGACTCGGATCGTCACGGGATCGTGACGCCCGACGGTCTCATGAACCCGAACCACTACCTCGCGGTCGCGATCGACTACCTGTTCCAGCATCGCCCGGGATGGAAGGAGGATGCTGCGGTCGGCAAGACCCTCGTCTCCTCCGCCCTCATCGACCGCGTTGTCGCCTCAATGGGCCGCAAGCTCATCGAGGTCCCCGTTGGCTTCAAGTATTTCGTTCCCGGTCTGCTCGACGGCTCCGTCGGTTTCGGCGGCGAAGAGTCCGCCGGAGCCTCCTTCCTACGTAAGGACGGCACCGTGTGGTCGACGGACAAGGACGGCATCATCCTCGCGCTGCTCGCCTCGGAGATCCTCGCGGTCACCGGCAAAACCCCCTCGCAGTTGCACGCTGAACTGGTTGAGCGTTTCGGCGCCTCCGCTTATGCGCGCATCGACGCCCCCGCGAACCGCGAGCAGAAGGCGAAGCTCGCCGCCCTCTCACCCGAGGACGTGACCGCGACTGAGCTCGCGGGGGAGCCGATCACTGCTCGCCTGGTCCGCGCGCCTGGGAATGACGCTGCGATCGGCGGCTTGAAGGTCACGACCGAGAATGCGTGGTTCGCTGCACGCCCCTCGGGCACCGAGGACGTGTACAAGATCTACGCCGAGTCCTTCAAAGGCGCCGAGCACCTCGCCGAAGTCCAGGAGGAAGCGAAGAAGGTCGTCTCCGACGCCCTCGGCTAAGACACACTGATCTGGGGTGTCACCCGACTTTTCGGCCCCGTCCTCGTCCCGCTCGACGAGGACGGGGCCAAGTCTTTGAGCATCGACATTCACGCGGAGCGGAGGGTGGGGGATGTCCCTCGTCAAGACCGTCGAAAAGGGCCTGTCATCGGCACACTCCTTATCGGCGGAGGGTCAACGGCTGGGCCCTGTACGGGCAGGGTACTATCCAAGGATTCCCCGGTCAAACCCCCACCGACCGCGTTCACAACGTCACAGGGATGTACGACTAGTCTCATCTCTGGGGGACGCACGACCAGCATCATGAGATCGAGAAAGTCATTCAATTACTCGAGAGGCACCCATCGACCTTGTCATTAGATCAAGTCTTAGAGCCGACACGAAATCGTGTACTGAGATCCGTTGATACTGGTGGGGGAGGTCACTCGGCAGTATCCTGTGATTGATACCCGACATTCCGTGTGATGAAGGCGCTCCGATGTCGAGAATGCTCAGACCGCCCAGCACGCGACCGAGCACGCCGAAGCGATGATCCGTTACGAAGAGATCATCCACACGTCCCCGTCTGATCTACCGGGATTGCAAGTTTCCGGGAAACTTGCGCTCGACAGTACGACACGCCCGAATCCGGGGACCGTCCATACTATACTGTTGTGGTCTGGGTTGGCTGGTTTAGAGTGGCGGCGTGGGACCTGCGGCACCTGCTCCACTGAGGTTCCCCTACTTAGGGCCAGCTCAGTGGGAGGAGAAAATCATGATCGTGAGAGCCGGAACTCTATTCTCGGAAGTAGCACGAGTTGAGGGCTCTTGTCCAGCCCCTAAAGTTAAGGATGGGAAGCGAGAAGAGTCCAAGGTTGAGCGGGCCGCCGAAGCTCGTCGACTTGGTGCGAAAATTCGAGAAGGTAAGCCCGTGACATTCAGACCCGTGGTCGGACGCATCCGATGACGGTTCACACGCCGCTGTATGCGGCTGAGCACGCTTTGCGGCATGAGCGCCAGGAACTGATTTCTCAGTACAAGAAGATTACCGGCGCGAACCTTATCGTAGTTATTGATAGTCTCACTTGGAGCAGTCCAACCTTTCTCGCTGATTTGCTTTTTGACTGTGACGCTAAGACTGACCTTCATATCCTCCTCTCATCTCCAGGAGGCGATGGAGAAGTTGCTCTCCGAATGGTTCGCGCGATGCAGCAATGTTGCCGCGAATTGACCGTCGTGGTGCCAGATATGGCAAAAAGTGCAGCCACGATACTCTGTCTTGGTGCTGACCATATCCTCATGGGACCCAGCGGCGACCTTGGTCCCATCGATCCCCAGATGATATTCCCAGACGACAACGGCAATGTGAGGGCCGCTGCTAGCGCGAAGGAGATCGTTGCTGCTGTTCAAGAGGCTGAGCAGCGTGTCACGGCTAACCCCGAATCCTACGCCCTCTTCTCAGCGCTTCTATCCGATGTCAACATGCTCATGGTCGAGCAGGCTCGTACAGCTCTCGATCGTTCAGAAACCCTCATGAAGGAAGCGCTCGGGGCAGCGGATCGCGGCCCCGAGGTAGTTAAGAAGCTGAGTGCTGCACTCAAGACTCCTCTCATTGATACTCCGTCGAGTCACTCGGCTGTGATCTCGGTCAATCAGGCTCGTGAATACGGACTGCCCGTCGTACCGGCGGACGTGAACGGTGAGGAGTGGAGACTGATCTGGCAACTCTGGAACCGTTACTTCGACATGGGATGCTGGCCGAACCCCCAGAATCTCGCCATCTACGAGGGGGCACGCTCCTCTCATTCTGGCTGACATGCTTCTGACTACTGGGGACTACCGTCTTATTTCTCTGCGCATGCACCCGACTTCATGAGAATCTCCGTCGCAATACCCTGGATCCAACTTGCAGTGTTTCCTATACTCTCCGGTACACACTTGGCCGCAGCGTTCCTATCCGGGAACCTCTCGAGAGCGAGAAAAGAACTTATGGCTTATATCCGGCCCGCAATGTCGGCGGGTGTGAAGAACCTTCCGAAGACGTCGAAAGCTCCCGCTATGGTAGTTGTATCGCGACAGGTGTCGAGGCCGCTCGGGGTTGAGAAGCTCTACACAGTCACTCAGCAGTCGGCCGCAAGGTTCCGTGAAGTCCAGTACGGAGTTTAGCCCACTGTCAGGCGGACAGGTCGCGCCTGACAGTACCTCTATCGGTGCCCACTTCCGTCTGAGCGAGGAGCTGCGTCGACTCTCCTAACGCTCGACGTCCCCCTTCCCCCCTTCGATCTCAACCCGGGTGGTCTTGGTGACTCTGCGTACTTTCATCAACCTCTTCTTCAAAACCGGTGAGGCCGTCGCCGCCGTTACGGAATTCGCGAGGGCGACCGGCAGCGGGAAAATCGGGTCCGACGAGGTGGCTGATGCGGAGTTGCTATCGGCTGCAGCGTCACCTTCGGGAGTAGGCTCCTACAGGGAGCGTCTTTTTATTCAAAGGCCTGACACAACTTCAGCACCCGGTTTCAACGAGCATGATATCTGCCCAATCGACTCCGAACCGAAGCGAAGACCCGCGTGGGTCTTTCGGGGGACTGCGCAAGCACTCGTTGCCCGCGTCGGCATACAAGGAATACTCTTCTCCACTCGTTCGGACTGGCAGCGGAGAGTTGTACAGACTGTATCCTTTGAGGACACGTCGACGATAAGACGCTCCATGAGCATCGACCTTAACGGAGACGGCTTCAAACAGGCAGTCGCTGTAGTCAAGGGAGAAGCGCCTGCCGTGTTCCTTCCAGTGAGCCTCGCTATGCGTCCTGGGCCGCTGCTGGATATTGACGCGACGGACGGCCTCGGGCGCAGCCTCAATGTGGCCCGTCGTCACGAAAACATCGAGGCAACGACATATTCTGTTCTCTGGCCGATTCTAAACGCAGCGTTCCCGTCTTCCACCAACGAGCAAAACGATAGTGCCGAGCTAAAGCAGCAGCCCTCGTTGGTTGAGCAGGTGAACGCGGAGATGGACGCCTGGTTCAGGGAACTGGTCGAGAAAATATATGGCTTTCTCGCAACCACTGAGGAGGAGTACCCCGTCGATTCCTTTAAGAAGGAGATATTGGATCTCCTCGCTGAGACGCACGACGCAAATCCGGATTCCGCTCCGTCTCGTGCGGCCAAACAGCGGGTTAATGAGCTTTTCTTCGCGAACGATCCACCGCTATCTTTGGACATATCTGGACAAGGGCTACCGCCCAACAAAGATCACTCAGGAGGATCTTTACCCTCACAGGGGCACCCGCTAACAGAGTCTTTGCTGATGACGGAACTCGCGTCTCAAAGAACCTCTTACACGCTCCACGTTGTATACACTCCCAAGGTCGGGGCGAACGGTTCGTTCCAGGATGAGGTCATCAAATTCTCTTGGCTCGAATTCGTCATCCAGAGAAAGAACTCACCCTTCAACTACATCGCCCCGTTCCCGCGTGAGTTTACAATCGACACACCATTGTTCGAAGACAATGGCTTACGCGGGTCGACGCATGTGCGTGTGATTGCTCCCGACGACATGAGAGTCGGTCATATCTCTGTAAACCGTACTATCGACGGCCCTCGCACCTCGGACGTTCCTTCCGAGGACGTACTGCTGAGGCGTCGGGATAAGATCTTGGAGAGTGTGGAGGACGACGACTCGAATCCTCGCGTCGAGATCGTTGCAGACCAACACCGGGTCGAGATATTGAAACATCGCCCGACTAATGCATTACCCGAGATGCCTGAGGAATCCGGCTGGAACGTGCGCGTGGAATTCCTCCCACGCCGATCAAGATTCTTCATTCCAGCTTTCGTCGGTTTAATCATTCTGGGGGCAGTCGTATTGAGCACGGTGTCGGCACTATCGGAAAGCGTTGAACCTTTATCCAACTGGTCATGCAGATGGCTTGACTTATTTTCACCGACACACCGTTTTCTATCCTCACCAGAGTGTCGGCCGCTGCTACCACCACTCTGCTGCGCTGACGCAGGCACAACGCAGGCGTCAAGACCGGAAACAATGTCTTTTCTTTCCGCCGCTCTGTCTATCATCATTGCGTACATTTCACTTCCATCAGAGCATGCAATAATGGTCCATTATCAATCCTTTGGACGGTTCCTCGTTCTGATATCTGCTGTTTTAACATTCCTGTTTGTTCTTATAGTCTCAATGGAGAACGATTCAAGAGATCGACCTATTCCTTTCGGTTACATTCTACTAATCGGTTACATTCTACTAATTCTTATCACTTTTACCGTTCTATACTTGGCATGCTGGATATTTCTCCCTGCGATTCGCTCTTCAGAGGCATGGCGTCTGCACAGGAATCTAGCCCTAGTACATGGAGAGCCTTTGACAATCACTCACCCACTACGCGGACTGAAGCGCTTTGTCCGCGGCATTCAACCGACGACGGGGCGTCTGTCGGGGCTGAGCTGGAAACAAATCTGGCGCCTGCGTTGCCTGGTAGTGAAAACGCTCTTTTCTAAGGTCCTTGGGGAGTCCGGTGTCGAGCGTTTCGTCGAAAACTGGTGGGAGAAGTCGCTGGATGAAACGAAGAAGACGACAGACTCCGAGGCTTCCGGTCTTCAGATCTCTTCTCAAGCTTAACCGTCATCTCATTTAGCTGACTTATGACATTTTGTATTCATCCATTGTGTCGTTGGTGGAGCTTGCGAGGATGGCTGCGGTTTCGCCTTGGGGATGGGATGCTGCTGTTACTTTGCCGAGCTCTGGATTTTTTGTAGGCGATTTCGGATACAAGCCGAGTAGAGTCTCGTCAAAGCGAGGAGGCGCCCGGATTCGGCCCCAGTTTCGAGTGCGCGATCTGACACAAACGAGTGCGGTCCTCGCGCTTTCTCGTCGATAGGATCGACGGGTGCTCGGCCCCTATCTCGACGTCTTGAAACTCGACGGCTCTTGGAAATTCTCCCTCGCCGGACTGATCCTGCGCCTACCGATGTCGATGACCTCCATCTCCATCGTTCTGCTCATCAAAGCAAGCTACGGGAACTACTCTCTCGCGGGCCTCATGGCAGCCCTCAACGTCATCGCGACTGCACTCTGCGCTCCCATCATCGCCCGCTACGTCGATCGTTTGGGCCAGCGTAAGGTCATGGTTCCGCTCCTCACAATCGAGGTCGCGGCGAACGCCGCTTTCCTCCTTGGCGCAATCATGCACGCCTCCCCAGTCCTCGTAGCTCTCATCACCGTCATCGCGGGTGCAACGTGGGGAGCTCCCGGAGCCTTCGTGCGAGCCCGATGGACGAACGCACTGAAAGACCACCCCAAAGGCCTGACGACCGCCTTCGCTCTCGAGTCCGCCATCGACGAGTTCGTCTATATCATCGGCCCTGTCCTTTCAACGGTGCTCGGCACGCTCTTCCACCCCGGTGTCGGTCTCGTCCTCATCTGCCTATTCCTCGGGGGCGGCGGATTCTGGTTCTTCTCGCAGAGCGCCTCCGAACCCGCTCCCCGTCCCAAAGTCGAAGGACAGCATCACCGTTCGGTCCTGCGCAATCCCGCTGTGATCGTCATGGTCCTCACCTACATCGCAATGGGCTCCATGTTCGGCGCAAACGATGTCGCCGTCGTCGCTTTCGCCGCTGCCCTCGGCGCCCCCTCCATGTCGGGCGTTCTCCTCGCTTTCTTTTCCATCGGGTCACTGCTCGCGGGCCTGTGGTACGGCTCGCGAAAGTGGACGCAGCCACTGTGGAGCCTCTTCGCCTTCGGCGTCGTGCTTCTGGCGATCGGCACCTCGACCTATCTCTTGGCCCATTCGATTCCCGTCATGGCGCTCGTCATGACCCTAACGGGGATCACCTGCGCGCCAACAATGACGAATGTCAACACTGTGATCGCGAGGATCGTCGCACCCGAGCGCCTCACCGAGGGCCTGACCTGGGTTGGTACCTCTCTCAATATTGGCTTGTCCCTCGGCTCGGCCATGGCGGGCCCTGTGATTGATGCCGGTGGGGCCCGCTCCGGCTACTTCGTCATGGTGGGCGCAGCTTGGGTGATGGTTGCGATCATGGTCCTCGGTCTTCCTTCCCTGCGTCGGGCGACCACCTCGCTGCACCCCAGGATTGAAGAATAAGGCCCGTGTATGAGGGGCCTTGTCTTCTCTTCGTCGCAAATTCGGGCAGAATAGGCGTGTCCTGCTAGGAGGCCCATGTTCGCCAGACCACTCATCGACGATGAGTCACCGTCCCTGCTTCTCACCCTGAGTTCGTCGTTTGGGGAAGCGGGTTCGAAAGCACTTTCCAGATTCCTGGGTGAGTGGGGTTTTCATCCGGGGATCGTCGGTTTCGGCGGCCACGGCTCCACACGCCGCGCGCGCGTCCTCGGCCGCGTCATCATGGAACGCTCCGGTGATGAGCGCTCCTGGCTGGCCCAGCGGCGCGGGTGGCGTCAGTTCTTTGACGCTCAGGTCCCTCGCCAGCCCGTCCTCGTCACCGTTGGGGATCAGAAGCGCATTGCCTTCGCAGATCGGGGTGGTTATATCGACCTGTCCGTTTCGGGACACGGTCTGGCGGCGGGGTGGCACAGCGCGTGGATGCAGGTTCTTCACGAGGGCGATGTGCGCGCTGCTGGTCTTCACGAGGGCGATGCCCTCTACTCGGCCCCCACGAAGAAGCGGCTCGTAAAGGAGCGCTCCCTAGAAGAGCCTTTCCCCGGCGAGAAGGTCCCAGATGGGGTCTTCGCGCTTGAGCCTTGCTTGGGTGAGCCCCTCCCTGGCGAGATCTGGCCGGACAAGGCCTGCACTCCTGGACCTCGCGCGGACAAGCCCTGCCCGCATGAGCCCTGTGACTATCAGTCCCCTGCGACTCATCGTGTCGGCAGGGTGCGCGCGGGGACACCAGTGTCCGTCGCGCTGCGCATTGTCGGCGACGAGGAACGGATCGGTGTCGTCTCAGACATTGACGACACCGTCATGGTGACAATGCTGCCGCGTCCCCTCGTCGCAGCGAAACACTCCTTCGTCGACCGCGTCTCCGCGCGCGAAGCCGTGCCCGGAATGGCGAACTTTCTTCGCTGCCTCGCCCGGAGGGGAGCTCGCGGACGCGCTGTAGCCACTGAACATGCGCCTGCCTTCGGTGCTCCCGTCATCTACCTGTCGACCGGAGCGTGGAATGTCGTGCCCACCCTGCGCGATTTCCTGCAACGCCTCGGCTACCCGCGCGGCGGATTCCTCATGACGGATTTTGGACCATCGAACACCGGTTGGTTCCGTTCTGGCCCCGAGCATAAGCGGCGCGAATTGCGTCGGCTCGCCCGTATGTTCCCGACAATGAAATGGTTCCTCGTGGGCGATGACGGGCAGCACGACCCTGAAATCTATGCCGAGTTCGCCCGCGAGTTCCCACTCAATGTCGCGGGGATCGCGATTCGTTCGCTTTCCGAGATCGAACAGTTCCTCTCGCACGGCACCTTTGAAGCTCTTGTTCCCGATGCCCTATGGACCGTTCCTCACAGGATTCCGGTGTGGTTCGGTTCAGATGGAGACGCCCTCGTCAAGGAGATCCACGAGGGCGGGATCTCCCGGAATGAGAGGCCCTGAAATGAAGGGTGCCGGGCTGAAGGCTGCACGGTAAAGGGGCTGCTCGAAGGGGACTCCTCGGCTCGAAAGAGGCGCTTCTCGAAGGGGATCTTTCGGATTGAAGGAGGCGCTGCTCGAAGGGGGCTCCTCGAAAGCGATTCCCCGGCGTCCATGCTCTGCTTTCCCCGCTGTGGTGTTTCCCCCGCCTTGCTTCCCCTGCCCCGTTTTCTGCGGACCCTGACTACCGATCCTTTGTGCACCGGCAACGGGGATGCTTCTTCTGCTCCGTTTTCTGAGGGCCCTGACAATGAGGGAGCGTTATTGGGGAACCTTGTTCTTAGAGACCCCTTTTTGAGGACCCCGGTTCTTAGGGACCCCGGTTCTTCTGAGAACACTTCTCCACCCCAGGGGAACGCTTTTTCTCCGCCTGCTGACGCCTCACGGGAGGACACAGAATCTGCAGCTTGTCCCCGTGAATACCTCCTGAGCTGACATGGACTCTGCCTCCTGCCCCAGTGAACACCTCGTCGGTGGACATGGAATTAGGGCACTGCCCCTAGTGATGCCTCGTTGGCCGACATGGACACTGCAGCCTGACCCGGTGAACACCTCGTCTCCAGCGCGCGAAGAACTCTGCTCCACCCTGGGAACGCCTCCGGGCAGCGTGTTTCCCTTTCAACACTCCCTGTACAACAGCTCAACCCTATTCAGGTCTCCAAGCAGCCGGGGAAGCTCAAAGTCCGCAACTGTCCTCAACACCCCTCGAGCAAGTTGAGAGCTCAAAGCCGCAAGCAGCCCGATCCCCTGCCGTGGTTTTCAACTCGCAGTTCGAACTTCAGTTCTCCGATTGCGAATCGGCATCCGACTGTCCGTCCATAGAATCTGATTGCGCAGCCGCCTGCTCGGCCTTCTTCAGACTCTCCTCCGAAAGGGGAAGACACCCCGAAGGCCCCTTCAAGGGGTCCTTTGATTCTGCAATGCGGCCGACCTCATCGGAAACGGAGGAAGAATCGTAGAAAGTCCCCAAGAGGACCGTCACCGTCTTATCAGTCGACTCACTGAGAACGACCTTCGACTTCGGGAAGAAACGAGCAACCGTATACGCCTCATCCACTGCGGCCGGGCCAACGTCGATCTGCACGACTCCAGCGTATTCAGGGCTGGCATTGCTCGGCTCGAGAGGCTCATAACCGGCATTGACGAGCAGAGTCGTCGCCTCACTGGCCAAGCCCTGACGCGAAGTCGTATTGAGGACTCGCACCTGAATCGTCGAGGGATCAACAGGAGTTGCGCCCTCGGCCGGACACGGGATCGTCCCCGGGGTCGCGTACTTCGTGCCCTTGGAGAAGTCATTCGCGAAAGGCACAGGAATCAGCCCAGTCAAAACGAGGAGACTGATCAGCGCGAGGGCGAGCATCACAGCTCCAGTCGAAGCGAAGACGATGTTCTGTCGGCGCTGCCTTTGCTTGAGGAAACGCTGACGCGGAGTGAGGGGATACGAAGTCACAAGACCAACCTACTTCACCCAGAGTCAACACCGGGAGTGCGACACATCCTGCACCCATCTCGGGCACTCTTCGAGCTGACGCGCTAGCGTTGGCCCATCCGTTGAGCTTCATTGAAAGGACCAGCATGGGTTTCCTGAGCAACGATCTTCTCACGCGCATTCACGAGCGCGCTGGCGCTCACGACCTCGCAAATGAGTTCCCCGTGGATGACTTCAAGGATCTTCGAGAAGCGGGGTACCTCTCGGCTTTCGTGCCGGAAGAGTACGGCGGCGCGGGACTGAGCCTGGAGGAGATCGCGGCCGAGCAGACTCGCCTCGCGAAAGCGGCTCCGGGCACCGCCCTGGGCATCAACATGCACCAGATCATTGTCGGCCTGGGGCGCCACCTCCTTCGTAATGGGAACCCTCGTGGTGAGATCATTTTGCGCGACGCCGTTGCCGGTGAGCTCTACGGTTTCGGTATTTCTGAACCTGGCAACGACCTCGTCCTCTTCGGCTCCATCACGAAGGCCCTACCCGACTCTGAGGGCGGCTATTCCTTCGAAGGAGTTAAGGTCTTCACCTCCCTCGCTCCGGTGTGGACGCGCCTGATGACCTTCGGCCGCGATGATTCGGGGGAAGACGGGCCGCGCTCGGTATTCGCGATTCTCAAGCGCGAGGACGGGGGCTTTTCAATCAAGGACGATTGGAACACCCTGGGTATGCGCGCCACCCAGTCGAATACGACGATCCTCGAAGGCGCATACGCGCCCGAGGATCACATCCTCACCCGCTGTGAGCCCGGCCCCTCGAAAGACCCGGTCGTCTTCGGCATCTTCTCGCACTTCGAGATTCTTCTCGCCGCAACCTACATGGGCATTGGGGAACGCGCGATCGAGGTTGCGGCTGAGCACGTCAAGACCCGTCGCTCCGTGAAGAACCAGAGCGTGTACGCCAATGATCCTGATATCCGTTGGAGGATCGCCGAGGCCGCCATCACCATGAATGCCGTCGGCCCGCAGATCCGCGAACTCGCCCGAGACATCGAAGAGGGCGTAGATCGGGGTCCGATCTGGATGCCGCAGCTGTCTGCTGTGAAGAATGCTGCTGCGGAGGCGAGTCTGCGTGCGGTTGAGCAGTCGATCCGGGCCTGCGGCGGAGGCGCCTATTACAACGGACACGAGCTTTCTCGCCTTTACCGGGATGTTCTGGCTGGGCTGTTCCAGCCCAGCGACCAAGAGTCGTTGCACGGTGCGTGGGCGAAGGTGGTCCTCGGACCCGTCACCGAATAGTCCTGGATTGTCCTGGTGTTTGGTGGTCCCTGCCTTTACTCGCCCTCTGGACACTCCCTGCCTTGCCTCCCCGCGCTGGGCGACCCCTGCCTTTACTCGCCCTCTGAACACAAATCGGACAATGGCTGCGTCAAGCACCGTTTGACGGTTTTGTTTTCCCTGATCAAAGACTCTTCAGTCTCGTCGCGGATGGTGCGCGCACTCCAGCGGGGGTGCCATTGTCCGACTTGTGCCCAGGCAAGGAGCTTCACCAGGTGAAAGCGTCGGGTGTGATCTCACCTTGGGAGGAAGTCATCCAACCGCCCCTCGCGAGGGCGAAGGACTTGCCATTGACCTGGTTCCAACACGAGATGCCGTCCATCGTGGAGGTACAGGCGATCTGCCCATTCTTCGCGTACTCGCCGTAAGCAAGCACCGGTGCCTGCGCGAGGTCCAGGGCGACACAGGATGCCTCCGCACGGTTCCCCTTGAGGGAGAGGACTCCGACGCCCTCATCTCCTCGGCAGGTCTGATATGCGGTGCCCTCCCAGGAGTTCTGGGCGATCTTGCAAGTGGCCTGATCATCCGACAAGAAACAGACAATGTTGCCCGAAGGTGAGGAGAATCCGGGCATGGTCTTCGCGGTGGCCGGAGCCGGGAAAACGATAGTGCTCTGGGCGGTATCGGGCTGTTGAGGTTTGTTCTCAGCTTCAGGTGCCGTGGGCTGTGTCTGATTTGTTTGAGAATCCGTAGAGTTCGGGGAGGTGGAATCTCCTTCGCCACTGGAGAAGTCAAAGAAGATAAAACCGAGGATCGCGAGCAGAGCCACAACAAGTCCGATCAGGATCCACATGGTTTTCCTATCGCGGGGCGCAGCTTTCTTTTGAGGGGGAGTGCTGAACTCGGGGAAAGACGCTGTGGCGGAGCTAGGCGCAAAGGCAGGAGACGGTGAAGCAGAAGGAGCTTGTGTACGAAGCGTTGGCGGATAGGTCTGGGCACGAGTGGACGCTGTGGGACCGACAGGGGGATGGGCAGGCCCTGAATTCGGCGCGGCAGGGCCAACAGGAGGATGCGCCACCCCTGGATTCTGTGCAGGAAGGCCGACAGGGGGATAGCCAAGACCTGGATTCGGTGTGGGAGGGCGGACAGGAGGATAGCTCAGCGTCGAATCCGGCCCCCTGGACGCAGCAGACGGATAGCTGAGCGTCGGATCGGGCAGCATGGGAGCACGCTGCGGATAAGTGAGCTCAGGGCCTGAGGGCACATCGGTGGGACCTGAATGAACAGGTGCAGCAGGGCCAACAGGGGGATGGGCCACCCCTGGATTCTGTGCAGGAAGGCCGACAGGGGGGTAGGCAAGACCTGGATTCGGTGTGGGAGGGTGGACAGGAGGATAGCTCAGCGTCGAATCCGGCCCCGTGGGAGTGGCAGGCGGAGTCGGCACTGCAGACGGATTGGGCACCACTTCGGGATGATTTGGGTAGACCAGAACAGAATCAGGCGTGACGGGATCTGGCCCTCGAACAGGAAGCGCAGACTCGGGGGTCATGGGAGCGGGCCGCGGATAAGTGAGTTCAAGATCCGCAAGCGCGTCGCCTGGCCCCGGATGAGTAGGCCGCGCATCGGGAACGCTGCTCTTCTGGGGAGTGTTGTCCGACTCGGGCCTCTGAGAAGCGACGGCCGGGAAGATGGACCGCCGGTCCACGGCCACGTCCTCGTCTTGGGGAAGATCCTGAATGGGAATGATGGCCGTCGCCTCAGCATCGACGGACACGGCGGCAGGCCTGAGGGGTTCACCAGAGTCTGCTCTACGGCGTTCGCCGACCAGCGCAACGATCTCAGGGTCCCCTATGTCCTCCAACCAGTCGAGTAGCCCCGGATACACCTTCGGGTGACGAATCACTTGGGCGCGCAGATCCGGCGCGAAGTAGGCGATGAGTCTGAGCTGTTCAGCCGATGTCGTGGGATCGACGACGAGGCCTTCCATTTCAGCGAGGGTCATCGGGCTTTCCATCAGTCCTCCAAAGGGGTGTCGCCCCTCCACTCTAGCTGCGGGCGGCTCCTTCTCGGTCTTGTCTGCACAACACACATGCTCATTGACGAGGAGGCGGGGGCTGCGCGCAGGTCAGTGGCATGCGCCCGCGCGCTAGAGCCGTCCCCGATTCCGCATTGTCGTGGGCGACTGAACTCAGAGGCATGCACGTGCGGGCCAGAACGGATGCTGACGAGGACACTCCCCAGGGCCCACAGGTCAGTGGCGTACGCGTGGGCCAAAGCCGCCCGGTGCACGGGGGATCAGCTCTACGCGCTTAGAGGCATGCATGTGCGGGCCAGAACGGATGCTGCGAGAGAAAACCCAAGCCCCACAGCTCAGGAAACATGCACACGCGAACCAGAGAGCCACGCCTGCACATCCTGGCGGATATCGCTGAAATCAAGGAGGTTCATTACTAACAGAGCCCCCACGTCTACGCATCAGGCGAGTGCAGCGACATGTGAAGAATGCTCGCACCCCGTGACAAAAGCGCGTGCGTCAACTCGCGATAGCCGCCTGTCTCTAACGGACCACGAACTTTCTCGAAGCGTCCGACACCTTCGAAGCATCAGAAACGTTCACAGCATCCGAAGAGGCGATGCAGAATCCGACGGAAAGACCACGAACTACGTCTACACTTCGAGGCGTCTTGCCAGATCAGTCAGGACGGAACTCGAAACTCTCGAAGCCCAGGGCTGTGCAATCACGCGCGAGCGCCGCGACCTGATCGTCCCAGCCCGCCCCCTTCGCCTCGAAGCCTTCCGGGGCTCCGAAAGCCCGAGCCTGCTGCAAGGCGAAAGCCCTCACTCCACGCTCTTTGAGTTCTCGGGCGACTTCGAGCCCATCGAAGGGGCCACCCGGATAGACGGTGAGTCGGACCTCGTGCGCAACTTCCGGATGAGCAAGAACGAGATCGAGGGAGGCCCAAGCCTTCTCAGCCGCACCGGCTCTGCCCGACACCTGCTCGTAGTTCTCCGGCATTGCCTTCACGTCGATCCCCACCCAGTCGACGAGGCCCTCTTCCAGGATCGTCTCCAGTCGCTTCGGATAGGCGCCCGCGGTGTGCAGTCCAACGCGGAAGCCGAGTTCCTTCACTCTGCGCATCGCGGGAAGGAGGGCGAGCTGGCGCGTCGCCTCCCCACCGGAGAAAACAACCCCATCGAGAAGTCCGTGCCGACGCAAAAGCAGATCCTCCACGGCGCTCCACGCAACCACACCGGGGATCTTCGGATCCAGGATCGCCGAGTTCTGGCAGTACGGGCACCTCCAGGGGCATCCCTGGCAGAAGACCGAGGCCACGAATCGTCCTGGCCAGTCCACGGTCGACAGGGGAACGAGTCCGGCGATCTGCAGATCATCCGGGGTGAATCCCCCGATGCGGAGCGGGGCCCCAGCCTGCTCGGCCCGGGCCCCAGCTTCACTCGATTCGCTCATGATGAGTGATTCGACCTCGCTTTTCAGCGCTGGTCGACCGGCGGGAAGGCGGACACCAGTTCACCGTGCTGACCAGCCGCGTCCTCGGAGAACATCTGGCGTTCCGCGTATTCGCCCTTCTTGCCGATATTGAAGGACTGGACGGGACGGAAGTACCCCATGACCCGGGTCCAGACCTCGCAAGCCTGGGGCTCGCGCTCGGGGTGCGCTTCCTGGCACTTCGGGCATTCGAAGTGTTCACCGGCGAGGTAACCGTGGACCGGACAGATCGAGAAGGTCGGTGTGATCGTGATGTACGGGAGTTTGAAGGCGGTCAGCGAGCGCTTCACCATTTCCTTACAGGCCGCTCCCGAGCTCATGCGCTCCCCCATGTAGAGGTGCAGGACCGTGCCTCCCGTGTACTTGCCCTGAAGGACTTCCTGATCCTCAAGAGCCTGGAAGGGGTCATCGGTGTAGCCGACAGGCAGCTGAGAAGAGTTCGTGTAATAGGGCTGCTCCTCGGTCCCTGCCTGGAGGATACCGGGGTAGCGCTTGCGGTCCTCTTTCGCGAAACGGTAAGTCGTGCCCTCAGCTGGGGTCGCTTCAAGGTTGTAGAGGTGGCCGGTCTTCTCCTGCAGTTCCACCATGCGTTCACGCACGTGATCGAGGATGCGCACGCACATGTCAAAGCCGCGTGGGTCGGTCAAGTCGTACTCGTCATGCGTGAAGTTACGGACCATCTCGTTCATGCCATTCACGCCGATGGTGGAGAAGTGGTTGTCGAGGTGACCCAGGTAGCGCTTCGAGTAGGGGAAGAGCCCGTGGTCCATGTGGAATTGGATCGTTTCGCGCTTGCGCTCGAGGGAATCGGAAGCGAGGTCAATGAGCCGGTCGAGTTCAGTGACGAGGGCGTCCTCGTCGCCTGCGAAACGGTAGCCGAGTCGTGCCATGTTCATCGTGACGACGCCGATGGAGCCGGTGAGTTCAGCCGAGCCGAAGAGGCCGTTGCCGCGGGCGAGCAGCTCGCGCAGGTCGAGCTGAAGGCGGCAGCACATGGAGCGGATCATGTGCGGGTCGAGATCGGAGTTGATGAAGTTCTGGAAGTAGGGCAGGCCGTACTTCGCGGTCATGTCGAAAAGGAGGTCCGTGTTCTCACTGTCCCAGTTGAAGTCCGGCGTGATGTTGTAGGTCGGGATCGGGAAGGTGAAGACCCGACCGTCCGCGTCGCCGTGGGTCATGACCTCGATGAATGCCTTGTTGATGAGGTCCATTTCGTGCTGGAGTTCGCCGTAGGTGAAGTCGCAGACCTCGTCAGCGATGAGGGGGTACTCGTCTCGCAGGTCGTCCGGGCACGTCCAGTCGAAGGTGAGGTTCGTGAAGGGGCATTGGCTGCCCCAGCGTGAGGGGACGTTGAGGTTGTAGATGAGCTCTTGCATGTTCTGGACGATCTGCTTGTATGTCATGTTGTCCAGACGCACGAAGGGCGCCATGTAGGTGTCGAAGGAGGAGAAGGCTTGAGCGCCGGCCCACTCGTTTTGGAGGGTGCCGAGGAAGTTGACGATCTGGCCGCACGCGGAGGAGAAGTGGGCGGGAGGTGCGGAGGCGATTGCGCCGGGAACGCCGTTGAAGCCTTCCTGGATCAGTCGCTTGAGGGACCAGCCCGCGCAGTAGCCAGCGAACATGTCGAGGTCGTGGATGTGGTAGTCGCCGCGGCGGTGAGCCTCGCCGATCTGCGGGGTGTAGACCCGTTCAAGCCAGTAGTTCGCAACGACTTTGCCGGCGGTGTTGAGGATCAGTCCGCCAAGAGAGTAGCCCTGGTTCGCGTTCGCGTTGACTCGCCAGTCAGAGCGGTCGAGGTACTCCTCGACGGTGGCGATGGCATCGACGTCATACCGGGCGGCGTTGTCCGGGGTGGGCTGATCCATGGTGGACACCTCTCAGGTCGTTGCGCTTTCGCGCGGAAGGCGCCCCTGCATCCGAGGAACAGTGTTGTTTCAGGACGAGTCCAAGAGTGTGGGGCGCATTTGGGAACACCGCCTACGGTACTACATATTGTGCCCAAGTCGATACAACACCAGCACATCTAGGGAATTTCAAGTTCTCAAAGAACACGTCGGCATAGCGGAGTGCAGCAGCGACGCGCCTGGGCTCAGCTGATGTGCTTGTATGACAGGCGAACACGAAAGGCTCGCCTGAGCGGGGCAAATGACCGGTCTTAGTCCGTGCTCTGCTCGCGCCTCAAGAGCCTTTATCCTCTTGTCACCTCCCCCGCCCTCAGAGCCCAGGCCCTTCCCCGACTCTCGAGGCCCAGGCCGAGGCGCAACTTTAAGAACAATTCGCAGAGGACCCCTCCCCCTCACCCTCGGGGCCTAGACTCCCTCCAAGGCCTCCTCCCCCGCTCTCAGAGCCCAGGCCCCCTCTAGGGCCTTCTTCCCCTCAGAGCCCGGGCCCCCTCAGAGCTCACGACACCGAGCCACTGTGCTCTCAGCTCCCTGAGTCCCTTGGCGCGGTGTTGCCTCTAGCCGGGAGCGCTACGAAGAAAAACCGCTTCTCAGGCTCACGCCCTTCAATCGCGCCTCGAGCACAGGACATCGACCTCGTTAATGACCCAACCCGCGACGGAGAGCACCCACGTGGAAGCGGCGAGCGCGAGAACTCGGGACCGCCAAGGAGCGCTTTCAAGGTAGGCGTCGTAACCGAAGCTGTAGGCCCCCGGCGAGGAGATCTCCTTCAAGGAGATGCCCGCCAAGGCGAAAACGGTGAGGAGCACGGCCACGATGAAGAATGCTCCAACACCGATCGACATCGCGCGCTGCACAGCGGGAGCATGCCGTTCACGCCCCTCAATCGGCGCGAGCGCGAGTGCCCACGCTCCGCAGATGAAGAAGGCGACGAGGACGTCAGCCAAGCGATGCCAGGCGGAAATCATCACCGAAATCCCCATAAGGGACGCCCAGATCCAGCCGACCCAGGCTGATGGGGCGCGCAACCACTGGGGTGCGACCATCACCAGTGCAAGAGTGATCGACATGGCGACCGTCGTATGCCCCGAGGGCAGGGAGTTCGGTAGGGCCGTGGATAAGCCGAGGTCTGGCCGGTCGAGCAGAGCCTTCGCGATCTGCGTGGTGGCGTTCGCACCGAGGACCATGACGATCGCCCTGCCTGCGAGAGTCGGGCGCCTCCTCGCAAGAGCAACGAGGAAAACGAGCGTGCCCACGAAAACTATCGCCGGCACAGACACGAGCGAAGTGACGAGCTGAACGAGAGGATCGAAGCGGCGCGCGCTTTTAGCGGCGGCCTCCATGAAGATCGTGTCCACGCCCTGACCGCGAGCGGTACTCAAAGCCACCCTCGTCACAATGACGCTCAAGAAGGCACAGACCAGCGCAGCAAAGATCCTTCGCCTCAATTTGCGCGCATACCAGCGGTCGGAGGAGACTCCGGGCCGCGGCGAGGAGGGGAGAGGCTTCTTCGCGTCGGTGCGCTGATTCACGGGCCGCCCTTTGGGGCGCCTGGATGGGGGCATCCCCACGCTCATCGGCTCTCCTCTCGCGATCCTCAGGTGTTTCAACCCCCACTGTATCGGTGCGTCACGGCCAGTGGCCGCAGCGGACACGGGTGCATCCCCGCGCTGAGGGGCTCCATCTACGCAATCACCGCCACTCAAGGGCATCTTCAGAAGCATCCCCGCGCTGGGATGTTCACGAAGGAAAACTACGCCACCACCTACGGGTGAGAAGTGCATCCCCGCGCTGAGGGGCCCGCCCTCGGATACAGTGGACGCGTTCCTCGTTCAGATGAGGCTATTACCGAGCATCAGGAGAGCACGTGTCCGCCACACCAGTGAGCACCGAACGCGTCAGAGACCTGCTCTCTTCGCGTGATCTCAACTTCGGGGAGTACTCCGAAGCGGAGCTTGTCGTTCCCACTCGCAACGCCATCTACTTCTGGAACACCTCAAACCCGCAGATCCTCCAGGTTCGCGCCCAATGGCGTGGGGTCGCCGAGGACGACACCCAGTTCAGCGCCCTCGTTGACGAGATTGCGAGCTGTAATTCGACTCGGAGCGGCCCGAAAGCCTACCTCGCTCCTTTGGAGGACTCGAGCCGCTACGGGCTCATCGCTGAATGCAATGTCGTTGCGATGGACGGTCTCACCCAAGCTCAGCTCGACGGCTTTTACGAGACCAGTCTGTCGATGATCATGGGATTCTTCGCCGACTTGGAGAAAGCACTTCCCGACTTCGTGACCTGGGCCGATGATGCGGAAAACACGAGCGGCGCCGTGGATGCCACGGAGCAGGCGAAACCCCGCCTTGCCGCCTCAGTCCCGATCATGGAGGAGGACCAGGAATGAGCATCCCCTTCGCAGTGCCGAACGATGAGTGCACCCCCTACCCCTTGACTTTTGAGCGCTTGCTCTCGCACGTCCACGAAATGGGCTACGAGCTCGATGTGATCGCCGAGGGACGGGCCGCCGGAGCGGTCTTCGACTCCGTTCCCTTCCTCATTTCGATCGATCAGTCCGGTCGTTTCCTCTCGATCCGGGCGATGTGGGAGACCGGTCTTGATGTTCCCCGCTCCACTCGTCCTCTCTTCGCGGCGGCGGATTCGTGGAACCGTGAGAAGTATTTCCCGACCGTCTACTCGATGCCCTCGGAGCAGGGGACGTCGATTGTTTTCGCGGATTTCGTCCTCGACACTGCGGCGGGTGTGTCGAAGGATCAGCTCACCCAGAACGTGTCCGCTGGCGTGTCCACCGGTATTGGCGCGATCGAGTACATGAAGCAGGCTGCCGAGCAGACCCTCGGGTGGACCGATCCTCGGGCGAAGTGAGAAATGAGGACGGCTCGCACCCTGAGGGCGAAGTGGGCGGTGAGGATCGCTCACCCTGTGAGGGCGAAGTGAGCGTCGAAGAGCGTTGTCGCACTGAAGGCGCGGGGCCTAGCGTTTTCTCAGCCGGTCATCCTCTTATCGGCGCAGCCGGGGATTCTCTCGCCGCTAGCGAAGTCGGGGAGCCTGTGCCCGGTGGCGCAGCCGGGGATTCTCTCACCGTCGGCGCACACGAAAACCCGAGTGACAAGTCACGCGAAGGTCCTCGTACCACCGCAAGCACAAGCCCCCTCCCACGTGATGCGCTCAAGAACCCGCAGACGACACCTGACGAAAGCCCGAGTAAAAAGTCAAGCGAAAGTCCTCGTACCACCGCAAGCGCAAGCCCCCTCCCACGTGATGCGCTCAAAATCCCTCAGACCATCGCAGACGAACGCCCCTGCACCAGTAGTGGGCCCGAAAGCCCGCGTGCCAGCAGTGCGGCTGAGATCCCTCATCCCATGTCAGCCGCAAGCCCCCTCACCACCCCACCCTTTCCCGTTTCGATTCCCCGCGACCCCGAAAGCTTTGGCGACACCGACCTCGTGGATCTACTGAAAAGGCTCAGCGCAGATGATGACCGTCTTGTCGACCTGCGCGAGATCCCCGGGCGCAGAGCCCGCGTGGGCGACTGGCCCAGCTGGGTCGCATCCGATGTGGTCGAAGCCTGGCGAGCACAGGGGGCAAAAGAGCCGTGGAGTCACCAGGTCAGCGCCCTCGACGCAATCCATTCGGGCAGCGATGTCGTCCTCGCGAGCGGAACCGGCTCGGGCAAATCGGTAGCCGCGTGGACTCCGATCCTTTCTGATCTATGCCAGGTCGAAGATTCCGCCCGGATCTCCGCAATCCGCAGGCGACCGACCTGCCTGTACCTCTCACCGACGAAAGCGCTGGCCGCCGATCAACTCGCCGGATTGACGCACCTACTCACGGCCTGCGCACAAGACTCTCCTCTCAGCACAGTCCGAGCGATGAGCGCCGACGGGGACACCCCACGAGAGGCGAAGGAATGGGCGCGCGCCAACGCCGATATTCTCTTGTCGAATCCGGATTTCCTGCACTACGTCATGCTTGCGAGCCATCAGCGCTGGACCCGTTTCCTCGCCTCCTTGAAGTACATCGTCATCGACGAGCTGCATCATTGGCGCGGCGTCCTGGGCGCGCACGTCTCCCTCGTGATCCGTCGGCTGTTGCGCATCGCCCACAGCCTCGGCGCCAATCCGATCATCATCATGCTCTCAGCGACGATCCGCGACCCCGCCTCCGTCGCCGAAGCCATGACCGGGCGCGGGGCGGAAGCAATCGACGAGGACGGCTCCCCTTGCGGCTCGCATCACCTGGCTCTGTGGCAGGGGCGTCTCATCCCCGAAGAATCCGAAGTCGATATCTCCGAGTTCCTGCGCGTGATCAATGGGGAGGATGTTGTTCTTGAGGCCCCGATGCGTCGCATCAGTGCGCAGAGCGAGGCCGCGAACCTGGGTGCGGCATTCATGGAAGAGGGCGCTCGCCTCCTCCTCTTCTGTCGCTCGCGCGCTGGCGCAGAATCTCTCGCCGCACAGGTCAAGGATCGATTGGCGGCGCACGGTTCCGCCCTCGCTGGGCAAGTCGCGGCCTACCGGGGCGGGTATCTGCCCGAAGAGCGTCGAGCCCTGGAGAGGGGCTTGCGCTCTGGCAAGCTGCGCGCACTTGCCACCACCTCCGCATTGGAGTTGGGCCTGGACGTGTCAGCTTTGGATGCGACGGTCACCGTGGGGTGGCCGGGAACACGAGCCTCGTTGCGTCAACAGATGGGCCGGGCGGGCAGAGCCGGAGCCCCCGGGGTCAGTGTGCTCATCGCTTCCGAGAACCCGCTCGACGCCTACCTGCTTCACCACCCGGAGGAGATCCTCGCGCCCGTTGAGACCGTGGTCATCGACCCTTTCAACCCCTATGTCCTCGCCCCACACCTGTGTGCGGCAGCTGGCGAGCTCCCCCTGTCCGAGTCGCGTACGCAGGGGGAGGACCTCGCCTTATTCGGACCGGGCATGACCGCCCTCGCCGAGCGACTCGCGGCGGAGGGGTATCTGCGTCGCCGCCCCGCAGGCTGGTATTGGGATGCGACCCGAAAAGAGCGAGCCAGTGATCTGACCGATTTACGAGGCTCGAGTGGTGAGGTGCAGATCGTCGATGCGAGGAGCGGTGCGCTCATCGGCACGATTGACGAGGCTTCAGCTGATGCGCATGTCTTCCCCGATGCGGTCTACATCCATCAGGGGCGCACCTTCCACGTTTTGTCCTTGTTCTCAATGATGGCACCCCTCAGTCACGAGGCCGGGGCTGGAGTCGGGGCATCAGTTGGAGCGGGGGCTGGAGTCGGGGCCTGGGCAGGTGTCGAGAGTGAGGCAGAGGTTGGCGTCGGTGCCGGGACATCGGCTAGAGCGGAACCTAACGCCGGGGCCGGGGTTGGGACCTGGGTTGGTGCCGTGGACGAAGTTGACATCGAGAGTAGGGTCCGGGTCGGAAGCAGAGCTGACATCTGGCGAGAATCCGGTGCCAGAGCAAAAGCCTGGGGCGCGCCCTCGCTCATCCCAGCGTCTTCGAGGGGTGCACAACGTCAACGCATCGCCGTCGTCGAAGAGGTCCGCACTCCCCTTCGCACTCGCGCAAAACAGCATGTGAGCGTCTCCGTGCGACAGGTCGAACGCTCCTGGACCAGCGAGGATGGGCTTGTGACCTGGCGTTTTGGCGCGGTCGATGTGACAAGTCGCGTCACCGACTACGACCTGCTGCGCCTGCCCGGGCTCGAGTTCATCCGCAACTGCGAACTGCGCTTACCAACCCGAGTCCTGGAGACGAAAGCTGTCTGGTACGAGCTTTCTGCTCATGCGCTCGCCGTCCTGGGGCTCGGACGCGATGAGCTTCCTGGTACTCTCCACGCCGCCGAGCACGCGGCAATCGGCATACTCCCACTGTTCGCGGCCTGTGACCGTTGGGACCTCGGGGGATTGTCCACCGCCGAGCATGAGGACACGGGCCTGCCGAGCGTTTTCGTGCACGATGCGTTTCGCGGTGGAGCCGGGCATGCTGAGACTGGATTCGAACGGGCAGGCTCCTGGATGCGGGCGACCCTGGACACTCTTCTCGGATGCGAATGCGAGGAGGGGTGCCCGCGCTGCGTCCAGTCACCGAAATGCGGCAATGGGAACGAGCCCTTGTCAAAAGCGGGCGCGATCCTCCTCTTGAACTTCCTGGTTGATCACTGCCCGCCCGGGTAGGTGACTCTCTGAGCGGCCCGCGTTGACCGCAGTCGCATGGATCGTCATGAGTCGATCACTGCCCCGCCCGGCTCAGTGACCCGCGCTGGCCACAGTTGTGTGCATTGTCATGAGTCGATCACTGCCCGCCCAGTTCAGCACCCAGCCAACCCTGGTGTCGGCACTATGCCCAAAGGCAGGATGCTGGAAGGGCACCGGATTCGAAGACGCTCGATCCCCACTCCTTCCACCAGAGCTTTTCCATCAGGGGCACTTCCCACCAGGGCTTTCCGCATCAGCGGCTCCTCCCACCAGAGCTTTTCCATCAGATCCTGCTCCCGGCTACGCTTCCCGCTTCAAGGGCTCTTCCCACCAGGGCTTTTCCATCAGATCCTGCTCCCGGCTACGCTTCCCGCTTCAAGGGCTCCTCCCCGCGGTTCCTCGCATCAGGGCTTTGCATCAAGGGTTCTTTCCACCCGAACTTCCCGCTTCAAGGGCTCTTCCCCGAGGTTCCTCGCACCAGGGCTTTCCGCCTCAGGAGCTCTTCCCACCAAGGTTCCTCGCATCAGGGCTTTGCCCATCAGGGACCTCAATCTTTCTGATGTTGACAGCTCGCGAATCACGGCCTCAATCTCAGAGGCCAGGTCTTCTCAGCCACTCGGATACGGGCGCGGCGAGGTCGATGCCGCCGTGTCTGAGTTGCCGGAGATCTCCGGCGCTCGGATATGGGAGGGAATCGTGGTCTGAGGGTTCTCGAACTCCACCCGACCATCACCCGAAGAACCCCAAATATGATCTCGGTGCCACCACCCACCCCTCAGCCCTGCCGAAAGCACAAGCGGGGTAGCACAACACCCGCCAACCCCCACCCACACAACCCCAAATATGATCTCGGCGCCACCACCCACCCCTCAGCCCTGCCGAAAGCACAAGCGGGGTAGCAGAACAGGGATATGGGCCCGAATGTGTAGTGCCGTTCGGGTCTGGCAGCGCTCGGGTTTTGCACCACTCGGGTTTGGTGTCGTTCGGGGATGGCACCGTTCGGATGTGTCGGTGCGGCTGTCCACAAGTCGAACATTGCGTCCTAGTTCCTTAGGAAAACCCCAGGTCAAAGGGTGAATTGTTCGACTTGCACTGCCCCACTGTCCGACTTGTGGCCTCACTTGGGAGTTCAGTGTCCGACTTGTGGACGTGAGCAGAGGCTTGGTCTTCAACTTGCGGCCTCACCCAGGGAATACAGGATAAGAACGGGGCATTTCGAACGGAGCAGAAAGCTTTGGAGTGTTGGAAAGGTAGGTGTTAACGCTGGGAGGCACGCATGGAACGTACCAAGACGCTGATACGGAAAGACAAAGACATCGTCCCGGACTGACAAGGGATATGCGCACGCTCGGCACGCAGACCCTGTGATACCGCAAGGTGTTGGCGAGGTTTGAAGCTAGATTCCAGTGGTGGTTGCAGCGGAGTCTTTGTGCAGGGAGTTCGTTGTGGCTGATCTTGGTCGTGCTTTTGGTGGGGTTGTGTACCCCTCCCGTCGGCTGACGTGGCGGGGTACAGGCGCACAGGAAGCGCATACAGGCGCTGGCGTGCTGAAAAGCACATCTGTGGCCGCATTCAAGGAGCGCACCTAGACTTGAGGACTATGAGCGATACTCCTGTGAAGAACCCTTCTGTCATCCCCGTTTTCTCCGCCACGCCGGAACTCAGCGACGCCCTTGAGCGCGTCCTTGTTGATGTGACCGCTCTCAGCCTCGTTTCCAAGCAGATTCACTGGAACGTGGTCGGCCCGAACTTCCGCGATATTCACCTCAACCTCGATGAGGTCGTCACCATTGCCCGTGAGGCCTCCGATGAGATCGCAGAGCGCATGCGCGCCATTAACGCCATCCCGGACGGGCGCCCTGAGGCCATCGCGGAACGCACCTCCATCCCGAGTGCTCCCGAGGGCGTTCTCATGGTGTCCGACGCTGTCGACTACATGGTGAATGCGCTCAACGCAGTCGTTTCCACTCTGCGTGAGGTCCACAAGGTCGTCGATGAGACCGATTCCATGTCTTCCGGCATTGTCGAGGACTACGTGCTCAGGCTTGAGCAGCAGGCGTGGTTCCTCTCCTCTCAGAACTACTCGGCCTGATCGACTGGCCCCTCTCACTCTGATTGAGCAGAACTCCTCACCCCTGATCACGATGGTGGGTTCGCAGCCATGTGCTGTGAACCCACCATTTCATGTCAACTGGCGCTCCCCTACTCTGTTCAGCGAGGCTTCCGCCACTGTGGTGTTCTCAGCCTCTCTGATACCCAAGATCCCGAAGCTCCCCAACGAGGAGTTCCCCTCTGGCTCCTCAGCGACTCAGCCTTTCCGCGAGCTCTCTATATCAATAGGGACCCGAGCTTTGTATCGATGGGCACCCCTCTCGAACTCCCCCGGTCGGCACAGCTCCTTTCGATGCCTCCATATCCCGAAGCTCCCCAACCAGGGCATTCCCTAGGCCCACACCTGCGCAGTCGCCTCCTGGGGGCTCCGTAGGAGGCGCCCTCCCCATCCTCCCCATCAAGGCATGTCGGTCTGGCTCTCCGTTGATAGCGCCCCCGACGCCCCAATTCCCCAAGCTCTGCCCCGGCCTGTACCTCAGAGTCCTTTGAGTCCTTGAGGCTTCGGAGACTCACCTCTTCCCTTGTGCACATCACTCCTTCGGCCCGGCTCTGGCCCTCGCGCGCACCGGAACTGACACGCCCATGAGTTTCACCGGTGAGGAGACGATGACTCGGGTGTGGGTCCCAAGGATTTCGCAAGAGTCGAGGGCAACACCATTCCTCGCAACCACTGCTCCGGCCTCCTCACAGGGACGTGAGCCGACATCCTCCCATTGGGCGGTCGCCGACACGTCCGCGCCCGCCAATGCTGCAAGGTCTGCGATTGCGTCGAGTCTCGCTCGAGTGGAGGCCTCAACCCCATATGCGCCGATCACAAGCGCGAAAAGAACTACCACCGCGCACACTCCGGCTGTGAGGATCGTGCCCGAGCCCTCCTCCTTTAAGCTCCTCACGGGACCAAACTCCCGAGCTTCGCATGGACCTCGCATGTGAGCGGGGGAAGCGGCATAGAGGCGATGCTCGATCCGGGCATGCTGGCGGATGCGAGCGCCCACTGGCCCGAACGAGTGACCGACACCTGTGCTCCTCGAGCCGCGAGGCTCCCCAGCGCCTGACGGCCAACCGCCTCAGCATCCGCAGTTCCACTCACCGCAGCCCTCGCTGCCTCCCCTGCCCCACGGCACAGCCCCTGGCGTGCGATCCCGAAGGAAGAGACCGCGAGGACGAGGACGAGCATCGCCGCGATGGTCACGAAACCGATCGCCAGTTCAACGCTCGTTGACCCCTCTTCCTCGCCTCCTACTCGGCCTCGTCTTTTCACAATGTCAGAGCCGAGGTGATGATGCCCTGAAGCAGGGCCTTGACCGCGCCCGACTTGAGGACGACGAGCAGGAGCCCCGCGAAACCCGCGGCAGCGACCGCGCCGATCGCGTATTCGACTGTTGTCGACCCTTCTTCATAATCCCCTTGAAGTGCTCCCGAGGTGAATGCGAGTTTTTCTTCGATCCTCGCTCGGGTGTGTGCGCCTTGGCGTTGAGCACGTGTGATCGCCTCTTCAATGCCTGCAATGCTGATCAGGTGAGACATGAGTGAACCTCCTCTTTCTCCCGGTCTCTCCGGGATCTTCAGGATCTCCATCTCCCCGTTTCGGTGCGACCTGCTTCTCCCCCAGCTGTGCATGAGCGGGAAGAGGCTATGAGTTGTGGATGGCGCGCTTACGTGAAAGCTCCGAACCCCACTCATGCTGGAGCAGATCCGGGCCGCAACTAACGGACGCCCTTGGCCCCGCCCGAGCCCCACTTACGCCGGAGTAAATGGTGGAAGAAACCGAGCACACAGTGGAAGAAATGGATTGCCCGCCCAAGTAACAACCCGAGTGAACAACTGCGGGGTATCTGAAGGCGCCCTTGGGATTGCCCGCCCATGCGAAAACTCCAAGCCTTTCCGCTCAACGCCCTTAGACAAGTGAAGCGAAACCTCCCTCGAACAGGTGGAGCATCACGGGTCCGAGCCCGAGGGCCAGGAACGCGGGCAAGAGGAGCGCCCCGAGTGGGAGTGCGAGCTCCACCCCGAGGGCCTCGGCCTTCGCCCTCGCATCCGCGATGCGGCCGACTCGGATCGCCCGGGCACTGCGCCGCAGCAGCTCATCGGGCATGGCCCCATCAGTCCACGCTGGTTCGAGGGCGAGAGCGAGGGGATCATTCGGACGCTCCTCCCAGGCGCGCGACCATTTCAAACCAATACGCAGACCTCGCCCGGCTGCACGAAGCGTCGGATCCTCCGCCGATTCTCCAATCGCTTCGAGAACCTGCGGGATGGACCCTCCCGCTTCCAAGACTGCTTGGGCGAGATCGCAGGCGATTGCCGGGTCCAGTTCTCCAGCAGAGCCTGCGGCCCTGGCGATGAGGGTGCGGGAGACGAAAATTGAAGCGAGGAGGAGCGTCAGGCCGATGAGGCCGAGGACAGAACCGATCCCTGCGTCTGAGAATGTCCCAATCGGGTCCGCCCCCATTACCTGTGCGCCGATGATTCCCAGGAGGGGGAGTGCGATCAAGATCCTTGAGGAGGTGCGTGCCGATGATGAGGCGATCCTGCGGGCCTCTTCGGCGGCTTCGGATTCTTCGAGTCCGTCGGCGACCGCGTCGAGGATCTGCGCCAAAGGAGCTCCACTGCTCGCGCTGAGTCGGCAGGCACTGCGAAGGGCGAGGGTGGCACTATGAGCGGCGCGTCCTCGTCCTCTTTTCAGCCAGCGAATCCGACGAATGTCAGAAAAGGTTCTGATCTGCGTTAACGCGGGGACTTTTGTGAGCTCGGAGAGGACTCGCGGGCTCCCGTCCTCGTCAATCCCACTGAAGGGGACACCTGGGATCAGGCGGGTCCAGCTCGCCTCCCAGGCGTGCTCGACTGGCGCGCCCGCTCTCAAACGAGAGGCAACTTCAGTGACGAGGAGCGCGAGCTCTGCCCCGGCGATCCGATAATCTGCGGGGCCACTGGGTTTTCGGGAGCGAAGAATCCTGGCCCGCGCAGCGCCCGAACCTGAAGCTTTTATTCTCGGGCCTCTTCCCCTTTCGGAGCAGTCCCGTCCCAGAATCCCCCTTTCGGAGCAGTCCCCTCCCCAAATCCCGCTTCCGTAGTCTCCTGCGGAGCAAGCCCCTCCCAAGCATCTCCTTCCAGCCCCGCCCATGTGCGCCGAACATCCAGCCACCCTCCTCGGTTCTTCGCCACTTTCGCCCCACGCGCACACGACCCACCGGCGCCACGAGCGCTTGGCGACAACACTGGCCGCCGCTGCTACAAGTGCTGCGAACGCCAGAACGATGCTCATGCGGAACCCTCAGGCTCGCGACCCGAAGCGGAGCCTGCGAGCCTCTTTTCAAGGTCTTCCCAACCAGGACCGTGCTCGCACTTCCCGAAACGAGTCGCTTTGATCGCCAGGTCGCACAACAGTTCAGAGCCTTGGCGGCGAAGGAGCGCGATCTCACTGACCCATCGTCCCGGCCCTTCGTCGATGCCGGAGCGCACAGGGGCCCGCTGCATGTGAACGACCGCATCGAGCGCAGCCACCGCCTGGGCGGCGACCGCCGCATCACTCATCCCCGCGAGCGCACCGAGAGCATGAAGCCGCGCAGGCACATCATTGGCTCCGTTCGCATGGATCGTGGCCCAACCGCCGTCGTGCCCCGTATTCAAAGCGAGCAGAACATCGCGTACTTCAGGGCCGCGACACTCGCCAAGCACCAGTCGGTCGGGTCTCATACGCATCGCGGCGCGCACGAGTTCCGACAAGGGGATTCCTCCTTGTCCTTGCACATTCGCTTTCCGTTCGACGAGGGAAATGACATGCGGGTGATCGGGGGAGAGCTCGGAGACCTCCTCAATGCAGATGATTCGCTCATCGGCTGGAACCAGGCCGAGCAGGGCTGCGAGCAGTGTCGTCTTCCCGCTTCCCGTCGCCCCGGATACCAGGACATTCGCCCGCTGTTCGACGAGGTTGCGCAGTATTCTCCCGATCTCGGGAGTGATGGATCCCGTCTCGATCATGTCGTCCACACCCATGCCAGCGGCCCTCGCAGTCCGAAGGGAAAGCAGGGTCCCCGAGGCTGAGGGTGCTGGAAGGACCGCGTGGAGGCGGATTCCGCCTGGCAGTGAGCCGTCGACGATGGGACTTGCGTCATCGAGTCGGCGCCCACAGGCGGCCGCCATTCTCACCGCGAGCGCTCGAGTCTGCTCATCGCTGTCTAAGGGCAGGTCGAGAGGTTCAAGGCCTCGACCACGGTCAACCCAAGCCTGTGTCGAGTTGACGAGGACATCGCTCGTGAGAGGATCGACGAGGACGCGGGCGAGTTCGGGACCTGTTCCGGCGGCGATCGAGGTGACTTTCTCGAGGAGTTCGCTCATTTCACGGATGCCCGCGCCGGGTCGGGCGGCTTGGCGGACAGCGAGGCCGATGCCTTGGCCGGAGGCGATCCTGGCTAAGGCATCCTGTTCGAAGACTTCCTGTTCGAAGACTTTCTGTTCGACGGCCTCCCCTCTCGGATCTGCGCTGTGCGCCGCTGGAGGCCTTTCCACGCGTGTGCCATTCCGAGCGCCTCCCTGAGCTCCTCTGCGTGCGCCCATCCGAACGCCTCCCTGAGTTCTCACCTTCACGCTCCGCTCCTCAACGAAGGCACTGCCCGTGCTCCTTATCTGCTCCTGAGAAAGCGTCTTTCGACTGAAACCACCCATGAATCCGCTCATGCTGTCCCCTCGGGAGCCCACTGCTTCGCCTCGGGCGCACAGTGCTTCGCCTCGAGAGCCCATCGCCCCGCCCACTGGCGCCCAGATGCGCGCCGCAGTTCCTTCAAAAGGGACCTGCCCCCTCTTCTCATCGCCGCCGATAAGTGCATCGTCGGCGCATCCGTGAGCTGCGCAATATGCGGGCCGACTCTCCCCCGGGTCACGAGCACAGTGGGAACCAGCGGCGGATAGAGCGCCAGGACGCAGGCAAGGCGTGAGGCTCCAGCAAGACCACCGCTTCCAAGGAGAACCAGGTAGTCGATGCCCGCCATGAGGGCAAACTCCGCTCTCGAGTCCCAGCGCCCAAGGTCAAGGACGCAACGCCCCGCGCTCGCCTCAATGACGGCTGAAAGACGAGGGTCCGCTCCGTCCGCAACTCCCCGAGCATCCCCGGCGAGGATGCGAATGCCTTGCGTTCGTGGCAGACGTTCGACGAGGTCGGGGCCGAATGCCCGCTCAGCTCGATCCAGGTCGGCCCAGCGGATTCCTGGCAGGTCTGGGGATTGCATGAGGAAGGGCGAGGGTGCAGTACCGGAGGCGTCGATCAGGACGGAGTGTTCAGTTTTCGCGAGGAGTCCGGCGAGAACGGCTGCTCCTGAGGCGGGAGTCCACTCGGCGAGGGCAATGACTTGCGGCCCAGATTCATTCAGCGCTTGTACAGGGGCTTGAGCGTGATTCGCGCTCGCGGCCCCCACGGCGTTCACGATCACCTCGGCGAGTAGTGGCAGGTCTTCCGGGAGGTGGAATTGCCCTCCGGCCCCGATTTCCACACGAGGGCATTGGGGGTGAGAATCCCGGGCTTGTGTATTCCCGTCTCCGTTCCTTCCTCCTATTCCTCCCACTCCCACGATTTCAAGATCAGGCGCACCATCTGCCCTCCCTTCCCTCCATTCAAGAATCTCCACAAGCTCTAGGAGATTGCGAATGCTTGTCTCATCTGTGGTTTTCAGGCCGCTCAGTCGCACACCTCCCGTCCTCGTTGATCGAGCCGAATCCACATGCACACTTTTTCTTCGCCACAGTCCCATACCTGAAGAAGACACCCATCCTCCCGGCCTTTCACCCCGCTCTTCTTTTGCCTGTGGAAGACTTGATGGCATTAAATTCCCTGTGGACGCGCCACGATGGTGCTCTCTTCGCCCTCAAAAGGAGGCGTCATGCCCGATTTGCTCTCCCCCTTGAGCACTGCGCCTCATAAGAGCGCAGCGTTCTTCGACCTCGATAAGACCATTCTTGCGACGGCCTCATCCATGGCCTTGCGGGGGCCTTTCGTGGATGCCGGGCTGGTTACTCGCCGAGCCGCGATCATGTCCGTTCTCGTCCATCTGCCCTATATTCTTCGCGGCGCCGATGAGAACCGTATGAATGAGATGGCGAAAACGCTTGGCGATCTGGCGAAGGGGATTGACGCGCGCCGCCTTGAAGCGACCGTTGAAGAGTCCTTGGATTCAGTTATCGACCCGGTGTGCTACCTGGAAGCTCTTGAGGAGATCACCCGTCACCAAGCCGAAGGGCGGCCCGTCATCGTCGCTTCCGCTTCAGCACTGGAAGTCGTCAGGCCCATCGCGAAGCGCCTCGGAGCCGATGGGATTCTCGCGACCATTGTCGCGAAGGACGAAGAGGGGGCTTTCGCCGGCGAGATCCTCCACTTCAACCAGGCCGAGGGGAAGGCTCGCGCCTGCGCGGAGCTCGCCGCTGAGCGCGGCTGGAACCTCGCCGATTGCTGGGCCTACTCCGATTCGATTTCTGATGAGCCCCTCTTGGCTTCCGTCGGTCATCCGGTCGCGGTGAATCCTGATCGTGCGCTGCGCAAGATCGCTGAGGAACGCGAGTGGCGGATTGAAAGGTTTGAGAAGAAGGCGCGTGTCGGTCGTGCTCTGCCTCGTCCACCCCGCAAGGCAATTTTCGGTCTGGGATGTGCCCTGCTCGCCGTATCGGTCGCGGTGAGCGTGTCTCTTCGTCGCACGAGCGCCTGATCGCGTTGAGCCGTTGCCTTTACCTCGCTCGGCAGTTGCCCCTCACTCCAGTCGACTGTTGTGCCCCTAGTCGTGCCCCGCGACCCGCGAGCACGCCTCGCCCCGCAACACCGCACACGCAACCCTCGCCCCGCAAACAGCGACTACACCTCGCCCCGGCCCCGGCCCCGGCCCCGGCCCCGATCAACTGTTAGCTCTCGCCCAGGCCTGCCACTGCGCTTTTGCCGCAGTCGGCCCGCTTTAGCCCAGTCGCCCCGCCTGCACGTGCAGGGCAATGTTCTCTCCCGCCTTCGCCCCATGCTCAACGGACTTTGTGAAGTGGAGGATCCAGCGGGCCACCCCCTCCTCGTCTGCGCTGACCCAGCCCGCGAGTTCCCGACTCGCCTGCACGGGATCGTGAGCATCGAGCACTGAGATCGTGCACACTCCCGTCGGATCGACTCCTTCGAGGACGAGGAGTCGCCTGGCGAGCGCCGCACCGACTGCCGGAGAGGCCGGAGTGAAGACCTCACGGAACCTGAAATGCGCGAGGATGGCGGCGGCCCTGGCGAGAGCGGGCGCATTCGCGCTCATATACCCTGCGAGTGGCGCGAGGAGCTCAGGTGAATTCGGCATCGCAACACCCCTGGTGCTCATTCTCCCGGATTCGACGAGGCCGGAGCAGATATCCCGGTGGATCGACGCCACAAGCGCAGGCAGGGGAATTTGACGAGGACGAGAGGGCACCCTGGAATTCAGGGGCGGAAATCCTGCGACAAGTCCGGTCTGCGACCTTTGAATCCCAATGGCCAGATCCATTGCTGGGTCTCTTCGAATCGGCGCCCCAGCCTCAGAGGGGCACGAAGCCGTATCAGCATGGGGTGAACCCGCCCCGGCGAGGAACGAATCCGCCCCGGCGGGGCGCTCCCCCACCCCGGCGAGGCTTGCGAGCCTCAGATCGCTAACACTCGTCCTCGCGCCGAGGATCAGGGCGAGCGCTGTCGCCTCGTGAATGGTCGCCTCGGCTCGCGCCTCCTCCCATCCGCGACGCAGTCCCTCGTGGAATCTCAAGCGCGTGAGGGCATCAATCGCGGAGTTCATGGCGGCCTGCACCTCAGGTCGCGCCGAAGCGCGGGCGAGTACGTGCACCGAAGGGTCGATCAGAGCGTCGATTGTCACCGCATCAGCCTACGGCGCAAAGGAGCGGGGCGCTTTCGGCCATACCCAGCTGTCCTTGCGATACTGAATCCATGTCTTTGCGTTCCGTCATTCGCACACCACACGCGAAGAGCCTCCTCTTCGCCCTCGTGTTCGCGCCAGTCGCGCTGATCCTCCTTGGCTCCTCAATGGCGGATGTGCAGGCGAAAACTGCGATCGGCCAGCCTCTCGCTTCCGTTGAGGGACTCATCGGGATGGGTATTGGCGCGGTTCTGTTGACTCTCGTGTCGTTGAACTGCGAGGAATCGCCTGCGGGCATGTTCCTGACGAGCGGTCTTTCTGTGATCGTCGGCGCAGGCCAGTTCGTGGGTTTCTTAAGGATCCCGATGCTCCAGTCCTCTTTCGTGGACTCACTGGATATGCAGGCCGCTGTCTCCTGGAGCCTCTACCCCCTCGGGGTCACTGCGATCACCCTGGGGGCGGCACTCGCTCTCATGCTGACCTTCAGGCGCGCCGCCCACCCGCAGCGTCCTGGGACTTCGCAGGGTCGCAGGATCTTCCACCATCGGCACGCGTGGGTTGCGGGTTTTGCGATCCCAAGCGCCCTGGGTGCGAGCATCCTGCTCATCGTGATCGCCCCTTCCGATACGACCGAGGTCGCCGCCCACGGCCTTGGAGCGCTCGGCCCCTTCACTCCCGGTGCGGCGATTATTGCTTTCACGGCGGCACTTCTGCTGGGGGTTGTTGCATTCATGGCGTGTCTGTCTTTGACGGGACCTCAGCTGACCGCCTGGTTGTTCATGGTGCTTCCCAGCTACATGCTGTGGCCGTTGTGGACGTCCATCACGGGTTCGGTCGTCAGGCCCGGAGCTTCGATCCTCACTTCCTTGTCGATGGCCGCCCCTGTGGTGGCGACCCTCGGCCTCGTCCTCGGTTCCTCCACGATCGGAATCTATTGGGCGAGGTCCTTCGCACTGTCGAATAGTGTCGTCGAGGGCGAGGACGACACTGAAAACGGTGACGTGCACGACGCTCCTGATCCGCGCCTAGCCGAAGAATGAGCCCGCTTCTGCCTCTTTCGCTCGTTATCGTGTGTCAACGAGTAGGAGGAGACGCATGTCTGAGCAGGATTTCCCCCAGCGCCCTGAAGAGGGCGACGCTGAAGAGGCACTGACCCTCGATCCGAATTTCATCTTCGATCGGGGCGAGGAAGAAAACGTTGATCGGGACGAGGAGACGGCGGCGACTGAGGCGCCCCTCGCGCAGGTGCAGACCGTACCCCTCGCGCAGGCGCAGACCGCGCCTCTAGCGCAGACAGAGACCGCGCCCCTAGCCCCCCGCATCCCCCTCCTGAAGGCAGAAGAACCCTCACCCACCGAACCAGAAGCTTCTTCCACACAAAGCCCCTCCCCTATTCAGACGGAGGAGGCTTCCCCCACCGAATCAGAAGCCTCCCCCACGCAGGCGCCCTCCGCCGCCCATGCAGAGAGCCTCCCCCCAACCGAATCGAGCGCGCCTCTCGCGCAGGCCTCCTCCCCCATTCAGATGGAGGAGACTTTCGACGAGCCAGAAGCTCCGGAGGCACGGGACTCCTCGATCGCCACTGGCGAGCAGACTGTGGCTTCAGGGAGCAGCACAGTCCGTCCCGAGCCGCGCGCCGTCTCTGCGGACGCTACGGGGATCCCTGCTGCTCCGACGAGCTCCACGCTCTCGAGCACAGCGAGCAGGTCACCCCTCTCGGACACACCTGTCAGCTCGCCACTTTCGAGCACGTCAAACACCCCGCCCCTCTCGCCGACCTCTGCTAGCTCTCGCATCGCGTCGCTTCCCGCCACCTCACCCATCTCAGAGACACCGAGCAGCTCCCCCGTCTTGGAAACGCAGTCTGTTGGCAACGAGGGAGCAACGAATAGCTCATCTCCCGCGGCTTCAGCTCCGCCCGACGAGCTCGCCGAGTCCATGTGGGCCGCTGTGCGTGACCGCAGCCGCCAGAGTGACACTGAGAGCGCTCCCGCACTGGCGCAGCCGGTCCTCGCAGGAGAACAGCCCCTTACTGGCGAGGAAGTTGAGCTTCCCGGTGAGATTACGCCTGAGGATGACATTGTCGGAGAGCCCGCTCCTGTGATCACCGGTCAGATCGAGACTGTCACGCTGGGCTCGCATACGACCACGATCCCGGTGATGACCGGGGAGATTCCCGTCATGACTCGAATCGACCCGACACCGACTCCTCGTGATGTTCTCGCTCATCGCGTCGAGGACGAGGACGTTGAGGCGGAGTTCTTTGAAGAATTTGAAGATAGGGAAGAGGGTGAACCCCTCTTTGAACCTCTCGATGAGACTTCTGTGCAGCGCCGCTCGCTCATAAACCCGAGTGTTGACCTTGATGAGCCTGAGCCTGAAGCCTCATGGCGTCCTCGTGAGGACATTGGCGAGCAGGCCGTCGAAGAGTTGGGAGCCCCAGCAGCCCCGCATTCTCTCGATGACGCGATTTTTGATGGTGCCTCTGTTCAGGCTGAGGTTCCTTCCCGGACGGGAGCCCACTGGGCGAGCCTCTTTGGGTATCTTCTGCTTGCGCCTCTGGCGTGGTTCCTCATCGCAGATTCGGGGGCTCGTCTGACCCTGAATGATGCTGGTTCCGTGGCGACGGGGAACTTCGCACCCTTGCCTTTCCTTGAGCTCCTCGGTGGACTCGTACTCGTCCTCTTCCTTTTCCTTCTGGCCCGCAAGTCCTCTTTGGGCCCGTGGTTTGTTGGTGTGTTGACGACGCTTGTGGGCCTGCCTTCGCTCATCGTTCCGGGCCTGACCGCCGAGTTTCTTCTGCCGTATTTGCGGATGCTGAGTTCCTCGAGCACGTTCGGCCAGAACCTGAGCCACCATGTGCAGGCTTCAGCCTATTCAGGTCGTCTTTTGCTGGTTGGTCTCGTGCTCATGGGGATTGGCTTCCTCTCCCATTCTGTACGTCGCATTGGCCGGAATGAGGAACTGCTTCGCGCTGAGGTTGAAAGGATCAATCCTGCGGGGGCTCATTTCACTGCGCGTGCCCGTCGTCGCGCTGCGAAGGCCGCTGCCCGCTTCTGATTTTCCTGTGTTTGAACCTCTTCGACGCGCCGAGTTTTCAACACTTTCGGCGCGTCGACGCTTATGCGCACACCTTTGCGCATCTGAAGGGGCATAATATCCAGTGATCCACCACACCCCCTTTAGAGCGCGGGGGTCGTGACCCACGGCCCGGACGTCCCGGAGCCTTGAGAAGAACGGAGCCAACGCCTCATGATCGGCGACGGAAACTTCATCAGCCAGGTCCCGCTCTTCGGCGGCCTGGATGAGACTCAGCAGATTTCCCTTCAGCAGAAGATGGGGCATACGACCCTTCGACGCGGGGAGACCCTTTTTGACGAGGGCGACCTGGGTGATCGTCTCTACATTGTGACTGAGGGCAAGGTGAAACTCGGTCACACCTCGAATGACGGACGCGAGTCTTTGCTCGCCGTCCTCGGCCCCGGCGAGATTATCGGTGAGCTCACTCTTTTCGATCCGGGCCCGCGTTCAACGACTGCGACCGCTGTTTCCCCGGTGTCTCTTTTGTACCTCGATCATGAGGATCTGATGGAGATTCTTGATACGAATCCGACTCTCGCGAAGCATATGCTCAAGGCTTTGGCCCAGCGTCTGCGTCGCACGAACGAGTCCCTTTCGGATCTTGTCTTCTCTGATGTTCCGGGTCGTGTTGCGAAGGCGCTGCTTGATCTTGCGGATCGTTTTGGTACTGCGACGGATAAGGGTGTGCATGTTCCCCATGACCTCACTCAGGAGGAGCTTGCGCAGCTTGTCGGCGCTTCACGGGAAACGGTGAATAAGTCGCTCGCAGACTTCGTTTCGCGCGGTTGGATTCGTCTTGAGGGCCGTGCGGTGACTTTGCTGGATGTTGATCGGCTTGCGCGTCGCGCACGCTGATTCACTGCGGGGGCTTGGTCATCTTGGGAGCTGCTGCTATGAGCTGTTGCTTGGGTGATTGAGAGTCCACTTCCACTTGGGGCGTCCGGAGCTTGTGCTCTGGGCGCCCTTCGTGTTCAGTCAGGGCGGTTTTCGGAACCCGGGCATAGTTGCTTTCCGGGTGGGTGTGTGAGGGGGGTGGGGGCTGGGAACAGTTCCCTGTTCCCAGCCCCCACCTGTCAGCGTCGGCGTTTCAGCGCCTCAACGCTTCGCGTGTCTCAGGCTTGTTCACGCTTGCGGCGCATAGCGAGCATGACAGCACCCGCCCCACCCAAGATGGTGGAGCCAAGGAGGAGCCCACTACCGGACAAGCCAGTCTTGGCGAGCTTCTTGTCAACATAGGTGTTCGTCACGGTGAAGCCATCTCGCATATCACCCTTCACCTTCGCCTCATAGCCTTCCAAGGCATCTTCTGTGATGGTGTAGGCGATCTCCTTACCGTCCTTGAACTTAGGAAGGCCATCGAAGGAACCCTTCCAGTTCACGGCGGTATCAAGAGTCAACACCTTGCCCGTATCATCCTTGCCAGCGTAGAGGTGGAAAGTCGCGCTCGCGCCCGTCTTCCCCTCCCACTTCTTGACAACCGGGATCGAGACCTGCTCAGGAACATGAGTATTCGTCACGGTGTAACCCTTTTGGGCATCACCCTCAACCTTCACCTCATACCCCTGGGGAACATCCACCTCTTCAACCTTGTACTCGATCTTCTTCTTATCCGTGTTGTTGTTGATGAACAGATCCGTCCACGTGTGAGTCCACTTGTTGTCAGCGTTCAAGACAACCGGCTCACCAAAAGCCGCGCCATCAGCCTTCAACTGAACCTTCACCGAATCAGGACGCACACCATCTTGGTTATCAGCGTCATCCCACACCTTCGACACCGTCACAGACGTCTTACCCGGAGTGTACGAGTTCGTGATCGTCCCATCAGCATCAATCTTCGTCGCATACTCTCCGACAGCATCCTCAGACACCATGTAAAGGATCTCATTGCCGTCATTGTCATACTTAGGAAGATCCGTAAACGAATACGCCCAGTTATTAGCAGCCGTCACCTTCTGAGATGCCTGCTCGGTACCTTTCGCCTTCAAACGAACAGTAATCTCATTCGGACGCTTACTATCACGATCATTGTCATCGTCCCAGGTCTTCACACCCTCAACTTTGACCTTCTCAATATTCTTGTTCGTGATCGTAAAGCCACACTCCGCATCCGCACGGACCTGCTGATCCGCACGAGGAAGCGGACACGGAACGAAGTCACTCACAGTCACCTCATACTTCGAGGTATCAACATCTACCTCCTTGACCGTGTACGCGATCTCATTACCTTCCTTGTACTTCGGAAGGCCCGCAAAGACACCCTGCCAGCCATTGCCCTCATTCAAGGTCAAGGTCTTACCCGCAACCTCACCATCATCGTCGAACAACTGAACGGTTGCCTGCGCACCCTTCGGACCGACCCATTCCTTCTTCACAGGAATATCCACAGTCTCCGGCGAGTAGGTGTTTGTAATATTGGTGCCGTTAATGGCCTTCTCGTAACCATCAACCGGCGCCTCATCGACCGTATAGACGATCTCGTGACCATCATCCGCCGCATACTTGTTAAGGCCCTTGAAAGAGTAGCTCCAGCTACCATCGGCACCAGGGGTGACTGTCTCTTCCTTCACAACATCACGGTCGGCAAGAAGCTTCACCGTGATCTCTTTCGGACGCTTCCGATCACGATCATCGTCATCATTCCAGGTCTTCACACCACTAATGTCGACCTTCTCAATATTCCGATTGGTGATCGTGCTGCCGCATTCCTCGGTTGCTCGGTAGACCGTGCACGCGCCTTTGTTGTCGATTTCGACCTGGTACTTGGAAGCATCAACATCAAGTTCCTTGACCGCGTAGCTGACCAGCTTCCCCTCTTTCAGCTTCGGAAGATTCTCAAAAGAGCCCTGCCAACCTTCGTCTTTGGTCAGGGTTAAAACCGCACCCGGAACATCCTCGTAGGGCTCCGCATCATCAAGACGCCCGAGGAGCTGGACCTTCACCGAATCCGCCCCGGGACCAAGCCACTTCTTCTTCACAGGAAGGCGCACAACCTCAGGAACGTAGCTGTTCGTAATCGAGAATCCCTGTGAAGCGTCGCCATTCGGATCGCCAGTGACGGTCACACCATACTCAGCCGGAGGATTGAGCTCCCTGACTGTGTACTTGATCAGATTGCCGTCAGTATCAAACTTCGGAACATTCTTGAACTCATCCTTCCAGTTATTCACCTCAACCAGAGTGCGCCTCTGTCCTTCAACATCTTTGTCGTTGGCAACCAGCTGAACCTCAACCTCTTGCGGGCGCAAGCCGGCCTGATTTCCCTTGTCTTCCCAGAACTTCTCAACCGGGATATCAATGGTGATGCGCTTGTTCTGAACTGTCAGCTCAGCGGCGGAGTCGGCATTAACCGTGAGGACATGCTCGGTCTCATCCGCGATATACCCTTTCGGAGCTTCAATCTCTTTGACCGTGTACTGCTGCCCAGCAACGAGAGCATCAGAAGTTGCGGTGCCGTCATCGCCAGTGGTGAGTTTGAAAGTCTGCCCATCCGGTTTCTTCACCTCGAACACAGCACCCTTCAAGGTGATGGTGGGATCAGTTTCATCGACCTTCTTGAGTTTAATCTTCGAAGCATCGTCATTCGAGCCCGTGCCACCTGACTCAGCGGACTGGTAGGTATAGGTCTTCGAGAAATCCTTAATCTGGTCTGAATTCAGAGTCAGCTTATTCTTCAACTGCTTGCCAGGCTTCGTGTAGGTCGTCGAATAACGCAGCGCTAACTGCTTACCGGAAATGTCGCCGAGCCTAATCGTGAACGACCGCTTGTCGGGAGCGAGCGTAAAATTACCTCCTGGCCCCTCGATTAAATCAATCGTTTTAAGAGTTGTCGATTGTTCACCATTTTCACTGTATTCTCGTTCCTCTAGGATGAAGCTACCGGGAATGTAGGTTTCATCCCCCATTCCTTCAGAAAGTGAGTCAGTAATCACAGCATTCTTATGGTCATGCTTAGCATGGTTGATTCGAGCCCCCCATTTTACCACATGAGGGTCCATTGAATCAGGATTACCCCATTTCAGAAGATCCTCGTTAACAATAGGTCCCGGCAGATAGGGAGTCATCTCAGTAGTTATAGGGACCTTCGACACTGTGACCGTGAACTTGTTAACCTCATTCACTTTCAGTTTGTCCATATTGAACTGAGCGCCCATCCAGAGCGTTCCATGATTATTGAGTTTACCCTCAACCTTTTCATTGAATGTTACGGTAACCGTCCCCCCAATATCACCAGGCCCGGGCTGAATTATTCCCTTGCCAATGACGACACTAGGGTCATCCTTCCGAGTGAGATTAAATTCCCGCTGCACTGCCCCAGCTGGAAACTTCATAGTGTCAGGGAGTTCGATATGGAATTGATCGCCTGACTTAAGCGTGTCACCCAGATGGTCAGCATTCCAATCCATCTTCAGGAGGAAGGTCTGCGTGTGGTGGATCTTCTCGACTGTCTCCTTAGTGATATTACGAATCTCGAAGTTCGTAATCTTCACATCCACGTCAACTACTTGACCCTCTTCGGCTCTTGCCATCGTCGTCAAGCCTGGGACCACCAGGGCGAAGGCGAGAACGAACGCGACGAACGCCGCTAAACGCCGAATATTCAATCGATCAGATCGTGGGAACACGAATCAACCTTCCACTCGTCTGGACCGCACAGCGCGGATACAAAAGCTGTGGCTCACAAAGAGAACGATACGACAGAGCCGACACCACTCCCTGGAGAGATAACCCCGCCAGTGTTTCATAGCGTGGCGCGCAGAAGCAAGGGATTTACGTGCAAAATGGCCCCATTCGCGCCTCAGATTATCGACAACACCCCTTGGCTCATCGACCGCGAGGACTAGCCGCATTGGCAGCGATTGCAGGGAAAACGGGGTGAGGTAGCTGGTGTGACATGTCCAAACACCCGTCTCCAAACACCCGTACACCTGTAGGATTTACCACAGCAGTTGAGATCAGAAGCATGACATGAAGCAGCCCACTAAAGGAGACCAGTGCACGAACATGGATATTTCAAACTTTGAGCGATTTCACCGCTTTCAAAGTGAAAAGATCCATTAGGCCCCTCTCACGGCAAAGCTCAATCTTCAACAGGACGCTTTAAATAGGCGACAAGATTCTCCGAACCAGTCGGACCTGGGATCACCTGGACCAACTCCCAACCCTCAGCCCCCCACTGATCAAGGATCGCCTTCGTCGCATGCGTCAACAACGGAATCGTCACATACTCCCACTTCACCATGAGCCCATCCTATCGAAACACACAACGCACCCAGCACTCACCAAGCCTGGGAGTCCACGAAGAAACAATAGAACCCACAGGCCAAGCGCTTCACAGTTACTTCAAGCGCGAACATGCGCAAGAACCCTCGGCACCTTCGGGGAACGGATCTCAACAGCGAGAGGATCATCAGATTCCCTCAACCACCCATACCAGTTCTCCACACCCTCATAATGGCGCAGCATCGCACGGCGTTCACGCTCGGTCAGTCCACCCCATACACCGAAGTTCGCTTCGGACTGAAGAGCGTCAGCCAGGCACTCCAGACGCACCTCGCATTGAAGACACCGAACGCGGACCTGACGCTGAGTCGCTCCCTGAACGAACAGGGCATCAGGTTCACAAGAAGCGCAAAGAGCCCGCGCAACCCAACTCTGGTCGTCATCGACACTGTTCATGGATTGATACTCCAAATCGCTCGCCAATGAGCTTTCACATGTGACGATACACACATTTTGCGAGAGAGTCCAAACCTGGATCCCACCACGCGGACCACCCACCGGCCCCAGCCCGCCCCTCACCTTGTGGTACCACGTATTCTGGACCTATGTCGCAACACCATCCGCGCCTCGTGAGCCCGGCACAACTCCTCGGACTCCTCCTCTCCTTCATCTCCGTCTCCGCTCTTATGGGCATCCTCGGAGCCGGCCTCCTCGTCCCTCTCACCGGATCAGCGGCAATCGCAACAAAAGCAGTTCCCTCAATCCTCAACGATCTCCCCAGCAAAATCGAAGTCGTCGAACCCGCAGAAGAATCCCAACTCCTCGACGCCAATGGCGGTGTCATCGCCCGCTTCTACGACAAGCAACGGATCGTCGTCCCCTCCGCGAACATCGCCGACATCATGAAACAAGCGATCGTCGCAATTGAAGACAAACGCTTCTACGAACACAACGGCGTCGACGCCACAGGAATCGCCCGCGCCCTCATCAACAACCTCGGCGAATCAGGGACCCAAGGCGCATCCACCATCACCCAACAGTACGTGCGCAACGCCCTCGCCGAAAAAGGCTACCTCGAAGGCGACGCCGACCAAGTCAGCGCAGCCACCGAACAAACCACCGCCCGCAAACTCCGCGAAATCAAATACGCCCTCGCCATCGAAAGGACGATGGACAAAGACCAAATCCTCACCGGATACCTCAACATCGCGCCCTTCGGCCCCATCACCTACGGCGCCGAAGCCGCATCCCAACGCTACTTCTCCAAATCGGCCTCCGAACTGAACTACCTCGAAGCAGCAACTCTCGCCGGCCTCGTCCAATCCCCCGTCGAGTACGACCCACTCATCTACCCGGAAGCCTCCCAAGAACGACGCAACTTGGTCCTCAGCGTCATGCTCGAACAAGGAGTCATCACAAGCGAGGAGTACGACGCCGGAATCGAAACCCCCCTTGTCGACACACTCAACCCCACCAACACCGCCGAAGGTTGTATCGGCGCAAACGGTTCGACCGGTTACTTCTGCAACTACGTCATCACTCGATTCCTCCAAGATGAAGCCTTCGGTCAAACCGCAGCCGAACGCGAACACCTCCTCAAGACCGGCGGTCTCACCATCCGCACAACCCTCGACCCGGCGAAGCAACAAGCGGCCTACGCGGCCCTCACAAGCGCCATCCCTGTTGACGACCCCTCCGACGTAGACGATGCTCTCGTCTCACTCATACCCAGCACCGGCGCAATCGTCGCCATGGCCCAAAACACCACCTACGGCGTCGAAGCAGGCCAGACCATGAGCTCCTACGCCGCAGACGGCCAATTCCAGATCGGCTCAACATTCAAAGTCTTCACCCTGGCCGAATGGTTCAAAGAAGGCCACTCCGCATACGAAACCGTCGGCTCAGCAAACAGGAACTACGGTTCGGGCGCCTTTAGGTGCGGCGGCACCCCCATTAGCACCGAACCCTGGAGAGTAGAAGACCTCGCAGGTAAAGACGGCCCAATGAATGTCGTCAAAGCGACCGGGCTATCCGTCAACCAAGCCTTCGTCAACATGGCATCCAGAGTCGACTTCTGCCAAATCTTCCAAACCGCCGCCGACATGGGCATCACCGAAAACGGTGAAACGATCGCGGCCCTACCCGCAAACATCATCGGATCCTCCTCCGCATCCCCCCTCCAAGTCGCCAGCGCCTTCGCAGTTTTCGACAACGGCGGATTACTCTGCGAACCCATGTCGATCTCAACAGTCACCGACCGCGATGAGAACACCGTGAAGGAATTCGCCCCCAACTGCTCGCAAGTCCTCGACTCAAACGTCGCCAACCAGGTTGCAACCCTCCTGACGGCATCCGCCAGCCAGTACTACACCTCCACACGGCTCGCCGACGGACGACCCTTCGCCGCGAAATCCGGCACAACCGACTACTCCGCGAACACCTGGCTCACCGGCTTCACCCCCTCCCTCGTCACCTCCGCCTGGGTCGGCCATGCTGATTCTTCGACCACCCCGGTCCGCGATATCGTCATTAACGGCACCTACTACCACGCAATCTTCGGCGAGACCTTCGTCGGACAACAGATCTGGGCGCCCTACATGTCCACGGCCCTCGCCGACACAGGGATTGAACCCATGCATAACGCTTCACTCGGCAACTCCGCGGTAAGCACGCCTCGACAACCTCGGTAAGGAGCCGGGCTGACACTGACCCCGCCCTTCAGAACACGGCACCTGTAGCGCCGCAAAACTCACCCAAGGAATAGGAGACTGACGATGACGAGCGACGCTCTTCCCCTCGGGCTCGACCTCATCGCCGACCGCCCCTCGATCGCCCCGCGCGCCCTCATCGCGACAGGCCGCGCGCTCGGCATCGCCGCTGGTGCCCTCACCGGAACAGGGCTCCTCGCCCTCGCATGGGGAAGCGTGGAAAGACGCATGCCGGTTCTGCGCAGAATCGCCATCGACATGCCCGCACACCGCGGCCTCAAAACAATGACGATCCTGCACCTGTCCGACCTTCACCTCTTCCCCGGACAGGAGTTCCTCGTCGACTTCCTTCGACGCGTCGCCGCTGAAGAACACATCGACCTCGTCGTCTCAACGGGCGACAACTTCGGACTCGCAGAGGGACTGCCGCTGCTCGAAGACGCCTACGAGCCCCTCCTCGCTCTGCCCGGAGCATTCGTATTCGGCTCCAACGACTACTACTCGGCACAGAAAAAGAACTGGGGACGCTACCTCCTCGGCTCCTCAAAACTGCCAAAGAGTTCAATACCGGACCTGCCGTGGATAGAACTCGCCCGCCGTTTCAGAGACGCCGGATGGCTCGACCTTTCCAATCAGGCTGGCACACTGACTGTGGAATCCTGCGGCGGTGGCGGATCCGCATGTGGGGGGTCTACACCTGAAGGATCTGTGCTTGGGGACTCCGCGCCCGGGGAATCTGCGCTTGGGGGATCACAACTCCACGGCTCCGCACGAGGAGGTTCGCAAAGAGTGTCCTTCCTCGGAACAGACGACCCACATATCGGGCGCGACCGGATCGTCGAACCAGATCCCTCCTGGGCTTTGGACTCCTCACTTCGTATCGCAGTCACGCACGCCCCCTACACACGCGTCCTCAACGCCTTCACCACCGCCGGAGCGGACCTCATCCTCGCAGGCCACACCCACGGAGGACAGATCGGAGTGCCCGGCTTCGGGGCGATCGTCACGAACTGCGACATCAACCAAAAATACGCAAAAGGACTTCACCGCTGGCGTGCAGGCGATCGCTCCTCCCTCCTGCACGTGTCTGCCGGACTCGGCACATCCCCCTACGCTCCCGTCAGGATCGCGACGAGGCCGGAGGTGTCTCTCTTGACGATCCGCTCAATCTGAGGAGCGCGGGATCTCGCCAAGCTGTGAATGTTCGGGCGGATGCCTGAAGAGCCATTCATTTAGGGGGCATGGCAGTTTGGCGGGAGCCATGCGCTGGGAACCGTGTGGTTGTCGGGGCCGTGTAGCGGGAGCGATGCGGTTGCGGTTGCGTTTTGAGAAGCGCACCCTGTGAGCCGCGCGGCGGTAGCAGTGCCCTGGCAACCATGCGCGGGAGCCGTGCGGTTGTCTCGGCCGTGTAGCGGGAGCCATGCGGTTGTCGCGGCCGTGTAGCGGGAGCCATGCGCGGGAAGCGTGCGGTTGCGGCCGTGTAGAGGATGGCGGTCGAGCAGGGTCCGTATGGAAGAAACAGGCGCTAAGCAGAACTTGAAGGCTCAAGTGAACACCCCAAACTCCCCTCAGCCTGGGGATTCCAGGCCGAGGGACGCGAGCACTCAAGAATGCTGTTGAGCTGTCAAGCTATTGAGCCTAGAATTTCTCGAACCCAACAGGTCTTCGAGGCTCTGAGCTTCAATGAAGCTGTTCAAACGCTCGATCCTAGGCTGACACGCCCTATGACGCTCCCATGCACTCGACACCTTCGATGCATTCCACACCTTCGATGCTGTTGTGGGCTCCGAGGGAACGTCGCCAAGCTAAGACTCACAAGCCACACCGACCTTCAACACTGCACGAACGGCGTCCCTGTGATCCATCTGCCACCCTGCTCCTCGTCCTCAATTTTGGAGGGCAGGCACCCGGCGCGTATACTTCTCAAGTCGCACGGGGTGTGGCGCAGCTTGGTAGCGCGCTTCGTTCGGGACGAAGAGGCCGTGGGTTCAAATCCCGCCACCCCGACTCGTGTGGAGTCCCAGGGCACTGTTCAACAAGGTCCTGGGACTTTTCACATCCGCTTCTTCTTGATCTTCCCTCCAGGCATTAATCCCCCTGTAGGTTCCCTGCGTCTTCCCGTAGTCCCTGCACCTCCCCCGCCCCTGAGACTTCTATCAATGGCACGAGGTATCTGGCTACGCGGGCGCGGATCATTTCCCACGCCGTTAACGCGCGACCGTCCACGCGCATCTGGCTGCGGGGACGTGCATCTCCTCTGTGGCGCTACCTCCTCCATCCCCTATGTCGACATCTCCTTCATCCCCTGTGGCAGCGCCTCCTTCATGCCCTGTGTTCGACCTCAATACTTTGAGCTGTGCCCGACCTCAGTGCCTTGACCTGTCCGAAGTCTCAATATCGCTTGCCGGTTCTCGGTGAAACCGGGATAACGGCCAGAACGGAGTGGTGGGACAGAAAGTATTCGTTTGCCCTGGACTTTTTGGCTTTGTGGTGCGGAAAAGTCGGAATCCCGGTCAGAATGTGCGGCGCCGCCCGTGCGGTGGTGCGACTGTCTACAAGTCGAACCGTACGCCTCAGCCCCTTAAGAAAACCCCAGGTCAGAGTTTGGATTATCCGACTTATCTACGCCTATTGTCCGACTTGTGGCCTCGCGACCGGGGTGCCGACCAAAACCCTCGCAGCCTACGTCCACGCCGAGCCCTTGTGGCCTTAACCGAAGGATACCGGCCACGATGAGGGGCATTTTCGGGTGTGTCCAGGGTTTTTCGAGGTTGAAGCGTCGAGCCTTCTAGCTCCGTGGCGCCGAGCATTCGCACCCGCAACGCGCAAAGGACCCCAAATATGATCTCGGCGCCATCAGCCACCCCTCAGCCTCGCCGAAAGCATAACGTGGGCACCCGAACACCACCCCATAGCAATCCAGAGAACCCCAAATATGACCTCGGCGCCATCAACCACCCCTCGACCAGGCCGAACACATAATGTGGGCACCCGAACACCAGACCACACCAATCCAGAAAACCCCAAATATGACCTCGGCGCCATCAACCACCCCTCAGCCTCGCCGAACACATAACGTGGGGACGCATGTCCCAAAGAGGCTGAGGCATAGACGCACAGCAGCCCAGACTTCCAACACCGCACCTCGAAGCAGCAACACAGCACCTCGCAGCTCCGCCACGACAGCTCGCAGCTCCAGCACCGCACCCCGCACCCCGCAGCTCCAGCACCGCACCCCGCAGCCCCAGCACTGCAGCCTCGATCTACCGGATAACACCCACGGCGCGCTCCTCAGCGCGCAAAGCGCCTCGCGACCTCCAAGAAGCGATCATTCGTTAGCGGATCGGCAAGCGTCACCCGAACGCCCTCGGGGAAAGGCCGAACGATGAGGCCCGCATCCACACACGCTTCGACAAAGTCAGCACCCAAGCCCGGAAGGAAGAAGAAGTTCGCCTGAGAATCCGGCACCGAAAGCCCCGCCTCACGAAGCGCGGCGATCATGCGTTCACGCTCGGCAATAACCGCCTGAGCCGAAGCACGGACCCCGGCCTCGTCCTCAAGGGAAGCGAGAGCCGCTGCCTGCGCGACACTCGACACCCCAAAAGGAACGGACACCGCCTGGATTGCACCAATCAGCTCCGCATTCCCAATCGCATACCCGACCCGCACTCCCGCGAGCGCATGCACCTTCGAGAAAGTCCGCAAAACGAGGACGTTCGGATGCTCCTCAATCAACGGGATCGCGCTCGACACGCGCGGATCGCTCGCGAAATCAATGTACGCCTCATCAACGAGGACGAGGACAGATGCGGGAACGCGCTCAACAATGTCCCCGATCGTGTCGAAAGCCAGAACAGGACCCGTCGGATTGTTCGGCGAACACAGGATCAAGGCAGTAGCATCCTGAGCTGCACACACCAGCCCCTCAACATCGTGACCCCCATCCTCGTCAAGGGGAACGGGAACCCCTTCGGCGTGCGAAGCGGGGATCGCAATCGGATAAGACTCGAAGGAGCGCCACGGGTAGACGACTTTCGCTCCCGGCGAGCACACGGCCGACAGGGCGGCGAGGAAGAGCGCAGAAGAGCCGGTTCCGACGCAGACCTGCTCGGGAAAGACCTTGAAACGCTTGGCGATGGCCTCGCGCACTGGCGTTGCCATGAGATCCGGGTAGCGGTTCACGTTCTCAAGGGCTTTTCTCATCGCCTCGAGGATGGGGGCCGAGGGCGGGGTCGCCATCTCATTCGAGGAGAGTTTCATTGCTCCCGGCGCGGCCTTCCCCGGCCGGTAACGCGGGAGATTACGGACGGCGGGGCGGATCGGGACCTGGAATTCGCTCATGCTTCAGTCCTAGCGCACAGCGCCGAAGGAGATGAAGGATTTCCGAAGTGCGGGCGTTCACGCGCTCAAAGGGCGCGGAGGGGACGAGGGGCCTTTCACGTGGGCCAATATGAGAGTTGAAGCGCTCTGCGATAGAGAAGCGAGGCAACCTGGCCCACATCAGCTGAGCGCAACGATGAAGCATCTAAGTGCTCGCAGCACCCAAGCGTTGTTTCGCGTGGCCGACATGAGTGTTGAAGAGCTCGGCGAGCATGGAGCAGAGGCATAGCGGTAGACGGAGAACGATCGGGGGAGGTGAAGCGCTCGGCGAGCATGGACAGGGAGCAGGCGAGCGGAGCACCCGCTTGAGCCAAGGTACTGCGGACCACCGCTGAGCAAGCGCGGAGGGGGCAACACCATGCCCTCGCGTGGGCCAGCATGAGCGTTGAAGCGTCGCTCAGCGAGCGCGGAGCGGGAAAATGCGCGACAGTGGAGGCATGGAGTTTCTTCTTCGTCTTCTCGCAACCATGGCAGGGATCTGGGTGTCCGCACGCCTGATCCCCGATATTTCCTTCACCTCAGGGGCTTCCCTGACGGAAACAGCCCTCACACTCGCAGTGATCGCCCTCGTTTTCACCGGGGTCAATTCCATCATCAAGCCGATCGTGAAGACCTTGACTTTCCCGCTCTACCTGTTGAGCTTCGGGCTTTTCGCAATCGTCACGAACTCGGTCCTCTTCAAGTTCACGGGCTGGCTGTCCACACAACTCGGCTTCCCCTTCTCCACGGGCGGTTTCCTGTCCTGCCTTTTCGGAGCGATCATCACCGCGATCGTCTCTTCTTTCGTCGCGGGCTTGTTCGGTGCAAAGAAGAAGGAGGACTGAAAAAGGACACGTGAGGAGGCGCCGATCCGCACGTCAAGACGGAGAGCCGCCGAAGCAAGCTGCGCAGCGGTCGAGGCAAGACGGGGAACGACCAAAGCAAGACGGGGAGCGGCCGAGGCAAAGCCCCGGCCGCTGCGCAGCTTGAGCACCCCCACGGACTCCCCGAAATGCTCATTCGGGGCAGCGATCGGACTTGCAGCAAGCTCGCGAGCCTCAGATCGCGGCGAGCCAGCACCCCAGATTCCCCGGACCCCCAGCTCACCCGGACACCCGGACACCCGGCTCACCCGGACACCCTGGCTCACCCGAGCTTCTCCCGTCCCGGCTGCTGCGCAGCTTGAGCGCTCCCAGCTCAGATCGGCCAGGCCTCCATGCGCCAGGCCGCATCCCAAAACATCCACTCATAACGGCAGGCCGTCTCGAAGGACTCACGCATACGCCCACGCGTCTCCTCTGACACCTGCTCGGCAAGACGATCCACGATCGAACGAACAATCATAGTCTGCTCGGCGAAAGCCGGATCAGCGTACATGCCGATCCAATCCCCATAAGCGTGATTCTCCAGCTCACCGGCTTTTTCCAGCAGAGAATCCCCAACGCTCTGATAGATCCAGAAACACGGCAGAACCGCACTCGCAGCGACCGCATACTCACCCGAGGCGAGGCAGGCCAAGAGGAAACTCTGATACGCCCTCGAGGTCGGCGACACCTCCAAGGGGCCGTCAACCTCCACATGGGAAGCATGCAAGGAACGCTCAACAAGGATCGAATCCCTCGCACAGCCCGCCCAGAACACCAGGTCATCCGGGTCGCTCGCCATCGAGGCAAGCCCCGCAAGAGCCCGAGCATAAGTCCCGAGGTATCCCGCATCCTGACGCATGTAGTAGTCGAAGCGCTCGCGTGAAAGAGTCCCCTCACCCAAGCCCCTGAGGAAATCAAGATCATCAATCGCCTGACGGATCGCGACAATCCCCTGCCACAGTTCATCGGTGAAACTCATCGCTCCTCCTTGGGCCAGATCGCGTGGAAATGGTGAGTGGGGCCGTGCCCGTGCCCAACGCCAAGAGAATCGGCGTGAGCAATCGCCTCCGTGAGGTAAGCCTTCGCATCCTTCACGGCATCGACCCATGTGTGACGACGAGGACGCAGCGCCGCAATCGCCGAAGAGAGGGTGCAGCCGGTCCCATGAGTGTTGTGCGTGGCGATCCTGCGGCCCGTCAAAACGAGGGGCCCGTCCTCGTCAATGAAAACATCACTCGCATCTTCATCCAGGTGCCCGCCCTTGACGAGGGCGCGCTTGACTCCAAGCTCACGCAAAGCCTTCGCCTGCTCGATCATCTCCTCAACGTTCCTTGCGCGTTCACATTCGAGGAGGACCGCCGCTTCGGAAAGGTTCGGCGTGATGAGCTCGACAAGGGTGCAGAGCCTACGAACCTCGGCCCTCGCATCCGGGTCGAGGAGCGGATCGCCCGAGGTCGCGACCATCACCGGGTCGAGGACCGTGTTCTCCAGGGTCGGAAGATACTCAGCGACGAGGGCGGCAAGCTCGGCGGTTGCGAGCATCCCAATCTTCGTCGCATCAGGGCGAATATCAGCGAGGACGGTGTCGAGTTGGAGTCGAACGAAATCCAGGGGCACGGCATGCACTCCCGCGACACCACGAGTCGACTGGGCGGTGAGCGCGGTAATGACACTCATCGCATAGGCACCATTGGCGCTCATCGCCTTAAGGTCCGCTTGAATGCCCGCACCTCCCGAAGGGTCAGAACCTGCGATCGTCAAAGCTGTGACGGTCCTAGTCATTCCTGTGCTCCTTCATTCCACTGGGCAAGTAGTTGAGCTGCGGTGGCAGCCGGGTCAGGGGCGCAACAGATCGCGGACACGATGGCCCCTCCGTCAATGCCGATTCGCGCGAGCTGCGCCATGTCATCGACTCCGACCCCACCAATCGCGACGGCCGGGATGCCGACAATCCTCTTCAAGCGTTCACAGCCTTCGAAGCCGAGAACATCAGGAGTGTCGGTCTTTGTCGCGGTGGTGCGCAGAACTGAAAGGCCGACGTGGTCGGCCGCCCCTTCCTCTCGGGCGGCCTGTGCTTCCTCTTGAGTGCCGATCGACAAACCAAGGTAGGCGTCCTCGCCGATGAGAGTGCGCACGAGGGAGGCGGGTAGATCGGATTGACCGACGTGCACGCCAGCAACCTGCGCTCCGAGGGCGCGGGCCGCGAGGAACACGTCGACGCGGTCGTTCACGATCACGGGGACTTTCTCGCCAACGGCTTTCGCGACCTCGAGAACTTCCTCAAGGAAGGGCCTCCCATCGGAGTCCTTGGCGCGCAACTGCACGCAGGTTGCGCCGCCCTCAACTGCGGCGATAACGGTTTCACGGACCGTGCGGCCCGCGCTTTCACACAGGCCCGCGTCAGTCACGAAGTAGACGCGAAGATCAGGGGCGCTCCTCATGACAGGGGGATCCTTTTCAGCTCGGCGCCTTCCAGCGAGTACAGGGCATCGAGGAAGAGCGGAGCGAAAGTGCCGGGCCCTGCAGCCTGAGACTCGGCGCGCTCAGCTGCAGCCGAGTAGGCGATATGGCATGCGGCAACGGACTCCAGATCCCCCAGGCCCTTGGTGCGGCCCGCGCTCACGAAAGCGGCGATCACAGCGCCGAGGGCGCAGCCACCACCGGTCACTCGCGTCAGCATCTCGGCTCCACCTCCGACGCGGAGGATCTCAGAGACGGACACGATCGCATCAACGGCCCCAGAGATCGCGACCACGCACTCGGCCTTTTGCGCGAGGGCCCGGGCCGCGTCGAGTGCGGCATCAACCTCGTCAGCGGCATCCACGCCGCGACCCCCGATGCCAGTGCCAGCCAAGGCGATGATCTCCGAGGCGTTACCCCGGATCACAGTGGGCTTGAAGTCGAGGAGCTCATGAGCGAGGGCGGTGCGATGCACGAGTGCGCCCACGGCCACAGGGTCAAGGACCCAGGGGACGCCCGCATCATGAGCGGCTCGCGCGGCCTGTCTGGCTGCCTCACGCTGTTCAGGAGTCGGGGTTCCTAAGTTGATGAGCAGGGCGGAGGCGATCGAAGCGAAAGGCCCGGCCTCGCCGACAATGTCAACCATCGCCGGTGCGGCGCCCACTGCGAGCAGAGCATTCGCGGTGAAGTTCGTGACGACCGAATTCGTAATGCAAGAAACCAGAGGAGTCGTCTCTCGAATGGCGTTGAGTGCGGTTGATGCGGTCGCGTGCGTAATCATGCGACATCCCTTCGTCAGAATTATCTGGACAGGTTCAACGGGTGTGTTCTCAGCCAGTGGCACCCCGTGTCACGCAGCACACGTTAGCACTCCACAGGGTGTTTGACCTGCGCACTAAGCCCTTGAGCGCGCTTGCGCGAGCTGTTCTGGGACCTGTTGCCAGCACGCTCTCGCACTAGTTCTTCACAGACTTCTTTTCAGCACCCTGCTGCGCGACTCCTCTTCAACACCCTTTTGCACAGTTTGGTCTGCGATTCCTTTTCCGCATCCTCTTACGCAGTTTCTTGCCCATCTCCACCCGCGACTCAGTCCGCGTTGTCAAGCACGAGGTGTCGCGAGGCTTTTTCAACGAGGTGTCACGAGACCTCTTCAGTAG
>ERZ772764.122-NODE-122-length-54051-cov-5.655937_pt1 | contig 54051 bp, 45 predicted proteins | sample MGYA00512163_ERZ772764 | MGnify/ENA primary metagenome ERZ772764 (study PRJEB29015, sample SAMEA2737903) | human oral metagenome | biome: human oral; feature: human-associated habitat; material: dental | place: China | collected 2094 ... | reverse complement strand
TTCCCGGCAAGTCGATCGGCGAACTCAACCAGTCCCTCGAGAAGGCCGGCCGCGTGGCCGACTTCATGGAGCTGGGCGAGCTCATGTGCATCGACGCCCTGCACCGCGGAGAGTCGTGTGGCGGCCACTTCCGCGCGGAGTCCCAGACTCCCGAGGGCGAGGCCCTGCGTCACGACGACAAGTTCCTGTACGTGGCGGCCTGGGAGTTTGCCGGTGACGGCGAGCCCCCGATCCTCCACAAGGAAGACCTGATTTACAACGACATCGAGCTGAAGCAGCGGAGCTACAAGTGAACCTGACACTGAGGATCTGGCGCCAAAACGGTCCCGAAGACAAGGGCGCAATTCATGAATACCAGGTGAAGGGAGTCTCGGAAGAGTCCTCGTTCCTGGAGATGCTCGACGTCCTGAACGAAGAGCTCTTCGCACGCGGCGAGGAACCCATCGCCTTCGACTCCGACTGCCGCGAGGGTATCTGCGGTCAGTGTGGCATCGTCATCAACGGTATCGCGCACGGCCCGGAGGTCACCACGACCTGCCAGCTGCACATGCGTTCCTTCAACGACGGCGACGTCATCACGATCGAGCCGTGGCGTGCCGAGGGCTTCCCGATTATCAAGGACCTCGTGGTCAACCGCTCCGCGCTGGATCGCATCATCCAGGCCGGCGGCTACATTTCCGTGAACACGGGCGCAGCCCCCGACGCGCATGCGACCCCGGTCCCGAAGCAGGACGCGGATCGAGCGTTCGAGGCTGCCGCCTGCATCGGCTGTGGTGCATGCGTGGCTGCCTGCCCGAACGCGTCCGCGATGCTGTTCACCTCCGCGAAGGTCACGCACCTCGGCCTGCTCCCGCAGGGCAAGCCCGAGAACTACAAGCGCGTGGTCAGCATGCTCAACCAGATGGACGAGGAGGGCTTCGGCTCCTGCTCCAACATCGGTGAGTGCGCGGCGGTGTGCCCCAAGCAGATCCCGCTCGACGTGATCGCAAACCTCAACCGCCAGCTCGGCAAGGCTGCCTTCAAGGGCGTCTGATCGGCCTGGAGTGGCCTCACGGAGGGCCCGGCGCAGACGCGCCGGGCCCTCCCGCGTTTGTGTGGGGCAGACGCGGCGGCACAGTGATCTGCCGCGTGTGATAGCGCGGCGCTACGGGCTCAGTAGTCGACCGCAAAATGCGCATGACGGACCGGCGTGCGGCGTATCATGGAAGCATCATCGGCTCAGAGAGGAGTCCTGCCATGCACTTTGATGAAACCGGCCCGAACACGCACACGCGGCGTTACTGGGTCAGCGCGACCATCGGCATCACGGCGATGATTGTCTTTGCGATCCTATCGATCCTCCTGCTCCTGGGCGTTCTCTTCGGGTCGCCTCAGATCAAGCCGATCGCGGATTCGCTGTTCCCGTGGAGCCTGCTGGTCTTTGCCGTTGCGGGCGCCGCGATGTTCGTTGCAAACGCGCGTTCTGGGGATCAGGTCGACGCCGACTCCTGACTCGTCGGGCTGCGCGCCCGCGCGTGTGCGGCGGCGCCTGCACGTGCGTCCTAAACTAGGGGGCGTGAGTGAACCCCTGGTCCTTGGTATTGAGTCAACCTGCGATGAGACCGGCGTCGGCCTCGTGCGTGGCACGCAGCTGCTCGTCGACCGTACGGCGACGTCGATGGATGAGTACGCGCGCTACGGCGGCATCATCCCCGAGATCGCTTCGCGCGCGCACCTTGAGTCCTTCCTGCCGACGCTGCACGCCGCGCTCGACGAGGCAGGTGTCACCCTTGCGGACGTCGACGCGATCACGGTCGCTGCTGGACCGGGCCTCGTCGGTTCTCTGACTGTTGGTATCTGCGCGGCGAAGGCCCTGGCCTCGTCCCTGGGCAAGCCCCTGTACGGCGTCAACCACGTGATCGGCCACCTCGCGGTCGATAAGCTCGCCGAAGGGCCGCTGCCCGAGCACTTTATCGGCCTCGTCGTCTCGGGTGGGCACTCGAACATCCTCGAGATCCGGAACATCGCGACGGATGTCGTCGAGCTCGGCGGGACCCTGGACGATGCGGCCGGCGAGGCCTTCGACAAGGTCGGGCGTCTCCTCGACCTGCCCTACCCGGGCGGCCCGCACGTGGACCGCCTCTCCCAGCAGGGGGACCGCGAGGCGATCCGTTTCCCGCGCGGCCTGGCCGCAGGGAAGGATAAGGAGCGCCACAAGTACGACTTCTCGTTCTCCGGCCTGAAGACGGCTGTCGCCCGCTACATCGAGGGCGCGACTGCGCGCGGCGAGACCATCAGCAAGGAAAACGTCTGCGCCGCGTTCTCCGAGGCCGTCAACGATTCCCTGACCGCAAAGGCCGTGCGCGCGGCACTGGACACGGGGTGCGACACGATCGTCGTGGGTGGCGGCTTCTCCGCGAACTCGCGCCTGCGCGCCCTCCTGACGGAGCGCGCCGAGGCCGCGGGCGTCACCGTGCGCATGCCTCCGCTGCGCTTCTGCACGGACAACGGCGCGCAGATCGCAGCGATCGGCTCGGAGCTGGTCGCCGCAGGCCTGCCGCCCTCGGACTGGGACTTCTCCCCGGACTCGGGCATGGAGCTGACGACGACCTACATGGCGCCCCGCGCCTGAAGCTGGCGCGCTGTTAGCGCAGACCAGCCACGAAGCTGTCGGCGATCGAGCTCCACGAGGTGTAGAAGCCGCCCACCATGTTGGACGCAATGCCGATGAGTGCGGCGGCGCTTCCGACTGCGGCGCCCAGGGCGGTGAGCCGTCCCAGGTATGCGAGCGCGCGAAGTGCTGGGGTGGGGAGGGAACTCAGGCGACCCGAGCGCTGCGCGCGGTGCCGCCCGTGGTGTTTGCCGCGCTCTTCGTCGGGCGCCACGTCGCGGCGCTGCACCTGCCAGCGCGGCGCGACATGCCAGGCGAGTACGAGGGAGATAAGAACACCGACGATGAGGATGCCGAGCGTCACGTAGCCGTTCGGAGCGGTCGGCCGCACCTCGTGGGTCACAGTCGTCACCGGGACGATGGACGCGCTGGCGTCGGAGGACTGAGCGGTAGCCGACGTCGGCGTGGCACCTACGACGCGGGCGACGCGATCAGAAGAACCCCACCAGGCCAGCATGTTGGGGATGTGCTCGCTCCAGAGGGGGCCTGTATGTCCGCCGGTCGGCGGGACATCCGTGGTGACCGAGTCAGGATCTTTGACGGCCGAGGCCATCTTGAGAGCGGTGTAGGCGCCGCCCACCGCGTCGTCCCCGGCGGCCATCGCGTAGATGCGCAGCCCGTCCGGCGTACGATTCGCCAGCATGGTCGACAGCGTGTTGTCGGCGAGGTACTGGTCCCCCTGGTTCGTCATCTGTCCTTCGATCTGCGTGTCGTAGCCGGACAGCGACGCGGCGGCCCCGTAGGTCTGCGGGGTGCGCAGAGCGGTCCAAATCGCGCAGTAGGCGCCCGCGGAGAAGCCGCCGATCATCCAGCCATCGCGGTTGGATGTCGTGTTGGGGAAGTTGTGCCGAATCATCTCGGGGACATCGTGGGAGACCCACGTATACACGGCTGGGCGCCCTTCGATGTCAGCGCAGTCGTGCGCTTCCTGATCGACGTTGAGACCGGGGGCGACGACGATCGCCGGCGGGATGATGCCTGCGGCAATGGCCTTGTCCAGTTCCTGTTGGATGCCGAGGCCTTGCAGGATTCCGTCGGGGCCGCCCGGGTAACCGTGCAGGAGCTCGATGACGCCGTAGGTCTTGCCGTCAGTCGTCGAATATCCGGTCGGTGTAATGACGTCGACCGGTTGAGTGATACCGCTCGATGGGCCGGTCCAGGTGGTTTCCAGCATTCCGTCATCGGCGGTTGTGAAGGTTGCGTCGAGTTCGGATGCGGGAGCTGACTGCGCCTCGACGTGGGCCTCGCCCCCGGTCTGGGTGGTCGAGCCGACGACGGTCGACATGATGAGGTTTCCCAGATCGCCGCTGGTTTTCACGAGGACGAGCGAACGATTGAAGACCAGCCCACCCGCCGACGCGAGGAGAATCGTGGGGACGAGGAGGATGGCGGTGCGACCCAGCCATCGCCTCGCGCGTCCCGGGCAGCGCGAGGGCTCAGAGCGCGCCAGCAGGGCCGCCCCTCCCAGCAGGGCGAGGAGGGCGAGCCCTCCGACAACGACGAGGGTCGTCAGCGAGGTCAGCGGAATGTTTCCAATAACGCTCATTGCTTGTCCTTCCCGGTCTCAACGGACGAGGCCTTGGCGGCCTTCTCGGTCTGGGCTTCCACCGCCTCGCGTGAGGCTGCGCGCGTGGACCGTAGATCGCCCACGCCCTTCGCGGCGAGTTTGGCCAGTCCGCCGCTCACCGATGCGAGAAGCGTGAGGGTCTGGGCGGGCGATACGTGGGGCACGTAGGCGTGCGAGATGGCCAAACCGACGGTTGCGAGCGATGCCGGATCCGGCACCGCGAGATACAGGGACTGCGTGCGGGGCTTGAACTTGCGCTTGAACGCGTGCAGCGACGTGAAGCCGTAGAGCGGCTCCATGATGGCCGCGAGAGCGTCGGTGAGCGGCCCGAACGCCGAGGTGTCGTCTGCCGAGCGTGACAGGGGAGCACCCGACAGGGAGAGGATCTCGAGGCCCTCCTCCTGCGCGGACAGGGCCGCTTTGCCGATGAGGAACTCGATTGCGGGGCGCCACCCGCTCGCACGGCGACGCATGACGTCCAGGGTCAGGCCGATGACCGCTCCGTCGCGGTAGATCGGCAGCCACGAGGTGACCGCGTGGATCGTCGACTCCTCGTCGATGGCGACCAGGATGCGCGTCTCGGGGACCGCGAGCTCGCGCACGCTGCCGAGCGTGAAGCTCATCTCGGGCAGGGCCTTGTCGGCGCTCCACGTGTCGGAGATGACGGTGATCTGGTCACGCCAGCCCGCGGGGCACTCGTCCCACGTTGTCCACACAGCCGACACGCCCTCGCGGGTCGCGTGGTTCATGGCGGTGCGCACGTCCTGGTAGGCCTTGCCCTTAAAGGCGAGATCGGGCAGGTCGAGCAGGGATTCCTCGGCGACCTGCATGATCGTCCAGCCCTGCTCGCGCGCGGCGTGCGCGAGTTCCTCGTGGACCGAGTAGAGCGCGGGGGTCAGGCCCGCGGAGGACGCGAAGGACGCGAACTGTGCGATGGCTTCGGTGGCCTTGCCCGGTTCGTACGCGAGGTCGGTGACCGTCAGCGCGACGCCGCCCGACCCGCGGTAGGCGGCCCCCGCCTCGCCCGACTCAGACACCCACACCTGGTTGCCCACCCACGTTTGCATCCATCCGAGCGTGCCAGCGCCGTGGGCGCGCAGGAGCGGCGTGAGGCTGTCGAGCGGGGAGGACTGCGGGATACGGGGCCTGGCCAGCAGCGCGCTCAGGATGATCACGAGCGTGCCCACCCAGGCGACGAGGGGCACCCACTGGACCGGTGCCTCGGCGAAGAGCGTCATCGGAACGAGGGACGGCTCAAAGATCGAGGCGGTTGCCGTGGGGAGAAGAGCGAGCAGGTAGTCGTGGAAGATCTGCAACGGTGAGGCGTAGTCGGTGACCGTCAGATCATCGCCGGAGTTGATAGCGTCGAGGGGGACGAACGAGTCGCTCGTGAGGAAACCGAGGACGAGGACAGCGCCCGCGCAGGCCGCCATGAGGATCAGCCAGCGGCGCAGCAGGGTCGAGGTCGTGGAGGGCACCGCGTGGATGGTGAAGGAGCGGCGCACCGACCACGTGATGGCGCACAGGGCGACGTTGAGGATGACGGGGACGAGGAGGAGCGACGCCGTGGTCACGAGCTCGGGCCTGGCCATGCCGTTCTCGTCGGTGCCCTGGGCGAGGACAGTAGCCGTCGACGCGACGGTCGACAGACCGAGAACGAGCTGAAGGATGAGGGTGCCGTAGTAGGCGGCGCGCCTGCCCTTACGCAAGCCGTAGGCGAAGATGAGCTGAAGTGTGATGGGTGCCAGGCACAGGAGGGTTGCGATGATGCCTGTGCGTCCTTCGAGCCACCATGCGGGTCCCAACGACCAGCGCATCTGCCCGAGAGGGCCCTCGGGGGAGGAGGCCACGACCGTCAGGGTAGCCGCGCACGCCCAGCACAGGGCGGAGACGGAGGCGAGCTGGCGGCCGATCGTGATGTCGTCGAGGGAGTCGGTGCGCTCTCCGCGCACGCCCGCGAGCCGTGCGGCCACCATGCCCGCGAGAAGAGCCCAAACGCGCGCGTAGGAGATCGCCGAACCGAGGATCGCGGCCGACAGCACGAGGATGCCGATCAGGAGGAAGTTGGCGCGCCAGCGCCAGTGGGAGGCCAGCGATTGCGCGGCCGCTCCCACGAGCGCGACAAGGACGAGGCTGGTGCCCCACAGGCTTCCCGCGTCAATGGTCTGGCCCCATGTGGAGAAGAAACGCGTGAGCAGCGGCAGCGTCAGCCAGGTGGCGGCGACGCCGACGATCTGTCCGGCTGCTGCGGCGGCGATCCACGCGCGGGTGCCGAGATGTCGCTCGGCCGCGCCGCCCGCGACGATCATGACGATGGTGCCGAGCACGGCTGTCGCGATGAAGTTGCCCGGAACCGCGCCGATGGAGGACAGGACCGCCCACCAGTGGGGACTGGACGGGTCGGCTTCGAGGGCCTGGAACTGGCCACGCCATACCCAGTAGCTCGCCGAGGCGATTATCAGCGCGACGGTCAGGACCGCTGTGGCGGGGCACCGTGAGAGCCAGCGGACGGTGAGTCGCGCGAGCGAGGAGAGCAGGAGCCAGAGGGTCTGCAGGGTAGTTCCGACCGGGGTGAGGACCTTGGCAAGCGTGGATGGAACGTGTTCGGATTCGGGTGACTGCGTGTCTTCCTGCACCACGGGCGAGTGTCCTCTCAGCGTCTGTTTTTCTGCTGCTCCAAGGATACGGCGGTGTTCTGGGAGTGCGCTGACAGTGCGCTGTGAGCGTGTGGCGATGACGACAATGCCCCACGCCCGGATGGAGGGCGTGGGGCGATAGTCGGACGCGTTTAGGCGTTGAGGGTTGCAAATTCGGCGAGGGCGAGGGGGCGCCCAGCGCTCATCTCGGCGCGCATGAGATCCACCACTGCGTCGAGTCCCTGTCCGGGGCGGGCGGCCGCGGCGACGGCGCGCTGACGCTCATAGGAGGCGCCGATCGCCAGGATCGTCTCTAGTCCCGCGAACTCGCGCGCGCATCCCAGGTCCTCGGCGACGGGTGCCAGCTCTTCCTTCAGGCGCGCGATGCCTTCGCGGGCGCTCTCGGTCGCGCCGTCGCGCGAGACGATGAGGGTCGCGTCCATGCCGTAGCGGGCGGAGCGCCACTTGTTTTCGGCGACGAACCAGTCCGGTAGGACGGGCAGCGGCTCGCCCGCGTCGTACAGGCGCGAGAAGTGCTCGACGAGGACGTGCGTGAAGGCCGCGAAAATGCCGACCTCGGTCGCATTCGTCGCCGCGTCGTACACGCGGTTTTCGATCGTGCCGAAGGCGGGGGAGGGGCGGATGTCCCAGCGGACCTCGTCGAATCCCTCGATGACGCCCGTACGGATCATGTCGTCCGTGTAGGCCTCAAGGTCCTCCCACGTGGCGAACTGGCGCGGGATACCGGCGGTGGGCAGCTGCTGGAAGACCATCGCGCGATTGGACGCGTAGCCGGTGTCCTCGCCCGCCCAGAAGGGGGAGGACGCGGAGATGGCCTGCAGGTGGCCCAGGTGGGCGGTGAGGGCGGCCTGGATCGGCAGGATCTTTGCGCGCTCCTCGACGCCGACGTGGACGTGGACGCCGTACAGGAGCATCTGGTGTCCCCAGTAGGCGGTGCGCTCGACCAGCTGCGCGTAGCGCTGCGAATCGGTCACGCGCTGTCGGCCTGGGCGCGCGAAGGGGTGCGTGCCGGCGGTCGCCAGGTCGATGCGTAGGTCCGAGGCCAGCGGAGTCAGGTAGTCAACGCAATCCATGAGGTCAGCCATGCACTCGGCGACGGTCGCGCGTGGCTTGGAGACGACCTCGATCGTGTTGAGGAGCATCTCGCGGTGCACGCCCGGGTAGAGCTTGCCGTCGCTCGTCGCGCGGTCGATGATCGCGTCCGCGCTTTGACGCAGGTCGTGGGAATCACGGTCAACGAGCTGGAGCTCCCACTCGACACCAATCGTGGAGCGCTGGGAGGAACCGAAGGGCAAAGACATGTCGATCCTTTCGCTGGCTGCCTCCATTCTGGCAGGCAGGGGCCCAGTGACGGCCGAGAGCTTCCTTACAGGTTTTTAGCCAACCGTCGGCAGATGATCGCGCGGTGACGCCCGTCGACGCGCGTCGCGATGACGGTCAGCTGCTCGCCTCCGCCGCCCAGCTTCAAGGATTTACGCAGGTCATCTGGGTTGATGTCTGCTCCGCGCTTCTTGATTTCGACGCTGCCCGCCCCGCGCGAGCGTAGCTCGACAGAAATTGCCTTTGCCCGCAGGTTGGTCACCGCCAGGACCTCGAAACGGTCGTAGAAGGGGGAGTCGGGCAGGTCGTCCCCGGTCAGGTAGGCGATCTTGTCGGACACGATGCCGGCTCCGACGTCCTGTGCGAGGCGCCCGAGGAGCCCCGCGCGGATGACCGCGCTGTCGGGCTCGGCAACCATCGCACCCAGGGGAGCGACCTCCACGCGGGGCGCGGGCGCGTTCGGCGCGAAGCCCTCGGGCGTGGAGAGCGAATGGGCGGCCCCGGCCTCGTCGAGGAGAAGGCACGAGCGCCCCCGCCCCTCGGGGGACAGCGCGGGAGACCAGAGCGAGGCCTCGACGAGGTCGCCGCCCACGCTCACCCACTGCGCGTGCCAGGAGGAGGGGATGTGCTCGTAGGCGATGCCCGGTGCAACCTTGATGCCGACGCGGTCGATCGTGGCCGCCCAGCCCAGGGCGAGAGAGAGGGGAGGTGACCACTGCTCCGGATCCGTGATGCGCGCCGACCCGCGCGAGGCTCCCGTGCGCCGGGCGGGATCCGCGAAGATGGCGTCGACGCCTTCTTCGGCGAGTTCGCCCATGTCGAGGTCGGTGACGTCCCCCAGGCGCACCTCCGAACCCTCGAAGGCCCGCAGGTTCGCGGCCACGGCGCCGACGGTGTCGGGGTCGATGTCGATGGCCAGCACGTTCATGCCCAGGCCGGCGATCGCCATGGCGTCCGATCCGATGCCGCAGCCCAGGTCGGCGACGCGGCTCGCACCGCAGTCCCGGAATCGCTGGGCATGCCGGGCGGCCACGACGAGGCGCGTGGCCTGTTCGAGACCGTCGCGCGTGAACACCATGTGCGAGGCGAAGGGGCCGAACTTGGCGCGCGCAGCCTGGCGCAGGGCGAGCTGGGTGAGGACGGCGACCACCAGCTCTGCGTCGAGGCCGGAGGCTCGCAGGGCAGAGCCGAGCTCCGGCAGGGGAATCGGGTTGGCGGCCTGCTTGGCCTGCAGGGATTCCAGCAGCTCCCAGCCGGGGGAGGACAGAACGGGGGTCAGGGCGCTCACCCGCTCATTGTCCCATCTCTTCGGCGGCGAGGTCGTCTGTGGGTGTGCGGTCGGGTGCAGATAGTGCGGGCCGAGTCTCGCCCAGGGTGAACGCGCCTGGCACTCGGCTTGCCCGAGTGCCAGGACCGCGCCTACACTCGTGGAGGAAGCGCGGGAAAACCCGCGACCGGTCCCGCACCTGACCCCCGCGACGGCAGGGAACGGACGAGCACCTTCGTGACAAAAAAGAAAGGGAGCGACAATGTCGATCTCCATCAAGCCCCTCGAGGACCGCATCGTCATCCGCCAGGTTGAGGCCGAGCAGACCACTGCCTCCGGCCTGGTCATTCCGGACACCGCCAAGGAGAAGCCGCAGGAAGGCGAAGTTATCGCCGTGGGCCCCGGCCGCGTGGACGACAATGGCAACCGCATTCCCGTCGACGTCAAGGTCGGCGACGTGGTCATCTACTCGCGCTACGGCGGCACCGAGGTCAAGTACGACGGCCAGGAGTTCCAAATCCTGTCCTCGCGTGACGTGCTGGCGGTCGTGGAGCGCTGAGCGCTTCGCACACTGAATGCTACAGGGGCGGCCCGGAAGGAATCCTTCCGGGCCGCCCCTTTATTTGTGTTCCCCGCGCCGCTCGTCGTCGGGAATTAAGGATAAACGGGTTATAGGGCACTACGTGTTGCTGGAGGGGTGACTTTTCGGCTTGCTGGTGGTCGAAAATTAACACTGAAGGTGGTTATTTCGTCGTGGGGTATGAATACCCCCGAATGTCCGGCGTGTGGGCGAACGATGACCAGGTATGGGCACTCAGGTTCGGGGCGCAGTTCGCCGACGCGTGCTAGCCGCCTGCTCTCCTTGCTGCGCACGTGGGCCCGCTAATTCGCACGTGGGCCCGCTAATTCACGCCTGGGCAGCCCCGCCCACACTCCAAATAGAGGGTTGATGTGCGATACCGCGGGTTAGCGCTCGCATTAGCGGGTTCGTGTGCGAGCTGGACACGAGGCCAGGCACCGTTGTGCCCAAAACACAGACCACCTCGCCCACAACACCCCAATTTCAACGTTTTTCGCCGAGGTGGTCTGCGATTCGGGCGCCTCACCGGCTCGAGCCGCGACGTCACTGGCTCGAACCGTGACCTCACCGCCCAGCATCGAGACCTCGCCGCCACCGAACGGGGGGGATTTGCACCATTAGGGGCGCGACACGCCGGCGACGCGCCGAAGGGAGGCTCCTAATGTTGCAAAATCCCCGCCATTACCCCTGGTGTCATGCTCCCTCACGGGTGCAGTACCCTCACTGGTGCAGGGCTGCTTGGCGGGGTGCCGATAAACGCCGGTAGGGCGTCGCCAGCGATGACGGGGAACGTCATGGTCGTCGACTCCGCGACGAGGCTTGTGACGGATGAGGTGTTACACCTGATCGGGAAGAGTCAATCCCTTCTGATCGGGTGGAATCTTCCCTAACGGGTGGAATGCTTCCGATGAAGTGGAATCCTCCCGGTGGGCCGCATCCTATCTCAGGAGCCGCGACTAACACGTTTTGTCCTATAATCCCGTCATCTTGGCGCGGGTCCTCGCGTCAGGACGCGGACTGTGCCGCCTGTTCGAGGATCGTGTTGCGGATGTAGGAAGCGTCCCGGTAACCGCTGACGAACGCCTTATTGATAAACATCGTGGGCGTGCCACTGATACCCGCCTGGTGAGCCTGCTCCTTGGCCGCCTTCACCTTGGAGACGGTGTGGTCGGAGAGCATCGTCTGGCGGAACTTGTCCAAGTCGGGCACTCCCGCCTGGGCTGCGAAATCGACGAGAGCCTGCTCGGAGTACTGCGGGTGTCCGGTCGGGTCAGCCGCTGCGTAGACTACGTCGTGGAACTCCCAGAACTTACCCTGCTCACCGGCCGCGATGCCTGCCTGGGCCGCCAGGGGAGAAGTTTCGGTGATCTGCGCCAGGTCGTACCACTCCACGCGCAGCGTCCCATCCGCAACGAGGTCGGCCAGCGCGGGATCGATGTCCTGGGCGTACTTCGTGCAATAGGGGCACGCGAAGTCGGAGAAGAGAACCATGGTGACCGGGGCATTGATGTCGCCCTTCGCCTGCGGGTCGTCCGCCTGGTGACGTACGAAAGACTTCATGATCTCCAGGTTGTTCGCGTTCGTCTGGCTGGGTGCCGCCGTCTCCGTGTTCTGCGGCATCTGTGCGGCCGCGGTCGGCGTTGCCGCGGGCGTCGCCTGGCTTGCCGGAGAGGTTGATGCCAGTTGGACGCCCATCCAGACGCACACGCCCGCGAGGATCGCGGTGATCGGCGCGGTCACGAAGAACAGGGTCTTGTACAGGTTGCTGGGGCTTTCCGCGGCCTTCTCGCGTGCGGCCTTAGTGTCGTTGCTGGTCATACGTGCTCCCGGAGATGGTCGGTGGATAGATGGGCAGTAAAATGGTGCGGCATCGCGGTGGCGATGCCGCACCGAACAATGGAGCGCGTTAGGAGACGCGGCGACCGCGCCCGGAGGAGCGGATCTCTTCGCGTCGTTCTTCCTCGGTCATTCCACCCCAGATGCCGTAGGGCTCCTGGGCGGCCAGAGCGTATGACCGGCACTGCTCGATCACCGGGCAGGTTGCGCAGATCGCCTTGGCGTTCGCCGCGCGGCGCCGACGCGTGGAGCCACGCTCCCCCTCGGGGTGGAAGAACAGCTCGGTGTCCAGGTCACGGCACGCCGCTTCGTACTGCCATTCCCACGCGTCGATCATGGGTCCGGGCAGACGGGAGACGTCAGTCATTGGGTGCCTCCTTCATGTCTGTCGTGCCGACATTTTCGGCACACGATGTCGGCAAGAATAGACACTTGCGCGGTAGTTATTCAAGGATCTTTCTCGAATTATGATCCAGTTCTCAGGGTGAGGGGGTCTGGACTGTTAAAACCCAGAAAAAACTCAGGTGCGCGAGTTGAACGAGTAATGAATAACTTTATGAACAACTTTCTGTGGGTGAATGCTGTCTTTCCTGTGGCGTAGCAGCGCCTAACACGCAAGAATCGGGGTACCTGATACGCGTCGACACATCAAGGAGAGGAGCGGGCATGCCACGGGCGATCATTGCGCAGTCGGCTCTCGCTGATCGCTCCCGTACCGTCTCCTCCGTCTCCGACGAACTCGGTGTGTCAGCGTCGACGCTGCGTACCTGGGAACGGCGCTACGGCCTCGGCCCCGCCCAGCGAGAAGCCGGAGCGCGCCGCCGCTACCTGCCCGAGGACGTTGAGCGCCTGCGCACCATGATTCACCACGTGCGCGCCGGGTTGCCCGCCGCCGAGGCAGCCAAGCGCGCCCTGTCCGAACGGACGCGCCTACCCCAATCCGGCCCCGACAATGCCGCACAGCTGCGCGCCGTCGTCCTCGCCGACGACTACGAACGCCTCGAGGAAGTACTTGAATCGGCGGTCGCCAGCCATGGCCTCGTCCATACGTGGTCGCGCTTCGTCGAACCCGCCCTCAAATCCCTGCGATCCGCACCCGGCGGGGACCCGGTCGCCACCTCTCCCGCCATCATGCTCGTCAACGCCTTCCAGCGCGTGTGCCGCTCCGCCTACCACTCACGTCCCACGCGTGCCCTCATCGGCGGAGACCGCATCGCAATCATCAGCGATGCCCTCCACGAGACCCCGGCTCAGGTCGTCGGCGTCGCCCTGGCCTGGTACGGGTGCGACGTCCGTCTACTCTCCAGCGAGAACTACGGAGGCATTAGCGCCGCCGATCGCTTCCGCGAATACGTGCGTGGCGGCGTGCCCGCGCTGACGGTCGTCCTCGGCTGCGGGCCCTGCTGCGCGCACACCGTCGAAAGCCTCGTCGCCCGCTACGGCGTTCCCACGATCATGGTGGGCGCGGATGCGCCCGACGTCCTCTCCCCGCACGTTCAGCGCGTGCGTGCGATCAGCGCCTGCGTCGAAGAAGCCCTCGCGCTCCTCGCACCCCAAGCGGATCTGCAGCTCGTCGGCCGCTCCTAACGCGGGCGGCGGCCCGCGCGCAATCGCCCGCCCAAGTGTGCGCTCGCGGTGCTCGCCTCCGCCCGCAGCGCTTGGTCAGGTGATACCGTGAAGGCACGTACCGGCAGGAGAACAGTCATGAACGCCCCCTGGAACAACGAAGACCTGCGCCGTGCTTTCGACGCTGATTTTGACGCGCTCGTCGCCTTCGCTTCCCGGTCGAAGGCGCGGGTCGGTTTCGCCTTCCTGCGCGCCGATGGTCAGGTCGATCTCGGGCGTCCCCTCGACGCGCGCATCAGCGCGCGCATGACGCACGTCTTCGCCCTCGCGCAGATGCGGGGCATTGAGGGTGCTGCGCACCTCGTCAGCCATGGCCTCGCTGCTCTCGCCGGTCCCCTGCGCGCGCCGAACGGCTCCTGGTACGCCGAGGTCGTCCCCACCTCAGAGCACGGCGCCACCCCCGTGCCCCGTGCAGTCCTGTCCCAGCGAGCCCAATCCGCAATGATCGGGGCGGCAGCCGCCGCTGCCATGGTTGGACACGAGGAGGCGCGCGACCTGCTCGCCGACCTTGAAGCGGACCAGGATCAGCGCTGGTGGGACCCGTGCGCCGGTGCCGTGCGCGAGGAGATCGAGGCCGCGACTGGCAAGCGCTCGCCCCTGCGTCGCCTCTCCACCAACCTTGACACCGCGCAGGCCTACCTGGCGGCCTGGGAGGCGACGGGGGAGCGCGTCTGGTTCGACCGCGCGCGCTCAATCCTGCGTCTCGTCGGCGAGATCGCGGCGCGCTGCGGTTTCGCCTTGCCTGACCTCTACGACGAGGAATGGCGCCCCCTGCCCGCCTCGGCCGACCAAGCACCCGTCGAGCTCATCCGCCCCGGAGATACCCTCCCCGGCCTCGGATTCAAAGCCGCCCGCCTCATCGGGCAGGCCTACGCCATCCTCATCCACATGGGCGAACAACCCGGCCCCTGGATGATCGACACGGCGACCGCCCTCTACGACCGCGCCCTCGCCGATGGGTGGACGGACGAAGGCGTGGGCGGCATCGTCTACACCCTCGACCCCACAGGCGTTGTCGTCTCCCCCCAGCGCATGCACTGGGTCGTCTGCGAGGCTGCCAGCGCCGCCCGCGTCCTCGCCGAGGTCGTAGCCCCCTCGCGCGCCGAGGACCTCGCCGTTGACTACGCCCGCGCCGTCGCTTGGGCCGACTCCCACGCCCGCGCCGGAATGGGACGCTGGATCCACGAGGTCGCGCCCGACGGCTCCGTCTCCATGCTCGTGTGGGAGGGACGCCCCGACGCCCTCACCGCCGCTCGCATGCTGGCACGAGGTGCCGCCCCGATCCATCTCACAGTCACCGGCGCGACGGCGGCCCGCTACGCCTCCCAGGCCGCCCCCAGCGCTTCCTCCTGAGGATCGCCCGGCTGCCCCTGCCTCGTTCCTTGATAGTCAGCTTCGAGGCGTGCGTGGAAGCGAGGACGCAAAAGCGCCACCGACCGCCTACAATTGGCCCATGGGAGAACTCGCTACACATGATCCTTTCGGCCTGACCGGCCTCACCTACGACGACGTCCTGCTCCTTCCCGAGCTCACGGACGTCGTTCCTTCATCCGTTGACACGAGCAGTCGCCTGACGACAAACATCTCGCTGCGCGTCCCGCTCCTGTCCGCCGCCATGGACACCGTCACCGAGGCGCGCATGGCCATCGCCATGGCCCGCCAGGGCGGCATCGGCATCCTCCACCGCAACCTCTCCATCGAGGAACAGGCCGCGCAGGTCCGTCAGGTCAAGCGCAGCGAATCCGGCATGGTCGAAGACCCGGTGACCGTCGGCCCCGACGCCACCATCGACGAACTTGATCGCCTCTGCGGCCACTACCGCGTCTCCGGCCTGCCCGTCGTGAACGAGGACGGCGCCCTCCTGGGCATCATCACGAACCGAGACCTGCGCTTCGTCCCCCAGAACGAGTGGGCCACCCTGCGCGTGCGCGACTGCATGACCCCGCGCGACCGCCTCGTCGTCGGCCAGGTCGGCATCTCCCGCGAACACGCCAAGCACCTGCTGGCCGAACACCGCGTCGAAAAGCTGCCCATCGTCGACGAGAACGACCACCTGACCGGCCTCATCACCGTCAAGGACTTCGTCAAGACCGAGCAGTACCCCAACGCCACGAAGGACTCGCGCGGCCGCCTCGTCGTCGGCGCGGCCGTCGGCTACTGGGGCGACACCTGGGAGCGCGCCACCGCCCTGGCCGAGGCCGGCGTGGACGTCCTCGTCGTCGACACCGCGAACGGCGGCGCCCAGCTCGCCCTCGACATGATCCGCCGCATCAAGGCCGACCCGACGTTTGAGGGCATCGACATCATCGGCGGCAACGTCGCCACGACCGAGGGCGCGCAGGCCCTCATCGACGCGGGCGTCGACGCCGTCAAGGTCGGCGTGGGCCCCGGCTCGATCTGCACGACCCGCGTCGTCGCCGGCGTCGGCGTCCCCCAGATCACCGCAATCCACCTGGCCGCCCAGGCCTGCGGCCCCGCCGGAGTCCCGCTCATCGCGGACGGCGGCCTGCAGTACTCGGGTGACATCGGCAAGGCCCTCGTCGCCGGCGCCGACACCGTCATGCTCGGCTCCCTGCTGGCCGGCTGCGAGGAATCCCCCGGCGAGGTCGTGTTCACCAACGGCAAGCAGTTCAAGCGCTACCGCGGCATGGGCTCGCTCGGCGCGATGAGCTCGCGCGGGCGCAAGTCCTACTCCAAGGACCGCTACTTCCAGGCCGACGTCACCTCCGACGACAAGATCGTCCCCGAGGGCATCGAGGGCCAGGTGCCCTACACCGGCTCCCTCGCCTCGGTGATCTACCAGCTCGTCGGCGGCCTGCACCAGACCATGTTCTACCTGGGTGCCTCCACGATCTCCCAGGTCAAGGCCAATGGCCGCTTCGTGCGCATCACCAGCGCGGGCCTGCGCGAGTCGCACCCGCACGACGTCCAGATGACGACGGAAGCACCGAACTACCACTCCTCGTCGGCGAAGTAATCGCAGATCGAGAGGTCATGACGGGCGGGAGCAGTCGCTGGGCTGCTCCCGCCCGCGCTATCCTAGTGGTGCGAAAAACCCACGACAGCGCAAAGGAGCCACCCATGCTCATCCTCATCGATCACGCGAACGTCGATGCGATCGCTAAGACCCTCGAATACCTGCCCATCGACGGCGTGACCACCAACCCGACGATCCTGTACCGCGAAGGCAAGGAACCCCTCGAGGTCCTCCACGCGATCAAGTCCGTCCTGCCTGACGGCGCACAGCTGCACGTCCAGATCGTCTCCCAGCGCGCCGACGACATGGTCGCCGAGGCCCGCGCCCTGCGCGGCGAAATCGGCGGCAACCTCTTCATCAAGCTCCCCGTCACGCGTGAGGGCTTCGCGGCCATCCCGCGCATCGTGCGCGAAGGCATGCAGGTCACGGCCACCGGCATCCACTCCTCGATGCAGGGCTTCATGGCCGCCAAGGCCGGCGCGCGCTACGTCGCCCCCTACGTCAACCGCATGGACAACTACGGCATCGACGGCGTGCGCGTCGCCTCCGAGATTCACCGCACCCTGCGCACCTACGACCTGAAGGCCGACGTCCTGGCCGCATCCTTCAAGAACTCCGAGCAGGTCCTCGAACTGGTCCGTCAGGGTGTCGGCGCCATCACCGCCGCCCCCGACGTACTGGCCGCCCTCATCAAGAACCCCGCGACAGACGCCGCCATCGCGGACCAGAACCGCGACTTCGGCATCCTCGTGGGCGAGCGCCGCACGTGGCTGGACCTCATCAACGACAAGTGAGTCTGTAGAGGCCCGGAGGCGGCGACTCGCCTCCGGGCCTCTCGCATACCCGCGTTGCTGCTGCGCCACCGGTGTTCCTGGTGGCTGCGCCACCGGTGTTCCTGGTGGCTGCGCCACCGGTGTTCCGGGCGCCGTCGGGCCCGCCCGCCCGCTCGCCGTCCGCGCCGCGAGCTTCGCTCGGCGCGTCGGCTCGAAGCCCGGCCAGGCCCCGCGGCCCAGCCGGCGCTCTCCTTACTGGTGGCGCGTGGTGCGCGTTGCTCGGCAAAACCCTGTACCCCCAGGTGTCATCCGGATAGGTTGTGCGCACGTGGATAGGTTATGCACATCCGGATAGCTTATTAAGCTATCCGGATGCTCGTTACCTATCCGGATGTTGCTTACCTATCTGTATGTGAGCTGGTGGCCGACGACCTTGGCCTGTCCACTCGAGCGAGCCCGCGTTCAGGCTTGTTGCTAAGTGGTGTTGCACCACTGAGGTGGGTATTACACCAGTTCGGAGGTGGTGTAATGCTCCCTAACTGGTGTAATCCTCCCGAACTGGCGTCATGCCCCTTGGTCTGGTCCTGTTTAAGGTATGGGGATAGTTTCCCGACAATGTCGCACGTAATTCTCCTGCGTCTGCTTCAAACCTTGAATTTGCATCGTTGGAATTACAACGTTTTGAGCGGTGCTCGAAAAATGACCGAGGGAAATTATGTGCGACTTTTTTCTGGTCGGGTGCTGTGGTCCCGCTGTGAACCCGGCGGCCCAATACTGGTGGCGTGTTGCGCGTTGCTCGGCCAGGCCCGCCTCACCCCAGCCTTCGCGTCACCTAGCCGCCGCGCCCTCCGCGCAGCTCGTACATGCGCTGCTCGGAGGACACCTCAGGCACAACGAAAACGGGGGCCGACAACCGACCCCCGCCCGAAGCGTTGTTACTCCTGGTCGCCGCTGCGGCCTCGCGGCGTGATCTGGGGCCACTCGCGGTCGATGGTCGCGTCCTTGCCCTGCTTGCGCAGGTACTTCTCGAAGTCCTCGGCCCAATCCTGGTGAGCCTGGAACTGGTAATCCATGAGCTCAAGGGCGCTCATGGACGCCAGCTGCGGGTACTTATCCACCATGCCGGCGAGCACGTCGAGCGTCATGGCCACGTCGACCTCGGCCGTGTGAGCGTCCGGGGAGGCAACCGCCCCGTAGACGGGCGCCATCTCCGTCAGTGTCTTTTTGCCCTTGCGGAAGCGGTCGAGCTTGCGGTCCAGGACGAGCGGGTCGACAACCAGCATCGGCGTACCCGCGAGGCGCTGCTCGAAAGACCCCAGGTGGTGGCGGCGCAGCTCCTGGTTGACCAGCGTGATGTCGTAGGTTGCGTTGAACGCGACGACCGGGTATCCGCGCAGCCAGTGCTCGACGATGGAACCGGCCAGCTCGTGGAGGACCTCCTCGATGGGGCGGCCGTCGCGGCGCGCCTGCTCGGTCGTGATGCCGTGGACGGCCGTGGCCTGCTCGGGGATCTCGACGCCCGGGTCGGTCAGCCACGTGGCCACCTGGTCGGGGGCGCTGACGCCGCTGCGGTAGGAGGCGCCGTCGATGCGCAGCACCAGCGCGGCGGTGACGAGGCGATCCTTGAGCGCGCGCACGCCCGTCGTCTCGGTGTCAAAACCCATCCACGGGTCGTCGATCCAGCTCATGATTGCTCCTAGCCTTGCCGGTGACTCCAGTGTGGCAGAGGGCGGGCACATCTGCGTCCCGGAGGCAGTGGAAGCGTCCCCGAGGCAGTAGAATCGGGTCATGAGCGACGAAGTGGAAATCGGTCGTGGCAAGCGCGGGCGCCGCGCCTACACGCTGGACGATATCGCCCTCGTGCCCTCGCGGCGCACCCGGGATCCCGAGGACGTCAACGTGGGATGGCAGATCGACGCCTACCACGTCGACATTCCTGTGATGGCGGCCCCGATGGACTCGGTGATGAGCCCGGAGACGGCGATCGCTTTCGGCCGCCTCGGTGGTATCGGCGTGCTTGACCTGGATGGCTTATGGACCCGCTACGAGGATCCGACGCCGATCCTTGAGCGCATCTCTCACCTGGGCGAGGAGGAGTCGATCGCGTCCCTCCAGCGCATCTACTCCGAGCCGATCAAGCCGTCGCTGATTACCGCGCGCCTCAAGCAGCTGCGCGAAGCCGGCGTGGTGGTTGCCGGCAAGCTCTCGCCCCAGCGTGTGCAGAAGTACTGGCGCGCGGTCGTGGACGCGGGCGTCGACCTGTTCATCATTCGCGGCTCGACGGTGTCCGCTGAGCACGTGTCCTCGCGCAGTGAGCCCCTCAATCTCAAGCGTTTCATCTACGAGCTGGACGTCCCCGTGATCGTCGGCGGCGTGTGTACGGATACGGCGGCCCTGCACCTGATGCGTACGGGCGCGGCGGGCGTCCTCGTCGGTTTTGGCGGGGGTGCGGCGCACTCGACGCGCCAGTCCCTGGGTGTGCATGCACCCATGGCGACGGCGATCGCGGACGTGGCGGCAGCCCGGCGCGACTACATGGACGAGTCTGGCGGCCGCTACGTGCACGTCATCGCGGACGGCGGCATTGGCCGCTCCGGTGACCTGTCGCGCGCGATTGCGTGCGGCGCGGACGCTGTTATGCTGGGTGCGGCCATCGCTCGCGCGGAGGAGGCTCCCGGGCGCGGCTGGCACTGGGGGTCGGAGGCGACGCACCCGGACATGCCGCGCGGCCAGCGCGTCCACGTGGGTACGACGGGTACGCTCGAGCAGATCCTCTATGGCCCCTCGACGCGCGCGGATGGTTCGCTGAACTTCATCGGCGCGCTCAAGCGGACCATGGCCTCGATGGGATACTCGGAGGTCAAGGATCTGCAGCGCGCCCAGGTGGTCGTCTCCCCGTACTCGGCGTCCTGACCTTCGTTCGCTCCGCGACGAGGCCCGGGCTGGGTATCACGAGGCCGGGGCTGGGTATCACGAGGCCCGGGCCGGGTGCGACGAGGCCCGGGGGCCCCGCGACGTCGACTTAGTGTGACGAGGCCGGGGTGGCTTGTCGCTGTCGGGTGCATGCTCGCCCGGCAATGCCTTGTATTTTTGGAATATTCTCAACGTCTTCCGCACACGTGTGCATGTGATGACACTTGTCATAACTCGTGTTGCCGTTGGTAAAGACGCCTGCGGCACGGGGCTGGTCGGTCCCTCACGGTGAGGTGAGGTTGAGAGGGCATCCCGATGAAGTGCGGGACACGATCACTAGCTGTACTCGGCGCGCTCGCGCTCTCCGCGATGGGGCTTGTGCCCGCCGCATGGGCGGCTGATGCGGGCCAATCGGGTGCGGTGGAGCACGCCAGTCGGGAGCTGCGCAGACTGAGGGCACGCAGGCCCAGTCAGGTGCGGCGCAGCCTGAGGAGCCGACGCAGCCCGCTCAGTCTTCCGCCCCCGAGACTTCCGCGCAGTCGGGGGAGGCCAGCCCAGGCCTCGTCGATACGCCGATCCCTGACATCCAGGCCGTCGCCGCCGCGGCTGACACCACGAACTCCACACTCACCACGCAGGATGCGGAACCGTCGCCGCCCCGATGAAAGGAACACACCCATGCGCAGACCATGGACTCGCCTCGGCGGCCGCCCTCACCCTGGCCTCCGTTCCCGCAGTCGCGCTCGCGGTCCCACAGGATGAAGCGTCGCAGAACGAGGCCTCGCCGATCACCCTGGACCTCTACAACCTCACGGACGTGCACGGGCACATCCAGCAGGTCGCCAAGAAGGGCGTCGTGCGCGAGGCTGGGTCGACCGCGATGAACTGCTACCTGAAGAAGGCGCGCGCGACGTACACGGTCGGCTCCGTGACCTTCCTGCTGGCGGGTGGCGACTCCTTCGAGGCCCTGACCCGAGGGGAACATTCACGACGAACGGAAATCTGGACCGCGATTCTTTCAACGCCTACCTGGGCGCGCACTCGGGTGCGGCGGCCCGCCCCGAGCCCCTCGGCCGATGCTGCGGATGGTTCCCAGTCTGGCAGCCAGGCCGCGGCTCCGACGCAGCACAAGAACGCGAAGGCTCCCAAGAGCTCCCTGGCCCGCACGGGTGCGGACGCGGAGGGCCTGGTCGGAGCGCTGTTTGTCGCAGCGATCGGTGGTGCTGGGCTGGTCGCCCGTCGCCGCGCCAATCGTTACCAAAGCGAGAACAAGTAGCCCTTGACAGGCGCGGAGGCGGCGCGAGACACTCGGATCAGACGTAAAAGTCGATCCTGACAAATGTTCGCGCAATGGCTGCGTGGACACGATCCGCGGCTCGCGCCGCCACCGGTTCAAGGAAGAATCCACATCAACGGAGGAAAACACTCATGAAGCACCTCACGAAGCTCCTCGCTGCGGCGGGAGTCGCAACCCTCGCCTTGGCTGGCTGCGGTGGCGGCGGAGGGGCCACCACCAGCCAGTCCACGGGGACGAAGGACGCCAGCTCGTTCAAAGCCTGCGCGGTCTCGGACGCCGGCGGCTGGGACGATAAGTCATTCAACGAGTCCGCCTATGACGGCCTCAAGGCCTCCCAGTCCAGCCTCGGTATCCAGATCAACACGGCCGAGTCCAACTCGGACGCCGACTTCAACCCGAACGTGGAGTCCATGGTCTCTGACGGCTGCAACCTGATCATCGGCGTCGGCTTCAACCTGGAGAAGGCCATCCACGCCTCCGCCGACGAGAACAAGGACCTGCACTACGCCCTCGTCGACTCCAGCTTCAACGACGGCAACAACAACACGGTGACGGTGGAGAACGCGCGCCCGCTGCTCTTCAACACGGCCGAGGCCTCCTACCTGGCGGGCTACGTCGCCGCCGGTATGACGAAGACCGGCAAGGTCGCGACCTTCGGTGGCATCCAGATCCCCTCGGTGACGGTGTTCATGGACGGCTTCGCCGACGGTGTTGCGGCCTACAACAAGGCCAAGGGGACGAGCGTCCAGCTGCTCGGCTGGGACAAGGCCACGCAGAACGGTTCCTTCACGCAGTCCTTCGACGACCAGACGCTGGGCAAGGAGCAGGCGCAGCAGTTCATCTCTCAGGGCGCGGACATCATCATGCCCGTCGCGGGCCCGGTCGGCCTGGGTGCTGCTGCAGCCGCCAAGGCGGATGGAAACACCTGGATCATCGGCGTTGACTCCGACTGGTACGAGGCGAACCCCGACTACTCCTCGATCGTGCTGACCTCGGTCATGAAGGAGATCGGCGCCTCGGTCGAGCAGGCGATTCAGGACTCCGTGAACGGTAAGTTCGCCGCGACTCCGTACGTGGGCACCCTGGCTAACGGCGGTGTCTCGATCGCTCCGTTCCACGATTTCGATGACAAGGTGTCCGCCGAGCTGAAGGCGGATCTGAGCAAGCTCACGGACGACATCAAGTCCGGCAAGCTCGTGATCGAATCGCAGAACGCCCCGAAGTGATGCGATGCATGTGGGGCTGGCGGCGGTGACGCTGTCGGCCCCACACGGGCATCGGGGCGGGGTGCGCCCACCAGCTGGGGAAGGTCGAAGGAATGAAATTAGAGCTGCGGGGGATCACGAAGAGGTTTGGTCCCCTTATCGCCAATGACTCGATCGATTTAACGATCGAGGAGGGGCATATTCACGCCCTGCTCGGAGAGAATGGCGCGGGCAAGTCCACGCTCATGAACGTCTTGTACGGCATGCACGCACCCGATGAGGGTGAGATTCTCATCGACGGTACGCCCGTGACGTTCAAGGGGCCGGGCGACGCGGTCGCGGCGGGTATCGGCATGGTGCATCAGCACTTCATGCTGATCCCGGTTTTCACGGTCGCGGAGTCGATTGCCCTGGGTTTCGAGCCGACCGGCCCGGCGGGGATTATCAGCCGTGAGCGTGCCCGGCGCACGGTGCGCGAGGTGTCGGCGCGTTTCGGCTTCGACCTGGACCCGGATGCTCTCATCGAGGATCTGCCGGTGGGCGCGCAGCAGCGGGTGGAGATCGTCAAAGCCCTGTCGCGACAGGCGAAGGTCCTCATTCTTGATGAGCCCACCGCAGTGCTGACCCCGCAGGAGACAGATGAGCTGATGACGATCATGCGTCAGCTCGCCGACGCGGGGACCTCGATCGTGTTTATTACTCACAAGCTGCGCGAGGTGCGCGCCGTGGCTGACGAGATCACGGTTATTCGCCGCGGCCGAGTCGTTGGGCAGGCGTCCCCGAGCGATTCCGAGGCCTCGTTGGCCACGCAGATGGTCGGGCGTGAGGTGCTCATGCGCGTGGAGAAGGATCCTGCTCATCCCGTCGGTGGTGGCCTGTCCTTCGAGGACGTGTCCCTGCTCGGCGCGGGTGGTGTGCCGCTTCTCGACCACGTGTCCTTCGATGTTCCCCGCGGTGAGATCCTGGCGGTCGCCGGCGTGCAGGGCAATGGACAGACGGAGTTGGCGGAGGTGATCCTCGGCCTGCGCATCCCCGACAGTGGCGTGATCCGCCTCGAGAATGCGGACATTACGCGTGCGAAGCCGCGCGAGTCCCTGGACGCGGGAGTCGGTTTTATCCCCGAGGACCGCTCGACGGATGGCATCATCGCTTCGTTTTCGATCGCGGATAACCTGGTGTTGGACCAGTTCCGTTCCTCGTCCTTCGCCTCGTTCGGCTCCCTGAAACGCGGCGCGATTGCGCGCAACGCCCGCGACAAGGAAGCGGAGTACGACATCCGCCTGACGTCGATTGAGGATCCCGTGTCCTCCCTGTCTGGTGGTAACCAGCAGAAGGTGGTCGTTGCCCGCGAGATGTCGCGCGACCTGACGCTGCTGGTCGCCAACCAGCCAACGCGCGGCGTGGATGTCGGTTCGATTGAGTTCATTCACCGCCGGATCGTGGACGTGCGGGACCAGGGCTGCGCGGTCCTGCTTATTTCGTCGGAACTCGACGAGGTTGTCTCGCTGGCGGACCGTATCGCCGTCATGTATCGCGGCCGCATCGTGGGCATCGTCCCGGCTGACACGGGCCGCGACGTCCTCGGCCTGATGATGGCGGGCGTCCCCTTGGACGAGGCTGTGGCCGCCTCCTCGGGTTCTACCAAGGACACCGGGGCTGTCAGGAAGGAGGAACAATGAGCGCGCGCACGAGTAACGGGCCGGGCATTGTCACCCGGGTTTTCGGCTCGCAGTGGTTCGTCTCGGTCCTGGCCGTCCTCATTGCCTTTGTGATCGGTGCGGTCCTCATCGCGTTGTCGGGGGCATCCGTTCTGGATGCCTACTACGCGATGTTCCGCGGATCGATCGTCGATCCCAACGCGGCGACCTTCGTCCGTCAGATCAAGCCGCTGACGGATTCCCTGTTCTATTCGATCCCGCTGATCATTTCGGGCCTGGGCCTGGCGCTCGGCTTCCGGGCCGGCCTGTTCAACATCGGCGGTAAGGGCCAGATCATCGTCGGAGCGCTCGCGGCCGTGTGGGTGGGCTTCGCGGTGAACCTGCCGCCTGTTGTGCACACGCTGGTGGCCCTCCTCGTCGCGGTCGTCGCGGGCGGCCTCTACGCCGGCACCGCGGGCGTCCTGAAGGCGAAGACGGGCGCGAACGAGGTGATCGTGACGATCATGCTCAACTCGATCGCGACGCTGGGTCTGGGGTACACGCTCACGCAGAAGGCGTGGCAGGTGCCCGGCTCGAACCAGCCGGTGACGCCGAAGGTCGCGGACAGCGCGGCTCTCGCGCGCCTGCTCCCCGCGCCCTTCAAGCTGCATGTCGGTTTCATCGTCGCCCTGGTCGCGCTCGCGTTCTTCTGGTGGCTGATCGAGCGCTCGACGCTGGGATTCCAGATTCGCGCGGTCGGCGCGAACGCTGCTGCCGCCCGCACGGCCGGCATCTCGGTCGAGCGCATCACGGCGATCACGATGGTTCTCTCGGGCGCGTTCCTCGGCTTGGCTGGCGCGAACGAGGCCTTGGGAACCATCGGGTACGTCTCGCGCGACGTGGCCGGTTCGATCGGCTTCGACGCGATCACGGTGGCCCTGCTGGGGCGCAACAAGACGTGGGGAACATTCGGCGCTGGCCTCCTCTTCGGGGCTTTCAAGGCGGGCGGTTACACGATGCAGGCCAAGGGCGTGCCGATCGACATGATCCTCATTCTGCAGTCGGTGATCGTCCTCCTGATTGCCGCGCCGGCGCTGGTGCGCTGGCTGTTCCGTCTGCCCGATGTGCGCGCTGGCCGCGCGGACGCGAAAGGGGAACGCTGATGAGCACAAGTGAGTCCACCGTCGTCACTCAGGTCGAGGGGAAGCGCTCCTGGAAACTCCCCGGAATCTACGTGGCGGCCTGCGTGCTGCTCGTCGTCTTCGCGGCGGCCGCCCGAGGTGACATGACGCTGCGCTTGAACGACAAGTCGCAGTCCTATACGATCCCCGACATCGTCACCGCGGGTGCTCCCATCGTGTGGGTGCTCGCCGTCCTGACGATCGCGATTACCGCATGGACGATTGTCGCGACCGTGCGGCGCGCGGCCCAGCCCGTGTGGGCGCGCGTTGGAGGGATGGCCGTCGTCGGGTTGTCGACGATCCTGGGATTCCTGTTCTACGCGGGCTCCGGGTCGACGGGCGTCGTCACCCTGACCTCGACCCTCGTGTCCACCGTGGCGATTTCGACGCCGCTCATCTTCGGTTCCCTCTCGGGTGTCATTTCGGAGCGCGTCGGCGTCGTTAATATCGCGATTGAGGGCGATCTCCTCGTCGGCGCGTTTGCGGGCGTGATGGCGGCCTCGTACTTCCAGACCCCCTACGCGGGCCTCGTCGCTGCTCCCCTCGCGGGCGCGGCCCTGGGGTCCCTGCTGGCGCTCTTCTCCGTCAAGTACGGGGTCGACCAGATCATCGTCGGTGTCGTCCTGAACGTCCTGGCGCTGGGCCTGACGACGTTCTTCTACGGGACGATCATGAAGAACGCCCCGGGGAGCCTGAACACCAATCAGTTCTCGCTGTCCGACATTAAGATCCCCGTGCTCTCGGAGATCCCGGTCGTCGGCCCGGTCCTGTTCAACCAGTCGATCCTTGTGTACCTGATGTACGCGGCCGTCATCGCCCTGGCGTTCTTCCTGTTCCGCTCGCGCTGGGGTCTGCGTCTGCGGGCCTGCGGTGAGCACCCGCGCGCCGCCGATACTGTCGGTATCAACGTGGGGCGCACGCGCACCCTCAACACGATCCTCGGCTCGTCCTTCGCGGGCTTGGGCGGCGCGTTCTTCACGATCGGCTCCGGCTTGGCGTTCACGGATAACATTTCCGCGGGCAACGGCTACATTGCCCTGGCCGCCATGATCCTCGGTAAATGGAACCCGCTGGGCGCCATGGGCGCGGCCGTCATGTTCGGTTTCGCGCAGGCCCTGGCGCGCATGCTGCCTAACATTGAGCCCGCGATCCCCGCCGACCTCGTGTCGATGATCCCCTACGTGGTCACGATCGTGGCCGTCGCGGGCTTCGTCGGGAAGTCGCGTGCGCCCGCCGCCGAGAACATTCCCTACGTGAAGTGAGAACTCGTATGGATCCAACAGAAATTGACTGGGAGGCGCTGCTGGCCGAGGCTATCGAGGCCATGCGCCACGCCTATTGCCCCTACTCGAACTTCCCCGTGGGGGCAGCGGGCCTGACCGCCGACGGCTGGCTCGTCAGCGGCTGCAACGTCGAAAACGCCGGCTACGGGGTCACCCTGTGCGCCGAATGCGGCATGGTCTCCGACCTCATCCGCTCCGGTGGCGGCGCGCTCGTCGCGGTCGTCGCCGTCAACGGCAACGAGGAACCTGTGGCCCCGTGCGGGCGCTGCCGCCAACTCATCTACGAGCACGGCGGGCCCTCGTGCCTGGTCCTCATGCCGGGCGGCGTCGCCCCCATGACCGAGGTGCTGCCCGGCGCGTTCGGACCCCATGACTTGTCGTCCGTCGCCGGCGCCACCCCGGCCTCGCCCCAGGAGAAAGAAGGACACGATGGCTCTCTTTGATGCCGTTGACATCATCCGCGTCAAGCGCGATGGGGGAGTGCTGAGCCCCGACCAGATCGACTGGACGATCGATGCCTACACGAAGGGCGTCATCAAGGACGAGCAGATGGCCGCCCTGGCGATGGCGATCTTCCTGCGCGGTATGGACCGGGGCGAGATTGCCCGCTGGACGGACGCGATGATCCGCTCGGGCGCGCGCATGGATTTTTCCGGCATCGGCAAGCCGACGGCCGACAAGCACTCCACGGGCGGCGTGGGCGACAAGATCACGCTGCCCCTGGCGCCGCTGGTCGCGTGCTTCGGCGTGGCCGTCCCGCAGCTCTCGGGCCGAGGCCTGGGACACACGGGCGGCACGCTCGACAAGCTTGAGGCGATCCCCGGGTGGCGCGCGCAGCTGAGCAACGACGAGATCATGACTCAGCTGGGGCGTGGCTGCGGCGCGGTCATCTGTGCGGCGGGCTCAGGCCTGGCGCCCGCTGACAAGAAGCTCTACGCGCTGCGCGACATCACCTCGACCGTCGAGTCGATCGCGCTGATCGCCAGTTCCATCATGAGCAAGAAGATCGCCGAGGGCACGGGAGCCCTGGTCTTGGACGTCAAGGTCGGCTCGGGCGCCTTCATGAAGGACCTGGATGCGGCGCGCGAGCTCGCCCGCACGATGGTGGACCTCGGACGCGACGCGGGGGTGGCCACGCGTGCGCTGCTCACCGACATGTCCGTGCCGCTGGGACGAAAGATCGGCAACGCCCTCGAGGTGGAGGAATCCGTCGAGGTTCTCGCCGGAGGTGGCCCCGCCGACGTCGTCGAGCTGACCTGCGAGCTGGCGCGCAACATGCTCGACCTCGCGGGGGTGAGCGACGCCGACGTGGAGGCGGCGCTGGCGGACGGTCGAGCGATGGACCGCTGGCGCGCGATGATCCGCGAGCAGGGCGGCGATCCGGACGCGCCGCTGCCGCGCGCCGCGCACACCCACGAGGTCCTCGCCGAGGCGGGGGGAACCGTTGTCGGCATGGACGCCCTGTCCGTGGGTGTGGCCTCGTGGAGGCTGGGTGCCGGTCGCGCCGTTAAGGAAGATCCGGTCCAGGCAGGCGCCGGCATCGAGATCCACGCCAAGCCGGGGGAAAGCGTCGCAGCGGGCCAGCCTCTGCTCACGCTCCACACCGACGACGAGTGGCGCATCGAGCGCGCACTGGAGTCCCTCTCCGGCGCGATCGAGATCGCCGACGGCATCGCCCACGAGCCGCGCAGAGTCATCCTGGAGACGGTGTCCTAACGCCGGGGAATCGCGAGCACGCAGGGAAGGAAGAATCGTGGACAGGCGTGACGAACAGTCGATTGAGGCGGTCAAGCTCTACTACCAGCAGGGACTGAGCCAGGCCGAGGTTGCCACCCGCATGGGTTTGTCGCGCCCCACGGTCGCCAAACTCCTCGCCCACGGCCGTGAGCGCGGGTTTGTGACCATCGAGATCCACGATCCGCGCGAGGATGCCTCGGAAATCGCCCTGCGCTTGGAGAAGCGCTTCGGCCTGGCGAGCGTGCGCGTCGCCCACGGCCGCGATATGACCGAGGGCGAGGCCATCGAGCAGGTCGGCCGCGTGGGTGCGGATGTGGTGACTCAGCTTGTGCGCGACGGCATGAGCGTGGGGATTTCCTGGGGGCGCACGATGAGTGCGCTTGCGGCCCACCTGATCCGCGCCCCTCGTCAGGGCGTGCGTGTTGTGCAGCTCAAGGGCGGGACGTCGTTTTCTGAGCGGGCGACGCACGATTTTGAGATCATGCGGGCGTTTTGCGAGGCTTTCGATGCGCAGCCGCGCTATCTGCCGCTGCCGGTGATTTTCCAGGACACGGCGATGGCGTCGATCGTGCGCCGCGACCGGGCGATTGAACGCGTCTTGGAAGAGGGGCGCGGAGTGGACGTGGCGGTGTTTACGGTGGGGGCGCTGGGGCGCGAGGCCCTCTCGCTCAACCTCGGCCAGCTCGACGAAGCGGAAGTGGAAGCCCTGATGCGCGACGCGGTCGGGGATGCCTGCTCGCGGTTTTTTACGCGCGAGGGCGGTGTCGCCCTGGCCTCGGTTGACCGCAGGACGGTCGGTATCACGCTCGAGCAGCTGTGCGCTCGCCCCGTGCGGGTGCTGGTTGCCGGCGGGCGAATCAAAGTGGAGGCGCTGGACACGGCGCTGCACATGGGGTTGGCCACGCACCTCGTGGTCGACCAGGACCTGGCCCTTGCTCTGCTGGAGAGGCAGGGCGGGGCAACCCCGCGTGGGGCGTTCGAGGACGCCCCGGGCGGATGAGAACATTTGTCAAAGCAATCATTGACACATTTCAATTGCACGGCATAGCCTTGCGACAAGGGTAAAGAAGCCTCGACGGAGCCCCGGCTCCTCGACACCATAGGAGGACACATGCGCTCGACACCGCACATCAACCCCACCGCCCCCATCGCGCCGACGATCCTCCTGCCCGGAGACCCGCTGCGCGCCAAGTTCATCGCCGAGACCTACCTGGAGGATGCGCGCCAGTTCAACGCCGTGCGCAACATGCTGGGCTACACCGGCACCTACCGCGGCACCCCAGTGTCCGTCATGGGGTCGGGCATGGGGATCCCCTCGATCTCGCTGTACGCCCACGAGCTGATCCACGAGTTCGGCTGCACGCGCCTCGTGCGCGTGGGAACGTGCGGTGCCCTACAGCCAGATGTCAACCTGTACGACGTCGTGGTCGCCCAGGCCGCGTGCTCGAACTCGGCGTTCCTGGACCAGTACCAGATCCCCGGCTCCTACGCGCCGATCGGCTCCTTCCGCCTCATCGACGACGTGGTGCGCCGCGCCCGTGAGGCCGATGTGCCGATCCACGTGGGTAACATCCTCTCCTCTGACACGTTCTACAACGCGAATCCGACCTTCAATGAGGCCTGGCAGCGCATGGGCGTGCTCGCGGTCGAGATGGAGTCTGCCGGCCTGTACGCGACCGCCGCCCACGCGGGCGTCGAGGCCGTGGGTATCTTTACGGTCTCGGATTCCCTGGTGACGGGTGAGGCCACGGATGCGCAGGCGCGTCAGACCTCCTTTACCACCATGATGGAGCTGGCCCTGCCCCTGGCCCAGCTGTGATGCGACAAGAAAGAAGTTCCATGAAGAAGCGTGACGTGGCCGCCATGATCGACCACACGATCCTCAAGCCCGAGGCCACCCAGGCGGACGTGGCGCGCATCGTCGAGGAGGGCGCCGCCGCAGGTACCTTCTCGGTGTGCGTGTCCCCCTCGATGCTGCCCCTGGATGTTCCCGAGGGCCTGAAGGTCGCCTGTGTGGTCGGTTTCCCCTCGGGCGCGGTCAAGCCTCAGGTCAAGGCCTTCGAGGCCGCCCAGGCGGTCGCCGACGGTGCGGATGAGATCGACATGGTCATCAACATCGAGCTGGTGAAGGACGCGCGCCTCCATGAGCTCGAGGAGGAGATCGCGGCCGTGCGTCGCGTCGTCCCCGCCCCGCGCATCCTCAAGGTCATCATCGAGTCGGCTGCGCTTACCGACGACGAGATCGTCGCCGCGTGCACGGCTTCGATGGCTGCGGGTGCTGACTTCGTGAAGACCTCGACGGGCTTCCACCCCGCGGGTGGTGCCTCGACCCACGCTGTTGCCCTCATGCGCGCCACGGTCGGCGACGCCCTGGGGGTCAAGGCATCGGGCGGCATCCGCGACGCCGAGACCGCCCTGGCCATGATCGAGGCCGGAGCCTCCCGCCTGGGGGTCTCCGCGACGACGGCCATCCTGGCAGGACTGGAGGACTGAGACGATGGAGCTGCTCGAGCGCGCCCGCCAGTGGGCGAGCCACGACCCGGACCCCGCCACGGCCTCGGCCCTGAGCGCCGACATTGAGGCCGCGGAGCGCGGCGACGAGGAGGCGGCGGACCGCGTGAGTGCGGCCATGAACGGCCCCCTCCAGTTCGGCACCGCCGGCCTGCGAGGCGTGGTCGGCCCGGGCGAGTCCCGCATGAACCTCGCGGTTGTCATCCGCGCGACCGCCGGCCTGTGCGAGGTTGTCAAGCGCCACGCAACCGGCACTCCCACGCTGGTCGTCGGCTGCGACGCCCGCTACGGGTCCTCCGAGTTCGCCACGGCCGCCTGCCGCGTCGCTTCGGCCGCGGGGCTGCGTGTCCTCGCCCTGCCCCAGGCCAACCCGACGCCGCTGACCTCCTTCTCGATGCTGCACTTCAACGCGGACGCGGGTGTCATGGTGACCGCCTCGCATAACCCCGCCCCCGACAACGGCTACAAGGTGTACCTCGGCGGCAGCGTCGTCCAGGGCGACGGGCGCGGCGTCCAGATCGTCCCGCCTTTTGACGCCGAGATCGCGGCCGCCATTGAGGCCGCGCCGCCCGCAGATGAGGTCCCGATGAACGACGACCTCATCGAGGCCGTGGACCCGCGTGAGGAATACGTGGCCTGCGCGTCCGCCCTGGCCTCGGGCGACGGCTCGGCGCGCGAGAACCTGCGCATCGTCCTAACCGCCATGCATGGCGTGGGCGCCGCGATCACCTCGCGCGTCCTGGCCGAGGCCGGCTTCACCAACGTCTCCCTCGTGGCGGCCCAGGCCGATCCCGACCCCGACTTCCCGACCGTCCCCTTCCCCAACCCCGAAGAGGCTGGCGCGCTCGACATGGCGATCGAGCAGGCCCGCGAGCAGGGGGCAGACCTCATCATCGCGGTCGATCCCGATGCGGACCGCTGCGCGCTCGCGGTTCCCGATCCGGCCTCGCAGACGGGGTGGAGCCCGCTCAGCGGCGATCAGATCGGCTCACTGATCGGCGAGTTCCTGGCCTTGCGGGGCCTGACGGGCTCGCTCGCGAACTCGATCGTGTCCTCGCGCCTGCTCTCGCGGATCGCCCGCGCTCACGGCCTCGAGCACCACACGACGCTCACCGGCTTTAAGTGGATCGCACGCGCCCCCGGCCTTGGATTCGGCTACGAGGAGGCCATCGGCTTTTGCCCGGACCCTGCCCACGTGCGCGACAAGGACGGTATCGCGACCTCGGTCGTCGCCGCCTCCCTCGTGGCCTCGCTGAAGACGCAGGGGCGCAGCGTGTGGGACGAGCTGGAGCGCCTGGCCCGCCTGCACGGCTTGCACGTGAGTTCGCCGCTGACCTTCCGCGTCGACGACATCGAGCAGATCGCCAGCGGTATGGCGCGCCTGCGCGCTCAGCCGCCGAGCGTCCTTGCAGGCTCTCCCGTCGTCGAGGTCTCGGACCTGGCGCAGGGATACCGCGGTCTGCCGCCCACGGACGGCGTCCTCGTGCTCACCGAGGCCGAGGATCGCGTCATCGCGCGCCCCTCGGGCACCGAGCCCAAGCTCAAGTGCTACCTCGAGGTGATCCTGCCGGTCGTAGACGGGGAGCCGCTGCCCTGGGGCCAGGCGCGCGAGCGCCTCGAGGCAATTAAGGCTGCTTTCGCCGAGATTATCGGCCTGTAGAAGCGGCGAGGCCCTCCGTCGGCGCATTTTCTGCGGTCAAGCCCTGCGTAAGTAAATAGATAACGCTATACTTACGTATATGGCAACTCACAGTGAATCGCCGACGGAGGCCCTGCCCTTCGCCGATCGGCCCGTCGAGAAGGCGCCCGGACACTGGGTCCTCGCGCGCGCCGGAAAGACGGTCCTGCGGCCCGGAGGACTCGCGCTCAGCACGTGGGCCCTCAAGCGCGCAGTTCTGCCCGGTTCCGATGTTGTCGAGTTCGCACCCGGCCTGGGCGTCACGGCCTCGGCGATCATCGGGGTGGGCCCCGCCTCCTACGTCGGCGTGGAACGCGATCCGAACGCCTCCGCGCGCGTGGACGCCATCGCCTCGGGCGTGGGGCGCTGCGTGAATGCTGATGCTGCGCAGACTGGCCTGCCGGATGAGAGCGCGGACGTCGTCGTCGGCGAAGCGATGCTCTCCATGCAGGGGGAGAAGGCCAAGCGCGCCATCATGAGCGAGGCCGCGCGCATCCTGCGCCCCGGCGGCCGATACGTCATCCACGAGCTGGCGATGCGCCCCGACTCCATCGGGGAAGAACCCGCTACCGAGATTCGCCGCGCCCTCGCCCGTGCCATCAACGTCAACGCACGACCCCTCACGGTCGCGGACTGGAGGCGCGCGCTCGAGGAGGTCGGCCTCGTCGTCGAAGAGACTCGGATCGCGCCGATGGCCCTCCTCAAGCCCGGCCGCATGATCGCGGACGAGGGCGTGCGCGGAGCCCTGCGCATCATGCGCAACGTCGCGCGGGACAAAGACCTGCGTGAACGCGTCACGACGATGGCGCGCACGTTTAAAAAATATGATCGACACCTGTGCGGCGTCGCCATCGTCGCGCGCAAACCCCAGGAGAGCCAATGAGCCTGTCCCTCGATTCGAACACCGAGGCCCCCACGCCCATCATGACGGACTTGCAGGACATCGCCTCGATGATCCAGGTCAACGAGGAAGCCACGGTGTCGCGCACCGTCATGCACGCTGAGGGTGTGCGCCTGGTCCTCTTCAGCTTCGATAAGGGCGAGATCCTCAGCGAGCACACCGCCGCGATGCCCGTCATCCTACACACGCTCGAGGGGGCCCTCGAAATCGAGGCTGACGGGCGCACCGTCGTTCTCAAGCCCGGTGACGTCATCCACTTCGGCACGCGCCTGCCGCACGCCGTGCGCGCCCTCGAGCCCTCGAAGCTGGCCCTGTACATGCTCGATCGCCGCGAGCGCCTCAAGGCCTGAGGCTCCGACACTGTGCGGCGGGCCCCGTCCTCGTGAGGTGATGCACGAGGCCGGGGCCCGTTTGTCGTATCCGCGGCAGGCGGGCGGGGCAGCGGCGCCCCGCGGAGGGTTACGTCAGCGACGCCTTGCCGGCGCCCTTGGCGACTAGCCAGAGGCCGACCTCGACGATGAGCCCCGAGATGATGAAGACGATGGGCACGGAGACGCGCGCGTCCATGAGGGTCGTGGCAGCCAGGGCGATGCCGTGGGCGGTGCCCAGGACGCCACCGCCAAAGAGGATGGGCCAGGCGGCGCGATGCGCGCGCTCCCATTCCTGCGAACCCGGCTCGACGCCCTGAAGGCGCAGCCCCAGGGGCGGGCGGCACCTGTCGGCGCGTGCGGTCAGCCCGGACATGAAGAGGTAGAGGCCGCCCGTGATGAGAGCGAGAGCGAGAAGCAGGAAGACGGCGATCAGTCCGACGTGCACGGGAACCCCTTGAAAGACGAGCGTTTCACGGCCGTTTCACGAGGGGCCGCGCGACCATTCTACCCGGCCCCGGCCTCGTCGCCGCTGAGGCGGGCGGGCAGCGGCGGCGGAAACGGCGGCCTCCGAGAAAAGTGCGAACCGGCCTCGCTTAGAAGTAACAGGCGATCGGGCCGCGGGGGCCGGGAACGACGGTGACGGGGGTGTCGAAGATGTCGGTGAGGACCTCGTCGCGCATGATCTCCTCCGGGGTGCCCATGAACGCGACCGTCCCGTCCTTGAGCGCGCAGATCTGCGAGGCGTAGCGCGCCGCGAAGTTGATGTCGTGCAGGACGATGACGATTGTGCGCGAAAACTCGCGGGCCGCCCGCTCCAGCATGCGCATCATCTCGACGCTGCGCGCGATATCCAGGTTGTTGAGGGGCTCGTCCAGCAGGACGTACTCGGTCTCCTGGGCGAGCACCATCGCGACGTAAGCGCGCTGGCGCTGGCCGCCCGAGAGCTGATCCAGGTAGCGCCCCTCGAGCTCCTCCAGGTCGAGGAAGCCGATGTAGCGGTCGATGATGGCCTCGTCCTCGGTGCTGAGGCGTCCCTTCGAGTGGGGGAAGCGCCCGAAACCCACCAGCTGGCGCACTGTCAGGCGCGAAATGAAGTGGTTTTCCTGGCGCAGGATCGACAGGGTGCGCGCCAGCTCGGCGGACTTGGTCGTGGCCACGTTGAGGCCGCCGACCTCGATCGTGCCTTCGTCGATGCCTAGGAGGCGCCCGATCATGGTGAGGATCGTGGACTTGCCCGCGCCGTTGGGGCCCACGAGCGCCGTGATGCCGCCCGTGGGGATGTCGAGGGAGACCGCGCCGATGCGCACGGACGGCGAGTATTGCTTGACGACGGAATCGATGGAGATCACAGGCGGCCCTTCCGCAAAATAGTGACGATGAACGCGAGTCCGCCGACGAACTCGATGATGATGGAGACGACCCCCTGCGTGTTGAACACGTGATTCATGATGAAATACGCGCTGGCAAGGATCGCGGCGCCCAGGGCGACGGACATCGCGAAAATGTAGCGGTGATCGTGCGTGTCCGAGAACTGGTAGGCCAGCGTGGCCACGAGGAACCCGAGGAACGTCATGGGACCCACGAGTGCGGTTGACGTGGCCATGAGGATCGACACCAGGACGAGGACGAGCACGGACGTGCGCCGGTGGTTCAGGCCCAGGTTGGTGGCCGTCTCGCGCCCGAGGGAGAGCACCGACAGCCGACGGGTGAGCGCGACGAGGGCGATCGCCGCAACCGCGACGAGCGGGACCACGATCGGGAAGTACTCCTTCTGGGCGTTTGCGATTGAGCCGAAAAGGCGCGCGGTGAGCACGTCGAACTCCGAGGGCGTGAGGAGGCGCTGCATGAACGTCGAGATCGACCCGAGGCCCGCGCCCAGCATGACGCCGATGAGGAGCATCGCGTGCATCGAGGCCCGCTGCGAGGTGAGCAGCCATGAGTACAGTGCGAGCGTCAGGGCGATCATGAGCGCGAGCTGCCCGACGAAGTTCCCGACGGTCGCCGACGCGTTGAGGCCGGCGACGCCCAGGAAGAAGATCGTCGAGGTGTGGATCGCCCGGTACAGGGACTCAAACCCGAGGATTGAGGGCGTGATGATGCGGTTGTTCGCCACCGTCTGGAAGGCGACCGTCGCCATGCCCTGGCACACCGCCACGACGGCGATCGCGAGGACCGCGAAGGCGCGCCTGCGGGCGAGCCTCCAGAACACGGGGGTGCCGAATTGCGCGGGATTCTTCCATGCGATGAGGCCGATGCAGGCGAGGATCGCGACCGCACACACGAGCCCGAAGAGAATCCACCAGCGGCGCCTGGCTGTCGGGGAGGTGAAGGCGCCGGTACGCCGGGCAGGGCGCTTCGTGCGCGCGGACGAGGCCGGGGCCGGGGAAGCGGGGACAGCCTCGGGGCCCGCGGTGGAGGGCAGGGTGCTCATAGGGTGGCCCCTTTCCTGGCCTGGCGCAGGACGAGCGCAATGAAAACAAAGGCGCCGAGGACACCCAGGATGACCGAGACGGGCATTTCGAAGGGGGAGATGATCGTGCGTGCGAGCAGGTCCGTGACCGTGACCAGGGAGATGCCCGCCAGGCACACCCACGGCAGGTTCGTGCGCAGGTTGTCACCCATGGACAGGGACACGAGGTTGGGGACGATGAGGCCCAGGAAGGGAAGCGATCCGACGACCACGGTGACGACGCCGGTGGCCACGGCCACGAGTCCCGTCGCGATCAGGATCATGCGGTGATAGTTGACGCCAAGCGACACCGCGATGTCTTCGCCCAGGGAGACGGCGGTGAGTCGGTCTGCCATGACGAACACAATTGCGACGACGATGGCGACGATCCACAGGACCTCGTACTGGCCCTCGTAGACCGACGTGAAAGACCCCTGGAACCACACCGACACGCTCTGCAGGGTGTTCGTCTCGAGGGCCAGGAACGTCGAAATTGCGGAGACGACCGCGCCGAGCATCATGCCCATGATGGGCACGAGCAGCGAGGAGCGCAGGGAGACGCGGCGCAGCAGGGCGAAGAAGACCATGGTTCCGACGAACGCGAAGATAATCGCGCAGGTCATGCGCACGAGGATCGGGGCGCCCGGCCACATGATCATGATGACGAGCAGGCCCAGCCCCGCCCACTCGGTCGTGCCCGTCGTGGAGGGCTCGGCGAAGCGGTTCTGGGTGACCAGCTGCATGACGAGGCCGCTCATCGACATCGCGGCACCCGACAGGACGAGTGCGATCGTGCGGGGGACGCGCACGGCGAGGAAAATCTGCCAGCCATCGTCCTGGGAGAGGATCGAGTATTCGCCGGTGGACAGCGACAGGACGAGGAGCGCAGCCACGGCGAGCGTAGCCAGGGCGAGCGCCAGGGGGTGACGCTTCGACGAGGCCGGGGCGGCCTCGCGCTCGAGTGCGGCGTCCGCGGGCGTGGCGGTGGTGGGAGAGTGCGTCATAGGAAAACGGGGTGCGGGTGCCGCCCGTTGGGCGGCACCCGCTTGCGTGTCAGCGGGTCACTTCTTCGCGGCTTCGAAGGCGTCCGCGATGGAGTTGAAGATCTCCGTGTAGGTGATGATGGACTCGTTGGTGTACGTGTCATTCGGCGCGTACACAACATGCTTGCTTTGCAGCGCAGCGACGTTCTGCAGGGCGGCGTTGCCGTTGATGACGGTCTCGGCCGGCGTGTTGGAGCCATCCTTGGTGATGGCGGCGTCACGGTCGAGGACGAAGATCCATGCCGGGTTGGCCTCGGCAATCGCCTCGACGGAGATGTCGTCTCCGGTGTGCGAGTCGGTCGAACCCTCGACCTCGAGGGCGGGCTTCAGGCCGAGAAGGTCGAAGACCGGGCCCCACGTGCGGCCCTTGCCGGGCGCCACGTAGCCGATGTTGCCGCCGGAGACATCCACCGCCATGACGGTCGAGGAGCCGTCGTAGGCCTTCTTCGCGCGCTCGATCGAGGCGTTGAAGTCGTCGACGAGCTTCTTCGCCTCGTCCTGCTTGCCGAAGATCTCACCCAGGTCGGTGACCTCGCGGATGAGCTCCTGGTCGAAGGGCTGGCCCTCGCGCGGCTCCAGGTTGATGAGTGGGATGTCGGGTGCGAGTTCCTTGATCTGCGCGTCGAACTTGGAGAAGCGCTGACCGGAGATGATGAGGTCGGGTTCGGCGGCGACCAGGGCCTCCAGGTTGGGGTCGCGGTGTATGCCCACGTCGGCGATGTCATCGCCGTTGTACGCGGTGACGGTGGAGGGGATCAGCTTCTTGGGGACCGCGACGAGCGGAACGTCCCACTGCGCAAGGACCTCGAAGGTGCGGTTGTCGAGGGAGGCTGCGCGGGTGACGGGCAGCTTAATCTCGACCGTGCCGTCGTTCGCTTCGATGCTCACGGACGAGGCCTGGGTGGCCTGCGTGGTCTCGCTCGGCGAAGCGGAGGACTGGGAGGAAGAAGTGGTGGTGCCGGAAGAGCATGCGGCCAGCCCGAGGGCGGCGATGGCGGCGATGGCGGCGATGGCGGCCAGGGAGGTGGTCGTACGAGACATCATTTCTCCGTAGAGGGTAACTGTGCTGAGGCTGAAAGAAGAAAAGCAAGGCTTACCTAACTGCCAAAGCAACCATACAGTAATTTTGAGCCTCGTGCGTGTGAATGTCTGCATAGTTTTGAGGGTGAGGTGCAGGGGGTGTATGGCCTGATGAGGCCCGGAAATGACCGCTGCGCATATGCCAAGGGGCGATGCTCGCGTGAGCACCGCCCCTCAGAGAACAGCTTGGGTTCCCGAGCGAAACGTCAGGTCAGTCGACCAGGCCCTTCACGGCCTCGTCGAGTTCGGCGACCCAATCCGCGCCCGACACGTCCGAGGGCATGCGCCAATCCCCGCGCGGGGACAGGGAGCCGCCGGCCATGACCTTCGGACCGTTGGGCAGGGCGCTGCGCTTGAACTGCTGGCTGAAGAAACGCCACAGGAACAGGCGCTCCCACTTAACGATCTCGTCCAGCGAGTACGCGACCTTGTCCTCCTCGGGGAAGCCGAGCGGCCAGGAGCCCGTGAACGCGTCCGACCAGGCCTTTTCGGCCAGGAACGCGATCTTCGAGGGGCGTGCGCCGCGACGCAGCACGTAGTAGAGCGTGAAGTCCTGCAGGTTGTAGGGGCCGATCTTGTCCTGCGTGGACTGCATCTTCTCACCCGGCTCAGCGGGAACCAGCTCGGGGGAGATCTCCGTGTTGAGGATCGACAGGAGCACCTCGCCGACATGGTCGTCGAATTGCTTGGAGGCCACGACCCAGCGGATCAGGTGCTGCATGAGGGTCTTGGGCACGCCCGTGTTGACCGCGTAGTGGCTCATCTGGTCGCCCACGCCGTATGTGCACCAGCCCAGCGCCAGCTCGGACAGGTCGCCCGTGCCCAGGACGATGCCGCCCAGGTGGTTGGCGAGGCGGAACAGGTAGTCGGTGCGCAGGCCCGCCTGGACGTTCTCGAAGGTCACGTCGTAGGTGGCCTCACCCTCGCCGTAGGGGTGACCGATGTCGGCGAGCATCTGCGAGGCCGCCGGTTGGATGTCGATCTCCTGGAAGGAGGTGCCGAGGTACTCGCACAGGCGGGTCGCGTTCGTCTTCGTGCGCTCGGACGTGGCGAAGCCGGGCAGCGTGTAGCACAGGATGTCCGTGCGCGGACGGCTCAGCAGGTCCATCGCGTGGGCGGCCACGACCAGCGCGTGCGTCGAATCCAGGCCGCCCGAGACGCCGATGACGATCTTCGGGTTGCCGATCGCACGCAGGCGCTGCACGAGGCCCGCCACCTGAATGTTGTAGGCCTCGTAGCAGTCCTGCTCCAGGCGGGTCGGGTCGTTGGGGACGAAGGGGAAGCGGTTGACGGAGCGCTCGAGGCCCAGGTCGGTGCGCGGCGGGTCGAGCGTGAACTCGACCTCCTGCGGGGCCATGCGCTCGTCGCCCGCGAAGTAGCGCTGCGCGTTGTCCGTGAACGAGTTCTGGCGCTTGCGCTCGGTGCGCAGTCGCTCCAGGTCCACGTCGGCGATCGTGATGTGCGCGCCCTCCTGGAAGCGCTCGCCGATCGCGAGGCGTTCCCCGGCCTCGTAAATCATGGTTTCGCCATCCCACGCGAGGTCCGTGCTGGACTCGCCCATGCCGGCTGCGGTGTAGACGTAGGCCGCGCAGCAGCGCGAGGAGATCGAGCGCACCATGAGCTCACGATCCGCGCCGCGCCCGACGGTAATCGGGGAGGCGGACAGGTTCGCCAGGACGGTTGCGCCCGCGAGCGCCAGCTCCGTCGACGGGGGGACGGGGACCCACATGTCCTCGCAGACTTCGATGCCGACGGTCAAGCCGGGCACGTCGTCGGCGGACAGGAGGACTGGGCCGAAGGGGACCCACACGGGGCAGCCGCTGAATTCTTCGACGCCGCCCCACGGCACTTCGATACGCTCGCAGGCGCGCGGGGGCATGGTGACGAAGTGGCGCTTCTCGTAGAACTCGCGGTAGTTAGGCAGATGCGATTTGGGGACGATCGCGAGGACGCGTCCGCGGTGGATGGCGACCGCGCAGTTGTACAGGGCGTTGTTCTTGCGCAGGGGAGCGCCGACGACGAGGAGGGGGAGCAGGTCGGCGCTGGCCTCGACGATGGTGGCCAGGGCCTTCTCGACGTTGTCGAGGAGCAGGTCCTGCAGGAGGAGGTCGTCGATGGCGTAACCAGAGACGCACAGTTCGGGGAAGACGCCCATGGCGACGCCGCGCGCATCGAGCTGGCGGGCGGCGTCGATGATTTCGCGCGCGTTCTCGAAGGGACGGGCGGGGTGCACGGGCAGGGTCACGGCGGCGACGCGCGCGAAGCCCTGATCGTAGAGGGAATGGAAGTTCATCGTTCTCCTTTGGTACCGGGCTTATTCTTGCGTACTCTGCGCGCTCGTGCTCTGTGGTGACGAGGCCGGGGCGGGCGGGCGGCGCAGGGGTGGATCGAGGACGAAGGCGGTGTCGTCGACGCCGGGGACGAGGCGGTAGAGGGCAGCCGGGCGACCTGCCCCTTCGCGCACGGTGCCGCCCGTCGGCTCGATGAAGGAAGCTGTCTTCGTTGCCTTGCGGTGGAAGTTGCGCGGGTCGAGCGCCGAACCCCAGATGGCCTCGTACGTCGTGCGCAGCTGGGTGATCGTGAATTCGGGGCCGCAGAAGGACGTGGCCAGGGGGGAGTATTCGATCTTGGAGCGAGCGCGCTCGACGCCGTCGGCGAGGATGCTCGCGTGGTCGAAGGCGAGAGGCGAGTCGGGGGTGAGGAGGGCGTCGACGGGGTGCCAGAGCGCTCCCGAGGCGTCGCCTCCCGCGCGGGCCGACGCAAAAGATGGGGCGAGGAGGAGGTAGGCGACCGAGAGGACCGGCCCTCGGGGGTCTCGTCCCTGCGGCCCGTAGGTGCGCAGCTGTTCGAGGTGTCCGGGGGGCGTGATGCCGGTTTCTTCCTCCAGTTCGCGCGCTGCGGCCTCATCGGTTTGTTCTCCCTCGCGCAGGAAGCCGCCGGGCAGGGCCAGGTGGTCCTTAAAGGGCTCGATGCCGCGACGCACGACGAGGGCGTGAAGCGTGTGGTCGATGACCGTCAGGGCGACGATGTCGACGGCAATGGGAACGGTGAGGGGCTGTGTCATGGTGTCATCCTACCCTATTTACGTCGAGTTGACATTAAATGCCTTTCGGAGTTATCGTCATTCTGACACAAACAAATGGGTCACCAACCAAGGAGCCATCATGGGAACCATCCACCACCACCCCTTCCTCATCCGCTACCAGGGCGGAGCCGGCGACCACGTCGTCCAGATCCGCGCCGGACGCACCATCCGATCCGGCGTCGGCCAGTCCTTCTGGCTGCGAGCCGGACGCTGCGCGCTCGCGGAAGTCCCCACCGCCAACCGCGCCCACAGCTTCCTCGTCCAGGCGACGACCTCCGACCAGCAAAACATCAACGCGCAGGTCGCCATCACCTACCACATCGAGGACGCCGAGGCCGCCGCCGCTCACTACGACTTCGGGCTCTACCCGCGCGAGGCCGGGGCGGACGCCCAGGGCCTGTGGCAGATAGACGAAACCGTCACCCGCATCGCTTTCTCCGCCCTCGCCTCGGCGATTGGGGAGATGACGCTGACCGACGCCATCACCGGATCCCTTGAACGGGTCGGCCGCGTGCTGACCCAGGCTTTCGCGGCGGACGAGCAGCTGCGCGTCACCGGCGTCGCCGTCGTCGACGCGCGCCTCCTCAGTCTGCGCCCGGACGAGGGAGTCGAATCCTCCCTGCGCGCCCCGCTTCTCGAGCAGCTTCAGGCCGAGGCCGACCGCGCCCTCTACGAGCGCCGCGCACTCGCCGTCGAGCGCGAATCCCAGATCTCTGAAAACGAGATCCAATCCAAGCTTGACCTGGCCCGCAAGCGCGCCGACCTGGTCGATCAGGAAGGCCACAACGCGCGTCGCGAAGCCGAGGAGAAGGCCGCCGCGGACGCGATCGCCGTCGAATCGGAAGCCCGCCGCATCACGGAGAAGGCCAAGGCATACGAGATTGACTGGAACACCGCGGGCCGCGCACGCACCGCCAACGACGCGGCCTACATCCAGGCCCTCGCTGAGGCTGGACCCGAAGTGGCGCGCGCCCTCGCCCTGAAGGAAATGGCCAAGAACATGCCGTCCTTCGGAAACATCACCATTACCGCCGACGTGCTGAGTGACCTCGTGTCGGCGTTCACCGGTCACGCGAAGGAAGGCAAGTAACCATGCGTCGCCGCGCCGTCATCGTCCGACGCCCCACCGAGTTCGACGAGCTCATGGACCGCTACTCCACGCGCGGCCAGGTCGAATTCGTCCTGCGCAGCCGTGGGCGCACCCTGGAGTCCGTCGAACGTGCTCATGACGCGCACACGGCCGCGTTGGCCCACGTGCGGGCGGGCATCCCGGACGGGTGGGCGAGCGCCGACGTGGAGCGCGACTGCCTGTCGCGTTTTCTCTTCGCCCCCGAGGACGTCATTGTCGTCGTGGGACCTGACGGTCTGGTCGCCAACGTCTCCAAGTATGCGGGCGACCAGACCGTGGTCGGCATCAACTCGGTGCCCCAGTCCAACGCCGGTGTCCTCGTGCGATGCACGCCCGACCAGGGGGTCGCCGCCCTCGGTCGCATCGACGCGGGCGCGGACCTGCGGGTGGATCAGCTGACGATGGTGCGCGCGAGCGCTGACGACTCGCGCACGCTCACGGCCCTCAACGAGGTTTTTATTGGGCATCACAGTCACCAGAGCGCCCGCTACGAGCTGTCCGTGGGCTCTACAGTCGAGCGTCAATCCTCCTCCGGGGTCGTCGTCTCCACGGGAACCGGGGCGACCGGGTGGGGCGCCTCCCTCAAGCGAGGCCGCCATATGGGGGAGCTGCCCGCCCCGACCTCGCGCTCGCTCGCGTGGTTCGTGCGCGAGGCCTGGCCCTCGCCCTACACCGGAGTCGAGCACACCGAGGGCCTCCTGGACGACGGTGAGGATCTCAGCCTCGTCGTTGGCTCCGAATCCCTCGTGCTCTTCGGCGACGGCATGGAGTCAGACCGCCTGACCCTCACGTGGGGCCAAAGCGTGCGGATTTCGCGCGCTCCGCGCGCCCTGTCCCTCGTTGACCCCGCGGGGCTCGCATAGGGGTGTTCCCATTCCAGTCAAATTTTGTTTGTAACACGAGGGACTCCAGCGGCTCACAGTGGACACAGCGTGTCTACCTGTGTAGTATAGAGATCGGTAACGGGGCGATTGCTCAGAGTGCCACATCGAAGACCCACGCCCTTGTGGCGTGGGTTTCCGTCTACCTAGCAGAAGAGGCCAGATGCTGGTTGCTTATCTTGACGAGGTCGCCGAGGCGGGAGCGTTTGTTAGTAAGGGGCATAAGAACTACAACGGATCGCCGGCTTTCGGCTACGCTGGCTTCGTAATCTCGAGTGATCAGGTGCGAGCGATGTCGCAATGCTTCACTGAGAAGAAAAGGAGACTCTTCGCCCACCTGATCCCGTCGAATGCGACGGGAGGAACCTGGGAGAGGAAGGGATCGGATATCTTCACCCCAGTGGCGTGGGAAAGCTATCGGCGCCCGATCGAAGGCTTTCGAGAGCTCGTGCGTTTTCTCTGCTCCCGTGGGGGACGTTTGTTTTTCTACGGGGAAGAGAAGCCGCTGGGCACTGCTACGGAACGGTGGGGGAAAGACTCTCGGGCCCAACAGCAGGGGCTCCTTGAGTTTAAGTGGAAATGCCTTTATCAAGCTCTCAACAGACTGTGCACGTTCGCGGAGAGTCAGGATGAAGACCTGATCGTCATCATGGACACCGAGAACGAGAAAGAACGTGTCGTTCAAGTGCAGAACTCGTATGCCCATGTTTTTAACCGCACAGCAGATCCTGACCATGGTGAAATGCGACGGCTTATCGAATCAACAATGCATGTCGATTCGAAGCTCAGTGCAAACGTTCAATTTGCCGACTGGGTCGCGGCGGCCGTGCGGCGCGCCTTCGAATACCAGCTCCTTGAAGGCAGTTCGTTCGACTGGGTTCCAACAGCCTTCGAGGAGCTGATGCGGAGGAAACCGACGATCGAGTCAAAACTGTACCTGTCGCACTCCCGGGGAGGGGTACGGAACCTCCATAACTCCGACATCTTCGCAAGAGAGCGTCCCGCGCTCGCGATGTCGATCAGCCAGAGATTAAGCCCTGAGGAGAAGGAGCGGATGGAAGTGGCGAGGGCTGGAATGCTCACGGTGGCGCGCGCAAGTGGGCTATAACGCAGTGCTCTAGAACCCGTGCATGACACTCCTACGCAGATACGACGCCCTCCTCGCGCAACTCGGCCATAACCTGGTCGAACGTGCGGGCGACCGGGTCGCGGACGATCAGGTCGGCGCGGGCATCGGCCGAGGTCGGGGTGGCGTTCATGAGCACCAGATGGTCCCCGGAGAAGTAGTTGATGAGGCCAGCTGCCGGGTACACCACGAGGGACGTGCCAGCCACGATCAGTGTGGACGCTCGCGCGATGGCTGACACGGCGGCCTCGATGACGGCCTCGTCGAGGGATTCGCCGTACATGACGATGTCCGGGCGCATCTGTCCTCCGCACAACGGGCACGCGGGCACCGGGTCCCCGTCGACGGTGACGGCATCGCGCAACGCTGCGACGGACCCGCATGCCGTGCACACGAGGCGCTCCCAGTTGCCGTGCAGCTCCCACACGGAGCGGGATCCGGCCCGCTGGTGCAGGCCGTCAATGTTCTGCGTGATGACAGCATCGAGGAGCCCGGCACCCTCCAACGCGGCCAGGGTCATGTGCGCGCCGTTGGGTTCCACGGGGCGGTAGATCTCGTGGAACCACTCCCAGTACGCCTCGGGGTGCTGGGTGAAAAAGTCAATGCTCAGGACCGTTTCGAGGGGGATCTCGCGTTCCTGGAAGTAGAAGCCGTTCGCCCCGCGAAAATCGGGGATCCCGGACTCGGTCGAGACGCCTGCTCCGCCGAAAAAAACGGTCGACGGGGAAGCAGCAATCCAGTCCGCCAGGGTAGAAACGTCGCTGTTCATGAGGCCCTCCTCGAGATGACTACTCTCTCAGGATACGCTCGAGGCCGGGGACCCACGTGGGAACCCCGGCCTCGTGCGGAAAAACCGATCAGGCGAAGGTCAGTGCCTGGCGGGCGATCGCCAGCTCCTCGTTGGTCGGGTAGACGATGAGGGTGACGGTCGAGTCGGGAGCGGACACGATGCGCGGCTCCTTGATGCGGCCCTTGTTGGCCTCGACGTCGATCTTGACGCCGAAGGGGGCGAGGGCCTCGGCCAGCTCGCGGCGCACGTCGTCGTCGTTCTCGCCGATGCCGGCGGTGAAGGTGATGACGTCCAGGCCGCCGAGCTCAGCGGCGTAGGAACCCACGTACTTCAGCAGGCGGTTGATGTACACGTCCATGGCGGTACGGGCGCGCTTGGCGGCCTCGGGGTCGGAGGTGTTGTTGATGACCTCCCACACGGAGCGCATGTCGGACTCGCCGGTCATGCCCTTCATGCCGGACTTCTTGTTGAAGAGGGTGTCGACCTCGTCGACGGTCATGCCGGCGACGCGCTGCAGGTGGAACACGACGGCGGGGTCGATGTCGCCGGTGCGGGTGCCCATCATGAGGCCCTCGAGGGGGGTCAGGCCCATGGAGGTGTCGATCGGCTTGCCGTTCTTGACGGCGGAGGCGGATGCGCCGTTGCCCAGGTGCAAGACGATCTGCTTGAGGTCGTCGCGGCCCAGCATTGTGGAGATTTCCTGGGAGACGAACTGGTGGGAGGTGCCGTGGGCGCCGTAGCGACGCACCGAGTACTTCTCGGCGGTCTCGGTCTCGAGGGCGTACAGGGCGGCCTTGTCGGGCAGCTGCTGGAAGAACGCGGTGTCGAAGACGGCGACGTGGGGGACGTCGGGCATGAGCTCACGCGCCACGTCGATGCCCTTGAGGTGGGCGGGGTTGTGCAGCGGAGCCAGCGGGCACAGTTCTTCGATCAGGTTGCGGACCTCGTCGGTGATGAGGGCCGGGCCGTCGAAGTAGCGGCCGCCCTGAACGATGCGGTGGCCGACGGCGACGACGTTCGCATCAGCCAGTGACGGGCCCTCCGCGTCGAAGAGGCGCAGGACTTCACGCATGCCGACGGTGTGGTCGGGAACCGGGAGCTCTTCCTTGGTGACGGCCTCGCCGTGCTCATGCTTGATGAGGCCGGTGGTGTCACCGATGCGCTCGACGATGCCCTTGGCGATGGCGTCGCCGGTCTCGGGGTCGACGAGCTGGTACTTGATGGAGGAGGAACCGGAGTTAATGACGAGAACGGAGGACGAGGTCACGCGTTCGCCTTTCGTGTTGTGGGGTTGGGGGATAAAGGACGAGGCCGGGGCCCGTTTACGTTTAATGGTAACCGGACCCCGGGGGCTCGTTCCCGTTCAGCCCTGGGCCTGGACGGCGGTCAGGGCGACGGTGTTGACGATGTCTTCGACGAGGGCGCCGCGCGACAGGTCGTTGACGGGCTTGTTGAGGCCCTGCAGCACCGGGCCGACGGCGAGCGCGCCGGAGGAGCGCTGGACGGCCTTGTAGCCGATGTTTCCGGCTTCCAGCGAGGGGAAGACGAAGACGGTGGCCTTGCCGGCGACGTCGGAGCCGGGCAGCTTCTTGGAGGCGACGGCCACGTCGACGGCTGCGTCGAACTGGATGGGGCCTTCGATGGCCAGCTCGGGGGCCTTTTCGCGGGCGAGGCGGGTGGCTTCGACGACGGCGTCAACGTCGGGGCCGGATCCGGAGGTGCCGGTGGAGTAGGAGAGCATGGCGACGCGCGGGGTGACGCCGAACTGGGCGGCGGTGCGCGCGGAGGTCACGGCGATGTCGGCGAGCTGCTCGGGCGTGGGGTTGGGGTTGACGGCGCAGTCGCCGAACGCCCACACGCGGTCCTTCATGGCCATGAGGAAGATGGAGGAGACGACGGAGACGCCGGGTGCGGTCTTGATGATCTGGAAGGAGGGGACGATCGTGTGCGCGGTCGTGTGGGCGGCGCCCGAGACCATGCCGTCGGCGTCGCCCATGTGGACCATCATGGTGCCGAAGTAGGACACGTCGGTGACCTTTTCGCGGGCCTGTTCGAGGGTGACGCCCTTCTTGGCGCGCAGGCGCGCGAACTCTTCGGCGTAGCGCTCGAGGTAGGCGGGGTCGGCCGTTGAGACGACCTGGGCGGCGCTCAGGTCGAGGCCGAGTTCGGCGGCGCGCTTGGCGACGTAGTCGGCGTCGCCCACGAAGGTGATGTCGGCGATGCCGGCGGCGAGGACCTGGGCGGCGGCCTGCAGGACGCGGTCATCGTCGGGTTCGGGCAGGACGATGCGCTTGCGGTTTGCGCGGGCGCGCTCGATGAGGTCGGCCTGGAAGGCGAGAGGCGTGACGGCGGTGGGGGTGGCGGTTGCGCGCAGGGTGGTGGCGGCGTCCTCGCCGAGGGGCAGGGTCAGGACGGGCACGTCGGCTTCGAGTGCGGGGGCGCCGCCGGTCAGGATGACGGCGACGACGGAAGCGACGGCGGCCTCGGCGCGCAGGCGGGCTGCGGCGATCTCTTCGGCGAGGAGTTCGGCGCTGGCGCCCTCGGCGTCGAAGGCGAGGACGACGCCTGCGCGGGTGGCGGCCGCGAGGTTCAGGTTCCAGGCGACGTGGTCGAAGGCGCGGTTCGAGGCCTCGCGGGCGGGGGAGATGAGCGCGTCGTCACCGGCAGCGCGCACGGCTTCGACCACGGCGGGCAGGGCGGAGGCGGGACGCAGGGCGGCGTCGGTGGCCGCCGTGCCGGCCAGGGCGTCGACCGTGGTGACGCCGAGGACGCGGGCCAGCTCGTCGGTGGCGAGGGCTGCTGCCTCCGATGAACCGGGGGCAACGACAATAAAGCGGGACACTCGAATGCTCCTTTGATGCGAGAAATATGTTGCTGGTCTCAGGGACCTTTGGACTAATAATAAACCCGCGCGCCCTGAGAGTCCTATTCCTTCGTTCGGACGAGGCCGGGCTGGTTCTGTGCGGCACGAGGCCGGGGCTGGGGGCGGAGGGGCAGATGTGAGCGGTCGTATGGTCGGGTGCGCTCGTGCGCTAGGGTAGGGGGCGTGAATGACGAGGAGAAGACCATGCGCGCACGAGTGGGTGCGTGGCTTGGGGCTGCCCTCAGCGCGGTGGGGGTGCTCGGCGTGATAGCGCTGGCCGTGACGGATCACCGTCACCGTGCAGTCATGCTGATGGTCGGCGTGCTCGTCGGGATGGGGGCGCTGCGCTTGTGGACGCCGGGGCGCCCGTGGTTTGCGTCGCGCGCGCGTGTCATGGATGTCGCGGTGTACGTGATCCTTGCCGCGATTATTTGGTGGTTTGCGCCGTTCGTGTCGACGCTGGCGGTGCGTTAAATCCGCGGAGTGTGGCCCGCGCGAGGGGTGGATGGCCTCGTCGGCGCGCCCTGTCGGCCACGTGATTTGCGCCGCATCTATCTCGTATCCTGGCTACCGCTTCAAGAATGCGTAAAGTTCGGGCATGCTAAGCGTGACCCATCATCCCTAATATCAAGGTGAAAGACATGCGCGCGTTCCTGCGTAAATCCGGAATCCTCGTGTGGGTGATCGCTGCGATCGTCCTCGCGACCGTCCTCGGATCCGTCCGTATCGGCGATAACCACCTGGTTCCCGTTGAGATTGGCCGTATCTTTGCGACCTTCTCGGCTATTTTCAGCCAGTTCCTGTCCTTCTCGATCCCGCTGATCATTATCGGCCTCGTGACCCCCGCGATCGCGGATCTGGGCCGCGGCGCGGGTAAGTGGCTGGGTATTACGACGGCGATCGCCTACGCGTCGACGCTGTTCTCGGGCTTCCTGACCTACCTGGTGTGCGCGTCCCTGTTCCCGCGCCTCCTGGCGTCCACCCAGCTGGCTGATGTTGCCGAGCCGGGCAGCGCCCTGGAGTCCTACTTTACGATCGAGATGCCTGCGCCGTTGCAGGTGATGACGGCGCTGCTCCTGTCCTTCGTGGTGGGCTTGGGCCTGTCGATGGTGCCGCGCGGCGTGCTGCGTAAGGGCTTCATCGAGTTCCGCGCCATCATTACGCGCCTCATCGAGACGATTATTATTCCGCTGCTGCCGCTGCACATCTTCGGTATCTTCCTGAACCTGACCTACACGGGCGAGGCCGCCTCGGTTATTCGTACGCTGCTGCGCGTCGTCGTCGTGGTCCTCGTCCTCGAGGTCGTCATTCTGCTGACCCAGTTCTGCTTCGCGGGCCTTGTCGCGCGTCGTAACCCCTTCAAGGCGCTGGTGACGATGATGCCGGCTTACCTGACGGCTCTGGGTACGTCGTCGTCGGCGGCCACCATCCCGGTGACGCTGCGCCAGACGAAGAAGAACGGCGTGTCCGACGCGGTCGCGTCCTTCACGATTCCGCTGTGCGCGACGATCCACCTGGCTGGCTCGACCTCGAAGATCTTCTCTTTCGCGTTCGCCATTGTGTTGACGCAGGGCCTGACGGTTTCCTCCCTGCAGTGGGTGGGCTTCATCTTCATGCTGGGCATCACGATGGTCGCTGCCCCCGGCGTCCCCGGCGGCGCCATCATGGCGGCCACGGGCCTGCTGAGCTCGATGCTGGGCTTCAACGACGCGCAGGTCGCGCTGATGATCGCCACCTACATTGCTCTGGACTCCTTCGGCACCGCCACGAACGTGACGGGCGATGGTGCGATCGCGCTCATCGTCGACCGTATGGCCCACGGTTCGATCGGCAACGAGGGCGACCCGGAGAACGCTCGCGAGTTGGCGTTTGACGGCATGGTCTACCTGGACCGCGTGTCCGTCGAGGGCGTTGTGAGTCCCGAGGAGCTGGCAGAGTCTACCGCTCGCAATAGCAGCGAAACTGTCGCCTAGTTTCCGGCCCATGTGCTCGCGCGTGCCCGCCGCTTTCGGCGGGCGCGCGCTTGTCGTTTCCTCGGTAAATGGGAGTTAGGCCCTAGTGGTGGAGGCGCAAGTCACGTAGAATGGGACACGATAGGTACACCGGGCTTCGCGGCCCGCTCCGTCAACGAAAGATGGCAGAAAAATGAGCACAGTTCGTATCGGTGTCCTCACGTCGGGCGGTGACGCCCAGGGAATGAACGCGGCCGTTCGCGCCGTTGTGCGCACGGCGCTGGCGTGCGGCGCGCAGCCCTACGCGATCTATGAAGGCTGGCAGGGAGCCTGCGCAGGCGGCGATTCCATTAAGAAGATGGAGTGGTCGGACGTCTCCTCGATCCTTGCCGAGGGTGGCACGGTGATCGGCACGGCCCGCAGCGCGGACTTCCGCACGTACGAGGGTCGCCACCGCGCGGCCGCGAACCTGCTTGAGCACGGCATCGATCACCTCGTGGTGATCGGTGGCGACGGTTCCCTGTCGGGTACGAACGAGTTCCGCGGTGAGTGGGCGCAGCACGTCGCCGAGCTGGCCGCCGAGGGCGTCATCTCGGCCGAGACCGCGGCCGCCCACCCCGCCCTCATCATCGTCGGCCTCGTCGGCTCGATCGATAACGATATGGTGGGCACGGATATGACGATTGGTGCGGACACTGCGCTGCACCGCATCCTGGATGCCATCGACCAGCTGACCAGCACGGCGGCCTCACACCAGCGCACGTTCGTCGTCGAGGTCATGGGACGCCACTGCGGCTACCTGCCCCTGATGGCGGCTGTCGCAGGCGGCGCCGACTACGTGTTTACGCCCGAGGACCCGGCGGGTCCGGGCTGGCAGGACGACCTGGCTGAACACCTGCGCCTCGGCCGCGAGGCCGGCCGCCGCGAGTCCATCGTCCTGGTGGCAGAGGGCGCGCACGACCGCGACGGCAACGAGCTGTCGACCCAGCTGATCGCCGACACGATCCAGGAGCGCACCGGTGAGGACGCGCGCGTGACGATCCTCGGCCACGTGCAGCGCGGCGGTACCCCCTCGGCGTACGACCGTTGGATGTCCACGCTGCTGGGCTACGCCGCGGTCCAGGAGATCCTCGCCTCCACGGCCGAGGACGAGCCCGTCATCCTGGGCGTGCGCCGCAACCGCATCACGCGCGTCCCCCTCATGAAGGCCGTCCACGACACGCGCGCGGTCAAGGACCTGATCGCGGCCGGCGACTACGCGGCCGCCCAGGCCTCGCGAGGCTCGTCCTTCTCCTCGATGGTGGGCATCAACCAGATCCTGTCCACGCCCCCGCAGCTCACCCCCGAGCCGACGGGCGAGTCCCAGCGCGTCGCGATCCTGCACGCGGGCGGCCTGGCCCCCGGCATGAACACGGCGGCCCGCGTGGCCGTGCGCCTGGGTATCGCTCGCGGCTGGACGATGCTCGGCGTGGAGGGTTCGTGGAGCGGCCTGGCCGATGATCGGGTACGTGAACTGAGCTGGTCCGACGTGGAAGGATGGGCCTTCAAGGGCGGCGCCGAGCTCGGTACGAAGCGCGACATCCCGCCGGTCGAGCAGTTCTACGCGCTGGGACGCGCCATCGAGCGCAACCAGATCGACGCGCTCCTCGTCATCGGCGGTATGAACGCCTACCTGGGCGTTCACGCGATCACCTCGGAGAAGGACCGCTACCCGGCGTTCCAGATCCCGATCCTGCTCATCCCCGCCTCGATCGACAACAACCTGCCCGGCTGCGAGCTCGCGATCGGCACGGACACGGCGATCAACAACGCGACGTGGGCGATCGACCGCATCAAGGAGAGCGCGGCGGCCTCCAAGCGCTGCTTCATCGCCGAGACGATGGGACGGCGCTGCGGCTACCTGACCCTCATGAGCGCCCTGTCCAGCGGCGCGGAGTACATGTACATCAACGAGGAGTCCCCCTCCCTCGAGCAGATCGCCGCGGACGCCGAGCGGATGGTCTCCTCCTTCAAGTCCGGCCGACGCCTGTTCCTCACGCTCCTCAACGAGTCGGCGTCCCAGTACTACGACCGCGAGTTCCTGGCCGACGTGTTCAACGCCGAGTCCGAAGGAATCTACGACGTGCGCCACCAGGCCCTCGGCCACATGCAGCAGGGCGGCTCGCCCTCGCCGTACGACCGCCTGCTCGCCACGCGCCTCGTGGCACGTGCTTTCGAGCAGCTGCTGGACCAGTTCGAGCGCGGCGACCGCGGCGCCTACTACATCGGCCAGGTCGGTGCCGCGATGGAGGCGCGTCCGGTGAAGAACATGTTCGACGACCTTGACCTGGTGAATCGTCGTCCCTTCCACCAGTGGTGGCTTGACCTCGTGCCCGTCCAGCGCATCGTGTCGCTGCAGAACCCGGGCATCGAGGCCACGCCCATCCCCATCGACGATCCGGTCGCCTGACCCCGTCGAATTCGCACGGCGTATGAGGCCGTGGTTCCGTGAGCGCTCGCGGGCCACGGCCTCGTCGTGTCAGGAGAGCGAAGCGGGGGTGACCAGGGGCCAAGTCCCCGCTAAACTAAAGTGCGAACCTTTCTCTACTGTCAGGAGACCCCATGAGTGATATCCCCGTGATCGACCCGACGATGACCCCCGCGTGGGACACGCTCGACCAGCTGGCCGACAACTTTGAACCCGATCTGCGCAAGCTTTTCGCGGATGACCCCAACCGCACCCAGACCTTCACGTTCGACGCGGCCGACCTGCACGTCGACCTGTCGAAGAACCTCGTGTGCCCCACGCTGGTGGGCCACCTCCTCGCCCTCGCCGAGCAGACGGGCGTCCTGGAGCTGCGCGACCGCATGTTCGCGGGCGAGCACATCAACGTCACCGAGGATCGCGCCGTCCTGCACACCGCGCTGCGCCGCCCCGCGACCGACTCGCTGACGGTCGACGGCCAGGACGCGATCGCCGACGTGCACGAGGTGCTGGAGAAGGTCTACGCCTTCGCCCGCCGCGTCCGCTCCGGCGAGTGGGTGGGCATCACCGGCAAGCCCGTCAAGACCGTCGTCAACGTCGGCATCGGCGGCTCCGATCTGGGTCCCGTCATGGCGTACGAGGCTCTCAAGCCCTACGTGCAGGAGGGCCTGGAGTGCCGCTTCATCTCCAACATTGACCCCACCGACGCGGGTGAGACCACGAAGGACCTGGACCCCGAGACGACCCTCGTGATCGTTGCCTCCAAGACCTTCACGACGCTCGAGACCATCACGAACGCGAAGGTCGTGCGCGCCTGGCTGCTGGACGGTCTGCGTGAACGCGGCATCGTCACCGACGAGGCTTCGGAGAAGGAGGCGATCGCCAAGCACTTCGTCGCCGTGTCCACCGCCCTGGACAAGGTTGCCGAGTTCGGCATCGACCCTGCCAACGCCTTCGGCTTCTGGAGCTGGGTCGGCGGCCGCTACTCCGTGGATTCCGCCGTGGGCACCTCCCTGGCCGTCGCGATCGGCCCCGAGGGCTTCGCCGACTTCCTCGCCGGCTTTAACGCGATGGACCGTCACTTCGCCGAGACCGCGCCCGAGAAGAACGTGCCCCTGCTCATGGGCCTGCTCAACGTGTGGTACTCGAACTTCCTGGGTGCCGACACGCACGCCGTCCTGCCCTACTCCCAGTACCTGCACCGCTTCCCCGCGTACCTGCA